>Ga0256404_1000429_pt1 | contig 110171 bp, 85 predicted proteins | sample RumenRJG_01DNA_FD_185990 | JGI IMG/M metagenome (GOLD analysis project Ga0256404, IMG submission 185990) | Bovine rumen microbial communities from Lethbridge, Alberta, Canada - RJG_01 | ecosystem: Host-associated > Mammals > Digestive system > Stomach > Rumen | place: Canada: Alberta...
TCAGGGTCAGTGCCGTTAAGGAATGCTTCTTCAAGAGCCTTCTGGCCTGACTTTCTGTTGATCTTGTTCTCATTTACGAGGTTAATGATCTTACCCATTACCTTGCCGTCGAAGTCGATATCGCTTGCTAAGACCTTGGCGTCCTTGGCAATCTTCAGAAGGTCTGTCATAAGCCAGTTGGAGCAGTCCTTAGGGTTAGGGCACACTTCGCATGCTGACTCGAAAACCTTTACGAGAGCAGGAGTTCCTGTGATGATCTCAGCATCGTATTCAGGAAGACCTAATTCACTGATATATCTCTCGCGCTTCGCATCAGCAAACTCAGGAAGCTCTGATCTCACCTTATCAAGGAATTCTTCTGAGATATTGATAGGCATAAGGTCAGGATCCGGGAAATACTTGTAATCCTGGGCATTCTCCTTGGAACGCATTGAGTATGTATACTCCTGCTCATCGTCCCAGCGTCTTGTCTCCTGGATAACCTTGCCTCCTTCTTCGATAAGGTCGATCTGTCTGTCACGCTCGTACTCAATTGCACGCTCGATAGCCTTGAGGCTTGCGATGTTCTTCATCTCGGTCCTTGTGCCGAATTCCTTCTGGCCGACAGGTCTTACAGAGAGGTTAACGTCAGCTCTCATGGATCCCTCCTGCATCTTGCAGTCGGAAATACCGAGATACTGCATCGTATCTCTTAACTTTTCGAGATATGCGATGACCTCTTCACCGGATCTGAAATCAGGCTCGGATACGATCTCAAGGAGCGGGACGCCGCAGCGGTTGAAATCGACCATTGTCATGCCCGTTACGGGGTCATGGACGAGTTTGCCGGCATCTTCCTCCATATGGATCTCGTGGATACCGATAGACTTCATGCCATTGGATGTCTTGATGTCGACATGACCGTTCCTGCATATCGGGAAATAAAGCTGTGATATCTGATATGCCTTCGGAAGGTCCGGATAGAAATAGTTCTTTCTGTCGAACTTGTTGTTCCTTGTTATCTCGCAGTTAAGAGCAAGTCCTGCCTTTACGGCATACTCGACTACCTGCTTGTTAAGCGTAGGAAGTGTACCCGGCATACCGGAGCAGACTTCGCATACATGTGTATTGGGCTCGCCTCCGAACTTGGCAGAGCATCCGCAGAAGATCTTGGATTCTGTCGAGAGCTCGCAGTGTACTTCGAGGCCTATTACCATCTCATAATCCTGCATGATCTTAGCCCTCCCCTCTTAAAACTTCTTCGGGGATCTTGTTCTCGAACCCTTTATCTGATGTAGCTTTCTGGAAAGCTGCTGCAACACCTGTGACCGTCTGCTCAGCAAATCTGTCACCCATGATCTGGAGTCCGACAGGAAGTCCTTCGGATGTAAACCCGCAGGGTACGGACATCGCAGGAATACCTACGATATTTACAAGTACCGTACAGATATCACCAAGATACATCTTCAAGGGGTCAGACAAGCTCTCACCCTTCTTCAGAGCTGCCGTAGGAGCAACAGGTCCCAGGATAGCGTCATACTTTGCAAATGCCTGGTCGAATGCCTGCTTGATGAGGTTCTTTACTCTGAGAGCCTTGTTATAGTAAGCATCGTAATAGCCTGATGACAGAACGAAGTTGCCGAGCATGATCCTTCTCTTGACCTCAAGTCCGAAGCCTTCACTTCTGGACTTGATATAGAGCTGGCCTAAGTCCTCAACACCTTCAGGTCTGTAACCATACTTAACGCCGTCATATCTGGAGAGGTTCGAACAAGCCTCTGCAGTGCAGATGATGTAGTAAGTAGGGATCGCATACTTGATTATCGGCATCGAGAATGTCTCTACGCTGGCGCCCTTTGACTTAAGGACTTCAACGGCTTCAAGAACTGCCTTCTTAACGTCCTCATCGATACCGTCGCCAATATATTCTTCAGGAATGCCGAAAGTCTTTCCCTCAAGGCTAAAGTTCTCAATAGCGGAAAGATCGATCTTCTCCGACTCGAGAGAGGACTGGTCCTTGGGATCCTTGCCGCTGATAACGTTATAAACGGCAGCGATGTCCTCGGCTTTTCTTCCGATGGGTCCGATCTGGTCCAAAGAAGATGCGAAAGCAACAAGACCATATCTGGAAACAGCACCGTAAGTAGGCTTAAGACCTGTAACACCGCAGAAGGAAGCAGGCTGTCTTATGGATCCGCCTGTATCAGAACCGAGTGACACAGGAGCAAGGGCAGCAGCTACACAGGCAGCGGAACCGCCTGATGAACCGCCCGGAACCCTGTCCTTATCCCAGGGATTGGATGTGGCGCCGAAATAGCTCGTCTCTGTTGTGGAGCCCATGGCGAACTCATCCATGTTCGTCTTGCCGAGAATGATCATTCCGGCAGCTTCTATCTTGCGGATTACTTCTGCATCGTAAGGCGGTACAAAGTTTCCGAGCATCTTAGATGCACATGTTGTCTTAATACCCTTAGTGCAGATATTGTCTTTTATCGCGATAGGTACACCTGCAAGAGGACCTGTAAGTGTGCCGGCCTTGATTGCCTCGTCAGCCTTAGCAGCTTTGGCAAGGGCTTCGTCTCTGATCACGGTGATATAAGTCTTGTATTCACCGTCAATTGCATCTATAGCATCAAGGAATGCCTTTGTAGCTTCGACGGAAGTGAGTCTGCCTTCCTTGATCGATGCGCCTATCTCAAGTGCGCCAAGTTTACGTATCTCAATATCAGTCATAGCACACCCCTTAATCAAAGGTCTTCGGTACAAGGATCGTACCGTCCTTTGTCTCGGGTGCGTTGCTCAATACCGCATCCCTCATGTCTTCATTAGCAATAACATCTTCTCGGGTAACGTTGGAAACGCCTGCCGCATGGCTTAAGGGTTCGACGCCCTCAGTATCAAGCTCGCTCAGCTGGTCAAAATAGCCCAGGATGTCTCCTAATGCCTTTTGTGTTTTCTCTTCATCTTCAGGGCTCAGTTCCAAACGCCCGAGGCTTTCGAGATACTGAACCAAATCTTTGGTAATCTCCATGAAATTACACTCCGTCCTTACTAAAGTTAGAAATCTACAGCCTAAAATTTTAACATGACGCCTATTATTAGTAAATAAAAAGGCTGTCTCGAAACTCAAGGCAGCCTTTGGTGATTCTGTTACAGGAAGGGCTTACTCTTCGTCATCCTCTTCTTCGTCTTCAGTATCTTCGTCCTCTTCCTCATCTTCTTCATCTTCCTTATCGTCATCAAGAGACTTCCCGGAAGGAGCAGCCTTTCCGGCAGGCTTATCGAAGTCATTGTTTGACTTGCCGGAAGCGTTCTTGTTATTGACCGCGTTGTTGATGAGAATGATGATGACTGCAAGTATCGCAACGCCTGCAAGAGTGAAGAATACTATGATGAGTACATCTGTCGAAGAATTGCCGTTCTGCTGGGGAGCATTGGGATCTGCGCTCGTTGTGGCATTGGGATCGAGGCTCGGCTCAGGCATATTCGTAACTTCAGGAGCAGGTGTAGCTGTAGGAGCTGCAGGTGCAGGTGCATACTTGTCATCTGTGTGGAAGCTATGCTTCTTGGACTCGATCTCCTTAAGGATATCGTCGCTTAAGCTCTTCAGAGCGATGTTGTTGAGGACCTCAGAGCGCTGTTCCTGGATTCCGAGGAAACCTACTACGAAGTAACCGTATTCAGGAGCGTAGATGATATCGAGTTCACCTTCTTTTCGATTAGAGCCATAAGACCACTCTTCGAACTTGGGAACGAACTGACCCTTGGTAACAAGGATATCGCCCTGGTCTCTTACAAGACCTGTAGCCTTGCCAGACTCTGCAAGACCGGTAAGATCATCGATGGACTTGCATGAGTTCTTCATCTTCTTTGCAGATTCAAGAGCAGCATCCTTTGTAGCCTGGCTCTCTGTCTCAGCAGCTGAGAAAAGTGCATATCTTACCTTCGGAACCTTTGAGATCTGGTTCTGAAGTCCGAGATAACCTACTACGAAGTAACCCCACTCGGAATCGTAGATAACATCGAGCTCGCCTTCCTTACGGTTCTTGCTGTAAGCCCATTCTTCGAACTTCTTTGCCATCTGTCCCTTGGGAACGGCGATATCGCCCTGGTCATAAACAGTTCCGAGCTCCTGGGCGCTCTGTGCAAGACCTGTGAGGTCGCCGATGCTCTTGCAGGAATCCTTCATCTTCTTTGCTGCTTCAAGTGCTGAATCCTTGGTAGCCTTATCAGCTGTACCTGGGGCATAGAAAAGAGCATATCTGATGTAAGGGAGATTCTTCTCTGCATCAGAGAACTTGTAGTTCTCACAATACTGCTTGGAGTAAAGGTCAGCAAGATAGTATCTCTCTACTACCTTTCTGAAAGCTGCCTCGTTAATGTCAGGTCCGTAGTAAACAGACAGATAATCATCAAGAGACATGTTGAGCTTCTCTTTGCAGTCTTTTCTGATGTTCTCTACGAGATCATCGATCGCCTTCATTGTCTCCTCAGGAAGCTTTACGCCTTCCTTCTGGGCACGGTCGCAAAGGATGCATGTGCTCTGGATGGAGTGCTCAGCATAGTAAACGAAGTAATCGCCTATTGTCTCATAGTTGTTTTCCTTGTCGTTGTTCTCATACTTAGCGGCAAGGTCAACAAAGTTAAGAGCCGTCTGCGGGTAGTAACCCATATTGGCAAGGTTAGTAAGATCATAGAATGAATTGATGAAGTAGAAGTTGGATTCCTGCTTCATGATAGGCTGGCCATCATAGTAATACTGATGGTTCATGTAAGGCATAAGCTGGTTGCCGTAAAGATCCTCAAACGTCTTGGGCTTAGCCTGCTCAGACGTTGCACCTGACTGCTCAGATGATGCGACTGAAGACGTGATGGAAACTGAAGGATCAGATTCTGTTAATTTGTTGCCGCAACCTGCGATGAATGAAGTCGCAAGAACCGCTGTTACAACCGATGTCAGTAGTTTTTTCATTTGTTCATTATCCTCTTATAATCTTCCATGCATGCAGCGATAGTATCGTCCATGTCATAGTATTTGTACTTGCCGAGTCGTCCGCCGAAAATAACATTACCATCATTCGCAGCGAGCTCCTCATACTTCTTGTAAAGCTCGTTGTTCCTCTCGTTGTTGAGCGGATAATAGGGTTCATCACCCGGTTTCCACTCTGCGGGATATTCATGTGTAATGACTGTTCCCTTGCCCTTGCCAAACTCGAAATGCTTGTGTTCCAGAATTCTCGTGAACGGTGTTTCCGCATCAGTATAATTGACTACAGCATTTCCCTGGAAGTCATCAGTATCAGGCAGATATTCCGTCTCAAACCTGAGGCTTCTGTACTCGAGTTTGCCCAGGGAGTAATTATAATACTCATCTATCATTCCCGTATAGATGATTTTCGAGGCAATTTTATCGAGGGAATCCCTCTCCTTGAGATAATCGACGCCAAGTCTTACCTCAATGCCATCAAGCATATTCGCGATCCACTTGGTGTAGCCTCCGACCGGAATGCCCTGGTAATTGTCGTTAAAATAGTTGTTGTCATATGTAAGTCTTACGGGAAGTCTCTTGATGATGAACGCGGGAAGTTCAGTAGCTTTTCTGCCCCACTGCTTCTCCGTATAGCCCTTTACGAGCTTGCTGTAGATGTCTGGACCGATAAGTGAGATGGCCTGCTCCTCAAGGTTCTTAGGCTCGTCAACTTTGCCCAGTGCGATCTGCTCATCAAGCTTTGCTCTTGCCTCTGCAGGAGTTACGACACCCCACATCTTATTGAAGGTGTACATGTTGAAAGGCATAGAGTAGAGCTCGCCCTTATAATTGGCAACGACACAGTTTGTGTAACGGTTGAACTCTGCGAACTTGTTCGCAAAATCCCATACCGCCTTGTCACTTGTGTGAAAGATATGTGCGCCGTATTTATGAACATTGATACCGTTAACATTCTCTGTATAGACATTTCCGGCGATATTAGGTCTTCTGTCGATTACGAGGCACTTATATCCGTCATCTGCCGCAAGGCGTGCAAAAGTCGCGCCGTAAAGGCCTGCACCGACAATGAGAAAATCATATTCGCTCATAAATACGTCTCCTGTTCATCTGAAATTCCTGATAATAATACACTATTTTGCAAAGAATACCTAAAATTCCTCTGATTACTCCGGCTTAAAGTTCTTAGCGGCACTAAGGAAAGCCGTATATTTCTCCGGTTCTTTTACTGCCTCTGCAAATGTCATGTGAGGATACCACTTCACCATTTCGAGCAGAGCCATATAAGGGAAACCTGTCTTTTCACAGTCTTTGGCAATGGCATCCATCAGCACCTTCTGCTCCAGGACATGATACATCCTCCAGCCGGGACCGCACTTTAACTCCTTCGAGCCGTCAGCTATATAGATGCTTCCGGCCGGGATCAGGTCCTCACATCCCTTAAGGCTTACGAACAGATCATACCCGCCATCTTCCACAAGGTATTTATTAAATTCCTCATCAAAAAACGCCAGTTCCTTCTTATCAAATGAGATAGTAACCTCTGTCTCTTCTCCCGCTCTTACCATTGGCTTCGAAAAACCGATAAGCTCCAACGGCGTTCTTGGTGTCCTGGGCTTTATTTTGGACGCATAGAGCTGAACGACTGCTTTGCCGTCCATCTTGCTCTTGTTGGTAACTGTAAGAGTAACGCTGAACTTGTTGCCCCTGCGCTCGCCTGAGATCCCGCCTGCTTCAAACTTTGAATACGAAAGACCGTATCCGAACGGGTAAAGCGGCTTGATACCGCGCTTCAAATAACCCCTGTATCCTACATAGATTCCCTCTCCGTAATTGCATGTCAGGTTGTCCGGGAAGCACAAATAAGCCGGTGTATCCTCATATCTGACAGGGAATGTGCATGGCAAAGCACCTGAAGGATTGACCTTTCCGGTAAGGATATCAGCCATAGCTTTTCCGCCCATCATGCCCGGATAGAATACAGCGAAAACAGAATCGACTTTGTCTTCGATCTCCCCGAGTTCGACCGGACCCGGCACATTAAGGATCAGACAGATCCTGCCCTTGCCTTTGTTTTTCGCAAGTTTCTTTATAAGAGATACAGTCTTCTTATTCATCTTAAGGTCAGGCCTGTCAGTGCTCTCGCCTGAATTAATAGTCTCGATCACTATGGCTGTAGCGCCCTTTCTCAAAGCTTCAATGTCATCTTTGAGTATGTGATCGTCACCCAGGATATTTCCCAGCTCTTCTGAAAGATATGTCGTCCTGTCTGTCTCGACCCTTGCGCTTCCCCAGCCTGAATCCTGGAATCTGTCAGGTCCGAAAAATACGGCTTTCGCTGTCTTCTTAAGCGGGAGACCGCCGTTATTCTTAAGCATGACAATGCCTTCTGCCGCTGCTTTATATGCGGCCTTATCGCCTGCTTTCTTATACTTTGAAGTTGTAAGCCCTTCTGGCTTTTTGACACCACTGAACTTTTCGATCAGTTCAAGCATCCTTAACGCCGCTTCATCAAGATCTTTCTTGGAAAGCCTTCCGTCTTCAACAGCTTTAACGATATCTTTGTGATTCCACGGACCTGGCATGAATATATCCTGGCCTGCTGCTTCGGCATCGCCCGTGCTTCCCTTGCACGAATCCCAGTCAGTCATGGTGACGCCCTTATAGCCCCACTCATTTCTTAAGACATCCTTGAGAAGCCACCTGTTCTCATGACAGTGAACACCGTTGATCTTCGGGTACGCTGTCATAAGTGTCGTTGCGATCTTGCTGCACGCTTCAAAAGCGGGAAGATAGATCTCTCTTAAAGCCCTTATGCTGACAAGTTCATCTATATTGGTCCTGTTGAGCTCCAGGTTATTGCACGCAAAGTGCTTCACATTTGAAGCGATGCCCATACTCTCAACGCCCTTGCACATCTCAGGCGCCAGAGTCTTGGCAAGGAACGGATCTTCTGAATACCCCTCGAAAAACCTGCCGTTCCTGGGCTCTCTTAAGATATTGCAGTTAGGCGTTCCGAGGAGCACTCCGATCCTGTAGACTGAAGCTTCCATTCCGAGAGCCTTGCCTGTCTCATATACAGTCTTCTTATCCCATGTGGATGCGAGAAGGATGCCCGGCGGATAACAGCCCGGACCTATATCAATGCCACCCCTGTACTCAGTGACGGCCTTGCTCATGACTTCTCTTACATCCTTCGCTTTTCCGGAAAGCTTTTTCGGCTCATAGAAGTTAAAGAATGCCTGCATCCCGTCTTCCGGCTTTACGCCTTCCGGAGGCTGCCTGAAAAGGCGCTGGAAAAAGTGCTGGTGGTTAAGTCCCGTGCCGCCGTCCTGCATGCTGAGTTCCGGAACGGGCCCAGCCTTGGATTCGAATCCTCCGATCCAGAAAGCTCCTGTTCCGCAAAGGAGTCTGGCTTTGTCTTCGATGGTCATTTGCTTGAGAAATTTCTTAGTGTTCATCTGGTGCTCCTTTGAGGTCTAATTTGTTTCTGTTTACAGTTTACCTGAGAAAGGGATTCTTTTTCTGGATTTCAGGAAGAATTTGAGCGTATTTTTCGCACATGCAAAAAGGCCGCCTCATTTAAGAGACAGCCTTTTCGCGATTGACTGATAAATTAATGATTATGAATTCGTAAGAATAGCGAACTTAAGTGTAGCCTGAACAGCAACCTTGCCGTTTACTGTTGCGACTGCTTCGCCAAGGCCTACAGGTCCCTTAACAGCTGTGATCTTTGTCTCAAGTCTTGCTGTGTCACCGGGAACGATGGGCTGCTTGAACTTGCACTTGTCGATGCCTGCGAAAACAGCGATCTTGCCCTTAAATTCTTCCTGTGAGAGGATCGCAACAGCACCTGCCTGTGCAAGAGCTTCAACTGTGAGAACACCGGGAACGATAGGCATTTCAGGGAAGTGTCCTCTGAAGAAATACTCATCATAAGTGAAGTTCTTATATGCGATGCAGAATTTACCCGGCTCATAATCCTCAACCCTGTCGATGAGAAGGAAAGGATGTCTGTGGGGGATGATCTTCATGATCTCAGTTGTGGTAAGCGCATTTGCCATAATGTGGATCCTCCGTAATTATTCAGCAAACTTCTTGATTATCATGGAAGCGTTGTGGCCGCCGAATCCCAAGTTGTTTGTCATAGCGTATGTTATATCACGATTCCTAGGTTCGATAAATGTGTAATCAAGATCCATCTCGCCTTCAGCTTCCTTGGAACCTGCTGTAACGTGTACATAAGAATCCTGGATTGCCTTAACGCAAGTGATGAACTCGATGCCGCCTGCACCGCCCAAAGCGTGACCGATCATGGACTTTGTGGAGTTGATGGATACATTCTTGATGTCTTCCTTGAATGCATACTTCATTGCACGTGTCTCGAAAAGATCGTTGTGGTGAGTTGATGTACCGTGAGCATTGATGTAGTCCATCTGCGAAGGTGCGATTCCTGCTTCCTTCATTGCAATGATCATTGCCATGCCTGCGCCTGAACCGTCTTCTGCAGGTGATGTGATGTGGTAAGCGTCGCATGTTGCACCGTATCCTACGATCTCTGCGAGGATGTTAGCGCCTCTTGCCTTGGCATGCTCTAAAGACTCGATAACGAGAACGCCTGAACCTTCACCGATTACGAAGCCGTCTCTGTCCTTGTCGAACGGTCTTGAAGCTGTCTCGGGATCTTCATTTGTTGAAAGAGCCGTAAGTGCTGCGAATCCCTGGATGCCTGTCTTGCATACAGCTGCTTCGCATCCGCCTGTGATCATGACGTCTGCATCACCGTACTTAATTGCCTTGAAAGCATCACCGATAGAATGAAGACCTGTAGCGCAAGCTGTAACAACGCATGTGTTGATACCCTTCATTCCGTACTGGATCGCGATGTTTGCGGATGCCATGTTAGCGATCATCAAAGGGATGTACATAGGAGCGATCTTGCCGGACTTCTCGAATCTGATCTGCTCTCTCTCGTGAGCCTGCATTGATCCGATACCTGAGCTTACGATAACGCCTACTCTGTAGGGATCTTCCTTCTCCATATCGAGGCCTGCCTGCTCGATTGCTTCCTTAGCTGCTGCCAGCGCATAGTGTGCGAAGGGTTCCATACGCTTCATTGTCTTGAAGTCCATGTAATCTGTAGCTTCAAAACCCTTAACTTCACATGCGAGCTTTACCTTAGCATTGCTTGCATCGAACTTTGTGATGGGGGCAGTAGCTGCCTTACCCTTTTTGAGACCTTCCCAGAAAGTCTCAACACTGTTACCCAGAGGTGTGATCGCACCCATACCGGTTACTACGACTCTGTTTGCCATTTAAAAATTCTCCGTTAGTTATTTATTTTCGTGGCGCTCCCCAAAAGCACCATTGATTACATATGCATTCCGCCGTCAACGCTCAATACCTGACCTGTGATGTAAGAAGCATCTTCAGAGCAGAGGAAGTTAACTGCATTAGCGATATCCTCGGGCTGACCGTATCTCTTGAGAGGGATCATCTCAAAGATCGCTTCCTTCTGCTTGTCTGTGAGAACAGCAGTCATGGGAGTCTCAACATATCCGGGAGCGATAGCATTGAATGTGATATTTCTTGAAGCGAGCTCTCTTGCGCAGGACTTTGTAATACCAACGATTCCTGCCTTGGATGCGGAATAGTTGACCTGACCTGCCTGGCCTTCAAGACCTACGATTGAAGAGATGCTTACGACTCTTCCCTCTCTCTTCTTCATCATTACAGGTGTTGTGTGCTTGATGAAGTTGAATGTACCCTTGAGGTTAACTGCGATAACTGAATCGAAGTTCTCTTCTGTCATCTTGATAAGGAGTCCATCTCTTGTGATACCTGCGTTGTTAACGAGGATATAGATGCCGCCGAAGTCTTCATTGATCTGGTTAACTGTCTCGCCGACCTTCTCGAAATCAGCGACATTGCACTGATATGCCTTTGCGTCAACGCCCAATGCCTTAACTTCATCTACTGCATCCTGGCTCATCTCGAGGGGGCAAGCATCAACTACTGCGATGTTATAACCGCTCTTTGCGAGCTTAACTGCGATAGCTCTGCCGATACCTCTTGAAGCACCTGTTACGATTGCTGTCTTTCTTGCATTATCTGACATGGTATTTACCTCCTCAAATCAGCCTAATTTCTCTAAAACTTTATCTATATCTTCAGGTGTTGATACACCGATGACATTGATTGAAGGAACTGTCTTTCTTACAAATCCTGCGATAGTCTTGCCGGGGCCTACTTCGATGATGGTATCAACGCCCATCTTCTCGAGCTCATAGAGTGTCTGCTCCCACCTTACGGGACTGGATACCTGAGCCTCAAGGAGTCCCTTGATCTGTGACTTGTCATTAACTAAAGATCCATTTACGTTTGCGATGTAAGGGATCTTAAGATCGCTTAATTCTGTATTTTCGAGCTCTTTTGCAAGCTTCTCTCCTGCACCCTTAAGAAGAGGTGAATGGAACGGGCCTGATACATTGAGCTCGACAACCTTCTTGGCACCTGCCTCCTCACACTTGGGCATAGCTGCCTGAACTGCTTCCTTCTTGCCTGTGATAACGATCTGGCCGGGGCAGTTGAAGTTAGCGGGCCATACACCGTCGATCTTGCTTGTGATGCCTTCAATAGTTTCTGCATCAAGACCGATTACAGCTGCCATTGAGCCTTCACCTGCGGGAACTTCGGAAGACATGAGCTTTCCTCTGATCCTTGTAAGTCTTACTGCATCTTCAAAGCTCAGAGCGCCTGCAACATAAAGGCTGCAGTATTCACCGAGGGAAAGACCTGCTGTTACGTCAGGCTTGATTCCCGCGAGGAGAAGTGCGTCTGTGATGATGCAGCATGCAGTAACCAATGCAGGCTGTGTGTATTCTGTGATGTTGATATCTTCATTGGGTTCATAGAGGAGCTTATTCATGTCTACGCCTGAAGCCTTTGTAGCCTCAGAGATCATGTCTGCATAGTGCTCGTCTGACTTGACGAAACCCTCTGCCATTCCTACGTGCTGAACGCCCTGCCCCGGATAACAAAATGCTATCTTCATTATGCTTCTAACTTCCTTCCTAAGAGTTTGTCTGCCTCTTCGAACATCGATTCGATGATCTGCTTGGCAGGTCTTACTTCCTTGATGAGGCCTGCGATCTGACCTGCCATGAATGTACCTTCCTTGATGTCGCCTTCGACAACAGCCTTACGGAGACTGCCTACTGTGAGGCCTTCCAATTCCTCGAAAGTGACTCCGCGCTGCTCCATCTCAAGATACTTGTTGGAAAGTGCATTTCTAATCTGTCTTACAGGGTGGCCATAAGATCTTCCGGTAACTCTTGTGGAGTTGTCCTTTGCCTTGATGACCATATCCTTGTAATTCTGGTGAACATTTACTTCGTCGCAAGCGCAGAATACTGTTCCGCACTGAACGCCCTCAGCACCGAGCATGAAAGCAGCTGCAACACCTCTGCCGTCTGCGATACCGCCTGCTGCGATAACAGGGATGGATACTGCGTCAACAACCTGGGGAACCAGTGTCATTGTTGTAGCTTCACCGATGTGTCCGCCGGACTCTGTGCCCTCAGCGATAACTGCATCTGCACCACACTGCTCCATTCTCTTTGCAAGAGCAACACCCGCAGTAACAGGAACAACGATGATTCCTGCTTCCTTCCACATATCCATGTATTTCTCCGGAGAGCCGGCGCCGGTCGTAACGACCTTTACCTTCTCCTCAGCGATTACCTTAGCGATCTCAGGAGCTCTGGGATTCATGAGCATGAGGTTTACGCCGAACGGCTTATCTGTTGCTTCTCTGCACTTCTTGATCTGGTCGCGGAGCCAGTTCTCATCAGCGCCGCCGACACCGATTATGCCAAGACCGCCTGCCTCAGATACTGCAGCTGCAATGTGCCAGTCTGCAACCCAAGCCATACCGCCCTGGAAGATAGGATATTTGATACCGATCAAATCTGTGATTCTTGTCATAATCTTTTTCTCCTTTATGCTGGTGTATATCTTAGAAAACGATATAATTTGCGTTCCAAGTAAGTCCTGCGCCGAAGCTTGAGATAACGAGCTTCATGCCGGGCTTAAGTCTTCCGTCAGCCTTCATCTCGCCCAAAAGGATCGGGATGCTTGCTGAAGAGATGTTTCCGTAGTTCATGATGTTCATGGGGAATCTGTCCCTGTCGATGCCGAGCTTCTTGGCTGTAGCTTCGATAATACGCGCATTTGCCTGGTGAAGAACGAAGTAATCTACGTCTTTTTCGAGATCGAAATTATACTTCTCAGAAAGATCCTTGATGAGCTTCGGAACCTCAGATACAGCAAACTTAAATACTTCTCTTCCCTGCATATAGAAAGATGTAGCTTCCTTGAAGCCCTCTTCCTCCCATCTGTCAGGCTGTCTTGCAGCTTCACAGCGGAGGCATGCTGATCTCGCACCGGCTGATCTCATGATGAATTCATTGCGCTTTGCATTCTCGTCAGCCTTAAGGACAGCTGCGCCTGCGCCGTCTCCGAAAAGGATGCATGTTCCTCTGTCATCGTAATTTGCAAAGTTGGAATTGCACTCTGAACCGATGCAGAGAGCAACCTTCGCATTGCCTGTCTCGATGAAGCTCTGGACTGTATTGAATGCAGCAACAAATCCGGGGCATGCCGAATTTACGTCAAAGCATCCGCAGTCTTCTTTCGCTCCGATAGCCTCATGAACCACGCATGACATTGAAGGTATAACAAGGTCGGGTGTTGTGCATGCGGTTACGATGAGGTCAATGTCCTTAGGGTCGATGCCTGCATCTTCGATCGCCTTCTTGGCAGCCTCAACAGCCATTGTGGAAGGCTTCTCTGTGATGTGGTCGGCAATGTGTCTTTCCTTTATTCCTGTTCGCTCGGTGATCCACTCATCGCTTGTGTCCAAGAACTTAGCGAAATCGTCGTTCGTGACGACCTTTTTCGGAAGATAAGAACCGAGTCCTATAATTCTGCCTGTCATTTATACAACCTCTTTGCTTAGCCCGGATGAGGATAGAATAATCCCTCACGCTAAATAGTTTGATTGTCAAAGTATTTCACATCAGACCCTCGTTGTCAAGTGCTTTGATTGTCAAAGGATTGGCAAACTTGCGTGAAACGGGAAGTTCCGGCGGTCACAGGCTTTGTAGTGCACAAAGGGTAAAATCGTACTCTTTTCGAGGCTGAATGCGTACGATACTGCGTCCTGGGGGCATTGCCAGAATTTTGCCAAAACTACCCCCGATTCAGCAAAAAATTGGCAAAATGATCGGGTTTTGCAAAAATCCTTGCCAAAAACACTATGGTTTTAGCAAAAATTTAGCAAAATCGTCCCGCACTCATCTGCGGGCGCATCGAAAACACGGTAAGACAAATTACTTCTCAAATCTTGAAGTAGCCCAGCCGCCTTCGTTCATATGGGAATTAGTAAGAGTCGCAAAGCCCTCAGGTGACAGAAGAGGGATCTGCAGTTTGCGGATCGTCTCGGAACTTAACTTAAATCCGTTCGAGCAATACTCGGCTCCGGCCTTCTTGAGGTCATCCAGATAGACCCTGATCTGCCTTTTTGCCTTGCCGGTCATGAAGACTTCGCCCATGGGACACAAAATAGCCGTATACTTTTCCCTGCCGCCGCAGATGAGATCGTACTGCGCAAGGAGTGCGGGATAGACGGGCTCAAGCTCGACATAGCCGCATGAACTTATAATGACAAATTTCTTATTAAAGATAGAAGGATCTCTCATCTTATTGAAGGTCTGGCCGTCATCGGACCTTGTACCCATATAGGGTTCAGCAAGAGAGAGACACCTGTCAGTCACCGCCTTGAGCTGTGAAGGCATGCCGTAAAAATACAAAGGGAAGCTCTCGATGATGACATCTGATTCTTTTATGGCGGCAATGATCTCTGCCATATCGTCCTTTATGGCGCATGTGCCGTCGGGAGATGCCCAGCATGCAAAGCAGCCCATACAGGGCTTGATGTCCTTTTCATAGATGTTTATCTTCTTAACTTCGGTGCCCTCGGGGAAACCGGATACGAAAGCATTCGTAACCTGAATGGTATTGCTCCTGTCCTTCTTGGGACTTCCGTTCAGAACGAGTACTTTCATCAGAGGCTTAAGCCTCCGTCAAGAACGATAACCTGACCTGTCATATATGAGAATGCATCGGATACAAGGCTTGCGACGCAGTCTGCAACATCTTCAGCAGAACCGAAACGCTTCATGGGAACAGCTTCCAGATATTTCTCTGCAAGGTCACCCGGAATAGACTTGATCATGTCGGTGCCGATGAATCCCGGTGCTACCGCGTTGACCTGAATGCCGTAAGGTGCAAGCTCTTTTGCCATGGTCTGTGTCATGGAATTTACCGCACCCTTGGTGGCACTGTATACAGTCTGGCCGGGAACAGCAAGGATGGAACTTACCGAGGAGATGTTTATGATCTTGCCGCTCTTCTGCGAACACATCTTAAGACTTGCTGCCTGCGCACAGTTGATATAACCCTGGATATTGATCGCAAGGCTTCTCTGCAAAGAATCGGGTCTTATCATAAGAAGGTATGCGTCATCGACGACGCCTGCATTGTTTATAAGAACATCTATTGTCTCGAAGCTCTTCTTGATAGCCTTGAACATGTCCTTGACCTGGGCGATGTCGGATGTATCTGCCTTGTATATCTCGCAGCGGACACCCAGAGCAGAGATCTCCTCACAGGCAGACTTGGCAGCCTCATCGTTGGAAGCATAGTTAAGAGCTATGTCATAGCCCTCTTTGGCAAGCTTTAATGCGATCGCTTTGCCTATTCCTCTGGATCCGCCTGTGACTACCGCAGTCTTGCTCATAAAAAGCCCTCCGTCTTATGCTTTGGTCAGCAATACTGCCGAATAAAGCGAGCTGGTACCGTATGAGACGGCAATGCCGTTCTCGCACTTGCCTTCGAAAATATCCTTTGCGAGCATAGCAAACTGCAGTGAAGAAGATGCAGCCCTTGCTTCGCCGAAGTCCTTCTTTACAAGTTTTACTTCGATATTGTCACCGAAGATCTTTTTATAGACATCCATCTCGAAATTATCGAGTTCGGAAACGCCATTGCCGAAACCATAGATGCACTTTACATCAGATGCTTTGACAGAGCCTTCCTCAAGAACATTAGAGATCGCCTTGGTAAGTGCTTCTTCTGACAATCTCCAGTTGTTATTTCTGTCACCTGTTGTATCTCTTGCAGAAGAGAATCCGGCGATCTTTGCATAACGCTTCGCACCTCTTCCGGAAGCGGAGGAATCCTTCTCGATAACGCATGTTACGGAACCCTCACCCAAAGTCATGCCGCCTTCACCGGAGAAGCCGAGATCAGAATAGATCTCCTCGTCGATATCCGTGCACTCGTCAGTTCCTGATGCGAGCATGATGCTCTCATAACCGAACATGATCGCGCCTGCTGCGGCACAGATGCTCTGAAGTCCGGACTGGAAACCGTTGGCGATGGTTACGTTGTAACCCTTGATGCCTGTAGCAATGCTGAGGTATCCGCCGGCAGCGTTATAAACGGTGTTCGGGAATGCAAATGCACTGCCCTTGTCGATACCGTCCCTGATGATGTTCTTCTGGAAATTGGCGATCTCAGTCATAGGGCCGTCATTGGTTCCGATGCAGATACCGATAATGCTCTCGTTCTCGGGTGTTACCGTAACGCCTGCATCCTCCAGTGCCTTAAGGCCGCTTAAGAGCTGGAGCTGTGACAATCTGTCGAGTTTTCTTAAGAAAGCTGACTTTACGCCGTATGCCTTGAATGTATCAGAATCGAGCTTTGCGATATAGCTCTTTTTCTCTTCGTCATACTCGCCGCTGACGATGCCTACGCCCGTTACATAAAGATCCTGCTTGGGGCATGTGAGGTTAAGGAGATTCGGATCCTTCGCGAAAACGATGCTCGCGTTGTTGCCGCCGAACGCGAAAGAGTTCGACATGGCATATTTGATCTCCTTTTCGACAGGCTTATTGGCGATGAAGTTGATGTCACCGGACTTTTCGGCAAGAACTCCAAGATCTTCCTCACTGTAACCTGTCGTGGGAGGGAGCTTTCCTTCCTTAAGTGCCTTGACCGTAAGAACTGCCTCGATAGCGCCTGCTGCGCCCAAGCAGTGTCCCGTCATGGACTTTGTGGAACTTACGGATAAGTCCTTGTTGTCTTTGAATACTGTGCTCAAAGAAAGGAATTCGGACTCGTCATTCTTTGCTGTTCCGGTACCGTGTGCATTTACATAATCGATATCGGTGAACTTAAGTCCTGAATTCTTAACGGCACGGGTTATGACGCTCATCTGGCCTTCGCCGTCGGGCCTTGGCGCCGTGATGTGATATGCGTCAGAGCTTACGCCTGAGCCTAATACGTCGCAGTATATTTTCGCGCCGCGCTTAACAGCGTGCTCGTAAGATTCGACTACGAGTATGCCTGCGCCCTCGCCAAGTGTAATTCCGTCACTGTGGTTGAAAGGCGAGCAGTCAGAAGGAGCCAGAGCTCTCAAAGCATGGAATCCCGCATATGCAAGTGATGAGAATGAATCACATCCGCCTGCAAGGAAGATCTCGCCCTTGCCGCCTCTGATAAGGTCTATTGCCATGGCGACACTTAAGGTTCCTGCCGCACACGCATTTACTATGTTTGCTGTTATGCCGCCTGCCTTGTAGTAGTCGGCAACATTTCCGGCAATGACAGAAGCCGGCATCGACTTCAAGTCATCGATGTCGCCCTTCCCGCCGTTAACTTTTGCGTTGTAATACTTTTCGACACAGGCAGCACCTGCTATGCAGCTGCCGAGGAGCACGCCGATCTCTGATGCCTCGCCGGATTCAGGGTCGATGCCTGCATCATTTAAGGCTTCACCTGCAGCCTTGATACCCAAAGCTGTAGTCCTGTCGTATCTGCCTTTTGCAAGCTCCTCATTTGTCTTGTTTACTTCTGCACCCTTATGGGAATAGCAGTTCGAAGTATCAAAGCTCTTGACGTCTGCTATGCCTGTTCTGCCGTTAATTGCTGACTCAAAACATTCGTCAGTATCATTTCCGATTGCGCATACGAGGCCTAAGCCCGTGATTACGCAACGCTTCTCGTTCATCGGCATTGTCAGTCCTCTTTATGTGCTTCTACAAATGCAGTAAGTGTCTCGATGGAGCGGAAATCTTCTCTTGTGGCACCTGCTCCGGAGATATCTACTCCGAAAAGATTCTCGATGCCTACAATAATCTCGATGGAATCAATAGAATCAAGTCCGATATCCTCACCGAAAAGCTCTGAATCGTACTCCAGGTCCTCTTCCGGAATTCTGAGTCTCTCCACAAGCATTCCCTTGATCTTATCGGCAATCTCTTTATTCATTTCCCTGGTTCCTCCTAAATAATAATTAAGTTCCGACAATAAATTACACTATGTTGCTCTGATTTTCCAACGAAACGGAATAAAAGCGCAAAATGACGCCAAAACTTTTAAGTTCTTTTACCGACATCCTGCATCTTTCGCCCCAGGATGACACATAGAGGTCATCCCCGTCTATCTCCGTTACCGTGACCCAGTGGTAATCGCACATAGACTTGAACCCGCGCGGATTCTCGACGGCGATCTTCCTGAAAGGCGATATGAACAGCATTACGACAGGATCTCCGCCTTTAAGGAAACCCGGAAGCTTTTCCTGCCATTTGAAGAGGAACGGCTTGACCCTGACTTTAAGGCCTTCCTTGAGTCCCAGCTTTTTCACGCCCTTTTTGAACCTGTGCGCGCTGACGCCGAAGCTCCCCAGGAATTCTCTTCCGAAAAGCTTTCTCTCCTCCCTGTTCTTTCCTATCGTGATGGGTCTTATATAGTCCTTTGCATCGAAAAATCTCTCGAAATACTCATCGCGCGGCATCCTGTCTTCGCCCTTAAGGCGCATTATGGCATCAAGACCAGCAATGATTCCGCATCCGCTGTTAAGGAGCATCTTGTCAGGCAGCCACATCTGGCTTCCTCCGAAAGACTCCATGCCATTCTTATCGATTATCTTTGGCGGCAGGCTCATCTGAGCAGCACCTCCGCCCATGCCCCTTCGAGAGGCATTCCCGGCAGTTCGATGGCACCTGCATCCCTTAAGCGCTTTCTGCTCTCATATACGCCTGAGTTGGCAGGGATAGGCGCCATAAAGCACTGGATTCCCCTGGCGCTCCATATCTTTACGAAAGGCTCCAGAGACGTCGTCGCAGTACCTGAGTGATTGCAGCAGATGAGGACCCTTTCAAAGCCTTCTGAAGGGATCATCAATCCGGGTGCAGCAGGTATCATCAGTATCTTCGGGAGCTTCTCTTTGACAAAAAACTCACTTTGCTCTTTTACCTCAGGCGGAATGCATCCCTTCTCTTCCTTATAGATGCCGTTGATGTCGGGCGATACTATCTGGTATGCGTTATAAAGTGTCGGGATCTTATCACTGTTCCTGAAAGCTACTCCGCTGTTCTTCTTTTCGAGACAGTTCACGGCAAATATCAGATTATATGCAGCCTCTTCCGGATCCTTGTCAGGAGCCTTCATGGAGCCTGTGATGACAAAAGGTATCTCAAGATAGGATAAGACCCTGTACGCGAGCTGCGCGAAATAAGCACACGTATCTGTTCCGTGCGTAATGAGGATCCCGTCGTACTTTGAAGACGTTGCTTCATCAATGATCCTCTTCAGCGCCTCGCGGTAATCCTCAGGAGTGGCATCCTCAGAGGAATATGTCCTGAATTCCGGGAAGACATATTCATTCTCTGACAGGTATTCGAGCAGGAAGTTCTTTACAAAAGTCGTAGCTCCGAGCGTGATCGTTCCGGATACATCCGACGACGAGATCGTTCCTCCGAGCATGGCAACCAATATCCTCATATCCCTTTCCTTCCAAAGCCAAATAATAGTAGAATCTACCCATACAATTATATTACTTGGAGTTTTTTATGAGAATAGCAAGCTGGAACGTCAACGGAATAAGAGCAGTTGCAACTAAGGGATTTGCCGAAAGTCTCGAAAAGATCGGCGCCGACATAATAGGCATCCAGGAGATCAAGGCGATGCAGGATCAGTTAGGACCTGAGATCACCGATATCCCCGGTTACAAGAGCTGGTTCTACTCTGCTGAGAGGAAGGGTTATTCCGGCACCGCGCTCTATTCGAAGATAGAGCCTAAGAGTGTTGAATTCGGATTCGGCGTGGAGGAGTTCGACCATGAAGGCCGCGTCATCAAGGCGGATTTCGGAGACTTCGTTCTCTTTAACATCTACTTCCCCAATGGCGGCAGAGGCGACGATTACGTTAAGTTCAAGCTCAGATTCTACGACTGCTTCTTGGACCAGGTCGATGCCCTTAAGGCAAACGGCAAGGAAGTCATCTGCTGCGGCGACGTCAACACAGCCCACAAGGAGATCGACCTTTCCAACCCGAAGGCAAACTCTAAGATCTCCGGCTTCCTTCCGGAAGAACGTGCATATATGGACAAATTCATCGAAAGAGGTCTTACAGACACCTTCAGAATGCTCCATCCGGACGATAAGGATTGCTACACCTGGTGGTCATACAAAACAGCTGCAAGAGAGCGTAATGTAGGCTGGAGAATAGACTATTTCTTCACGACAGACGGTCTTAATTCACGCGTTAAAGAATCCAACATGATGACAGACATCATGGGTTCAGATCACTGTCCTATCTACCTGGATATTTAAGAAAGCTTTTTCGTATTATCTTCCATCATGCGGCCGTTGATCTCGAGCTTCGTCAGGGATTCAGTGACCTTGAAATCCATTTCGGATGCATGCTGAGGTACTTCAAGACTTGTAAAGATACGTCCGCTTACATCGGAGTTGGATACTCTTACCTTTACTCTCTTGTCCATGCCTCTGTAGATTCCGGCCTGCTTGCCGCTTATATCCACTCTCAGAGTTATGTAATCGATAGTAAGTGTCGTAGGTGCAGCCGTGCCTGATCCGAAGACCGTGACATCATGCGCTTTGCACTTCGCTGTAATGGTGGCGCTGTATATGCTGATCTGAAGCTTTTCGCTGTGCTTGGAACCGATCATTACGACATCAGTGCCTTCGAAATCCATATTGATGGAAGAATGCTCGAGCATCATGTCGCATCTTCCCATAACAGATCCGATAGCAACAGAAGACTGAGCCACGCTCTTTATAGCGAGGTAACAGTTGCTTATGAGCGGCTCGATATCACCTGTTATGGAACCTACACCGACGGAGTGCTGGCCCATGAGATTGAGCTTATACATGCCCCTTCTGACTGTAATGTGTCCGCCCAGGCCGCTTCCTATCGCGACGCTCTTATTGGCATTGACGGAGATCTCGATAAGTCCGTCCTGATCGAAAACAATATCTCCGTGATAGGAATCCATATCGTTTCCGATACCGAATGTCTCTACTCCCGTAGTGCTGATCGAGAGGTTGCCGACACCTTCAAGAGTAAGGCTTGAAGAAGATGCGACCTTGATACCGCCTCCGGAGAGGGAATTCTCACCTGTCAGCGAGAGTACGACTTCACAGTCCTCTCCGATATTGATGGCAGCATCATGCATCCTGCCTGTAAAGCAGCAATTCTCGATCGCGATCTTGCCCTTGTATCCGTTCTCGATCTCAAGATTGATGACCGCATCATCACCCGGAACGCCCAGGATATGAAGGTCTCTGTGAGTAACATGACCTGCTGTAACATGGATCGTTGTGTAGCCGTCCTTGATAAGGATAGGAAGGGAGATCCTTGCTTCTCTTCCTGCGACATAGTCTCTCCTTGTACGGTTCTTCGATCTTCCGATGCTGTATCTGACGATCTCATCCTTGATCTCGGAATTGATCTCTTTGATTATATTTTCGGAAGGACGGGCCGTGTAATAACCCTGGATGAGGTCTACGCCGAGATTGATGACAGACTCGAGTTCTTCTGCAGTCTCGATACCTTCAGCAAGAGCCAGGATGTTATTGTCGTGGGAGAATTCGACGATGTCTTTTACGAAGTGCTGCTTTTGCGGCGAATCCTGGATATTCGCCAGAAGAGCCCTGTCGATCTTAACGTAGTTCGGCATGTAGCGGAGAAGATTGCTTACATTGGAGTAACCTGTGCCGTAATCGTCAACAGCAGTCTCAAAACCGAAGCTCTGATACTCCTTCTTCATCTCAGCCAGTTCCTTATCGTCGATCTCAGACTGTTCCGTGAACTCGACAACAAGTCTGCCTGACAAAGACTTAGCCATATCAGAGATGTTCTTTATGTCATCCTTCTTAAGACTCTGTCCGGGAATTGAATTGATGAATATCTTTGAATCCGGCTTGAACTTGTCGGCATTCTCGTTAACGTAGCCTAATACATTATGGAATGTCGCATATTCAATATCGTAAAGCCTGTTAAAGATGCCAGCATACTTGATGACGAGCAGAGGCTGGATATAAGGAACCGTATCACATCTCATCAATGCCTCATACGCGTAGATCTCGCCTGTATGTGCATCGACGATAGGCTGGAAGTGATAGTTGATCTTATTCTTATCGAGGATCTCGTTTACCACCTTTGCCTCTTCGATCTGTGTATCGTCATAACCGTCGGCATTAAGCTTCTGGAGATTTAACTTCTGACCGTTCTTCCTGGACAGTGCGACACTTACGATGCTCTCGTAATCATTTCTTGATCTGGGTGTTCCCTCTGCGGTTCCGTAATAGACTTCAAGCTTTCTTGCACCTTCGCCGAGCGAAGCATTATATTCGTCTATCTTCTTGTAAAGAGCCTTAACTCTCTCTTCCATTACTTCCAATGCGTCTGCATCATTTTCGACAACCTCAAGACCGACCATCTCGCCATTGCCCATGCAATAGATACGGCCGTTTGTGAATACTTCCTCAAGGAAATTGCCGACGCTGATGATCGCATTGTCGCCTGCTGCTCTTCCGTTATCGTTGTTGATCCTTGCAAGATTCTTGATGTCGATCGCAAGAACACCGATCTTCTCCTTCTCTTTTAAAGGATTCATCGCGACAATGTCTTCGGTCTGCCTTAAGAAACCGTTGTAGTTATAGATACCAGTAAGCGGGTCTCTTACGAGGCTTGCCTCAAGTCTCTTGTTGATGGACATGAGCTCATCATATCGTCTGTAGTTCTCAAGACCCCTCATTATACTGTGGAGCCATAAGCGGTACGATCTCTTATAGGATTTGGGATCTGTAAAGGAAAGCACTGCGTAACCGAATGTCAGCTCCTCAAAGTGAAGTGACGTAAAGAAGAACGCTTCAGGCTTTATTCTTTCAGCATCAAGTCTGGGAATAAGTGACTTTCTGTCGAAGAAAACATCGTCGCTTACCCTGTCGCAGTTAAGCCCTTCCGGACGGCATGCGATAACATGCATCATCTTCCTCGAGAAGAATCTGTCAGTGTCCGTAAGACGCTCAGCTGAAAGTCTTGCATCGTCAATGGCTCCTGCCATTCCCTTTGCCTTTTGCTGCCACTTGTCATTAAGGCAGATACTGAAACTCTCAAAATCCCTGATCTGGAATACATATGAGAATGTGGTCTTCATCAATCCGCCAAAATCATTCTGGATGACGAGGTCTTCGTCCAGATGGTTGAATGAAGAGAAAACGCTGTTATGTGAAGTATCGGTATCCCACTGCTTACGGAGCTTTGTCTCGTACTGGACTTTATTCTCATCGCAGCCGCATGTCCTTCCGCAGAAGAATTCTCCGCAATCGGTAAATTCGCCTGTCTTCCTGCCTTCCATCTCATCGAAAAGCATCTCCAGAGCATGTGCGCCCATGGACTTGGCAGGGATCTTAACTGATGTGACAGGCTTCGGAGAATATCGTCCCTCTTCAGTCGAATCATAACCTGCGACAGCCACATCTTCCGGCACTCTGAGGCCGCCTTCTTCAAGGGCTTTTGCAAGTCCTATCGCCATGCAGTCATTAGCGCATGCTATGGCCTGGGGGAGATTTCCGCCTTTCTTGATAAGACGGTCTCCAAGACTCTCGCCGCTTGTATACCAGAAATCTCCATAGAAGACCCTGTCTCTTCCTACAGAAAGATTATGCTCAGACATGGCGTCCATAAACGCCTGGAGTCTCTGCTTGGAGTAATGGTGCCACGCTTTTCCGGTAAGATAAGCGATATCCGTATAACCGTGATCCTCAATGAGGTGATTGATAAGTTTTTTTACAGCATCATAGTGATTCGGAAAGATCGAAGGAAAATACTTGCTTTCCTTGTCGATGAATACGACAGGGCATTTGCATCTTTCATGGATTATCTCTTCAAGGCTGTCAGAAAGACCCGGTGACTGGAGGGTATCTGCCATTACCGCAACAGCATCAAACTCCTCATAAGGCAGGAGAGTAAATATAGAAGTCTCACCTACTTCTCTTCCGAGATTATTCTGATATTTGAGGTAACTGCCGAAGACAAGGACATCCGCATCATGCTCAAAAGCTTTCCCGATAAAGCCCTCGATAAACTGAGCCTGATAGTATTCATCAGCCTGGGCAACAAGTAAAGCTATTCTTTTGCGGTTAGCCATTCACGACCTCTTTAACGCAAATCCAAAATTCCAAGTAAAAGCACTTATGAAGTTAGTCTACCAACGTGATTCCGAAAAGCAATAAACACTGGCTTTTGTTCTCACGAAACGGAATGAAAGTTTACATTCTGTCTATAAAGCAGGGCGTCCCGGTGCTTTTTATGCAAGGATCCTGTCTACAGGAGAATAACCAGTTGTCTTCTTGAATTTAACGTTGCTCTCGAAGCTTTCGAGACAGTCGGAAGGATCGATACGCTCAAAATTCAATGTGGCAAGAGCGTCTCTCTTGAGTCTTACTGAACAGATAGTTACTTCCTCATCATTGCCTGTGGCAGGGTTCAATACCTTATCAACAGCATGGATGATAACCTGCTGTACAGGAAGGAGTGCGAATGTATCCCTTGCGACTCTGAGCATCGTACTTGATACATAGTCCTGGACGAGCTCATAGTAAGCTGACTTGGTGAAATCCTTCATGACGATCTCGCCGTTTGCCTTCATGTCAGGATACTGTGTAGGGATCACGCTGTCGGATTTAACCTGGAATTCGATCTCCATCTTCTTGGGATCGTCTGTTCCGACTTCAAATCCGCTGCCGTATTCGAGAAGGTCATCAAAAGGTCCTACTTCGCTGATAACCTGGAAATATGCATCGATATCGCCTGCAAGAACGCTCTGTGCAAAAGGCTGGAGCTCCTTTAACTGGCCTGATACAGCGCCGTTTGCGACTGCCTCCCAGTCGATATATCCGTCAGACTGCTTATGCACTGACTTAAGAGCCTCGATACCTGCTGCAAATTCCTCGACCCTAGCCTTGGACTGAGCGATGAGTTCTTCATTAACTGCTGACTTTGCAGGTGCGGGAGCAGCAGCAGCCTTTGTTGCCTTGGGCGCCTTAGGCTCAGCAGCTGTCTTTCCTGCAGCCTTCTTAGCTTTTGAGTCCTGAAGTTTTCCGGTAATTCCTCCGACTACCTTCTTAACGTCATTTGTCTTGGTGTAATAGATACCTGTACCCGGAATTCCGACAGTGGTCCTTGCCTGACCCTTAAGATTGATGGACTGTCTGAATCCGCTCTTACCGAACGACACACTGGGTCCTGATTTACTTAAGTTGAGCTTTAAGCCCTTGCCCAAAGAGATTGATTTACGGAAATTAAGTCCCATGTTTGTCGCCTCCGGTAGAAAAATTGTTAAAACAATTTTATCACAACGCAGGCTTTATTTCTTTATATTTGCGGTTCCTTTGATATAGGTCCGCCGCCTGGTCCGGCGATGTACATTTTTCGCGAAAAACAGGTCGAAAATGGCATAAAAAAGCGGATTTGTGTAATTTTCGCCCTATGGTTTTAGCAAAATTTCAGCAAAAGGATCCTGTCTTGCTGTTCAAGAGGGCGGTGTAAGCAAAACTGTACGCATTTGCCCCTGAAATGAGTACGATTTTGCCCTTTGTACAGTACAAGACCTGAAATTGTACGCATTTGCACCCGGAATGAGTACATTTTTCAGCACTGGGGTAAAATAGCAAACCGGCTTTGCCGGAAGCTTACCTTAAGAAGCCTTCGATGATCTTCTGCTCAGCTTCCTGCTCGTTAAGACCTAAGGTCATGAGCTTTGTGATCTGCTCGCCTGCGATCTTACCGATAGCTGCCTCGTGGATCAGTGATGCGTCAACGCATGTCGCCTTAAGCTTCGGTGTCGCAACGATCACGCCCTTGTCCATGATGATGGAATCGCATTCTGCATGGCCCTTGCATACGGCATTGCCTGAGATGTCGATGATGACATCCTGCTCGGACTCGCCCTTTGCTACACCACGGCTTACGATATCGCAGACAGAACCGTCTCCGTTAAGATCGACTGTGATCTCAGCCTTGGCAGTCTGATCGAAGTTTGTAAGGATCTTGTCGTGCATGATCAATGTGGAATTAGGACCGAGCTCAGCCTTTGTGATCCTGTATGTATCGTTGATTCCGGCAATTTGGGAAGTGTCCATATCCATCGTGGCACCGTCTTCGAGATATACGACCGTTGTGGGGTTCATGAATCTCTTGCCTGTGCCTGTGCCCTCACCATAGTGCTTCTCGATGTACTTTACCTTTGAGTTCTTGCCGATGTGGAATGTGTGGATACCGTCGTGCTGGCTGTCGTGACCGCCGCAGTTGCTGATGCCGCATCCTGCGATGATGGTAACGTCACAGTCGGAACCTACGAAAAAGTCGTTATAAACGCATTCCTTGTGACCTGACATGGAGATGATTACCGGGATGTGGCATGATTCGTTCTTGGTACCGTCCTTGAAATAGACGTTGATGCCGTCTCCTGATTCCCTTGATTCGATCTGGATATTGGCGGTCGAATTCCTTGCTTCGCTCTTGCCGTTGCTTCTGATGTTAAATGCGCCTACGGGAAGGCTGTCTAACTCTGCAACCTCTTTTAACATTCTTTTCTCGAGATCATCCATTGCAGACACCTTCTTCCTGTGAGTATGCGCAGCCGCATCCGTAGCGGCCCATATTAAGTTCGCTCATGATCTTCTTGGAGTCGTCGAACCTGTCAACCATTCCTTCCTTCAGGTAGATGATCTTGTCAGCGATCTCCAGGATCCTTTCCTGATGGCTGATGATAATGATGTTTCCGTTCGTAACTCTTCTTAAGTTCTCGAAAACCTTGATAAGACTCTGGAAGCTCCAGAGGTCGATGCCTGCCTCCGGCTCATCGAAAAGACTGAGCTTGCCGCCTCTTGCAGCAGCCATGGCGATCTCGATCCTCTTCATCTCGCCGCCTGAAAGCGTATCGTTGATCTCTCTGTTGATATAATCCTTAGCGCAAAGACCGACTGCTGAAAGATACTTGCAGTCCTTTGTTACATCAACTCCCTCGCCGGCAGCGATGCCCAGAAGGTCCTTAACTTTAAGTCCCTTGAATCTGACAGGCTGCTGGAAAGCAAAGCTAATGCCGAGATTGGCACGCTCATTTACCGGAAGATCCGTAATATCCTGTCCGTCGAACAGGATCTTTCCTGATGTGGGTGTGATGATTCCCATAATGATCTTAAGAAGTGTGGACTTACCACTTCCGTTAGGTCCTGTAATAGCGACGAACTTGTCATCTATCTTGAGATTTATGTCTTTGAGAATGTCCTTGTCATCGGCATGAAAGCAGATGTTCTGTAATTCAAGCATATATTTATAGCCTTTCTTGAAGGAATTAAGCCGGCAGTTATAAGCATTTCTTATAGAGCCAATTTACTTTAAATTGTTTCGTGTCAATTATCAATAGACATTTTCGACATATGACGATAATAATACGGTATCGTTCATTATACTTATTGCGAATGATTACCATACTCACAGAGTTTTTATACTCATATAGGCAGTTGTGGTAAAATACCACAATTAAAATTAAGGAGATTTTCTTTTATATATGTGCGGAATCGTTGGTTACACAGGTAAGAAAAAGGCAGCTCCTATCCTCTTGGACGGTCTTGCAAAGCTCGAATACAGAGGTTATGACTCAGCAGGTCTCGCAGTAAGGGACGGCGACAAGAACCCTGTAGTCGTAAAAGCAAAAGGCAGACTTAAGGTCCTCGCCGAGAAGACCGACGGCGGCGCAGCTCTCAAGGGCACCTGCGGTATCGGCCACACCAGATGGGCAACCCATGGCGAACCCACCGAAAACAACGCTCACCCCCATATAGTCGATGATTATAACGTAGTCGGCGTACATAACGGCATCATCGAGAATTATCAGGAATTAAGGGACAAGATGATCCGCAAGGGTTACAAGTTCTATTCCGAGACAGACACCGAAGTCGCCATCAAGACTATCGATTATTACTACAAGAAGTACACACATGACCCCATCGAAGCACTCGCAAAGACTATGGTCCGTGTAAGAGGCTCTTATGCTCTCGCAGTTATGTTCAAGGATCATCCGGGCAAGATATTCGTTGCTCGTAAGGACTCCCCGATGATCATCGGTTACGACAAGGATGCTTCCTATCTTGCATCTGACGTTCCCGCCATCCTCAAGTACACCAAGACCGTTTATTACATTGGCGACCTCGAGATGGCATGCCTCGAAGCAGGCAATGTCACATTCTATAACCTGGACGGTGACACGATCGAGAAGACACCCGTAGAGATCGACTGGGATGCCGCTTCTGCCGAAAAGGGCGGCTTCGAGCACTTCATGATGAAGGAGATCCACGAACAGCCCAAGGCAGTCCAGGATACTCTTAACTCAGTTATCGTTCCCGACGGCGATACATATAAGATCGACTTAAGCGCCACAAACCTTACAGACGAGGACATCAAGGGCTTCGAGCAGATCTACATCGTCGCATGCGGTTCTGCTTATCACGTCGGATGCTGCACCCAGTACATCGTGGAGAGCCTTGCCGGCATTCCCGTAAGATGTGAGCTCGCGTCAGAATTCCGTTACAGATCAATGCCTCTTAACAAGAACGCACTCTGCATCATCATCAGCCAGTCAGGCGAGACGGCAGATTCACTGGCAGCTTTAAGAGATGCCAAGGCAAACGGCATAAAGACACTTGCGATCGTAAATGTAGTAGGATCGACTATCGCACGTGAAGCTGACTATGTTCTCTATACACTTGCAGGTCCTGAGATCTCAGTCGCTACTACAAAGGCATATTCCGCACAGCTCGCAGTATGCTATGTCCTTGCCATCAAGTTCGCACTTGCCAAAGGCGCCATCACGGACGAGCAGGCAAAAGAACTCACAGAAGAAGTAATGACTATCCCTGCAAAGATAAATAAGATCCTTGAAGACAAGGAACGTCTCCAGTGGTTTGCTGCAAAGCTTGCTGCACAGAAGGACATCTTCTTCATCGGACGCGGTATCGATTACGCCATCACGATGGAGGGAAGCCTCAAGATGAAGGAGATCTCATACATCCACAGCGAGGCTTATGCCGCAGGCGAACTGAAGCACGGCACGATAAGCCTCATTGAGGAAGGCACTTTCGTAATCGGTGTTCTCACCCAGAGTGCCCTTTACGAGAAGACACTCTCGAACCTCGTCGAGACCAAGGCAAGAGGCGCATATCTTATGGCCCTTACCTCTTTCGGCAACTATGCGATCGAGGATTCTGCCGATTTCGTAGTCTATGTGCCCAAGATCAATGAGCTCTTCGCGGCATCGCTTGCAGTCGTTCCGCTCCAGCTCTTAGGCTACTATGTATCATGCGCAAGAGGTCTTGATGTCGATAAGCCGAGGAACCTCGCGAAAAGCGTTACTGTAGAGTAACGGGCATCATATCTGTCCCATTATCGGACCTGTCAAGGTCTTTTATACGCCGCTTTACGCGACTATAATATTGGCATGAGTAAGCAGAAACCCTACATCTTCATGACACAGGACAAGCTGATCGACCTTTGCAGGTACGATATCGGCTGGATCGAGATAGTCGGCGGTACTGATCTCGATGCATATCCCGACGGCGGATTTGACGTCCAGTGTGAGAACGAATATCCGATGCTCTTATCGGATCTTAAGACTGCGCTCTCCCACTTTGAAGATGAGAAGCTCTCTTTTGAAGACTTCGCTTTTGACTGGTGGTGCCCTGTAACCACATATTTCTATGAAGATCTCTGCCTTGATGAGCTTCTGGGACCTGACTCAGACAATATCTGCGATCTTCCCCTTCCTCCCCTCCCTGAGACGGATGAGGATATGATCGTCACGATTTTTATAAAGATTGCAAGGATCGCCGATACTTTTGATGATAAGAACGGGATGCCGACAGGCATAGCTTCAGAAGTGCTGGATATCCCTTCTCTCCTCAGCATGATCGAGAACCACGAGGAGAATAAGGAACTTCCTCCCGAAGAGCGCACATACACAAAGGAACAGATGCTCACATTCCTTAATCACTGGGATAACAGCCTGCTCCTGTCTGATGCTCCCGCTGAAGTCATAAGCCGCTTCGTCTCCTTCACGAACACACTCTGTGAGCAGCATGTTTTCGAAGCTCTTAAGATCAAGGCATTTGCCTGCAACGGCGGCAACAGCGCCTTCCCCTGCGATTACGGCGAAGCTGCAAGAATACTTGAGATCCTTCTTAAGGAATTCGGCTTCGGTTATGCTGCCAATGCATTGGGATTCCTTTATTACGACGGCAAGGTTACTGGAATACCTGACTACGACAAGGCATTCGCTTATTTTGCTGTTGCTTCAAATTACGATTGTACTGAGGCCAAGCTCAAGTTCGCGGACATGCTCCTCCTTGGTGAAGCCGGCAATCCCGATCCCATTCTTGCTTATAATATCTACCTTCAGGTATATCACGATGCCAGGATCAGATTCGAATCCGGCAACTGCAATACCAATCTTCCCGAGAGCGCCATCCGCATCGCAAGAGCGCTTAAGCTCTTCCCTGACCAGAAGGTCAAGAGGCTCAAGCTTCTCCTCGAGGCCACATATTCTGCTTTTGTCCGTTACCAGCAGAACAAGATGTATTCTGACCTCGAGTTCTCGAAGGAAGTTCAGGCAGAGATAGATAAGGTCATTAATGAATTCACTAATAAGGATTCCATCAGGATCAATTCAGGATGGCAGAATCTGGGACTTGAAGATGTCACCGATGTCTTCGACGACTTCTCAGGACCTCCCTTCCCTGCTTATTACACCGTTAATGTCAAAAAGCTTAAGAACAACAAGTACAAATTTACATTAAAGCGTCACTCCATCTTCCCGGATACTAGCGCTCCTTTGTCGCTGTCAGTTCAGCCGTGGCTTCTCCGCGCCGGTCTTTGTGACAATCTCACATTCACCGTACCTGCAGAATCCGGCAATGACGCTTTGGATTATCTTGCCGATTCCGGCGATACCGGCACATTCGACAAGCTTATCGTAAGGAATAACGACACCAGGACTGCATCGAGATTTGCTTTCTTAAGGAACGGCCAGGTCGTATTGGGTTTTGAAGCCGGTAAGATCTTCTTTAACAAGCCCACAGGCAAGACCATCGAATAACAAATACTGGAAAATCAACAAAGATAGTTTATAATTGCACGTGTTTGTTCAATTGGGATTTAGGAATAGATTGATTACAGGTGAATACTAAATGGCACGCAAAAGGTTCGATCGTCACATAGTACAGGCTACGGCTCTGATATTAATGTCAGCGCTGCTTTTATGCGCCTGCGATAGTGTTCCCACAGATAGTACCGTGCCTTCCGTTTCCGAATCTGCAACTGACACATCAGCTTCAGATAACTTCGGCGATGACGATGACTTCTACTTTGAAGATCCCTATCCTGTAAAGATGACTTCGCCCAAATCCTCCGACGGATCAGATGCTTCCAACGGCTCTGATAATGACGGGGACGATGACGGCAATGACGATGCAATAGATGATGACATTGGAACAGCCACTAAGGAATCCGGCGAGACAACACCTGAACCTACTTATAATCCCAATATAAAGGAAGCCGGCAGCGGTTCTTTCGCTTATATGGAAGGCAGGACCAAGCTTCATTCAGAGACAGATGTCTCCATGCTCATTCAGCCGGAAGACGGAACTGTCTATGACTTCGGTGCCAGAAAAGGCGTTCAGTGCACCTGGATCGATTCCAACTATTTGAGAAAAACATTCAACATGAAGTATTACGACGCTTCATACCGCTGGCTTGGTTATTACAATCTCCACACATCCGTATCCTTCAAGCCTTATAAGGAGATCGGCAAGTGGAAGACTCCCAAGGGCAACGACTACAAGCTCTATCTTACTGAGATCTATATCATCTCCCACAATCTTGAGATCAGGATCCTTCCCAAGTCGACCAACACACCTGAAGACTATACTGTTTCCATCAACGGCAGAGGTTACTATTGCTCACTCGAAATGCTTCAGATGTTGGACTTCGTGCTTAGCGCACTTAAGCAAAAACCCTATGTAGATCCTCTTGAAGGCCTCTACACAGGGACTAATCACGTTTATTACGTCTGATTCAGGCTTTAATCTTTAAGCCTTAGTACCGCTTATCTTATTTGCGGTCTCCATACATGCGGTCGTAATAGTTCTGATATTCACCGCTGATGATCTCTTCCCACCAGTCACGGTTCTCAAGATACCACTTGATCGTCTTCTTGATACCATCTGCAAACTTAGTCTCAGGGAGCCAGCCGAGTTCATTGTGGATCTTTGTGGGATCGATCGCATAACGCATGTCGTGACCCTTACGGTCAGTTACATATGTGATCAAGGATTCCGGCTTGCCAAGTTCTTTGCAGATGAGCTTAACGATATCGATATTTCTCATCTCGTTATGGCCGCCGACATTATAGACTTCACCGACAGTTCCCTTGTGAATGATGAGATCTATTGCCCTGCAGTGATCTTCAACATAGAGCCAGTCACGGACATTTAAGCCTTCGCCATATACCGGAAGGGGCTTGTCGTTCAAGCAGTTGGCGATCATCAGAGGGATGAGCTTTTCGGGGAAATGATAAGGACCATAGTTATTAGAGCAGCGTGAGATCGTAACAGGAAGACCAAATGTGCGGTGATATGCCATTACGAGAAGGTCTGCGCCTGCCTTTGATGAGCTGTAAGGTGAACTTGTATGAATGGGTGTCTCTTCAGTGAAGAAAAGATCAGGACGGTCCAGAGGAAGGTCACCGTATACCTCATCCGTGGATACCTGGTGGTATCTCTTGATACCGTACTTTCTGCAGGCATCCATCAGTACGCTCGTACCGATGATATTTGTCTGAAGGAAGATGGACGGATCTTCGATGCTTCTGTCAACGTGGCTTTCAGCAGCGAAGTTGACCACCATATCGGGATGCTCCTCTTCGAAGAGCTTATAAACGCCGTCACGGTCACAGATGTCGAGCTTAACGAATCTGAAATTCGGATTGTCCATTACACTCTTGAGAGTGGACAGATTGCCCGCATAAGTAAGCTTATCAAGACAGATGATCCTGTAATCAGGATACTTTTCGAGCATATGGAAAACAAAGTTCGAACCGATAAATCCTGCTCCGCCAGTGACGATAATGTTCATACAAGTAACCCCGTAAACAATTATTTGATGTATTCCATGAAGTTCTGCTTGTTCTCAAGTGCTGTCGTGGTAGGTCTTCCGAGATCATCTCTTGCACCTATAGAGCACTTGACTTCGATAAGGCTTAATTCGTGTCTTGCCTTGGCAGCTTCGAGTTCCTTATCAAGATCTTCGAAGTTATCAACGCATACCGCATTGGGATATCCGCAAGCCTTGGCGATCGCCACGATGTCGATGGAACCTGCAACTGTAGGCATGCCTCCGACTGTCTCGTGAGCGCTGTTATTGATAACGACGTGGATGAGATTGGAAGGCTTGTTAGCGCCAATGACTGCCATGGAGCCCATGTGCATGAGTACGGCGCCGTCACCGTCAACGCACCAGATGCGCATGTCAGGCTTGTTGATGGCAACACCCAACGCGATAGAAGATGAGTGGCCCATCGAGCCTACTGTCAGGAAGTCATATTTGTGTGACTGTCCGTTAGCTACTCTGGTCTCGAAAAGTTCTCTTGATGCTTTACCAGTTGTGGAAACGATCGGATCCTCACCGGAAGCCTTAACTATATGCTGGATGATCTCTTCACGGACCATCTTGTTGTCATTCTTATATTCGACCTTGCCATCGAAGGAAAGAGCACCCTTGCGGATAACGAATGCGACATCCTTACCCTGTGCAAGGATCTGTCTGAACTCAGCCATCTTGGCTTCGACTTCTTCATCAGTTGTTTCCTTGCCGATGATGAAAGATGCGATATCCATATCATCGAGAAGCTTAACTGTTACTTCACCCTGATAGATGTGCTGGGGCTCATCGTGAATTCCGGGCTCGCCTCTCCAGCCTACGATGAATACCATAGGGATCGCATAGACCTTATCATTCAGGAGCGATGCTACAGGATTGATGATGTTGCCCTCGCCTGAATTCTGCATATAAACTACAGGAACCTTACCTGTTGCAAGATGATATCCTGCGGCAAGAGCCGTGCAGTTACCTTCATTAGCTGCGATCACATGATGATGCGGATCAATTCCGTATGTTGCCATCAGATAATTGCAAAGTGCCTTAAGCTGACTGTCAGGAACTCCCGAATAAAAATCAGCACCTATGATCTCTACCAGTTTTTCAACTTTCATTTTTGCCTCCGAAAATATGCTTTTGCATGACAAATAATTATAACACCTTAAACAATAAGAACAAAAAGACTAAGGTTAGCGCTTTTGCCATAAAAATACAGAATATTTAATCTGACATATTGCACCCTGCTTGCGTTTTCGGACCCCGCGAGTATAATTGAGGCGTCCAAGGCGGAGTGTGATTCTCCGACCGGCGGTGAACGTTAGTCGCGTAAGCCCGCAAGCCTCATAAATCTTAAGGTGAGGTTGACCCGGTGTGATTCCAGGGGCCGACGGTAAAGTCCGGAAGAAAGGAAGTGTATTTTCTATGACTGAAACTCAAGTAACCATTAAGGCGGATTCTAAGGCTTCACGCAAGATCATGATCCGCCGCATTGCCGCTACAGCGATCCTTACTGCTATGGCTGTTCTCCTCATGTATCTGGAGATCCCGCTCCCGTTCATGCCGGTATTCTTAAAGTTCGACTTTGCTGAACTTCCCGCACTCATCGGAGCATTTGCCTTAGGACCTGTATGGGCTGTCGTTATCGAGCTTCTGAAGAATCTCATACACCTTCCTGTTACACAGACTATGGGTATCGGCGAATTGTCGAACTTCGTAACAGGAGTTATCTATGTGGTTACTGCAGGACTCATTTACAAGAAGATCAGGACCAGAAAGGGCGCAGCGATCTCAATGGTTGCATCAACGATCGTTCTTGCTTTGATCGCAGTTCCCGTAAATGCATTCATTACGCTGCCTTTGTATGCTTCTGCTATGGGATTTTCCACTGAAGCCATCATCGGAATGTGTACTGAAGTAAACCCTCTGGTTAAGGACAAGATCTCGCTCCTCCTTGCAGTATTCGTACCTTTCAATCTCTTCAAGGGAATCGTTGTCGGTCTCATAACATTCTTCGTTTATAAGCCCATCTCAAAGCTCATTAACAAGACATACGATGAGACACATGATGTGAAGAAGGCCAAGGCTTAATCACCCGGATCCAAAGTGAGACTTAAATACCCCGGCAAACACAAATGCCGGGGTATTATTATTGGCGGAATTATTATCTTCTTCCCACAGCGTTCTCAGCGATCAGGGCTATTGCCTTCTGTGACTGCGGCCACTCGGGATGTGCTATCGGAAAGACATGGAACATCTTGAGGTCGCCTTCATTCTTTGCATCGTAGAAAAGCGCATTATCAAAGTGTTCCTTGAACTCTTTATTCTGTTCGCGGAGGAAGTCCTCCTCGCCTGTGATCATGCAGACACGCAGATCAGTATTACGCTCTGCAAGGAGATTTAAGTCATATGCATAATCAGGAAGACGCTGCTGCCTGTCATTGGAATCTGTGACACGCTCGAAGTAGTAGCCCGGGAATCTTTTCGTGGTGTTCCTGATCCCGCCGCAGACCATGTTCGCGGATTCAACTGTGCCGTTTAACTTCTCGAAAACCCACAGCCCATGAGATACATGCCTGCTCCTGGCAGCAACAGCCACGATATAAGCCAAGTATCCTCCCGCAGAATCACCTACGGTATGGAACTTCCTGAAGCCGTATCTTGAATAGACAAAATTCATGGCATGAAAGATCTCGTTGATTATCTGGGTAAGATCAGATTCCGGCATAAGCGTATAGTCAACATTTACCACCGGGATGCCGGCCTTTATGGCAAGATGCATGCCGAAGTTCTGGTCGAGTTTTTTAAATCCGTATACGAAAGCACCGCCGTGGATCAGGATAAAGCATTCCTTGGCGCCGGTGCATCCGAAAGGTGTGTAAATATCAAGTTTAAGGGGGTGCTTTCCATTGTTGTACTGAATGTCCATCTCTGTCCTGCACTCAGCCGGAAATACTTCTTCTGCAAGTCTCGGGGTATCAAATCCCGTGCAGTTCCTGATGAAGATCTGTCTTTCCTTTTCTGCCCTGAGGCGGATGAAAGATTTGAACATGGAAAGCCTCCTTTCCGGTTCGTTACCCCTTCTTAAAAGAGATCGGCTTGGTCCTTGGTGTGGTAAGTCCAAGGATGATCCAGAAGTAAGGTGCAACGTTCATGATGCTGGATGAGAGCATTGCCTGGCAAAGATATGCAGCAACGGATGTTACGCAGATCCAGAGGATGCATCTCTTAACATCATCCTTCTCCTTGAAGATTCTCTTGACTGCAGTTGATACTGCATAAATGATCAGTGAGAGATAGTTGATAAGAGCGAAGATACCCTGTGTGGCAGCAAGGTGGAGGTACTCGTTGTGACCCTTGTCCTGAACGTAGTCACCCCTATGCCAGCCGGGCATTTCCCTGAAAGCCTGAGCGAGGTTATCAAGACCGATACCTGTTACCCAGTGATGCTTGATGCACTCGATCTCGGTCTTCCAGATCTTACCTCTGCCGTGACCGAAATCCTTATCACTGACGTTCTTGCTCAAAGTATCGTTAACTGTCGCCTTGATTCTTCCTGTGATGAAGTTTGTAAACAAAACTGCGAGAGCGATGATAACGATATATCCTGCAAGCATGATAATGTAATCGATGGTGATCTTCTTCAGTGATTCCTTATCCATTGTGCTCTTGCGCATAATGATGAGTGAGATCACATAAGCTGCATTCATGCCGGCAAATCCGAGCCATGCAAGACGTGCGCAGCTGCCGATCATTGTATAGAAGACGAAGAGAGCAGCGACATAAGTGATCCACTTTAAAGCCTTGGACTTGAAAAGCTTGGAGCTGAAGATGAAAAGTCCGGACAGGATCGCTGTCAAAAGGCATGAGAGTGTGCCGTAGAAATTCGTATTCTGCAAAAGACCGTAAGCAGCTCTTGATGAAACACGGTTGGAGAAATAGAGGCAGTATGCGAGCTCGATCTTGTATGTCTGAAGGAATGCGAAGACACCCTGGATGAGCGCAACTGCAAAATAAGTAAAGAACAGCTTCTTGCGGAGAGCAGAATCCTCGATCATGGTGCCTGCAAAGTAGAGGCAGTAATAGCAGAGGAAGATCTCAGGTCTTTCACAGTAGAACTTTGATCCGCCTGCGAAAACTCCGAAGTTGACTGAGCAGAACATGGAAAGCAGCATGAAGCCCAGGAGCGTGAAGAAGAAAACATCAGCTACATAGAACTTGAAGCCGTTTACGATCCTTGATATGAACGTGAGGATTATTACAAGGGCAAGGACGCCTCCGAAAACACCAACGATATAAGGCTGGAAGTATGACGGATAAGGCGGACGGGGTCCGAAGACCTTGATCTTATTCTTTGTCATGATCTCTGTGATTATCTCGGCTACAGGAAGAAATACCATGAAAGCCATAACGATAAAGGCATAAACCTTATCGGAAGTCATCTTTGCAAGTGCGGGCACTTTCAATTTCAGTTCATCACTCATCTGTACTGATCCCCTTGTTAAAAATCATTTATTAATCTGGCTTATTATAAATAACTTGGAAATCTTTTGAAAGTCCGCAAGCCATTACGAAGTCACAATGATATATAATTGACACAGTATATTTTTTGGAGGATTTTGCATGTCAGCTGATTTATCACGCGAACAGTTGTCGAAGCTCGTCGCTTCTTTTATGAGCTATTCGGCAGGACATCTTCCCGATGACGTAAAGGCACGTCTCGCTCAGATGAAGGAGACAGAGAATGAAGGCTTTGCTCCTGATATCTACAACGTAATGGAAAAGAACATGGAGCTCGCAGATTCACTGAAGAGACCTTCATGCCAGGATACAGGCATTCCGCAGTTCTTCGCACGTGTAGGTTCCAGATGGCCATACATGGACATTATCGAGGATGCGCTTATCGATGCGGTAAAGGATGCAACTGCAAATGCTCCGTTAAGACCTAATGCCGTTGAGGTCTTCGATGAGAAGAACACAGGCAACAACATCGGCACACACAGCCCCTGGATCGACTGGGAGATCGTAAAGGATTCCGACCAGCTTGAGCTCTACTTCTATATGGCAGGCGGCGGTTGCTCACTCCCTGGTTTTTCCAAAGTACTCATGCCTCTTGAAGGCTACGAAGGAATCGCGAAAGCTGTTTTCGAGCAGATGACAACATACGGCGTTAATGCATGTCCTCCCTGCCTCGTCGGCATCGGAATCGCTGGTTCTTCCGAAGTTGCTGCAAAACTTTCCAAGAAGGCTCTTTTAAGACAGGTCGGTTCTCATAATCCCAATCCCAAGGCAGCGCAGATGGAAAAGCTCATCGAGGACGGACTTAATTCCATCGGCTTAGGCCCCGGCGGATTCGGCGGAAAACTCTCTGTCATGGGAGTCAACATCGAGCAGGCTTCAAGACATCCTGCCACACTCGCGATGGGACTTTCTACTGCATGCTGGGCACACAGAAGAGCCGGCATAAGGATCAATCCTGATTTTACTTACGACTTCTTCACACACAAGGGGGCAGTCTTATGAGCACATTTGAATTCAAAACACCCGTATCTGACGAAGATATCAGGAAAGTTCACATAGGTGATGTAATCTATCTCACAGGCGATATCGTTACAGGAAGAGATGACGTCCATCACAGAGTTGTCATCTCAGGCAAGGAACCGCCCATTGACCTTCACGGCAAGGCTGTATTCCACGCAGGTCCTATCATGAAGAAGATCTCAGGTGACGGTGAGCCTGACAAGTACAAGGTAATAAGCGTTGGCCCTACAACATCCATGCGTATGGAAAAGGCTCAGGCTGAATTCCTCAAGAAGACCGGTGTTAAGATCATCATCGGCAAAGGCGGCATGGGCCCCAAGACTACTCAGGGCTGTATCGATAACTGCGCCATTCACACGATCTTCCCCGGAGGATGTGCGGTAGTTGCTGCAGAAGAGATCGTCGACTGTGAAGGCGTCGAGTGGCTTGACTTAGGCATGCCCGAAGCCATGTGGAAGCTTAAGGCTGAGAGGTTCGGACCTCTTATCGTATCGATCGATTCTTATGGCAATAATCTTATCGAGAATAACAAGAAAGAATTTAACGCAAAAAGAGAGAAGGCTCTTGAAGACTTAAAGGGCAAGCTCTCATACATGGAATGATCATGGGTTCCATAAAGAGATTCGATAATTATCCCGATCTTAAAGCGCTCTCGAAAGAGGGCGTTAAACTTCTGATCTTCGATCTCGACGGCACGCTCCTTGATTCCATGAGCGTCTGGCACGATGTTGACAAGGAGTTCCTGGGCCGCTACGGATATGAGGTAACTCCTGAATACACAGAATTCGTTAAGCGTGTGTCGATAGAAGATGCAGCAAGATATACACAGGAGAAATACCGCATTCCCATTACCTGGCAGGAAGTTGCCGCCACATGGGAATCCATGGTATACGAATTCTATAAGTCTGAAGTACAACTTAAGAAAGGCGCCAAAGAGTATCTCCTGGAAGCGAAAAGACTGGGCTTCTCATTAAGCGTAACGACAGCTCTTTCGCGCGCTAATGCCAATGCCGCGCTCATTCATACAGGCATTAAAGAACTCTTCGGATGCGTTATCACGTTAGAAGATCTTGGTGGCAGGATCGACAAGAGCTCACCTGATATCTTCCTTCGTGCGACTGAATATATATCCGCGCCCGGAATCGTCATAACACCTGACAGGGCTCTGGTTTTCGATGATGTTCCTCAGGCTTTGAAGGGCGCCGGATCAGGCGGTTTCCTTACTTGTGCCGTATATGACAACATCGGCTGCGGAGGTCCCGAGGGGTGGGAGAGCTTCGCAGCCGGATGTGATTTCTCTGTACTAGAATTCTGAAACTTTACTTATTCCACTAGTTCCTAATGTTCCTTTATCCTTAATCTACGGCCTTAATTCAGATTCTGATTACAGATCATATATGTAAAACTTATTCCATTTACCTTTTAGGCGTCCTTCTTCTCATCCTTGGAAGAATCATCTTTTTCAGCCTTTACTTCAACCTTTGCATCAGCAAGGATCTTCTGCTCATTCTTTCTTCTCTTTCTTCGTACTGAGGAGACGATGATGATGACAACAACTGCAACGATTGCAAGGAATACCAGCATCGGGATCGCAGATATAAGACCAAGTCCGAAGTCCTGGAAGAAATCGACTGTGCCTTCCCACATATCCTTGAACTGATCCTTGACTCTTTCACTGTAAGTTACGACATGAGCTTCTTCGACTTCTTTCTCTTCAAGCACTTCTTTCAATGTGAGATGGAGTGTTGCATACTGGACCTGGTTCTCAAGAACTCTGAGCCTGGATTCGCTGCTCTCGATCTGGTATCTGACTTCAGTAAGTCTCTTCTGAAGAACGATTATATTATCGAGGTCTTTCGTCTCGCTCAAGATCTTCATGAGCTGATCGTACTCGACTCTTAAAGACTCAACTCTTGATTTTGTATCTACATATTCGAGTGTTACGTCTGAGGAATTCTCATTTGAAGATGTTACCGTGCAGCTTGATCCGACTGAAGCGATAAGTTCGTCGAGCTTATCTGCAGGTACACGGACCACATATGTTCCTGAACGGAGATCATGGTTATTTCCGGTTCCGCGCATTGAGGAATTCTCGATATAACCGCCGCATGCCTTTACCTGGCTGTTCACATTGTTTACAACAGTACCGAAATCTTTTGTCTCAGCAGTTATGGTAACTGTTCTTATGAGAAGTCTGCCTTTATTGGGATCGACATTAACCTGGCTGGACACACTGGGACCCTGCTCGGTCTGTGCTTCAGGTGCAGCATTGGCATCTCGAGCGAATGACTTATTCACTGTGGCACCTGCGTTTATAGAACCGCCGTTATCTCCCATTACAGCCTCTACTTCTTCATCAACATATTGGGCTTCATTTGTATGCTCTCTTACATCAGTTGCAGCTGCCTTCGCATTATTAAGATAAGAACCAATTGCAGAGATTCCGATTACACCTATAGCAAGTGCTCCTGCCACGATTCCGATGATCACTTTCTTTTTCATTTATCTTTCCTCCATATATCCGGCACCAATCCGTTTCTTACCCTGAATACAGTTCTTGAAGATCATTTGTTGCATATAAGCTCGAAAAAATTTTTTTATGGCTTATACTTACACCTATGAACACTTCCAGAGCATCACAAGACCTATGGGAATATCTTTCAAAAGAACGCCGTCCGCTGGCTCTCTATGGCACCGGCGACGGAGCTGACAAGATAATATCCGTGCTGGACCGTCTCGGCCTGTCAGAGCTTATCGTCGCCGTTTTCGCGAGCGATGGTTTTGTCAGAGACAGAATGTTCAGAGGTTTTAAAGTCATCTCGTATAGTGAATGCTGCGAAAAGTACGGTTCTACAGACTTCATCGTCCTCGTCTGCTTCGGCTCATCTCGGCCTGAAGTACTTGACCAGGTCGCCAGGATCGCATCGGAAAGAAAACTTTATGTTCCTGATGTTCCGGTGTACGGCAATAATCTTTTTACCCGTTCGTTTTATGAAGCGAATAAAGAATCCATAGAAGCGGTATCAGAGAGACTTTCAGATGATGCTTCCCGCGAATGCTTTTCGAACTATGTGGATTATAAGCTCACAGGCGATATCTCATATCTTGAAAAATCTGAGTCAGATCCTGACAGCGAGTTCGCTCTCCTATCAAAAGCCGGATGCGGATGCTTCGTCGATCTCGGTGCATATTACGGAGATACATTGAAGCGTTATCTTGAGAGGCTCCCCTGCCTTACTTCAGCTGTTGCTGTAGAACCTGAAAGACATTCTTTCAAAAAGCTTGAAGCGTGCGCAAAAGAACTCGGATCAGATATAAGATGCATCCATGCTCTTGTAGGGAAAACCACCGGGACCGAGAAGGTATCTTCTTCCAGAGGAAGAGGCACCAGAGCTTTGTCAGCCAGCAATGTTGAACTTAAAAACACTGTTGATATAGATGTCATTACCGTTGATTCCTTATCTCTTGATAACGTAAGCTTCATCAAGTTCGATGTCGAAGGCTCTGAATCTGACGCTATAGAAGGCGCTAGAGAGACGATACAGAGGTACCGTCCCGTCATGAAGATCGCATGCTATCACAGAAGCGAGGATGTTTTCGCCATCGTTCAGAAAGTGCTTGAGATAAGAAGCGATTATAAGATCTATATGCGTCACACCAGGTGCATACCCGGATGGGATACTGATTTCTACTTCATCTGAAAGGATAAGGCATGAAGATACTTATCGTTAGTGATTCGCACGGAAATAACGGTCCTTTAAGAACAGCCATCTTAAAGGAAAAACCGGACATGCTTATCCATCTCGGTGACTCGGAATACTCCCAGTCAGAGATCGCCCTCTGGGCCGGTGCTCCGAAGACTCCCTGCATCTTTGTTAAAGGAAACTGCGACACATATAATGCTGACCCGTCTATCGTCAGGAATGAGGCAGTATTCACTCTCAAAGGCCATAAGATATACTGCTCACACGGTCATCTTCAGAGGGTAAATTACGGTCTCCTGACATTGTCACTGACCGCTGAAGAGAACGGCTGCGATATCTGCATGTTCGGGCACACCCATGTCCCCTACGACAGTTTCGGTGATGCAGTCTCGGAATACAGCAGATATTACGAATCAGGATTCGGCACTGCGACAGGTCCGCGCATATTAAATCCGGGCTCCATAACACTTCCCAGAGGCGGTTCGAAGCGCGGTTACATGATAATGGAAATGGAAGAAGACGGCAGATACGATGTAAAGTATTGCACCGTAGACTGATCACTTATCCATATCTGCGATGATATGCATAAAGATATGGAAGATTCTCGATATACCGCCTGAGCAGTCAGCCTTTTCGACAGCATTGCTTATGAGCATCGGATTGTCTGTTCCTATGACATCGACATCACAGCTGACAAGATACTGCACGGTATCGTCAAGATCGACCGTCCAGCAGAATACCTTCTTGCCCCTGGCATGCATCTGACGCACGAGTTCAGGAGTAACATTCGACTCTTCCACTGAGATATTGTCAGTATAATTCACATCCCAGATATCTCCCCTAGCGATAAATACGCAGTAACCCTTGGTTATAGTCGGATCGAGTTCCTTGATCCTCTGCATGCGCTTGGCATCCTGGGCGATGACCATGACACGGCTGTGCATTCCCGTCTCGTTAATAATCTTAAGGACGTTCTCTTCAAAATTCACGTCATCCGGATGACCTTTAAGCTCGACCTGGACATAAAGACCATTCTCATATGCAAAAGCCAGTGCTTCTTTAAGTGAAGGCACAGTGACATGCTCGTAGTTGCCTGGCATCCAGTTTCCGAACTCACACGAAGTCAGTTCCTCAAATGTGTGATCGTGAATGGAAAGATTTGCTCCTGTGGTCCTCTGTATGCTGGAATCGTGATTGCATACGATGACACCGTCTGAAGTCTGGTGAACATCAAGTTCTATCCACTGGAGATTCTCGCTTGCCGCAAGTTCAAATGCAGGCATCGTGTTCTCAGGTGCGTTTACATTATCTCCCCTGTGTGCGCATACGAGAGGTCTGTCCACGTCTTCCATGAGATATGAATACTTGTTGATCAGGATGACCGACTCTGCTGTAACGAGCACCGCCAGCACAGTTATAAAAGGAATGAAGAATTTCTTAGTGGGCTTTTTAGCCTTGAACGTATCTTTCGAAAGGGTCATGAGGAGATCCCTCTCGTCTATCTGGCGGTAGAAAAGCACTGCCAGCGCCGCATTATAGACTGCAGGAGACAGGAAGCTCTTGAGGATCTGTTTGACTACATATGTATATGTTCCGACATCCTCAGACTTCAATACGACATTATTGCTGTTCTTCTGTATCCAGGATATGAGCTCATTTCCGTTTACAACGAGGATCGAAGATACCGAATTGATAACAAAATTAAGAAGTACGGTAAGCAGGCCAAGCGTAAGGAATGTCTCGATATAGTGACCTTTTCCAAGGATCCTCGACTGTCTGCAGCTCTTGATAAGATCTGTCTTCTGCATAACGAAGCTGTTGATCGAAAAGATATAGACCGTAAGAAAACAAATGAGGACTAAGTAGATGCAGTAATAAAGTATGTGAAGACTCTGTGTGTAATCGATCGTCTGGTTAACGAATCCCGGAAGCACAACCTTAAATGTCGAAGTCGAAAGAGGTATTACCTTGGTAAGCGGGAAAAGTACCAGGATGAATAAGATCAGGAGCCAGTTCTTCGGATTAAGAGCCTTTTTGCAGGCACGGAAGCCTGCCATTATCATGCTGGTGAGGTTGGTGTTACGGCCTACCTGCGCCATCGAGAATGCATGAAGCAGTCCCGCGATCTCGAAAAGAGAGAATAGTGTTATCAGTATCAGGAAGACTATGATCAATATTATCGATGCCGGATTAACGATAACGCTTCTTAAGTTGGCAGGCACGATATAAGTCACACCGCTGACCTTCATCATCGCCTTTGTGAGAAGCGATTCAAGGATAGATGTCGATATGGCCGTGAAAACGGAGCATATCAACATGAAGAGCATCACTTCTTTGAAATTCTGCTTAAACAGGATAAAGATGTTCTTTAAGAATTTCCAAAAACCGGCGAAGAAATCCGCGATCTTTTTCTTAATCTTATGCCCCATACTTCTTTAAGTATTCCTGATACTTCTTTTCGTCCTTGTCCTTACGCTGTTTGAAGTCATGCATGTATGTGTCAGGATTCTTCGCACCCGCAGACTTGAAACGGTATGCAATAGCAGCAATGTTAAGGCTGTGCTCTGCGATTCTTACGCAGCTGTAGAGGATATCGTTGAATACGAATCCCTGTTCTGTAGTGCAGACACCTGATGCAAGTCTGTCAACGTGATTGGACTTGAACTGGTCGCACATCTCACTGATTACGATCCTCAATGGTCCTATGTCATCAGCATGGGCAGCATCCTTGGAGAGATAGCAGTCCAGGGCCATGGTGTATATGTCGTGAACTGCAGGAATGACTCTTGCGAGTTCTTCTTTTGCAGTATCAGAGAAGTCCAGATGCTTATTGGCGATCTCTTCGGCTGAATCCGAGAGATAGTTAGCGTGGTCTGCGATTCGCTCCACTTCTCCTATCGCCTGCAGGATCATGGAGGACTTGTTCTTGTCTTCAACACTTAAGTGCTGTGTGGTCGTAAGCTTCATAAGGTAGGAACCCAAAAGGTCCTCATATCCGTCTACCTTTTCCTCATTCTTCTTGATGAAGTCGAAGTCAGCTGTATTATATCCGTTCTTGAGCATGTCCATTGACTTATCAAGACCTTCTTTTGCCTTGCCTACCATCTTGATCATCATCTTGCGGCACTCACCTACAGCGATTGCAGGTGTAAGCATGAGACGTTCGTCGAGCTTGAATTCCTGTTCCTCTGCTGTCTCTTTGACAATAAGATGAGCGATCTTGACCAGAAGCTTGGAGAAAGGGAGAAGAAGGATCGTATTAGCGATATTGAATACTGAGTGGATGGCAGCTACACCGACGATATTAACGGGGCTGTCGAGGAAGTTAAGATCAACAAATGCATTTACGCTGTAGAAGACGATAAGCCATACGACAGTACCGATTACCTTAATGGCAACGTGGATTACTGTAACTCTCTTAGCATCTCTGTTAACGCCGATGGAAGAGAGGATGGCTGTCATACATGTACCGATATTGGCACCCATAACGAGCGGGATAGCCATGCCGTATGTAAGTTTGCCAGTCATTGAGATCGACTGCAGGATACCGATAGAAGCTGCAGAGCTCTGGATGATACCTGTTACGATCGCACCGGAGAAAACACCTAAGAGCGGATTCTTGAAGGCTGTCATAATGGATACGAAGCTGTCCATCTCCTTCAAAGGCTCCATTGAGGATGACATCATGGTCATACCCTGCATGAGGATCGCAAAGCCCACGAGCATAGAACCGATATCCTTGTTCTTCTGCTTCTTGGCAGCCATGATGAGGATAATACCGATGAGAGCGACTATGAGTGAGAAGCAGGAAGGCTTCAGAAGCTTTAATATGATGTTGTCACCTGAATCAATGCCGGCAAGCGACAGGATCCATGCGGTAAGTGTGGTTCCGATATCAGATCCGAAGATAACGCCTACGGTCTGGGGCAGTTCCATAATGCCTGAGTTAACAAAACCTACCAGCATGACAGTCATTGCCGAGGATGACTGGATGGCTATCGTGATGATGGCACCTATGGTAAGGCCCTTGAAATTGTTATCAGTAGCTTTATTAAGAAGTTTTTCAAGTCTTCCGCCTGCGGTCTTCTTAAGTGAATCAGATAAGAGCTTCATTCCATAAAGGAAAAACGCGAGGCCTCCGAAAAGGGTTACAAACATGAAAATATCCATAAATGATCCTGCTCCAATGTCGAATAAAACGCGAAAATAACCGGGTATATTTTATCGTCATTAAAGGCAAATGTAAAACAAAAATAAATTACAAAATTAAATATATAGATGCCCGTCTATATATCAATAAAGACGGGCATTTCAGGCTGTTATTCCTATTGTTTTACTGTTATTTTCTTCCGAGTACCGCAGGAAGGATAAGCGACACAAGGAAACCTGTCAGAGCATTGATCACAGCACCGATCAATACAGCCGGAATAAGGTGTCCTGTAAGTATTCCCACGATGACTGCAACTGCGGAAGGTGTAAGTCCGAAATATAAGAACATCATCTGTACGATAAGAGCTATCGTCTGCGCCTGATTCTTAGGAAGCGAGAGCGAGATAAGTGTTCCGACTACTGTTGCAAAGAAGCTGATAGACAGTATGAAAAGGAACCAAGCGATAACGCCTAAAGGATTTGCCTGGAGAATGACTGCTGCAACGATAATTGGTACCAGAAGGTCAATGGCCGTAACAGAAAGGCATCCGAGCAGAGAATACAAAAGCTTCTTATGAGGCTTTTCAGGAATAAGGATAAAGAAGTCCTTGGAGGTATCCTCTCTTATCGGGTCACCGATCGTTCTGTAGAAAGCCATGACGCCAAGTATTGCAGCCGGGATGAAGAAAGCATCTCCATAAGGATACTGTCTGGACAGGTAAGCTGCTACTCCGGCAACGATCGTATAGATGATCGTGGTTGTGGAGAATATCTTAAGCTTGGCAAATCTGAATCTGTTGAAGATCGCTTTGTAAAGGAAGACATTGGCACCGCTTCCATAATGGAAGCCTTCTCTTTCGATCTTGCCCTTTCTCTCCTTTTCTCTGACCATGACGCCGCCCTTTGCAGCATTTCTGGCACTTTCAAGCTGCTCTGCCTTATGCTCTGCGGCAAACATGGCATCTTCATAGAAATCTGCCTTCATCTTCCAGATAACGAGGACAAGAACGGCACAAGCTGCGATGAAGAGGCCAAGGTAAATAAATGACATTACATTGTTGCCTGTGCATGCATAATAAGAAATACCTCTGAGCCATCCCCAGAAAGGAACCCAGTGAGTGTTGGCGCCGGCAAAGAATGCGAACAGGGCGCTGACTACCGGCTGCTTGGTCAATACTGTAAAAGCAAGGAAAGCCAGTGCGATGACACCGTATACCACAGCAAGGAAATTCTTGATGTTGCCTGCACCGTTCTTCATCTTTGATGTGATCGTGTAGAAAACGACCTGCACCAGAGTGCTGAAGATAAGTATCAATGCATATACGATGACAAGAGATACTGCTCCCCATGTGCTGAGTCCGACATTTATAATCAGGTTAGGGATCTGGAACAGCATGAAAAGAGAGACGAAAAGCGAGGATCCGAGCGTGCAGATAAGTCTGAACATCAATACCGACTGCGGCTTCAAAGGTGATGAGAACAGCATCGGCACATCCGCAGGCATGAATATCTTACTGGAGTTCTGGGCATTCAGGATGTTAGTGGCAAGGATAAGAAGGAACACGGCAGAGATCGCGAGATCTACCACCTGCTCTTTTGTGATGCCATACTGACGCATCATCTGGCCGATCTTCGACTTTGCGAGCCTGCCGGAAGCTGCTTCCTGAAGAGAGATCTCTTCTCCCGGACCTTCATCAGTCTGGATAATCGTCGTTTCTGAAGGCTCAGTGGATTCACTGTCATCATCCTTATCGAAAATGCTTGCAATAAATCCTACTGCCATACCAAAGATCATGACTATCAGTATAAAAGCGACCCACGTCTTCATCAGCTTTTTAATCGTGTTAAAAAGCGAGTGGGTAACGTAATAAAGGAAAAGTCTCATGCTTCAGGCTCTCCTTCACCGCTGACAGAAGATTTATCAATACCTTCTGTAACTTCGAAGAACAGGTCTTCCAGAGACTTGCCGCTCTGATCGACTTCGGCTCTTGTGACATTCGCCTTGATCTGGCCGTTCTGCATGATGATCGTTCTGTCCCAGAGCATATCGACACTGTCAATGATGTGGGTGCTGATGAACATAGTCTTGCCAGCCTTGCGCATCTCTTCGATATAATTCTTCAATTCCTTGATGGCATGGGGATCAAGTCCGACCAGCGGTTCATCAAGAAGAATGATATCGGGATCAGGCAAAAGACCTAAGCAGAGATTTAACTTCTGCTGCATTCCTTTGGACAGCTCATCGCCGAATTTCTTGCGCTTATCATCTAATTCAAAGCGCTCAAGGAGCATGTTGATGCGGTCCTTGTAATTAGTGAGCTTATAAGCTCTTGCGATGAATTCCATGTGTTCGATAACGGTAAGCGTCGGATAGAGCGAAGGCATCTCAGGAATGTAGCCTAAGACTTTTCTCGCGCCGACAGACTTGTTGTTCATACCGTTTACGGTGATGGTTCCGTCATACTTAAGGAAACCGATGATCGATTTGATGATCGTACTCTTACCTGCACCGTTAGGTCCGAGAAGTACCGTTAACGTACCGGGCTCGAGTGTGAAAGATACATCATTGCATGCAACATTTTTGCCGTAACGCTTAGTTACGTTTTTGACTTCCAACATAATTATTACCCCCAATAACCATACAATGCGATTAGTTTGCCATTGAAAAAACCGCTTTGCAATAGAGTTTGAACGGGTTTAAGGTACCGTTAAGGAAGGTTGTCAAAAATCCGATATATTTTTACTAAAAATGTCATTTGGTAGCGAAATCCCATAGGCTTATATGCTATTATTTTTAAATACTAGTGCTTTTATATGTTTTAGAGGGGTGATCATATGGCAAAGTGGATTATTGTCGTTGACGACGACACTGCCAATCTTAAGATGGCAGGTCATATCCTGAGTAAGAACAATATGCGTGTCACTGCTCTTAAATCAGGTAATTCATTCCTTGAATATGTTAACGGAAACGGTATGCCGGACCTGGTGCTCCTTGATATCAAGATGCCTGTGATGGACGGCTTCGAGACCCTTGGCAAGCTCAGACAGTTAGAACAGCAGAAAGGTCTTATGAAGACACCCGTTATCTTCCTTACTGCAGACGAAGATGCCGATACTGAGACCAGAGGTTTTGAAGTAGGTGTATCTGATTTTATAAGAAAACCTTTTAACCCTGACGTTCTCCTCCGAAGGATCGACAACATCATGTCTAATTCCCAGGAGATGCAGAACCTTAAGAGCGAAGCTACGACCGATAAGCTCACAGGTCTTCTGAATAAAGGCGCGACCGGAGTAGAACTCTCCAGGATGTGCTCCGAGAAGACCGGATGTCTCATGATGATCGACCTCGATTCATTTAAGCTTGTTAATGATATCTACGGACATGAGATGGGCGATAAAGTTCTCATCGCATGTGCCGACATAATCCGTGAAGCTGTTCCGTCAGGAAGCAGATGCGGAAGGATCGGCGGTGATGAGTTCACCGCATTCGCAGCAAGTGTTACCACGGAGGCAGCAGTCTCCCTGATATCTGAAAAGATCAATTCCGGGATCACCGCTAAAGCAAAGGAGCTTATGGGAGATGATATGGGCATTCCCCTTGGAGCTTCAATAGGCGGTATCTTTGTTCCCAGATACGGCAACGATTACAATTCACTCTTAAAACTTGCGGATAAGACACTTTACAACGTCAAGAAAAACGGCAAACACGGATACGGAATATACGATGATGCCGAAGATGAGAGCAGTACGCCCGTATATGATATCCAGGCCATCTCCGAGATCTTGGGCGAACGTTCCATACAGGACGTCGCACTCCAGCTCGATAAGGATTCCTTCTCCCCTGTGTACCGCTACGTTATCAGGTATGCATTAAGACATCACATCAATGCTTGTAAAGTCCTCTTCACATTGTCTCCCGTCAACGGAAAAAGCGATGTGGATTTCTACGATGATGTTGATGAATTCGGAAATCACATAAGAGAGTCTCTCCGTAAGTCAGATATCTTCATGAGGAATAACAAGAACCAGTACTTTGTATTCCTGACAGACATCAGACCTGATTCCATCGAGAAGGTCATATCCCACCTGCTCGAGAACTGGACCAACAAGCTCATCATCACCCATGAGACAGAATTCATAGGCAACAAGCAGGAACTGGTCAAGACTTCCAAGATAAAGAAAGTGGCAGTAGTTGATGATGATGTTATCAACCTTCAGGTCGCAGGCAAGATCTTAAGTTCAGGCGGCATGCATGTCATCGCGCTTAAGTCCGGTGAAGCACTTTTCGATTATCTGGAAAAAGAATCTGAACTTCCGGACCTTATTCTTCTCGATGTAAAGATGCCCGGCATGAGCGGCTTCGATGCGATAAAGAAGCTCCATTCCCTGGACTCCTCCGCTTCAAAGATCCCGGTCATATTCCTTACCGCCGACGAGAGCGAGGGTGCCGAGCGTGAAGGCCTTCAGCTCGGAGCGATGGACTTCATCAGAAAGCCTTTTGTTCCTGAAGTGCTCCGCATGAGGGTAAGCAATCTCATCGAACTCGTTACTCTGAAGAACCAGCTCTATTTCGAAGTCGAGCAGAAGACAAGAGAGAACAAGAATCTGTTCATCCAGGTCGTAAGCGCACTTGCAACTGCGATAGACACCAAGGATGTATATACCAAAGGTCATTCGACCCGTGTTGCGGAATACTCGAAAATGATCGCCAAGCGTGCCGGAATTCCTGAATCGAAGCAGGATGACATCTACATGATGGGTCTGCTTCACGATGTAGGCAAGATCGGTATTCCAATCACCGTGCTGAACAAGGCCGGCGAACTTAACGAAGAAGAATTCGAACTGATAAAGAAGCACTCCATGATGGGTGCTGCGATCCTTAAAAACATTGAAGACAATCCGGGATTTGAGTTGTGCGCAAAGCATCATCACGAGCGCTTTGACGGCACCGGCTATCCTTCAGGACTTAAGGGTGAGGATATCCCTGAAGAAGCAAGGATAGTTGCAGTTGCTGATGCATACGATGCGATGTCGAGTGACAGGAGCTACAGATCCCACTTAACCCAGGAAAAGATAATAGACGAACTCAAGACAGGTATGGGAACACAGTTCGACCCGAAGTTTGCAGAGATAATGCTCTCGATCGTCGAGGAGGACAAAGAATACAGATATAGAGGGTGAACGTTATGGGCGCAAACAAAGATAACGATCTATTCCAGTCTTCGCATCTGACACTTCTTGTAAGCTATACGGTATTTGCGGCGATACTGATCGCTGAATCCATCCTGATGGGATGGGAACTCTGGGCGCTCTTTCTTGTCGCCGGCGGCATAGCTACAGCATGGATCCTCCATATCAGGCATAATGCTCCTGCGAACGTCCGCATCTGGGTCTATTCAGTCCTTATCATGGGCTGTTTTTTCTTTTACGGAATCCATACCACGAGCACCTTCGACCTGGCGCTTGTCATGTCTGCCATCATCATGCTCAATACGATGTCAGGCAAGAAGTCACTCATCATCCTCTGCGAGATCACCTATTACATCACGATGGCTTACGAGATCATCATGATGATAAATGCCGGTGAGACATTCGATGCACTTGTCATCTCCAGGATCGTACTTCACCTTGTAATGGTCTACTTTGTCAGCAGATTCGCGAAAACCATCATCGACAAATGGAATCAGGTACTTAACCAGTCCAAGGACGAAGTCGAGCAGCTCACCGAAGCCACAGAGCACCTCAATGATTTCCTTGCAAATGTATCACACGAACTGAGAACACCTGTAAATGCGATCATCGGACTTACCACTCTTTGCATAGACAAATCCAGGAACCGTGAAGTCGAGGGAGATCTTATCGCTGTAAGAGATGCCGGACGCAAGGTCGCCGAACAGATCAGCGATATCCTTGACTATTCCGAGATCGACCGTAAAAGAGCCGTCTGCAATAATGAAGACTACATGCTCTCATCCGTCCTTCACGATATCGTTGTCGATGTTAAGCATTACAAATCTAAGAATGTCGAGCTCATCATTGATGTCGATCCGTCTATACCGGCAGTAATGAATTCTGATGTCTCAAAGATCAAGAAAGTACTTAAAGCTCTTATTACCAACGGTCTTAAATACACTCAAAAAGGCGGTGTGTATGTAAGGATCACATCCATCACTCACGAATACGGATTAAACCTCTGCATCGAAGTAACGGATACAGGCAAAGGCATGACCGAATACGAGCTCGAGAAAGTATACGACAGCTTCTATCAGGCTGACTCGAGCAGGACACGTCAGGGCGGCGGTCTCGGATTAGGTCTTGCGATCGCATCAGGATTCGTATCACTCTTAGGCGGCTTCATGACTATCAACAGCAAGCCCGATGTGGGAACCACCGTAAGCGTCAGCATCCCGCAAAAGATCGTAGATCCTACGAGCTGCATGTCCGTTGCTGCTCCTGACACTCTCTGCCTCGGTGCCTTCTTCCAGTTCGAGAAGTACGACCATCCGGCTGTCCGTGATTACTATAACTCCATGGTACTCAACATCGTTAAGGGCCTCGGAGTCCAGATGCACCGTGTAAACAACGCTGCAAACCTGAAGCTCCTTTATAACACCGTCCATCTGACCCACCTCTTCATCGCAGGTGAGGAGTATTCGGCAAACGCAGATCTTATCGAAGAACTTGCTAAGGACATGGTCGTTGCAGTCGTTGCAGACGAAGGCATGATCCTTCCCAGAAACACAAGGGTCAGATTCCTCGAGAAACCCTTCTACTGCTTCCCTGTCGTTTCAGTTCTGAACTCCACTGTAACGAGCAAAGAGGAACGCACCAAGAAGCTCCGCTGCGACGGCGTCAGGACTCTCGTCGTCGATGATGAATCAATGAACCTCGTCGTTGCCAAGAGTATCTTCGGAAGATACGGCATGAAGGTCACAACGGTAACGTCAGGCCTTGAATCGATCGAGATCTGCCGTGAACAGGTTTTCGACATCATATTCATGGACCACATGATGAGCGGCATGGACGGCGTCGAGGCCATGAAGCGCATAAGGACCGATGTATCTGGTCTTAACGGCACCATCCCGATAGTCGCTCTTACCGCGAATGCCATGAGCTCTGCAAAGCAGATGTTCCTGTCAGAAGGATTCGACGGCTTCGTTAGTAAGCCGGTCGAGATCGAGGAATTGGAGCGTGTGCTGAAGCAAGTCCTCCCTAAGTCCTCCCTCTCTTATGTGGATGACAACGGAGTCAAGGAAGAAGTCGTAGATATACCCGAAGAAAAACCATCTGAGCCCGCCGGTGAGAAGGACTTCATATCAGATCTTCGTAAGTGCGGCATCGACACAGATGCAGGCCTTAAGTACTGCGTCGGTGACAAGGATTTCTATAAGTCCCTGCTGATCCAGTTCGCGACTGAATCTGCAGGAAAGGCCGCTTCGATGAAGCAGTACTATCAGGTCCGCGACTGGCATAACTACGAGATCCTCGTGCACGCATTGAAGAGCACTTCGAAGATGATCGGCATATCTGATCTTTCAGAGAAGGCAAAGGCTCTGGAGATGGCTGCGAAAGAGAATAATGAGGTATTTATACTCGAAAATCACGAGCAGATGATAAGAGACTACGGAAGGATCTCCGCTGAGGTCAAAAACAATCTCCTTGAATCTGATGAGGGTGAAGACGGAGACATCTTTGAATTTGAACCTGAGAACGAAGGAGGTGATGAGGCATGAATGAGATCTTCAGATACTTCTTCAAGCCCGCAACGATCGACCGTGAAGCCGTAAGAAGTGCTTACTATGAATCGGTCAGGCCTACATTCGTCACGATGATCATAACGCTCATCGCCGCCTTCACATTCCTGACGATCACCTTTGTCTATCCTCCCTACTTTGGAGGCACAACAGTCCTTTACCATCAGATATGTTATATCTTCGTAATAGTCATCGCTTCAGGCTGGATCATCGGCACGCATTATGCGATGAAGGACTTCACGGCAAGGTACCGAGTGATCTACGGACTTAACCATGCAATGGGCGTAACACTTTACGTATGGGTAATAGCCCTCATGATCGTAAACTATCTCGCTAGAGGCGCAGTCGACACCACGCTCTTCATGACCGTCGCTCTCGTAGTTCCTCTCTGCGTATACTTGAACCCGATCGTCTATCTGATCACTGCCCTGTCATCCACAGCAGGCGTTCTTGTGTTCCTCTATTACACTGTATCGATCGGCGCCATAGAGCCTAACGAGATGGCTAACTTCACCATCTTTTCGACATTTCAGGTAGTAATGGGCGTCATCATGTCCTACACAAGGTTCAGACTTAACGAACAGCTCGTGACAGCTGAGAAGCAGCGAAAAGAGATCGTTATGCTGAACAAGTCCCAGAACAGTTTCTTCTCGAACATGAGCCACGAGATCAGAACTCCTATCAACACGATAATCGGACTTAATGAGATGATCTTAAGAGAGGACGTCAGTGAGGAAGTCATAGAAGATGCGGTCAACATCAAGGCGGCAGGCAAACTCCTCTTAAGCCTCATCAACGATATCCTCGACATGAGCAAGTTCCAGTCAGGAAGCATGCAGCTCCTCATAGAGCCTTACCGCACAGGTGATATGCTCTCTGATATCGTCGGCATGCTCTGGAACAGGGCAAATGATAAGAAGCTCGATTTCAATGTCGACGTATCACCTGATATCCCGGCTGAACTTGTCGGAGATGAAGTCAGGATAAAGCAGATCCTCATCAACGTTATCAATAACGCTATCAAATACACCAAAGAAGGTTCTGTCTCCCTGTCAGTCCAGTGCGAGATAAAAGAAGACAAGACATGCAACATGATCTACACAGTCACTGATACGGGTATAGGTATCAAATCAGAAGATATCCCTTATCTCTTCTCAGCCTTCAAGCGTGTCGATGAGACTGCCACCAAGCATATCGAAGGCACGGGTCTCGGCCTGTCTATAGTAAAGCAGCTTGTAGACCTCATGGGCGGTAAGATCACCGTCAACAGCATCTACAAGAAGGGATCCACCTTCATTATCGAGATCCCTCAGAGGATCGAGCGTGAAGGCTCTGTCGGCAAGTACGATTTTGCCAAGGCAGGAAGTGCAGGAAGAAAGAAGGAATATCTCCCGAGATTCGAAGCACCTGACGGAAGGATCCTCGTCGTTGACGACAATGAAGCCAACCTCATGGTCGTTTCCAAGCTCCTGCGTGACACAAAGGTCAGGATCGATACTGCATCGAGCGGTGCAGATGCCTTAAGAAAGACACTCAACATTAAATACGACGTTATCTTCATGGACCACCTTATGCCTGAGATGGACGGCGTCGAATGCCGCAGAAAGATAAAAGAGCAGACAGGCGGAAGATGCCGTGAATGCCCTATCGTTATCCTTACTGCAAATGCCGATGAAGAGAACCGCGCCCTCTACGAGCGTGAGAACTTTGACGGCTATCTCGTAAAGCCTGTCAGCGGTGAAGCTCTCGAAAATGAGCTCTATAACCACCTGCCCAAGGAGATCGTCAACATAACCGGCAACCGCAGCGAGATCGCCCAGGAATCCATCTCCTGGATGAACAGTGCCAGAAAACGTAAGAGCATCATCATCACGACGGAGAGCGTTGCCGACCTTACGCCTGAACTCATCGAGAAGTACGGCATAGCAGTGCTTCCCCACAAGGTCCGCACAGAAGAAGGCCTTTTCAGAGACGGAAAAGAGATCGAGACATTGGGTATCCTCAAATACATGGAAGATCCTGATCACGTCGTTCTTCCCCAAGGACCTACCATCAGGGAGTCAGAGGAATTCTTCGCAAAGCAACTGGCTTACGCCAACAATGTCATCCACATCTCGATATCGAGCAAGATCGAACACAGCGGCTACGAGTCTGCCCGTGAAGCTTCCAAGTCTTTCGACAATGTATTTGTCATTGACTCCTCCCACTTATCGAGCGGTCAGGGTCTCATGGCAATTGAGGCAGCACGGATGGCTGAAGAAGGTCTCTCTCCCGAGCAGATAGTAAAAGAACTCGAAGGCATCAAGAAGAAGATCCGCACGAGCTTTATCGTTGATAATCTGGACTTCCTTGCACGTGCCGGCCAGGTAGGCAGCGGCACTGCCAACGTCGTCAAATCCCTTATGGGCCGTCCTGTCCTTGAGATGAAAAAAGGTAAGCTCGGTCTTGGCATGACTTATTTCGGAACGAGAGAAAAGGCATGGAAAGCTTATATCAATTCAGCGCTCTCCCGCGGTTCCTCAATTGATACAAGGATACTTTTCGTGACCTATGTAGGAATCAACAAGCGTGAGACAGACTGGATCCGTGAACAGATTGAGAGGCAGATGCACTTCGATGAGATCTGCTTCAAGCAGGCTTCACCTGCGATCGCCGTTAACTCCGGTCCCGGCACATTCGGACTGCTCTATATTGAGAAGTAAGCAAATTATAAAGGCCGCCTCCGGCGAAGGAGACGGCCTTGTTAGTTGATAAGTACTGGTATTAGTAGTTCTCAGCGTTAACTTCGAAGTAGCTCTGAGGATGAGCGCAAACAGGGCACATCTCGGGAGCCTTCTCGCCAACTACGATATGACCGCAGTTTCTGCACTCCCATACCTTAACCTCGCTCTTAGCGAATACCTGCTGAGCCTCAACGTTCTTAAGGAGAGCTCTGTATCTCTCTTCGTGATGCTTCTCGATAGCGCCAACCATTCTGAACTTGGCTGCGAGTGCAGGGAAACCCTCAGCTTCAGCTGTCTTGGCGAAATCCTCGTACATGTCTGTCCACTCGTAGTTCTCACCGTCTGCTGCAGCTGCAAGGTTCTCAGCTGTTGTGCCGATGCCTTCCAATTCCTTGAACCACATCTTTGCATGCTCTTTCTCATTGTCAGCTGTCTTGAGGAAGAGAGCTGCGATCTGCTCGTAGCCTTCCTTCTTAGCCTTGGATGCGAAGTATGTGTACTTGTTTCTTGCCTGGGACTCTCCTGCGAAAGCTGCCTGGAGATTCTTCTCTGTCTGTGTGCCTGCGTACTTGCTCATTTTTGTGTCCTCCTGTGTTTTGGTTATTGTTTTTTCTTTTATTTCTTCTTTGACCGGCGCTGCGTTTCCTGCCGGGATAAAGTAGCTCGCATCGTGCTTGCACCAGGGGCAGATGAAGTCTGCAGGAAGCGTATCGCCTTCATAGATGTATCCGCACACAGTGCAGATAAACCCTTTAGTTACTGGGGATGTTACATTGTTACCCGGCTTCTGCTTGATGTATTTCTGGTAAAAAGCATAGGTGACGGAAGGATCCTGTGACAGGACTTCCCCATCGGTAACATCTGCCAGGAAAAGTGTGTGCGTACCAAGATCAGTCTCGCTTACGACCTTTGCCGAGAGATATGCATTTGTCTCTTTGGCAAGGTATGCGATGCCGTTTGCAGCACGCTTGAACTCGAATGCTTCAAACTTATCAACATCTTTACCGCTCTGGAATCCAAAGTGCTTATATGTCTCAAATCTGGAACCTTCTGTCAGGATCGACACATTGAACTCGCCGGTCCTGGAGATCATGTCATGAGTGTAGTTCAGCTTGTTAACTGCGACCACGATCCTGTTCGGCTCAGTAGTAACCTGAGACACCGTGTTGACGATACAACCATTGTCCTTGCTGCCGTCTTTGGCTGTCAGGACAAAGAGACCGTATGACAGGTTGTACATGGCTTTACTGTCCATACTATTCCCCTTTCTTATGTTTGTAGCGCCTCCTGCCGGAAAGGCATATTCATATTATAGGGTAAATCATTGCGTTTTTGGGTGAATTCTTTAAGAATTGTCGTAAATCTTTACATGATTTTCCTGCTTTGTGTCCTTTTGGTGTGTGGGGAGGGATAAATCCCCCGCGTGCACAAAATGGTGCCGAAATCGCCTGAATTAGCACCATTTTCGTCAAATGAGTCCCGGATTGCTCAGAATGGTGCTAAAAGCACACCTGATTTGCACCATTTCTGGCACCACACTGTTTTTACGAGTTTTCGCGAGGATCCTTCCATGCGGGGTCCTTAACGTGGATACAATAAAAACATCCCCCTCCTCGCATTTTCGCGAAAAGGGGGACTTATAAATAGCAATTAACCTAAATAAAGCTTACTCGGTCCTCAAAGCTGTTACCGGATCCTGTCTCGAAGCGGTCTTCGACGGGATGATGCCTCCGATAAGGGTAAGGATGATACTTAAGACGACGAGTATGATCGCAGCCTGCCAGGGCAGGACGGCGCTGACATCATTGCCTTCGGCCAGCTTGTGGATAATGGCATTGATCGGGATGAGCGCTAAGAGCGACAGACCGACACCGAAGATGCCCGCCAGGAATCCCGTGATCATGGTCTCTGCATTGAATACCTGGGCGACGTTGTGCTTTGAGGCGCCCATTGCACGGAGGATACCGATCTCCTTGCGGCGCTCAAGAACGCTGATGTATGTAATGACACCGATCATGATGGACGATACGACAAGCGAGATCGCTACGAATGCGATAAGCACATAGGAGATGGTGTTGATGATCTTTGTGACGGACTTCATCAAGGCGCCTACGATATCGGTATAAGTGATCTTCTTGTCCTCTTCACCGGCATCTTCTGCCATCTTGTTATAGTCCTTCAATATCTCGGTGATCTTGTCTTTGGACTCAAAGTCCTTCGGATAGATCGTGATCGTCTTTAGGTCATCAACATCGCAATAACCGAATGCGGCCAGGTTGCCCTCTGCTGATGCGGTCTTGCCGCCCATCATCTCACTCATGAAAGACTGGAGTTCATCTTCGCCCATGTTGAACTTGAAGGCTGCAGCAAATGAATCCTGGTCGAATGAGATCGCACTTCCAAAGTCAGAGAATGTATCCTTCAAGGCCTTTGTCATATTCTTGGCGATCCTCTCTGTGACCATCTTCATCGCTTTCTCGATGCCCTTGCCGATCGAGGTGCCCATACTTGAGATAAGGCCGTTTGCATTCTTGGCAACTGTCTTTGTGATCTCGTCAGTATTAACAGAAGAAGTTACCATGCTTGTGATGATCTTCTGGGCTCTCTTGGTGCCGAGATACTTCTTGATGGAACCCTCAAGAGCTTTAGGATCGGGAAGATTATTCTCTGTTGCATATTTGCTGTAAGCATCAAGCAATGCCTTTGCGACTCTCTGAGCCTGCTCGGGTGTTACCTTGACCTTGCTGTTGATCTCTTTTGTGATGATGGCAGACTGCTCATTAACGATCTTCTTACCCTTTTCGCTGTTCAGGTAAGTCTGGAAATACTCTGAGTAACGGCTCTGGTCGGTAAGATCCATTCCGTTTGCCACAGCGTATTCCGCAAAGCCGTCGGTGATCGCACTCAAAGCCTTGTTTACAACGCTCTGGTCGATCTTGCCCACACCGCTCTCTTCGATGATCTTTATAAGCTGCTGTCTTAAGACGGCGCTGCCTTCTGGTGAAGAGATATACTCCGCGATGGCATCCGGCAGCTTTGCATAGTCTGTTGACGGATTATCGGAAGCATACTTCATATAGTCGTTGAACAGATTCGTTACACCCTTCATGAGAGCATCTGAATCGACCTTGAATTCCACACCCTTAAGGAGATCCTTGATCTGCTTGGATGACATGCTCGGCATGGCGCTCTTCATGGCACCTGCGAGATCGAGGCCCTTCATGTCGCTGAATGCCTTCTTGTCGATCTTGAGCTTGTTCTCGTCGAACTTGAAAGCATCGCGGAGTGCATCCTCATCGACCTCGAAAAGACTGTTCATGTCAAAATCAGATTCTTCCTCATCGAATCTCTCGCCGGTAAGGACATTTACTTCACGGTCCTTGAGCTGAGCCTTAACGATATCTGCATTCTCGGCATCTGCACGGAGCTCTTCCACGAGATCCTTGCCGTAGTAAATGCCTGTATCAAGCATCCAGATATCTTCAGATTCCTTAGGCTGAACGATGCCTACGATCTTAAGGTCCTGTGCATTCTTAAGAAGGCCGCGCATGAAGGGCTTGCTGTTCCTCATGTCCGTGTAGACCTTCTTATCTGCATCGTACTTATAGAAATTGTATGCGGGAATGACCTTAAAGACTTTTCCCATAAAGTCATCGTAATGCCAGGTGTAGCTGCTCTGATCGGAAACGACTTCCAATCCGTTACTGAAATCCCTGATCATCTTATCAAGTTCTTCAGTATCTCTTAAGCCGAAAGCATAGATGATGTAGTCGCTGACAGAACCGTTTCTGGATAATACGAGGACTGCCTCCTGCGAATTCTGGGGCCATCTTCCTGCTTTTATATCGTACTGGTTGATGTAAAGTGACTCATTCTCCGGCATCTCGAAAAAGACGTTCATGCTGTAGGACGATGTGAATACGCTCGAAGATGAAAGACCCATCGAAGCGAAGTCATTATTAGGATTTACCTGTCTGTAATTGCCATTGTCCTTGTTATAGTAGAAGATCTGGGGCTGAAGACCATATGAATACTCGACGCCATTTGTGAGTTCATAGATGTTTGTCTTGCCGCTGTCGAAATACTGCTTCAGCGAGATAAGGTCATTGGTCTTTACCGTGGAGAGGATACGGCTTACGGAAGGAACTTCCGTAACCTCACCGGCCTTGGCAGGTTCCCACGAGTCGGTCTGCACCATCATCATCGACATGAACGATATGGTCGACCTCTCAATCGACAGAGGATACTGCGACAGAGTCTGCGCCTCGATCCTGTCGATATAGTTATTAACACCTTCAGACATCGAAAGGATCAGGGCGATACCAATGATTCCTATGGAACCTGCAAACGCAACGAGTATTGTCCTTGTCTTTTTTGTCCAGAGGTTGTTGAAGCTAAGTGCAAGCGAAGTGAAGAAGTTCATTGATGCCTTGCCGAGATTCCTGTGGACAGGCGCTGCCATGCCCGCTTTTTTCTCCGGCTCGAAAGGATCACTGTCGCCGATGACTTTACCGTCCTTTACTTTTACGATCCTGGTGGCATATTCTTCTGCGAGTTCAGGGTTATGGGTAACCATGACAACAAGGCGGTCTTTTGCGACTTCCTTAAGGAGTTCCATTACCTGAATGCTCGTATCAGAGTCGAGTGCGCCCGTAGGCTCGTCGGCAAGAAGGATATCCGGATCGTTTACGAGAGCTCTTGCGATAGCGACTCTCTGCATCTGACCGCCTGACATCTGGTTAGGCTTCTTGTGTGCCTGATTGCGCAGGCCGACCTTCTCCAGAGCATCAAGTGCTCTCTGTCTGCGCTCTTTTCCGGAGATACCGGATATAGTAAGCGCAAGTTCGACGTTGGATAAGACCGTCTGGTGAGGGATCAGGTTATAGCTCTGGAATACGAATCCGATCGTGTGGTTTCTGTATGAATCCCAGTCCCTGTCCTTATAGCGTTTTGTGGATACGCCGTTGATGATGAGGTCGCCCGAATCGTAACGGTCAAGACCTCCGATTATATTGAGGAGTGTTGTCTTTCCTGAACCTGAAGGTCCTAAGATCGCAACAAACTCATTATCCCTGAGGCTCAGGGATACTCCGTCCAAAGCCTTCTGAACAAGGCTTCCTGTCTTGTATTCTTTATGTATTTCCTTAATCTGCAGCATAATGTTGAAATTCTATCACGCGCATAATGAACAATATTTACTGTATCTGTGAATTATCCGAAAAATCCGAGTAATTCAGAAGGTTTATAAATGCGCGCGAAAACCCTTATTCCTTTTAAATTTTCGTTTTGCTTTTATATATTCAGGCTGTCCCTTTTACTGAGGGAGCTTTGAGTAAAGCCACTGAACCTTGGTGGGGAACCCTTCCTTGTTCATCTTGGAGAACTGCTGGAACTGGATCCTCTTGATACCCTTGAGGAACGGCTTGATTGCCTCTGCAAGTCCCTTGCACTGCTTCTCGAAGCTTTCATCAGGACAATCCATAATGCAGAGATAAGATCTGTCGTTACGGTTGTTCTCAGGTGTGGCGATGAGGATCAGTACCTTGGCAATATCAGCGTGGTTTCCACAGTATGCCTTTACAGCCTTCTCGATAACGATGAACTCCGGTGTGTCCGTAGGATTCGTGATGATGATCTTCTGCATGCCGGGCATGTCAGGACCGCCGTTTGCTACAAAGTTATCAAAGGAACGGTTGCCGGAGCCGCCCAATGCCAGTGATGCATTATCACCTGCTCCGGATCCGAATCTTTCCTTGAAGATCTGTGTCTCGACCATCTTGTCGATAAGATCCTTCGGGATGGTGATCGTTACAGGTCCGCCGGGATTTACGAGGAAACCCTGGTGATGATCGTCTCTTGCGACAGCTGCCACCTGTGCAAAGTTGAGCATGATGCGCTGGTCAGGTCCGCCATGAGCCTTAAAGTTCTGGATAGCCTTGGTCGCAAGCCTGTTATCGGTAAATACAGGCAGATAAGTTACATTCGGATCCTGCTTGGGGCTCATTCCGACAAAACCTACTGAGCTCTGACCGTTCTTGGCAGGAGTGATCTTTGCAGGTGTTACGAACTCGGATGTCATAATGCAGTCCATTACGGTGCCGAAGTAGACGGGCTCCCTGCCGAACTTGCCGTATTCACAGAGCATTGCTGTGGTTCTGGGATTGCCGGCTAATGCCATGCCCTGGCAGGACGGGTCCTTAGTGTTCTCGATGCCTGTAGCATCAGTGATTACCGCATACTTTCTAATAGGTGTTGATGCATCCTCATCTGGATCTGTGGGGAGCGGGATATCACCTCTTGTGATCTCCAGTTCCGCTCTGGCATTTGAGATCTCATCAACAAATTCCCTGCTCTCATTTCTGATCTTGTCGATCTTTACGCTGAACTTGTCACCGGAACCCTGATAGAGGAAGACTTCGCTTCCGCTCTTTACTGTGCCTCTGATGATACCGCGGACGATCAGGTTGCCTTCTGTCTCAGGCACTGCGCCCACATCAACCTCATCACAGATCACATAGAATGTCATTCCAGCAGGTGTGGCATCACCTGTCAGAACCTTTTCAGCTGCCATTCTGGCCTGTTCTTCAAGGAGATCCTCCTCTTTGTCAGCCTTTTCCTGAGCCTGCTGTCTTTCTTCTGCTTTTGCCTTCTTCTCCTGCTGAGCCTCCTCGCGTGCTGCAAGGATTACCTTCATCTCATCAGAGATGTTGCTGTTTGACTTATTCTCAGCTGAATTCTCAGGCTGTTCTTCGTTATTCTTTTTCTTTCCGAAAAGTCCCATAGTTTACGGAGCTCCCTTTTGTTTATTTTCCAATCAGAGATTATACCATATCAGGAACCGTCTTTTCTTCTAATAAGAGGACAATCGCTTTAAGGCCATGCCGTTTTTGCATATAAGCCCGTCAAGGAATAAAATAACCTGTATCAGAACTACCCCGTGCGAGGTTATCCGGATGGAATTTGACAGACAGGACATATTAGACAAAGCCGCAGAGGCATACGATCACGCCGAGAACACGATAAGGGCAATGGATCAGGTCTTCCAGAATGTTACGGGAAGCGGCTACGATGCTGAGCTTACACTCGCACAGTTCGACATGATCCTGCAGGGCGTCCTCTTAAGCGTTGCCTGCGCAGACGGTATTTTCGATCCCGTGGAACAGGACTTTGTAAGGCAGTTCGCAATGCATGGCGACCTTCTCCAATATATCGAAGAGGTCTCCGGCGGAGAGATAGCTCTCAGCTGGGACATAATTGCTGCTCTTCCCGAAGATATAATCACGAAGTTGCTCCAAGTCCTTCCAGGCATTCTCGATGAGCAGTGCGAGAGCTTCGTCTATCCCTTGGCAGCAGTGGATTTCTCTTACAGCCAGGTGGGAAATGTCGTCACCACTCCGGGCGACTTCCTTAAATCGATCGAGATCGACATGATAAAGATCGCAGGGCTCCTGGCTTTCGTTGATTCTGAAGGAACTGACGAAGAGATCAATGCAGCAGTGTCCATGATCTATGAACTCGAAGGAAAACACTGGAGAGATCTTCTCTCAGGAAGATCATTGGGCCCCGGTCAGGAGATCAACCCCTGATCATCATCTCCCACGGCGTCGAATACTGGGAGAAAGGTCCGTAGAATAAGATCACGAGCAATACAAATACGCATGTAAGCGCCTGAAGACATACGGATAAGGCTTTTGTTGCCGTGCCCGCATCCTTTTCTTCAGATGCCAGGACAACTTTTCCGCTCCAGATAGATGCCGGAATAAGGACAGGTGCGATATATCTGAAAGCTTCAGTGCATACGACCGGATGCTTGAAGCAGAATACTATCTCGGAAACGATCAATACTCCTGCAAGGATCCACAAAGAGACATATTCAGGATCAGAGATAAGGCTGACCCCTGTCTTCCTGATCTTTGCCAGAGCACCTGTAACGGCGCACACCGCAATAACAAGCACAAGAACAAATGCCGTAGCAAGCAATATCCTGCCGCAGATCAGATGATATCCGCCGTCGAAGTGTCTTTCGTCAAAAAGTCCGGTCTTGAAAAGACCCAGGAAGATATTGTAATCATTAAGCTCCCCGCCTTCCTGAAGGAAAGGTGTGGAAAGAAGCGCTTTTGAAGGTACAAATAATCTCCTGACAGGAGAATACATCCAGACATCCTGATTGGCAGATGAATCTATCTCATAAACATATGTTATGGGAACACCGTAGCCGAGAAGATTTTTTAACGGGAACCATAATCCCAGCGGGAATACGACGGCTGCAAATGCAACGAACTGCTTGATAAGTTCGCCTGTGTGATTCTCGGTCCTCTTGCCTCTTGTCTCCTTCTTTTCCTTTACTGTGCTGATCAGTTTTGCAAGGAAGATCCATGCGACGGGGAATGCGACAAAACCCATGGAGAGCTTGGTCATCATGGCACATCCTATGGCAAGTGCCAGGAACAGTATCGTCGTAAGCTCAGGCTTGGAATACCACTTGAGAGCAGCAAATACCGATGCGGCGAAAAGCATTAGCGCTAATGCATCGTTATTAACCTGGATAGAAAGGAATATCATCTGAGGGCAGAATACGACGAGCATCAATGAGAACACTAATGCCTTGCCGCTGACCTTAAAGTGTTCGAGGATCTTTTTCGCGAAAAGAACAAAGAAAGAAGTCCAGAGCATCGGCAGCATCTTAAGGCCGTTTATGTCTTTGGCAAACTTAAGGGGCGTAAGCGTCTGAAGCTTTAAGAACATGGCGCTTACGAAGTAATGAAGCGGCGGATGGTAGAACTGTCCGTAATCCCTTACATCACCTGAAGGAAGCGTGAAATTGTTGAAGATATACATGATATAGCTGTCGTGGAATCCTGCCTGGTCAGGCGAGAAACTCGATACGTCATGCTGGTTGAAATTAAGCGGTGTGAAAAGCACCATTACCGCCCTCATGATAAAGCCTGCACAGAGTACTGCCATAACCATGTCTTTGGACGTGAGCTTATGTCCGATAAGAAGAGCGATAACAGAGACTATAACAGTGCCAAGACCCGCCCACAAAAGAACACTCTCCATGATCTCTAAGCATGGAAGAGTCATTCTCCCGCATGAATCAAATAAGAGCTTGATAACGAGATAATAAACTGCAAATGCAGGAACAGAGGATATCAGTGAAAGGAATCTTTTCGCGCCTGATATATAACAAGATGTGACATAGAAAACACAGCAGGAAGTCAGTGCCGTCATAAGAAGCGAGAGGTGTATCTCTCTCATGTTCACGGCGTGCATGCCGGACATCAGATACAGGAAAAACACCGCGATGGCGGTCACTCCGAACCCTTGCGCTATCTCACGGAAATCTCTTTTCACACTTCCTGTTACCATGCGTTATCTACCACCACTACTTCGCCTTTTACATATGTCCAGAGGATCGTATAGAAGAGCACGGCAAGGACAAAGAAAGCGATTGAAATGACTTTGATAATCTTCGTTATCAGATCCTTGTTGGCACCTTTAAGCTTTATCTCGCCTATCCTGGAAAAATACACGACGCCACTGATAATAAGCGGCGTGCAGTATCTGAAATTCATCGAGCAGATATGAGGGTATTTCAGCGAGAAAGATATGACTGAAATGATCTCTACAGCAGTCAGTATGATAAGGGATAATTCCTCCCATAAAGTCTCACTTTTCCTAACGGTAACAAGCGTTCTGACAAACCCTGCCACAGCGGTAAGGATCATTATCAGGAGCACAATAAGGAGTGCATATCCTGCCATGCTCATCGCGAAGTCGTCCCTGTAATTCTCCTCACCGAAAAGACATGTCTTGACCAGCGTGATGAATATGTTGTAATCCTGCTCACCGTCTGAACCGAGATTGATATAGTAGTCCTCGATCGGGAATCCGTAGAATCCGAAAAGCCTCTGAACGGGAGTAAATCTGCTTATGTCCTGATAAGAATTCGTAGACTTAAGGACATATCCCAAAGGCACGCCGAATTTTAAGTAATTCCTTATCTGGAACCACAGTCCCAGAGGAGCAGAAATGGCACCGAAAGCCAGAAGATTTAAGAAAGTCTTCGCTCCCTTCTTCTCCCCGCTCTTATCCCTAAGATCCTTTATGAGCTTAACTACGAAAAGGAATCCCAGAGGGAATGCGATAAGTCCTGTCGAGAGCTTGGTCATCATGCCAAAGCCTATTGCAAGAGCTGAAAAGATGATATTCTTCCATGTTCCTTCCTTGAACCATCTGATGCCGAAGTAAAACCCTGTAAAGAACAGCAATACTGACAATACATCGTTATTGATCGATCCGGAAAGCAGTGTGAATGTCGGGAAAGCTGAGACGACCGCCGCTGCAGGAAGACAGCTCTCCTTCTTTATTCCGAAGAGCTTAATGCACTTATAGAGCATTATCACTGCGAACTGTGACCACAGGAGAGACAATGCCTGCAAAGCTTCGTAATTATGTGTTCCCTTGGGGAGGAAAAGCTCGTAGATCTTAATGAATACCGCGCTTACAAAGTAGTGGAACGGAGGATGGTAGAACTGTCCCAGCTTCCTTACATCAGCATCCGGTATCGTGAACCTGTCTCTTACGAAAAGGATATATCCCGAATGATAGAAGTTATATTTGCCCTCTTCGAAAACATCCACGTCATTCTGTCTGATATTGATACCTGAATAAAGCGTGTATCCGAGTTTTAAGACGAATCCCGCAGCGAAAACAAGTGCAATGAGCGCTTCATCAGATAACTTCTTCGTCTGCTTTAAGTAGAATCCGTATCCGGCGATAAGAAGATATCCGCAGACCATTATCACACAGACAGCAATGTTGCTTGAGATCTGCATTCCTGTAGCAATGAGAGTTACCAAAACAAGCAAAGCCGTTATGAAGAACGGATGCTTAAGCACAACTCCGGTTACTCTGTCCTGCTTAAGGGTCAATATCCGAATTCCTCTATCCAGTAATATGTGCCGTTGCTTGCCTTATAAAGGGCTGCACCAAATGTCTTATATTCCTTGTTGAGGATATTGGCTTTATGACCTGATGAAGCCATCCATGCATTATGTACCGCTTGAGCAGATTTCTGTCCCCATGCGAGGTTCTCGGCATACATGATCTTGGGATTTACCGTGTACCATTCTTTTCCGTTAGGTCTGATATGCTTGGCATTCTTAGATGATGATACCTTCGAGATCTCCACTGCACGTGTCTTTGCGGCTTTTTCGAGTCCGCCCGACCACTTAAGAGCAGGAACGCCTGCTTTCTTGCGGGCAGCATTTACATAATCCAGAAGTGCTTTCTGAGCTGTTGCGGCGCTTCCGGCTGTTGACGTGGAAGTCTTCTTTGTGGTTGTCTTCTTGGTAGAAGTAGTCTTTTTTGCAGTTGTTGTCTTGGTTGTTGTCTTGGTTGTTGTCTTCTTTGCCGTAGTTGAAGACTTAGTGGTCTTAGGATTTGTATTCTTGGACGTATCAGCCGGTTTACCGGGTTCAGCAGGTGCTTCGTCTGTAGTCTCAAGTACAGCAGGCACGCCAAGGGAAGTAGCTGTAAGAGCAGCACCTCCTGCTATCGCCTTCTTAACAGCTTCAGGTGTTCCCGCAGGGGAATAACCCGTATTGTCGCTGAACTTGAAATCGGGATTCTTCTTCTCGAATTCCGCTCTGGGTTCAAGATAGCCGAGCACATAGTAATCAGCATTCATGTATATGATCTTGTACCAGTTGACGCCTTTTGCGACAACGATAACTCTCTCGCCTGTCTTAAGGCTTACCCTGTTGCCGCTGCTCTGTACATCGGGAAGGCTGAAAGCCATCGTATCATTGGTGATAACATATTCGACATCGCCCTTAGTCGGAACGAAGAATCTGATCTGCTGGGTATCCAGTGTATCCATATGCCTGTCAGAAGCATTCTCCGGAGCATCCGCCTTTACGATATCAGAACTCTTAACAAAGTATCTCTGTCCGCCGTAGCCTATCGCAGCCCATCCGTCTCTTGAGAAACCCAGTACCTGGAATTCCATGCCTTCCATAAGTGCCGGTCTGCGTTCATCAGTCTCTACGGGCTCAGCATAAAGCTTCAGGGCGCCTTCCTTGGACTTGTAGTACTCTTCACTTTTATCTACTGTCAGGAAAACCCAGATATTGTCATGAACATTAACTGTCTCTTCTGAAGGATTGCTTTCAGAGACCTGGGCAGCTGACTCATCAGAAGATGACGATGCCTCAGTTTCTTTGATCTCCACTTCGATAAGTACAGTTCCTTCAGTTGAATCCTGTGATGTCTCGGAACCTAGCGTGGACTGGGCAGCGTGAATATAACCTGTGATCCTGAATGCGGCAAAGGCAAAAATACAAAGGACCAGCACGACAATACATGCGATCAGGATCTCATACCTGGTCTTTATATCGGGTCGGTTCTCGTTGTTAAAGTCTTCATTGTTTTCGCTCATAACAACCCCTTCCGGCCATTCTCCAAGCTCTTAAAGTAGCCTGCCCTCAAGAGAAATGCCTAGTGTCCTTTATTAATAATAATATTGGATACTGTCATTTTCAAGTTACATCCCTTTGACATTCTCTCCGTCCGGACATTCTTTTCGCTGTAAGAACAGACAATAAATTTAAAATATAGCGGAAAACAGACAAGTTTTCCTGATATCGTGTTATAATTTTTTTACATTTGCGATAGGAGGACTTGTTATGGAAAACGATGTTGGTTCTGTAACAGAGAACGGTTCAGAGAACGTTGCTGAGAACAAAGCAGAAAACGTTGCTGAAAATGCGGCTAACGTAGCAGAAAACGTTGCCGAGAATGTAGAAAAAACAGCTGAGGAGACAGCAGAGAAAGCAGTTGAGGCTGCAGAGACTGAAAGCGAAGCAGTATCTGAAGCAGCAGAAGAAGCTACTGAAGCTGTAGCCGAAGCAGTAGAAGAAGCCGCTGAGGCTGCTCCCGCTCCTGCACCTGAGGCAGCACCTGCTCCCGAAGCAGCTCCTGCACCTGAGGCTGCACCCGCACCTGAAGCTGCACCCGCACCGGAAGCTTTTGCTCAGCCTGTAACACCTGAAGCACCGAAGGCTGCAGAGGTTAAGCCCGCCAATCCGGCAGATAAGAAGAAGCTCTTCATCATCTGCGGTGCCGCAGCAGCTGCTGTTGTGCTTTTGGTTGTCTTGATCGTTTCGATCGTTGTATCCAACACCCCTAAGGCTTTGATCGCCAAGGCTGCTAAGAACACGCTCAACGATGCAAACAAGATCGAGATCATAAGCGTAGCAGAAGATGTCATGAAGGGCGGTTCTGTCAGCGCTTCAGCTAACCTCGATAAGTTTGCGAAGGAAGACATTACTGTTCAGGCTAAGTACTACAGCAATGCCAAGAATCTTAAGGGGGCTCTCTTGGTAACAGCAAAAGAAGATAAGGATACTGTCCTTGACGGTAAGTTCTTCTATGCTCAGGACAAAGTCGTATTCAGCTGCCCTCAGTTCTTTGACGGCAATTACGGCATAAGCATCAAGAACCTTGAGAAGAACCTTCCCGGTTCTATTTTCGATCCTGATCAGGAAACATCTTATTCAATCTCAGATGACCAGTTCGAATATTTTAAGAATATAAACAACACTCTGAAGAATGATAAGGGCCTCCAGAAGGAATATATCAAGGTCACACAGAAGTATCAGAAGCTCTTCATCAATAAGGTCCTTCAGTATGCCGAAGTCAAGAAGGCAGGCAAGGATATCTCTGTTGGCGGAGAGAAGCTCGGATGCACAGTAATTACTGTCAATCTTGATGAGGAAGCAGTTGCATCCATCTTCAGAGACATCATTGCTGAAGCTAAGGAAGACAAGGCTCTCGAGAGCGTTGTAACAAAGATGGCAGCAAACTATTCTTTCCGTGACGATCCTGAAGATGTCGTAGAGAAATTCTATGATTCTCTTGATGATGCCGAGGAAGATATCGATAAGATCGAAGATCAGACTATCGAGATTACTTTTGACTTCTATATCACAAAGTCAGGCAAGAGAATGGCACGTGTTGATATGGAGGCTGAAGTCGACAACCAGGCAGTTGAGGCATCCCTCATTCTCGGAAAGAATGTAGCTACTTCAAAGGAGATCTCTTTCGAGTACAAGGATTCAAAGACAAATGCCGGTTACTCCATCTCTTACGAAGTCAAGGAGAACAGCAATAAGAAGTACGAAGCTACTATCGAGATCGAAGAGACAAAGGCAAGACGTAACACAACTTCTACAACAGAGCAGAGGATCAGAATCGAGTGGGATAAGAAGACCACAGATTTCGATCTTAAGTATACAGACGCCAAGGCTAGAGAGTATGCTGTTAAGGGTCAGCTTAAGCAGAAGGGCGATACATATTCATTCCTCCTCTTAAAGCTCATTAACAGAGGTCAGACAGTTCCTCAGGTCAAGTCACTCGAACTCACGATCGTTGTCGACAGACATGACGGTACACCTAATGCTCCCGGAAAGTTCACAGAGATCACCAAGATGGAAGAGCGCGATTTCAAGCACCTGGCCGATGATATCTCTGACGGTTTCAAGGATTTCAGGAAGGATTATTTTAAGTAATTCGTAAGGCCATAATCTTTTAATTAACTAAAGCCCCACCCTTTAAATCGGTGGGGCTTTGTTTTATACTTTAAAAACTCGCGTGTATATTTATACACAATCCAAGTCATAAGAGGTGTGCACATGAAGAAAGTTCTGGTATGCAAAGAAAGTCTGCCAGCCGAGACCAGAGTTGCCGTTATCCCCGATGACATCAAAAAGCTCACAGGAATGGGCTTTGAATTCACGGTCGTAAGCGGTGCAGGTCTTAAGAGCGGCTTTAAAGATGCGGATTATGAACAAGCCGGCGCAAAGATCATCAATGATGAAAAAGACGGTCTTAAGGATGCCGAGATTGTTGTCAGGATCCTCAAGCCCGATTCTGCTGAAGGCATGAACCCCGATACGGTTCACATCAGCTTCCTCGATCCTTTTAATGAGAAGGATCTCCTTAACGGATTTGCCAAGAACAACATTCAGGCTGTTTCCCTCGAGATGATCCCCAGAACGACACTCGCACAGAAGATGGACGTTCAGTCTTCACAGACATCACTCGCAGGTTACGTTGCAGTTCTTAATGCTGCAGCACATATGCCCAAGATCCTCCCGATGATGGTTACACCTGCAGGAACCATCAATCCTGCAAGAGTATTCGTTATCGGCGTAGGCGTTGCAGGTCTTCAGGCTATCGCTACAGCCAAGAGACTCGGTGCGCGTGTAGACGCTTTCGATACAAGACCGGTAGTTGAAGAGCAGGTTAAGTCCCTTGGCGCCAACTTCGTCAAGATCGACCTTGGCGAGATGGGCCAGACAGCTCAGGGCTACGCAAAGGAACTCACACCTGAGCAGATCGCAAAGCAGCAGGAAGCACAGGCTAAGGTCTGCGAGAAAGCCAATATCGTTATCACGACCGCTAAGGTCTTCGGCCGCAAGGCTCCTGTCCTCATTAAGAAGGACGTTATCGACAGAATGCAGCCCGGTTCCATCATCGTGGACATGGCTGTTTCCACCGGCGGTAACGTCGAAGGTTCTGACCCCACCAAGGAAGTCGTTACTGATAACGGCGTAATCATCCTCCCTGGTGATGAATTACAGCGTCAGGTACCTTGGGACGCTTCCAAGATGCTCTCAGGTAATATCTCAGCATTCCTTACACACTTCTATAACAAGGAGACCAAGGAATTCGAAGTTAAATTGTCTGACGAGATCATGAAGGGCTGCCTTCTCACACAGGGCGGTGCCATCATCCACGAGAGATTTAAGGAGGCTTAATATATGGAAATTTCCACAGATACGATTATGCTCTTGATCTTCGTATTCATCATCGCCGCTTACCTGGGCGTTGAGCTTATCTCGAAGGTCCCTTCACAGCTTCATACTCCTCTCATGAGCGGTACGAACGCTATCTCCGGCATCACCATTGTAGGTGCCATCGCAGCTTGTGCTATCAACGCTTCAGGTGAACACGTTTTCGGTGTCATCCTCGGAACGATCGCAATCTTTTTCGCGACAGTAAACGTAATCGGCGGATACTTCGTAACCGACCGCATGCTCGCTATGTTCAAGAAGAAGGAGGCACCTAAGAAATGAGTGACTATATTTGCATAGTTCTTTACATGATTTCTTGTGTCCTCTTCATCATGGGCATCAAGAAACTCGGAAAAGCAGATACCGCACGTAAGGGTAACCTTTATTCTTCAGTAGGTATGCTTATCGCTGTTATCGCAGTACTTATCTCACAGGACGTTATCGAAGGCGGTTTTGTAAGCTACCTTCTCATCATTCTCGCTATCGCAGGCGGAAGCGTTGTCGGATTCATCTGGGCTAAGAAGGTCGAGATGACAGGAATGCCCCAGCTCGTTGCTCTTTTCAACGGCTTCGGCGGTCTGTCTTCAATGCTCGTTGCTATCTCACAGTACACAGCTGGTGTTACTGAAGATGCTTTCACAGCTCTCACCCTTGGTCTTACGATCCTCATCGGTGCCGTAGCTTTCACAGGTTCAATTATCGCATGGGGCAAGCTCGCAGGCCTTAAGATGTTCAAGAAGAACATTTCGATCCCCGGCAAGAACTTCATCAACGCAGGCATCCTCGTTATCGCAGCAATGGGAATCTTATTCCTCTGCATCTCACCTGACAGCGGTCTCGGCCTTGCCGGCGTCATCATCACAACTATTACTTCACTGGTATTAGGCGTCACACTGGTTATCACGATCGGCGGCGGCGATATGCCGGTTATCATCTCTTTCCTCAACGCACTCTCAGGCCTTGCTGCAGCATTCGCAGGCTTCCCTATCGGCAATACGGTACTTATCGTATCCGGCTGCCTTGTAGGTGCTTCAGGCGTCATCCTTACACTCATCATGTGCAAGGCTATGAACAAGACTTTTGCTTCCCTCCTCTTCAAGACAACAAAGAAGAAGGCAGCATCTGCTGCAGGCGAGCACAAGGAACCGAAGTCCATGTCTGTTGAGGACGCATTCCTTATCCTCGAAGCTGCAAAGAGCGTTGTATTCATCCCCGGTTACGGTATGGCTGTTGCCCAGGCTCAGCACGCTGTTAAGGAACTCTGCGACGTATTGGAAGAGAACGGATGTGAAGTTAACTTCGCTATCCACCCTGTTGCAGGACGTATGCCTGGTCACATGAACGTACTCCTTGCAGAAGCTAACGTTCCTTACGAGCAGCTCAAGACAGCTGATGAGATGAATCCCCAGATGCCTAACACAGACATCGCCATTGTCATCGGCGCTAACGACGTTGTTAACCCCGCAGCTATCAACGATGAATCATCACCTCTTTATGGTATGCCTATCGTTAATGCTTACGAGGCAAGAACAGTATTCGTACTGAAGCGTGGTCAGGGTACAGGATTCTCCGGTATCGAGAACCCGCTCTTCACGATGGACAACACCGTCATGATCTACGGCGACGCTAAGCAGACAGTATCCCAGCTCGTTGTCGAGTTCGAGAACTGATAAGCATCAAAACTGATCAATAGAGAAGGGCTGCCTCATGATAAAGAGGTGGCCCTTTTGCATGTGCCAGAAAAGTTCTATAGCCGGCTCTGCTGTATACAGTGTCCAAAATCGTACGCATTTCACCCCTAAATGCGTACAAAAAAAGTGTTTGTAAATTACAAAGGGTAAAATCGTACGCATTTTGCTTCTAAGTGAGTACAGTTTTGCGTACTGTTATTTTCGAGGCGGTGGCAGTTTTGTAGTATGCGCGAAAGAACTATGCCGTCATAGAAGACAAACTCGCCGGAACGCACCTTTAAAACCCTAAACTCTCCTTAACAGATTTCTTAAATGCATCGATGGCACCTGCTCTGTCCACTTTGCCTTCAGCGTATAGATCTACAGCCCTGGAATAGTACTCGTTGATCAGATCGTCGTATAAAGATTTTGATCTGAATGAAGCACTCTGATTAGCTGCAATGAATACGGGAAATACATTCTGTCCTCCGCAGGAGTCCATCTTACCGTCTGATACGGCCATTACAGTTGCAGAGGCAACTGTTTCCTTTTGTATCGGCTTCGTTGGATCGTCGTCCGAGTATAAAAGCCCGTTGGCCAGTTTGTACTGCAGTCCATCTTGTGATGTATCCAGAGTGATCCATTCAATGAGCTGAGCAACACCCTCTTTTTGTTTTGTGTCTTTATTGGCAAAGATCCAAGTGCCTCCCCAGAAGAATACCTGTGGCGGAGCACATACTCTCCACTTTCCGAAGCTGCCGTCGGTTTTGCTGATGTCACTGGTAAACATCAAGGTATAGTTTATGAACCATGAAGGACCGAAGAATGCGAAAACCTTCCTTCGCCCTTGTCCCATAATATCGGAATGCCATGTATCTCCCCATTGCAAAGAGCCGTTTGTGTAATCATTGTCCTTAAGCGTTTTCGCAATACTCAGATACTCTGCTCTCTTGGGATCAATACTGATCTTGCCGTCAACTATCCAGGGTGTGTCTGCTGACCGCCAGCAAGCATTCCATATGTCTCCGGGGCCGGATACTGCCGCATAACCCTTTTCTTTAAGCCTGGCTGCTGCTTCCAGGAACTTATCCCACTTTCCGGTATTGGCGCCTATGATCTTTTCGATCGCATCAGGATCATCAGTTCCGAAAACTTCCTTTGCAATATCGGAGTTATAGATCATGGCACTGCCTGTGGACTGATAACTGAGAGCAACTATCTCGCCGTCACGGGATCCGACCTCTGTGATGTACTTAACAATGTCCGCTTCCTTGACCTTTCTGTCCACATCTATTCCAAGTTCACTGTAAGCTGCGGCATATTTTGCCATGTCACCTTGTGAATAAGTGAGTACAAAGTCTTCCTCTGTGGTATATATGTCAGGAACGTCGAGGCCTTCTTCCAATGCTTTGTTAAGATATGACTGATATGTTCCGACGGTGCCCGAGATGACCGTAAACTCTATGGTATATTTCTTTCCGAATTCAGGATTCTGCTTAACGAACTGTTTTACCATATCCAGCTCTTCTGTCGTGTAAGACCAGAATCTGATCTTCTCACTTCCACTGCCGATAAGATAGTCATTCTTTGAAAATAGTTCATCCTCATCCGTTGGCGCGATCCCGGTTGATTCTGTTGTTCCATTGCTTGTATTGCCAGTGCTGCTTGTATTGCCAATGCTGCTTGATTCATGAACAGTTCCTGCAAAAGCACCAGATCTGATGAGGAAAGCTATTACTCCTCCGGATAAGATCAGGCTTAACAATATGATAAGAAGGATAGAACCGGTGAACGAAGACTTCATCACTCCGTTTATTCCGGAACTCTTCCCCTTCTTCTCTTGTTCCTTAGTTTTTTTCATAAGCACTTCCCCTCCGCTTATGAAGAGCAATAATGCCCGATGCCTGACCTTACAAATACAGGCATATTATATCATTCATTAAATCTATGAGACTTAGATGGAAAGCACCTTACTTCTTTGCCTTGATCAAAAGAGCAGCGGCAAGGACGGGGATAAACATAACAACAGCCGAGATAACATCAATGATCGAATGCTGCTTGATGAACATAGTGGAAAGAATGATAAGTACGACAAGGATATCGCTTAATACGAGAAGAAGCTTCTTATCCTTAAATGCCATATGAAGTCCTGCTGCAACGACAAGAGCATCATAGACATGAAGGCTCGGCAGAACGTCTGTAGGCGTATCGATGGTGTGAAGATAGATGATAAGGTCCATGAATATGTTTTCGCGGTCCGGAATGGCAGCTCTAAGTTCAAGCATGTTGGGATAGACCAGTGAGATTATTATGAATAAAGTCATTCCCGCCATAAGCATGTAAGATGTCTTGCGTGAGATGGAGCGGCTTCTTACTGCGATCGCGATCATGCTGATGCAAAGATAAGGAAGCCAGAGCGCATAAGGGATGATAAACACTTCGACGACAGGGATCATGTCATCTATTGCTGTGTGGATGATATGGAAATTACCGCCGTGATCAAGACTTTCCACCCAGAAGAATACAGGCATGTATATAGCCATGTATATTGCCATCGGAAGCAAAGTCACGACGACATAAAGGATCTTCTTTGTAAGGCTCTTGTTCTCAGGCGTATCCAAAACAAAACTCCGGATAATTAATATGCGAAGTGTTCCGGCATGGGACTGACCGGAAACGCTCCGCATATTATAACCCGTGGAAGGCTTTCGAAAAGATTGACTTTTACTACATTTTTTTACCCTTCATGCACGGTATGTGCTATGAGGATTGCATTAAATCTGATTAACCGTTCCGACAAATACCGGTGTCATGGTCTTGGTATCAACGATCGCATAGACATAAGGTCTGTTGCAGTTTACGACATGCGTGTTTTTGTCCACAACCTCAACGCCTTTTGTGCGGAGTGTAACTGCAGTTGCTGCCGCTGCCCTTGTTCCGTTGCTGTCGACTTCGATAAATGTCTTGTGGATAACTCTGGATGCATATATGTCACCGGGCTTTCCTGCAATACCTGAAAGATCCGCTTTTTCGTCACTGAAAACATCGGTTACACCGAGATTCTTCAGAGTATCGTTAAGAAGGATATCGAATTCTGACTTGAACTGAGGCATCCTTGTCTTGACTTCACCATCATAAGAAACGCTCTTTATAAAGGCATTGTAGTCTTCTGCAGTGAAGTTTTTGGCAAACTCATTTGCGCTGATGCTGTCATCCTTGGGAAGGATCGCGAGGAAGGCAAATTCTCCGCCCTTGTAGTTCTTCAAGAATCCGGTAGCCTTGTCGCTCTCATAATATCCGGACAACGTATCATTCAGGAAAACCGCTTTCTGAGCAGAGCCGTCAAACGCTGTAAACTCGCCTTCTTTAACCTGCTCTTCTTTATAAGGAGTTTCCCACTTGCCTTCAAAAGCGATTGCGTTTACGAGCACCATGACAGTCAGAGGATCGAGATCATCTATGATCTTGTCGATCATGTGATTGGTGTGCTCGTCGACCCAGCTGTTGATCTTGCCGGGAGTTTTTCCGTCGAAGGCAGTTACTGTATATTCTGCAAGGAAAGTATCCTGGATGTAGCTTACATAATCAGGATTTGCGCTGTCGCCTAACAGTGACCCGTTATTCCAGACAGCATTGGCACAGGAGAAATCGACATTCTTGGCACCGTTGATCTTATCCATCATCGCTGCTGCATATGCCTGCTGGGAGAGAGGTCCCTGGTCTGCCGCGAAAAGATCCGTGATCTGCTTTAATGTCTCGCCCTTGGCGCCTGCTGCGACCATATCGAGAGCCATCATGACAGATGCGGGGGAGATCATAACGTTGCCGTCTTTACCATAATCCTTGATAGTCTGTCTCAGGAGATCAAAGCAGTATCTGTTATACTCTGCATCCATAAGCGCCTGATCGTAGGGTGTTGATGAGACATCTTTAAGATTGAACTCAGTCTTTATCTCAGACGTTAATTCGGTGTCGCTTAACTGCGGCTTCGAAGCCTCTGTTTTTGAAGGGCTAACCGCCTGGGAACACCCTCCGAGAAGCATGGAAGTTGCCATAACTCCCGTGATGATCTTTATATCCTTGACTGAACAGATCTTCATTATCATATCCTCTTGGTTTCCAGTAAATTAAAGCTCGTTAACTGTGCCTATAAATACCGGTGTCATTGTCTCTGTATCAACAATAGCATATACATAAGGCCTGTCGCAGATAACCTGACGGATTTCCTTTGTTACGGGCTCTGCACCTGCCGCATCTACCATAACTGCAGTAGCTGCCGCTGCCTTTGTGCCTGTTGCATTCACTTCGATGAAAGTCTTGTGAAGAACCTTAGATACATAGAGGTCACCCTTTACGCCTGCAATTCCGGAAAGATCTGCTGCCTCAGCGTGGAATACATTCTTGCAGCCGAGGTTTTCGAGTGTATCCGTCATTCCGAATTCAAATTCAGACTTGAACTCAGGCATCTTCGTCACAACGATATAATCTGATGAAATGCTCTTGATGAACTTCTCATAATCTTCAGCTGTGAAGCTCTTTGCGAACTCATTTGCATTGGCTTTCTCGTCATTAGGAAGGATCGTAAGGAAAGCATACTTGCCGCCCTTGTATTCCTTCATGAAGCCCTTGGCCTTCTCTGTCTCGAAATAATTATCGGAACCGCCGTGTAAGAACTTAACAGTCTTTTTGTTTCCGTCGTGATTGGTGAATTCACCGTCCATAACCTGGCTCTCATCATATGGATCAGCCCACTTACCCTCAAAAGCGATTGCATTTACGAGAACCATTGCGGTGCTTTCATCCAGATTATTTACGATCTTCTTGATCATATGATCTGTTTTCTTGTCGACCCAGTCGTTGATCTGATCAGGTGTCTTTTTATCGAAAACAGATATTGAGTACTCAGCCTTGAATGTCTTCTGGATATAATCAACATATTCGAGATTTACGCTGTCACCGAGGAGAGTCTTGTTGCTCCATACCGCATTAGCGCATGAGAAATCAACATCCTCGGCTTTATTGATCTTATCCATAAGAGCAGAAGCATATGCCTGCTGTGTGAGAGGACCCTGATCTACTGCGAAAAGATCTGTAAGCTGCTTTAATGAATCGCCCTTCGCGCCTGCAGCAACCATATCGAGTGCCATCATGATGGACGCAGGAGAGATCATTACATTGCCGTTTGAGCCGTAATCTGTGACCGTCTGCTTCAACAGGTCAAAGCAGTATCTCTTATACTGGTCATCCATTACCTTCTGGTCATATTCCGTATCGGCTACTTTCTTAAGATCGATCTCCGTCTTTACATTGGGATCGCCCTTTAATTCCGTCTTCTTATCCTCTTTCTTCACATTAGCTGTGCATCCACCTAAAAGGAGTGATGCTGCCATGATTCCCGTCATGACCTTTAAATCTTTCTTTGAGCAAATCTTCATTTTTCTATACCTCCAATCCGTATCAAACAATTTGCTTTCTGACCTATATACAGATTGGCTTTCCGGAATGTTGCACCTTCTGTCTATTTTTCGCATTGCCCGAAAAATGTCTCACTATTTGAGCTCTTTTGGGGGGGGTGACGGGATGGTCAGCTTCGTTTTGCCTCGCGAAAACAACGTGGTGACGGCGCATCTTATTACATGATTTCCCGTGGTGACGAGATGGTGACGATTTTGCCCGTTTTCGTCACCATTTCGTGCATTTTTGGCCTTTGGTGACGAATTTGGTGACGATTTCCAAGGGTTCCGTCACCATTTCGTCACCAGCGCTTCCAAGCACTCGAAAACGTAATCGTCCCCACCATTTTCACCGGGCAAAAAAACGGCGGAAAGCATCAACGCCTTCCGCCGCATGTTAATTGATGTTATGTAGCCCTATACAGGTCTTGCAAGACCGCAGTCAGGGCAGAATCTTGAAGTGATTCCGGCCTTGCCGCAGTTAGGGCAGTTCCATGCGCCTTCAGCTGCTGCCTGTGCAGGAGCCGCGCCGGTATTGCCGTTGACGACATTGCCGAAGCCCTCACCTACCTTCTGTGACTCGCCCATGATGGGAGCCATGGCATCCTTTGTCATATTGATAACGCCGCCCATGGCGCCAAGTGTAACACCAAGGCTTGCGACATCACCGATACCGCCTGCAGCACCGCCGCCGTTACCGCCGCCTGTGATGCCGTTCTGCATGGCTTCGAGGCCGACCTGACGAGCTGTCTCGTCTCTGTAGGTGTAGCCCTTCATCTGCATCTCGGCAGCCTCTGCCTCAGCCTTCATCTTGTAAGCTTCAGCTTCTGCCTGAGCCTTGATGCGGATAGCCTCAGCGTCTCCCTGTGCATTTACGGCCTTGAGCTGTGCTTCTGTCTGGGCTTCAACGATCTTTCTCTGCTGAGCTGCTTCTGCCTCTGCCTTTCTGACTTCCTCTTCACGGACCTTCAGTGTCTTATCGGCGAACTGCTGCTTAAGTCTTACGAAGTTCGGATCGTCGTCAGGTGTAACGATGGATGTTACGTAGAACTCAGGCATTGTGAGACCGTATTCATCCAAGGTGTCATTGATGTCGATCATGAGCTTGGAAGAAAGAACGTCAAGATATGCGTCGATCTCAAGGATGTTGAGGTTCTCTTCCTTGATGATGCGGGCAAGGTTTGCCTTGACCTTGTTGATGATCAGGGCCTTGAACATGCCTGTGCCGTAGGACTTGCCTTCACCTGTAACGTCGCTCTGAAGGAGACCGTCAGTGGTGCCGACGAGCTTTAAGATCAGCTTGGCCGGATCAGTAACTCTCATGTTGAAGTTACCGGATGCGCCAATCTCAACGTGGAGTCCGGATGCGGGATCGAAAAGTCTTACCTTGCTGTCTGTGCCCCATCTGATACCCATCTGGGTAACCATGTTGATGAAGTAGACTTCGCAGTGGAAAACATTGATGCCGCCTGTACCAAGCTTCATGTAGTCACGAACCTTGGGGATGTTGTTCGTAACAAGCGTGTGTCTGCCTGCCTTGAACTGATCGAAGATCTTACCGTCACGGAAGAATAAAGCTTCCTGGGTCTCATGGACGATCAGCTGGGAGCCGATCGTAAAGTCTTCTTTCTCGTGCTTGTGTGCGAGGACTTCATTACTGCCTTCGTACTTGATTACACTAATAGCTTCAACCATTTCGTAATTCTCCCTTCCTATTTATCTTTCTTTATCAATGCAGATATTTGTTCTGTTGATACAGCGAAAACTATGAACAGTGCGATCGGTGCGACTATCGCGGCTATTACCGATATAACGGTCGGCACATGGAACGCATACTCGAGCACCGAGAATATGATGATCGGACCTGCTGCGAGGAACGATAGTATCTTGATGATGATCTCGATCACGCCTCCTTTATAGAGGACATAGCCCAACCCTGCAGAACCTGCAAGGAACAAAATGATGCAAACAGCCCACGGCCAGTGGCACACTTCGCGGAAGAACAAACCGACTGCAGCCGGAAGCGGCAAGCTGAATACGACATCCCACGGGATGTCCTTCTTGCGTTTTTTAGCGATCTCCTCTTTGCAGATCTCGATCATGGCATCGGCATCCCTGAAGCCCTTGGCTTTAGAGAGTGTCGACATGGCGCTGTTGTAAGTGCCTTTGTCGAAATAACCTTTTCCCTTTGCATAGATTGAAAGAAGATCTGCCTTCTTCTGTCCTTCTTCGCAGATCCTGACAAGATCTGACGAGATCGGATCATTGAACTTCGAGCATTCGATAACGGACGTCTTGTAGAGAAGCTTGGCTTCATTCGCTGAAGCAGCCTTGTTCTCACTCTCGACGATATCGTTTGCCTTGGTGATATTTGCGATTATCCTCTGGTACTTTGCATAGTCAGGATACAGGTCAGCTATAGCCCATCTGTTCCCGCAGTTTGCGCAGTAAGAAGTACCGGCGAGATAGTCGTTAATGATATCACCGCCGCATATCTTGCACTTTAAAGAGACCGGAGTAATGTTGACTTCTGTCATTATCTAATCCCTACCCTTATTCCAAGCGTACGCGTGCTACGTCGCGCCCAAAGAAAATTATATCAAATACATTTATCGTTTGCGATATAAACCGTTCGAAAAGTAAAAACGGCGGAAAGCCCGATGACCTTCCGCCGTAATAACGCTTTTTAACTTCCTTCGATCAGAACGGGAAGAAGCCTGCAACATAACCTGCGATAGCTGCGCAGATGATAAATACAAATGCCTTCTTGTTGCCGGAAAGCTTTGTTACCTCGCTTGTGCCCTCATAGAGCAACAGGAGATAGTAGATATAAGCTGCGATCGTGATAACTGAACCGAATCTTACTGCAGGAATGAGTCCCAGGAATTCGCCTAAGAAGTCTGAAACAACATATGCAGGAGCTGCTGCGAGAGAAGCTGCAGCAAGGAGCTTTGAGAATGACCAGTTCTCCTTAACGATGAGACCACCGAGTGTGAAGAGGCCGGCCATACCGAATGTACGTACAGCATAGTAAATGAAAGGATAGACGCTGTACTTAACGATCTGGATAGCGATCGTTCCGCTGTCATAAACATCATTGAAAACACGGCGGCTAAGCTCTGCTTTTCTCTGAGCGATATAGATCAGATAAGTGGAAACAGAAGAGATAGAACCGACAAGTGCGCAGACAACGATTACGATAGCTGCAAGAATAAGTGCATTTCCGATCTTCTCATACTGGGGAATAACATCCTTAGGTGCTGTAACAGGATGAAGAGCAGTATTGAAGATATTCTTGAAGTGCTGTCCGAAAGGAAGCATTGACGAAGGTTCCTTGGGCTTTGCAGGTGCCTGAGGCTGAGTCTGGGGCTGAGCTGCAGCAGCAACGGGAGCAGCAACAGGTGCTGCCTGAGGAGCAGGCTGAGGAGCGGGCTGAGGAGCCGGTGCTACGGGAGCAGGCTGGGGTGCAGGTGCTGCGGGCGCGGGCTGAGGTGCAGCCTGGGGAGCCGGTGTTCCGAATGACATACCGCATCCACCGCAGAAAGCAATTCCATCAGGGTTTTCTTTTCCGCAATTAGGACAAAACATATTAGGTATCCTTTCTTCGGGCATAGTAGTCCGATCAACATGATAAGTTCATTTTAGCACACGCTTCAATTTTTAAAGAACATTTTTTATTAAAACACCCGCCTGACCAGATATTGGTCCGGCGGGTATCAGTTGTGCTTCTTTTCGAACAGCTCAGATTATATCTGTAACCTTTACGAAAACGTCACTGTCATAGTGATCAGAGAAGAAGATCAGATAAGATTTTCCGTTCTTCTTAAAGACCGCACAGTTGGATAAAGTAGCAGCTCCGACCTTGCCTGAAGTTATGGAATAAAGCTCAATTTCCGTTCCTCCGGTAGTAACCACTTTGGAACCTGCTTCTTCGGTATCTAACAATTCCTTCTTAAGATCCATATTTTCCGGTCCCTCAATGATCATGAAAGACTCTTTGTTCTTACCGGTAAACATCTCAAAGCTGATATCGAGGTTATCGTAATCACCCGTGGAGTATTCCGTAACTTCAAACGGGAGTGCGGCTGTAATAGTGACAGCACGTTTATTTGTGAGATATTTATCGTCAGTAACAGAGATCTTCTTCTTGGTTCTTGTGTTAAACGTTTTTGAAGTGCTCTTATTGGTTCCGCCTGCAAAATAACTGTTGCCGTCTTTCGCATCCGGAGTCGTGGTTGCTGCTGTAGTCTCACAGGCAGTAGCCGCACTGTCAGCGGCAAACTCTGATTCTTCGGAGCTTTGTGTCCCGCCAGCTACAATATTTTCATTGATAATGGAATCAACTTCATTCATTTTCGAATTGTGAGCAACAACAGATTCAGATGCAGTCTTTGCCCTGTTAAGATAACCGGATATAAATATAGCTCCGGCAATGACGAGGACACCCGCTGCAATTGAGGATATAAGAGCAACCGTACGGCCTCTGTTAGCCTTCCTTCTTACCGGAATATCCGTAACGACAACACGCTCTGACTGCTCTTTTATGGAAGCGGACACAGCGCTCATGACCCTGCGCTTCATCTCAGGATCGACTGTTACGCCATTCATGATTTCGTTGTACTTATTCAAAATCATCCGCCTCCTTCAGTAATTCTTTCAGCTTGTCACGTGCGCGCTTTAAGTCTGAACGCACGGTTGCCTCCCGTCTGTTGGTGATCTTTGCGATCTCCGCAGTCGAGTAGCCTTCCTGATAGAAAAGGTGGATTGCCTCACGCTGATGAACAGGCAAACATCTTACAGCATCCCAGACAGCCTTGTATTCGTCACCCTTATCGAGGTCTTCCTGAACCTCTCCGGCGATCTCCTCATTGAGTTCCATCGTATCTCTGACCTTGTTGTAATCTATACGGTTCTTCGCAAGATTAGATGCAACTCTCATGAGCCAGGCTTTTCTGTGTGTGTCGCTCTGGAAAACAGGTCTTACAGTGACGAACTTAATAAGTGTCTCCTGCAGGATGTCTTCCGCGTCCTCCTTGTTGTGCAGGTAAGAGTATGCAAGACGCAAAATGGAATTTCCAAGAAGGTCAAATATCTCTCCCGCTTCCTTTTCTATCTCCTCATCAGTCTTACGGCCCTGACCTTGTGATGCCTCCTTGTCGTAGAAGTCATCCTCGGGAGCTAAGAGCAGGTCACGTTCCTCTTCAACAGAGTCGTCACCCAAACCCGTAACTGCCATAAGGACTGCGAGTTTTCTTAAAAGCGGTAGATTGGCTTCGTAAGTAAATTCCATTTATTCCCTTTTGCCTGTATCTTTCCGCTTTCACCCTGTATACAGATGAAGCGGAGGAAATGTTGCAGTTAGATTATATCAGTGAAATAAATCAAATCAAATTGTTATATCGCGGCTTATATTATAGAATTACATAGTTAACAGACGGGGAAACAGGTTTATTTTGGGGAACGCATTACAGGATCTTCTTTGGGGATGCCGTTTGACACATTCAGTCCTTAATAAACAATAGAATTTAATATTTAATTAAAATGCGCGTAACACAAGAAAACAACAAACGTAGGATAATAGGCAATATGAAGACTAGTAATGGCAGATTATTCCTTAAGAATGATGTGATCTATGTCACGTTCGTTTTTGCGAGCGTGATACTTTTCATTGGTCTTCTCGCGCTCCAGGTTTTCTCAGGAATAATGGCGACAAGGATCTTCGTCGGCGTTGCCCTTATGTTCCTTTCTTTCATGATGAATGTTTTCGAAGGCAAGTTCGGATTCTATATCTCCTACGCGCTTAACTTCGTCCAGTTCATGCTCTACACATATGAGTATCTGATGCTGCATGACGAATCCGCTCCGATCCTTCTTGCCATGACGTTTGTTACCATGGTCATCAACATGCTCCTGCAGTATTACGTCATCAAGCTCGCGGCAAAGATCCAGGGCATCGAGATCGCCAAGCGTGACGAGCGCGGTAAAGCTATTCGAAAAGAACTTGAAGATGAGATGTTCGCCCGTACGAGCCTTATCGTTAACCACGAATCCATGGGCACACATCAGGGCTTGAGCGATGCCATCGGAAGGAACATCACCTCTATCGATTCACTCACGACACTTCCCGGACGCGACATGATAACCGAGCGTGCCGACAAGTTCATAAGAGAAGATATTGCCAACATGCAGGAGAGCGACAACCCTGATTCAGTACGCCGTCCCTTCACTGTCATCTATCTCGCACTTGATCATTTCGATACCATAACAAGATCCATCGGTCACAAGTCAATGGACCTCTTCATCCAGAACATGGCACACCGTCTGCGTGAAGCAGCAGAGCCCACGGATATGGTCGCCAGGATCGACGATGCTGACTTCGTAATCCTCTCGAAAAGATCACTCTCTCCCGATGCAGAGATCAAATACGCAGACAAGCTTGCCAAGGAAGCTTCCCGCGCTTTCGCTGCCGGGATCGATTCCATGAATACAGGAATCAACTACGGCTTCGCACATTATCCTGCCGACTCGCGTCACGCAGGTGAGCTTATCGCCAAGGCAGAAGAGCGAATGAGCAGGAAAGCATCAGGCGAGGAAGGATCTGATGAAGCTGTTGTCCTTCATGGCGAAGACGTATTTAAGAATAAGACAAAAGATGAGATCATCGCTATTTTCGAGCGCGCTATCTCAGACGGCAGCATCCACATGGTATATCAGCCCTGCTTTACTGCCGAGCGTGAACTCACAGGATTCGAAGCTTTCTTAAGATTCGATAAGGATGGTGAATCCATTCCGCCACAGGTATTCCTTGCAGCTGCAGAGAACGCCGGATATATGCGCAGGATTGGAAGCTATTCGATGGAGAATTCGCTCAGTGCGCTGGCAAGGATCAACAGGCTTGATCCCAAGCTCACCATGAACATCAACATCTCAAGCTACCAGCTCCATGAAGCAGACTTTATCCAGTCATTCTCAAACATCGTTTCCGCATCTGACTGCAACGTCAAAAACCTCGTGCTTGACCTTCAGGAAGAGAGCCTTATTACGGGCCTTGCCGATATCAAGATGACTATTGAAGAGCTTGCTACAACAGGCGTTAAGATGGCACTCGACAACTTCGGAAGAGGCTACTCATCTTTCAATGCGATCCCGCTTCTTCCTGTATCAGTTCTTAAGCTCGACGGCAACTTCACATCGAACCTCGCGACAGATGCCACAGTCCGCATCCTTACACGCTCTGCCATCATGCTGATGCACGACATCGACATCACTGTTACTGCAACAGGCGTCGGACAGGAAGATCAGTTCGATATCCTTGCAGGAAGCGGATGTGACGGATTCCAGGGGCTTTATATGGGCGCTGCAATCCCTGCTGATGAACTTGACCAGTTCGTTCTCAATTACGGCAACTGATGCCTCCTGAAAGCAACTCCCCCTCTATGCTATAATCACTCTATTGTTAAAGGAGTGCGCGGTATCTATGGCTGATTCAATCGTTACTGTCGAGAATGTCTCGTTAAAATACAAGAAGACCGTATTGACCAACGTTACTATCAATGCCGAAAAAGGCGACGTCATCGGTCTTCTGGGCCTCAACGGCTCAGGCAAATCCACTCTGCTCTCCGCTATTGCAGGTCTTCGGAAGACCTCTGCCGGAACCATTAAAGTCAATGGCAAAGCCGGATTCGTCACCCAGGAAAATGCACTTATAGATGAACTCACTGCAATAGACAACCTCAAGATGTGGACACCTCTGAGCAGGCAGGAGATCGTAAAAGAACTCACTGAGACAGAGCTCTCCATCCTTAAAGTCAACGACTTCATAGACCTCAAGGTCAAGCGCATGTCAGGAGGCATGAAGAAGCGTCTTGCGATAGCATCCGTCCTTCTGTCAAAGCCTGACATCCTTCTTCTCGATGAGCCTCTGGCTGCTCTCGACATCCCTGCGAAAAATGACATCATCAAGTTCATAGATTCATTCAGGGCAAAGGGCGGGACCGTCTTCATCGCAAGCCACAGCGAAGAGATGTTCAAGCATTGCTCAAAGATATATCTTCTTAAGAACGGCGCATCCTCACTATTGCCTTCAGGCACACCGCTCTCGGAGGCGCTTGGATGATCAAGGCATACTGCAAAAGAGTATTGCTTTTCCTTCCCTATCTGGCGTGTTACTTCTTAGCGCTTGGCATTGCCCTGCTGTCACTTGTAATGTTCGCATCGGAGTTTCTTTTCGAGGACAACAAAGACACGATAGCAACAGTCGCATGCTATGTGCCGGATGACGATGCTTATAACCGCCTGGGAATCAGTCTCGTCAAGAACATGGACAGCATCAAGAACACCATCGATATAAAGATCGTCAAAGACGAAGTGACAGTTGTCGACATGGTCGAAGACGGTGATGCGATCGCGGGAATAATCGTTCCGGGGAACTTCATCAGCGCCATGGGAACACCTGATGCATCGCCGGTGCATGTGATCTACAGGGATGCAGATACATTTGAAGAGCACATCGTAAATGACCTGCTCTACGCGATGAGCGACCTTCTGGGAACCACACAGGCATCCATCCTCACTGCAGGTGAATATGCAAAGGAGATCGGATTCGACGCTTCCTCCGCTTATGGAATAGAGCGCGAGATCCAGGACGAGAGCCTGAGTTATGTGTTGAACAGAAAGACTCTTTTCCGCAAGATCGACGTCGATGACCTCGTCGCCAAGTACGCCGTAAAAGAGCAGCTCACGTCATCCTATACGCTTTACATCATCATGATGTCCGTCTTTGTCATCTCTTTCTTCTACAAGGGCAACAACGACATCTTCAGGGCGAGAGCCAAGCTCTCCGGCATTAAGACCTGGAAGCTCTTCTTCCTCGAATCAGGATGTGCGGCAGTCATGATCTATACGATCTATCTGCTGCTCTTCATCTGCCTCTGCTTCATCTTCGATTCCATGAAGGTGTTGTCTCTTATCACAGTAATCCCTGTTGTGCTCATCGTGGCACTTGCCGGAACCGCACTCTGCTATCTGGTAAAGAGCCCTGCCGCTGTGTCCTATATCACTTTCGGCACCGGCACCAGCATGATGTATCTTGCAGGCGGCCTGATCCCTCTGGACTACATGCCGCACTTCTTCCAGACGGCTGCGGTATATAACCCGTTCTACTATCTTATCCAGTTCTTTATGAGGTCGATGTTCCTATGAGATTATTCATGAACAGATTATCAGTTCTCGCGAAGCGGAGCCTCATAAACCCTGCGATGTATGTCATGAGCGGCGTCATCATCCTCATGGCACTGCTTGCTATTTTCGTGCCCGAAAAAGAGACATCCGTCTATATCCCCGTTGCCCTTCTGAACAACGACGATTCCGAAGCGACAAAAGAGATCGTGGACGGACTCTGCGATATGAATTCAGTATTTAACTTCTATGAGGTCGATGATGAAGATGAACTCTACGAAGACCTTGCATCCGGCAAAGCCAATACTGCATATATCTTTCCCAAGGATTCCACCGGCAACTTAACTGCAAGCGGCACCAAATACGACATTAAGCAGGTATCAACTCCCGCTTCTAGCTTTGTATTCCTTTCAAGGGAAGAAGTATTCAGGAGCTTTTATGAGATAAGCTCACGACAGATTATAAGCAACACTTTCGCCAAGCACGGTTACGATGTGGATCCGCACGATCCGAGGCTTAAGGAGATCTTCCAGAAGTATTTAGGTGACGATTATCTTTTCGCGCTCGAGAGCGTCGAAGGCACTGTCTATAACGAGATCACACGCACCGAGAAGGTCCCGATCCCGCTTTATAAGTTCGCAGGATTCTTCATCTTCACGGCTGCTCTTCTCGGCACACTTGCATTCTTAAGCGACCAGGACAACCGCATCTATCTCAGGTTCGGACTTATAGAGCGTATCTACTTAGGCCTCATCCAGGTATCCGTCTTCACGCTCCCCGCTCTGATCGTTTCAGTAGTCTGCTTCCTCGTGTCAGGCACAGAATTCTCGCCCGTACACGTGGTCGTTTATACACTGCTCGTTACACTCGTATCGTTTGTTTTCGGCACTGTCATGACATTGCTCCCGATCCGCACGGCACGCTCGAAGATCCTCTCTTCCATCCTGCCGGTATACCTGATCATATCGTTCCTGTTCTCAGGCATCCTCATGGATCTTACGAACTTCGGCACGGCGCTCCGAGCTTTATCAAGGCTTTTCCCGCCGTCAATGTTCTAAGGATTCCTTCCGCGGTAAAAAAAGCATAAAAAAACTGACCCACTGCATAATGCAATGGATCAGTTAATTAATTAGCTTTATTACAGATCAGTCAGTTGTCTGTTACTCATCAACTTCTGTCGCAGCAGGTTCAGTACCAGCGCTTACCTTCGCCATAGCTGCCTTAGCCTTGCTGATGTAAGTCTCGATAGCACCATCAAGAGCTTCCTTGCAGATCTTCTCGTTCATAGGAACCTTAACAGGGTTAACTGCTGCACCGAAAGTGCTTGCGAACTTGTTAAGAGTCTCTGTCTTCTGGTTAAGAGCGCCGCCTGCGATGATGAATACGCTTGTACCGTTAACTTCTACAGAGAAAGCAACATCACCCTTGAGGCTTCCGAGGATCTCTTCATAATCAACTTTTGACTTCTTGCCTGCTTCATCCAAAGCGTCAGCAATATCGTCATTCTCAAGGATGAGCTTACCGAGCTTTGCGATGTCAACGTGGAATCTCAAGTAGCCGTCATTCTTGCCTGTGTAGTATTCCTTTGAAGAAAGATCCTTAACTCTGATATCAGCATTCTTTACTGCATCCTCGACAGCATCCATAACCTTCATGGCCTGCTTTTCCTTCTTGAATGTGATCTGGAAAGCAACAGCACCATCGATCTTAAGATCAGGGAGATCTTCAGGATCCTTTACAACATCCTTTGCATCCTCAAGACCTGTGCACTTAGCAGCGAGTGCGAATGACTCAATATCATCAGCATCAATATCAAGGCCGGCCTTCTTGAATGTGGAAGCAATGCTGTCACCCTGCTTCTCGATGATGTCCTCGTCAGCAACAGCATAGATACCGTCTTCGAGATCATCCATCTTCGGAGAATCGCCGTCGAGCTCATATTCTTCGAGCTTCAGCTTCTCGCATGCCTTTGCAAATTTCTCTGTAGAGATCTTTGTTGTCTTGCTGCATCCTGCAAAAACGCTTGCTGTCATAGCAAGAGCGAGAACGCATACTATAGCTTTTACTTTTTTCATTTATCTTTACCCTCCTTTTGGGAATACCCGAATTATACTACTCAATCATAATAATTTGATTTTTCGCAACTTATAACTTGGACGCTCTATGAGTCCCTTTCTTTTGTCAATATAAACAAAACCCGTCTCCCGTGTTATGATTGTGCGGTAAGTCTTTATTTTCGCGAGGGGGTGTTTTTATATGCGCGAAAAATGGTCGTCCAGATCAGCATTTATCCTTGCGTCCATCGGTTCAGCGGTAGGACTCGGAAATGCCTGGAGATTCCCTGGCTTGGCTGCCAAGTACGGCGGCGGAGCCTTCCTTTTTGTATACCTTATTGCAATGCTCGTTATCGGCATTCCGCTCCTCATGATGGAGATCGCCGTCGCAAGACATACGAGAAAAGGTGCGCCCGGTTCAATGCGTGCCATCAACAAAAAGATGGAAGGTGTCGGCTGGCTCGCAGTATCGAACGGAATCGGCATCTCGATCTACTATGCGGCAGTTTTCGCATGGGTAATAATGATGTTCTTCTTAAGCTACAAGTTTGCCGGCATGACAGGCGACACTGATGCGGCAAGCTCTCTCTGGATGGAGACGATCAAGACCACAGGAACGACTTCCGGATTTACGACCATCTCATGGCCTGTAGTTGCAAGCCTCGTTGCTTCATGGGCTATCTGCTACGTCTGCATCCGCAACGGCACGACATCCGTCGGCAAAGTCGTTAAGTTCACAGTATCACTTCCTGTCATCTGCCTCCTCATCATGGCAGTAAGAGGAATCATGCTTCCCGGTTCCATGGCAGGTCTCGCAAAGCTCTTCATCCCTGACTGGACTGCCCTCGGCAACTCCAATCTCTGGGTAGATGCGATCGGCCAGGTCTTCTATTCACTCTCGACATCAATGGCGATCATGTTCGCTTACGGCTCATACTTAAGTGATGACTCCAACATCGTTGTCGATACGACCATCGTCGCATTCTCCGACATGTTCGTAAGTATCCTCGCAGGAATCGTTATGTTCACTACAATGGCGGGCGTAGGCATGCTCGACAACATGTCCGCATCCGGCATCGCCACTGCATTCATCATCTATCCTCAGGCAATCGTCAAGATCTCTGACAGCGGAGTATTCAACATGATCTTTGCTTTCATCTTCTACTTCTGCCTGATCACGCTCGCAGTCGACTCACTCTTCTCCATCATTGAAGGTATCTCCACCGCATTGTCGGATAAGTTCAACCTCAACAAGAAGAAGACAACACTCACCATCTGCGTTATCGAAGGCGTCATCAGCCTCATCTACGTAACAGGTGCAGGCCTTGCCATCCTCGACATCGTCGACTACTTCATCAACAGCTACACGCTCCTCATCACAGGTATCTGTGAGATGATCGCTGCCGGCTGGTTCTTCAAGACAGCTAAGATCCTGGACGAGCTGAACCGCAACACCAAGAAGTTCAAGATGCCTTCCTGGTTGTTCCTGCCTTCCATCAAGGTCATCTCCCCTGTCGTCCTCGCAGGCCTCTTTATCTGGAACCTCATCAACCTCATCAAGGGCGGTGGTATCTACGGCGCTGCTGACGGCTATTCACTCAAGGCAAACATCATCTTCGGCTGGTGCCTCGTTGCCTTGATCCTCCTCTCCGGCCTGATCATCAAGATTATCGTCAAGCTCAAGTCTTCAAAGGACTTCAAGGAAGACGACAGGACCTGGGACGAGTTCGGAAAGACATAATTCCTTCCCTTAAAAGTGCTTCATTGTAAGGCGCCCACTTACCCGGGCGCCTTATTTATTGTGCTGTGCGGGGGGCGGGCCGTTTTCGCGGGATTCACACCGTTTATGAGGCTTTTTCCACGCCCGCGGCACATTAATCGAGCCTTTTTCCACGCTGGTGACGAAATGGTGACGAAATCCTCAAAATCGTCACCAAAACCGTCACCAAAGGCCAAAAATGCACGAAATGGTGACGAAAAACCACCTTCCGTCACCATTTCGTCACCACATACTTTTCGAGAATTATCTCAGGCCAAAAACCAACTGTTATAACAAATTATTACTTGTTTCTTTTTTATCCGCCCGGCAGCAGTTTTGGGGCCATCAGTGCTTGTCGGTTTTGTCGTATTTTGTCGCTTGATTGTCGCTGAAATCATCATAGAATCAGGGCATGGAATACTTAGATAAATACATCCCAAGAGAATACCTGGCTCTCAAGATCAACTACTGCAGAAAGCGGCTTGCTGAGCTGCCTGAAACACACCTGGCAAAGCATACAGTAAGGGGCATTCAGACGGTGAAGGTCAAGAGCGGAGCGCACAGATTCAACTTGTCTTCTACAACAGGCAAGGCGCTTTATGACGCTGCTATCGAACGGGTGAAATTGGAAAGAGACCTTGCTGTATATGAAGCAATCTGGGACCGGTATTATGTCTTGCCTCCACAGCAGTTTGTACCGCCAAAGATCGTGAGGACATTAAGGACCGGAAATAACGGAAATGTCGTTATGGATAAGCAGTTTTTCGACAGCCTCAAAAACGACGCCAACACCAAATATCCCAAACCGGATCTGTATTCATTTAACGGGATCAAATACAAGTCAGCAGCTGAGCGTGAGATTGCTATGTTCTATACGGAGATGGGAATTCCTTTTAAGTATGAGCCGGAAGTCTTGCTTGCCGGTATGAACAGGCCTCAATATCCTGACTTTGTCTTTTATGTAAAGGAGCTTGATACGTGCAAGATCCATGAGCACTACGGGCTGTTAAGTATTGCCAGTTATGTGCGCGACATCAAGATCAAGTGCGGGACTTACACTGACGCAGGGCTGATGCTCGACCAGGATGTGTTCTTCACATACAGCACCGAGGATCAGCCTCTGGATATCAGATACATCGCGGCAAAGCTGAATGCGGTGATCTACGGTACCATGATCTGCGGAGATGCGGGATAAGCAAATACTGCCTTTACTCCTGCTCCCTCTTGGTATAATTAACCCATTACTAACCCGCCAAAAGGAGTGCGTTTTGAGCAAAAAGGACGCGAAAAAACTGATCCCGCTGCTCCTGCTGATCTTTACGGTCGCAGGCGTTATCGGCTTTATCTATGAGACCGTCTGCGTCTTCATAAATGAGGGCGAATTCTTTAAGCGCGGCACGACTTACGGGCCGTGGATACCGATTTACGGGGTTGGCGCGCTCATCATATATTTCCTGACGGTCAGATTCAGGAAGAAGCCGTGGCTGGTGTTCCTTATAAGCAGCATCGCTTGCGGTCTGCTTGAGCTCATAAGCGGATATGTCATCGACAAATACTTTCATATGAGACTCTGGGACTATTCACAGGTTATACTCAACTGGGGCCACGTCAACGGGTATATCTGTATAAGGTCGGTGATCACCTGGGGCCTGTTCGGGCTTCTTTTGATGTATGGGATCCTGCCGCCATTAGAGAAGTTCCAAAGCCGCCATTTCAAGGCATTTAACATTGTTACATTCGTTCTTTTCGGGCTTTTCGCACTCGACATCGTGCTAAGCCTTACGATAAAATAAGCCTCACCGGCAGGACTTATCAGATCTAAGGAGATCTCACATGAACAAAGACTATCTCAAAGCCAGATTCCCCATGCTGATGCTGATATTCGCGTTTGGCGGCATCTTCGGTTTTATATACGAGGAGATCTTCTACCGCTTCGATCTTGGCGAATGGGTCAAGCGCGGCACGACTTTCGGTCCCTGGATCCCGATCTACGGTTTTGGCGGTCTCCTGATCCTCGGATTCACCTTTAAGGTCAGGAAGAACCCGTTCCTCGTTTTCCTTCTGGCGACGATCGCGTCCGGCGTACTGGAACTCGTTACCGGCTGGGTGCTCTTAAAGTTCTTCGGAATAAGGCTCTGGAACTATAACGAGGAGATCCTGAACTGGGGCAATATCGGCGGCTTCGTGTGTGCCAGATCGGTGCTTTTCTTCGGCATCTCGGGCGTTTTCCTGCAGTTTGTAGTGGTTCCCGTCTTTGAATGGCTCGAAAAGAAGATGCCCCGAAAACCCTGGCTTGCTCTGTGCTATGTACCGGCAGGACTTTTCGCGCTCGATATCGTGATAAGCCTTATCTGTAAGGCTCTCCGTTAAAAATCATAAATTTTTCTGATTATCAGTTCCCTATTTATATTAAATTTTTTACACTATGTTAATGGAACTTAACATAGCACTTTGATAGTATTCTTATAAATGTAAGGTTGGCATTGTTGGCTCGCAGCTTTGCTGCATGAGGCAGGGAGTACAATATGGCTGATAAAAGCACTGTAAAGATGATCAAGCCTTTAGGGCTTGCTGTTAAAGATATACACGGCCGTTCCCACGACGACGCCAAACTGCTTGGCCTTATTCTTTTCGGAATCGTACTTAACTTCATCTGCAACAGAATAGCCGGCGCGTTGAATCTTCCCTTCTATCTGGACTGCATAGGCACCATTGCGGCTGCCCTGATCGGCGGATTTGTGCCCGGAGTTATGGTCGGCTTCTTCACAAATGTCGTTATCCACCTCTTCAACAAATACATCTTGGGAGACACGGGCGATGTAACGCTCTATTACTGCGTCGTAAGCGTTCTCATAGGTCTTCTGGCAGCATTTTTCTCACAGAACAAGTACTTCAAGAAGATCTCAATTAAGACATTGATCCCTGTTCTCGGCTTCGTCATCCTTGGCGGGGGACTTGGTTCTGTCATCTCATGGGGTCTTTTCGGAAATACATTGGGCGACCAGCTCGCTTCTTCCCTTGCAAACAAGATCTACGTTAATGTCATAAGCGACGCTTTCTGGGCTCAGCTCTATGCAGGACTTCTCGTTGACATTCCCGACAAACTGGTAAGCACAATACTTGCGATCGTCATCTACAAGCTCTATCCCAGGAAGATCAAGCCTTCAAGAGACAGGATCGACTTGGCAGCCCTTGCCAAGAGGGGAATCTCCTTGAGCGGAAAGATAATCATCGCCGTATCACTTATCTTCGGAATAGCTTCAGCCGTTGTCTCGATAGTTTCCATGAACCAGTTCCGTGACACGCTGGTCGCATCAGAGGCCGAGTATGCTACTGATACCGCCAAGTTCGCGGCGACTCTTGTCGACGGCAACATGATCGACAAGTATATCGAGCGAAAAGATAATGCTGAAGGTTATTACCGTATCAACAGGTATTTCAGCCTCATCTGGCACAGCTCAGACAGGATCCAGTATCTTTACGTTTACCAGATAAAAGAAGACGGCTGTCATGTCGTTTTCGATGTTGATACGCCTGACACGCCAGGTTCTGAGACAGGCACCATAATCCCGTTCGATGACGGCTTCGGCGACAAACTCGATGATCTCCTTGCCGGAAAGGAGATCGAACCCATCATCACCAATGACACATATGGTTGGCTCCTGTCATCCTATGTTCCGATCAAGGACAACCAGGGCAGGACCCAGGCTTATTGCTGCGTAGACGTCGCAATGCCTAATATCGTTGAGGTCGAGAGGACTTTCGCATTCAAGATCACCACGATCCTCATGGGCTTCTTTATCATGATCCTCACATTGAGCGTTTACTTCGCTAAGCGCTTCATCGTATCCCCTGTAAACAGCCTCGCCAAGCTTGCCGGTGACTTCGCTTACACCGATAACGAAGCTCGAAAAGAGACACTCGACAGCATCAAGGAGCTTGAGATCAAGACAGGCGATGAGATCGAGCAGCTTTACGATGCGATGGCTAAGACGACCCGTGACACCGTCGACTTCATCAACGAATCACAGCGCAAGAACGAGGCCATCTCCACCTTCCAGAGCGGCATGATCAATGTCATGGCTGACCTGGTCGAGAGCCGTGACCAGTCAACAGGCGATCACATCAAGAATACATCTGAATATGTAGCTATCATCTGCGATGAGCTTATCAAGGAAGGCAAGTTCTCTGATGTCCTCAACGAGGAGTTCAAGAACAACATCGTAGCTTCCGCACCTATGCACGACATTGGTAAGATCAAGATATCCGATACGATCCTTAACAAGCCCGGCAAGTTCACTGATGAAGAATATGAGATCATGAAGACTCACGCTGCAGAAGGCGCTAAGATAATCAGCACCGTAAAGAAGTCCGTCGAAAGTGACGCTCTTAAGGAAGACTACTTAGGTGAAGCTGAGAACATGGCTCATTACCATCATGAGAAGTGGAACGGAAAAGGCTATCCCTGCGGCCTTAAGGGTGAAGAGATCCCTCTGTCTGCAAGGATCATGGCTGTCGCCGATGTCTTCGATGCGCTGGTAGCAGCACGTGTCTATAAACCTGCAATGCCCTTTGAGAAAGCTCTCTCTATCATCAAGGAGAGCTCAGGCGAACACTTCGATCCTGTGATCGTAGAAGCATTCGTCAACGCAGAAGATAAGATAAGAGCCGTAACAGCCCAGTTGCACTGATCAGAATTCCCTGCCGTCTCCGCCGGACAGATCTCCTTCAGCAAGTCCGTCTATAAGGTCGAACTGCTGAACAATGGCAGCCTTAGGATCTGTCTCAAAGAGCCTGTCAGTATCGTCTTCAGTTATTGCTTCATTCTGTCTCACGACAGCTTCGAAAAACTCATCCGTGACCTTCTCACCATATCTTTCGACGAGCAGATTCTCGACCATCTTCGCACTGATCAGCTCGTCAAGATAAAGCTTCGTTATGACCAGGAATGCTGAGTGAAGATCTTCTTTGGAGAAGGCATTGGTGCTGTCTGCAAAATACTCTACGGCAGTCCTGAAGCCATTAGGCTCTGTAAGAAAATTACTGAAATCCATGACCTATTTCCCCCTGATCTGATATGTATTAATTTTACTATAGTCTACACTGAAGAAGGTGTAATTAACATTAATTATTAGGTCAAATTAAGCGTTTTTGAAGACAGGCCGCATAACAGGCATTTTTATCTGATGATATAATTGAAAATACTACTTTTCGCGCAAAGGGGAACGATATGGATAAGATAGAGATCTGGCAGGAAGGCGAATACAAATACCCGCTGGCTTTTGAGTTCAGGCCCAACTTGAGAAAATATCTCATTGACGACGGCGCCACGCACCCATGCATGCTGGTCCTCCCCGGCGGCGGTTATGCAGTCGTTGTTCCTCCCGAGGGAGAACTCGTTGCGAAGCATTTTAATGAGCTCGGCTACAACTGCTTCGTCATGACATACACTACAAACCAGACCATGCGTGAACCGGTTATGGATCAGGCGATGAGAGATCTCGCAAGAGCGATCCGCTTTGTCAGAAAGAATGCATCTGAATACCGCGTCGATCCCGCCAAGGTCTACATCTGCGGCTTCTCTGCAGCAGGCCACGTCTGCGCATCCGTTTGCGATTACTGGGATGAGATTTCCGATGAGAATCCTTTGTACGAAGGCATCTCCGCCCGCCCTGACGCAGCTATCCTCTCCTACCCCGTAATCACTTCGGGTAAGTTTGCGCATCAGGATTCTTTCCGCTTCTTACTTGGCAGCGACATCTATGACCGCGACGACGAAGAAGCAAAGGCTTTGCTCGATAAATATTCGCTCGAAAAGCATGTGAAATCCACTAACCCTCCCTGCTTCATCTGGCAGACGGAAACTGACGATCTCGTGCCCGTCGAGAACAGTTATCTTTACGCCGAAGCGTGCAAAAAAGCAGGCGTTAAATATGTACACAAGACATTCCCGAGAGGCCATCACGGCTTATCGATCCCGACCGAAGAATGGGCAGAAGGAAAGTTTGGTGAGCCATATACAGCCGAGCAGAGCTTTGCGCTCGTAAAAGCAATAAAAGAGGGCCTTATCGAGTTCGACGGCGACCCTGAAAGCCTTCTCGATTTCTTAAAGCCCTGGCCATACGATCCCAATGCACCAAAGTTCCCTGAAGTATGCGTGTGGCTGGAACTGGCGGATGAGTTTATTAAGGGACTGTAACTTCAGTAGAATGCGGCGCAACAGCTAAATCGTTGTAATCCGTGTGGGCATTACTGTATATCTCAATTCCAAAAACAGATATAACAGTCCCATTCTCATAATAACCGTAACCATCAGCGTCTACTACACTTGGCAGCCTGTGTCGTTGTTCTACCTTGTATGTAAAACCCAAATCAAAACTTCCATAAGCGACAGAGCCGCCATCCAGATATGAGTATCTGCGTGGAAACAGAAAAAATACAACAACCGCAATGAGAACAGTGATCGTGATGATTTTCTTTAAGCTTTTCTGCTTCTTTGGTTTGTCTTCTTTGCTCATACAACTTCCCCAAAATGAGCGATTTTAGCTCCCGTTATTTATGAAACCCTATTATCCTGCCCTACATAATTAACTATACACTCTGCGATATAATGTATAAATAGTTTTTGACCGGGTGGAGTGTAAAAATGGATATTACAGATAAGAGGATCGACGAAGGCAAAGCCTTTGACTGGGGCAAGACTTCGGAGTTCTATGCAAAATACAGAGACATCTATCCTGATATCTTCTATCAGAAGGTAGCTGACAGGGGGCTTTGCGTTGACGGCCAGAAGGTTTTGGACCTCGGTACCGGCACGGGAGTTCTGCCGCGCAACATGTATAAGTTCGGCGCGAAATGGACCGGCACAGACATCTCGCCCGAGCAGATCGAGCAGGCGAAAAGATTGTCTGAAGAAGCCGGCATGGACATCGATTATAAGGTTGTTTCAGCCGAGAAGATCGACTTCCCTGATGAGTCATTTGACGTGATCACCGCATGCCAGTGCTTCTGGTATTTCGATCACGAGAAGGTCGCGCCCGAGTTTGCAAGGATCCTCAAAAAAGACGGCAAACTTGTGATCCTCTTTATGGCGTGGCTTCCGTATGAAGACGAGCTTGCCGGAAAGAGCGAAAACCTGGTGCGTAAGTACAGCCCCACGTGGTCAGGCGGCGGAGAGACGAAGCACCCTATCCACATTCCGGATGTGATGTTTGATCATTTCGAGCTCGAAGACCACGAAGAATACGACGTCGACGTACCTTTCACTAGGGAATCCTGGCACGGACGCATGATCGCCTGCAGAGGAGTCGGCGCGTCTTTGTCACCTGAAGAGCTTGCGAAATGGGATACCGAACACAGAGCGCTTCTTGCTGACTATCCGGACGAATTTACAGTAAAGCACTATGCTGCTATCGCAGTGCTTAGAAAGAAATAAAATGATCGAATACAAAATTGCAACAAAAGATGATATCGAACTTCTTATGAGCAGCCGCCTTGAGATGCTCAAGGTCGTAAATGATCTGCCAAAAGACTACGTTTACGATGACGTGATCGTAAATGAGAGCCGCGATTATTTTCTTAACGGCGACCACGTAACCGTGCTCGCGATCGATGGCGGCGAAGTAATCGGCTGCGCATCGATGAGCTTTATGTGGATAATGCCGACATTTTCGCATCCTACGGGAAAGCGTGCGCACCTGATGAACGTTTACACAAGATCTGAATACCGCCGCCAGGGTATCGCACGTAAGATGGTCAACATGCTGATCGATGAAACCTGGAAGCGGGGCGCGACTGAGATCAGCCTTGATGCAACGACAATGGGCAGGCCCCTTTATGAGAGCCTCGGATTTACTAACTCAACTGAGGGCATGGTTCTGACAAAGAAATGAGCGTTACTTTACGACAGGCAAAAAGAGAAGATATTGAGACTATCTGGAAGATGCAGGTCGAGGCTTTTCGCGGACTCTTGGAGAAATATCAGGACTACGATTTAAGTCCCGCTGCAGAAGGCGTCGACAAGATCCGGGCAAGGTATGAACAGCCCTGGACCACTTACTTCTTCATAGAAGCAGACGGCAACGATGTCGGCGCGATCAGGGTAGTCGACAGAAAGGACGGTTCAAGGAAGCGCATCTCGCCTTTGTGGATCATGGAAGAGTACAGAGGCAAAGGTTATGCGCAGGAAGCGATCTCAGCTGTTGAAAAGCTTTACGGCGAACACTACTGGGAACTCGACACAATCCTGCAGGAGAAAGGCAATCTCCATCTTTACGAGAAGATGGGCTATCACCAAACAGGCAAGATCGAACATATCAATGACCGCATGGATATCGTTTTTTACGAGAAGGACTGATTTATGAATTACAGAATCATCGATAAAGAGACATACTACCGCAAGGGCGTTTACCGCCATTTTACTGAGGACTGCAAATGCTCGGTCTCAATGACCGCGCGCGTTGACGTCACTGACCTCGTTAAGCATTCGAAGGAGACCGGCACGAAGTTCTACATCAACTTCTTATACCTCCTCTCGAAAACCTTAAACTCCAGAGACGACTACAGAATGCAGTATCTCTGGCAGTCGGACGAACTCATCTGCTACGACGTGATCAATCCGACACAGTATGTTTTCCACGAGGATACTGAAACCTGCTCACCCGTTTACACAACATATTATGAGGACTACAACGAGTTCTATAAGAATGCAGTTGCTGATGTTGAGGCCGCAAAACAGACACGCGAATATCTGCTCGATGCAGACCACCCGAACTGGTTCGACGCGTCTTATGTTTCCTGGCTCTCATACGATTCGCTCAATGTGGAGCTCCCGGACGGTTATCTTTACTTCCTCCCTATCGTAAACTGGGGCAAGTACAGAGAAGAAAACGGCCGCCTCATGATGCCGCTCACAGTGCGCCTTAATCACGCAATTGCTGACGGGTATCTCGTGGCAAATGTTTACCGCTTGCTTGAGAAAGAAATAGATTGTTTTTGTAAATAGTAATCACTTCTTTCTTCGGTTGTCATAACTTGAGGTCAAATATTTTGACCTCAAGTGTTTATAGTTTTTCAATTTTTGTTTGTCTTTTTGTGATAATCAAAAAGTTATTTCAGTATGAGCAAAGGGTTAGTCAGCATAGCTTTGATCAATGGTTTGTAGTCATCAATATCATTAATTCGGGTAATAGTTGTTATCCTCATTCCTGCATCTTTGCTCGATGCTCCACAATGATAAACTTTCATATCTTTTGTACCGTCATCAAGAATGATATATCTGTCATGAGAGCGATGCAGAGATTGAATAAATGTTATAGTCCTGCCCGGATTCTCTGTTATGAAATCATTGTATTCGCTCAAACTCAACTTTGGTCTTGCTGAATTATCACTTATGACGGTTATCTTAGTTGTCTTTTTGGAATACGCCAAATGACGTAAGGTTTTTGTTCCAATATAATCATCAATTATCACTATCTTGTTCTTGGCACTTTTATAGATCTTTTGATAAGCTTCATCAGCTTTAAATGGCTCACCATCAAGGATCAATAATTCTTCATCACTTAACCTTTGATCAAAAAGTTTCATAATGTCAGACAGATCTGCTCTAGTAATCATAGTTGCATGAATTGTTGTAATCTCTTCTGTATTCTGTTCAACTTTTTCAATTAATGAATAATATTTCTTTTGCGAGAAAAGCGATTGGTTCTCAATCAGATAGTCCTTCATGGCTTTAAATAGTCGAATAAGGGCTTTGCTTTGCCTTACAGCCAAATCTCCTCTAAGCACCGTCATCAACATATAGATTCCCTGCTCGGTAAAAGCATATGGAAGATAACGCGATCCTCCCCAACTTGAGGTGCCATTTTTGCACCTCAAGAATTCGTACTCTTCTTTGGTAAGCTGAAACATAAAATCATTGCCATCAAAACGTTCAATATTACGCTTAACCTGACGATTAAAACTCTTCGTCTCATATCCATATATTTCTGCCAGATCTATGTCAAGCATAACCCGCTGTCCGCGAATGGTATAGATTTTATCTTTTAATGTGGTCTCGCTAAGGCTTATTAATTTCTTATCATTTTCTATTTTCATTTCCTCCTAAACTAAAGAATGCTTTTGCAATAATTATACAAACAAATGTTCTTATATTGAAGATTAGCGTTGTCTTCTGTCCCAAAAACAGGGAAAGAAATCATGCTGTTTTTCAGTAAAAACTTAACCGTTTTTCCCTGTGATAAAATGATGGAAAATCATGAGAACATTAGAGGCATCACATGATCTTACGCGCATACAAAAGAGAAGACTCACCCATAATCGCTAAGTGGCTCAGAACTGAGACTGAGCTCTACCAGTGGTCAGCTGACCGCTACGGTTTCTTTCCTCTCCTGCCCTACAGCATCGATGATAATTACGCGCCGCAGATGAAGACGGGGCGTTTCATTCCGCTGACCGGCGTTGACGAGGATGGCAACGTCGTCGCACACATCATCATCAGATATCCGAATGAGAACGATGACACTTCAGTCCGCCTGGGCTTCGTTATCGTTGATCCTGAGATCCGCGGCAAGGGTTACGGCCGCGAGCTAGTATCACTTGCAGTCGATTACGTGCGCAATAATCTGTCCGCGACGAGAGTCGATCTTGGCGTTTTCCTGAATAATCCTAAAGCTGCCAAATGCTATGAATCAGTAGGCTTCAAGCGTTATGGAATGCACACTATCGATACACCTTTCGGCGCGTGGGATTGCGCAGATCTAGAGCTGTATCTTTATGATCATCGCTGTCTATAGAATCCGATACTGCGGTTCTGATTCCTGAATTCTTTCGGAGTCAGGCCGCATTCTTTTTTCAGCACATTAGTGAAATAACTCTGGCTGGGAAATGCCAGCGACGCTGATATCTCAGCGATCGAATAGGAGGAAGATGCGAGCATCGCCTTGGCGGTCTCAAGCTTTTTGCTCTGGATGTATTCACTTACGGAATACCCTGTCTCCTTTTTGAATAATCTCGAAAAGTAAGGCGCTGAGAGATTCGTTACAGAAGCTAACGCTTCTAACGTTATCCTCGTGTGCAGGTGTTCGTATATGTAATTTATCGCCGTTCTTACGGCCTTTGATGTAACAGTTCCTCTCTGAAGCGCGAGCATCTGCTCGGTGTAGTGAAGGCACATCTCGTTATGTATCCCTGATATCTCTTCCGGTGTCGAAGCATCGTCGGAAAGTCTTATGTAATAGTCACTTAAAGAATATGCTTCAGACTGCGACAGTCCGCCTGAGATGCAGAATCGCGCTACTAACGCAGTCGTTATCGTCAGGTGATATTTGAGATTCTGCAAAGGGTTATCAGACAGGATGCCAAGACCTTTTTTCTCATGAAAAGGTTCGGTAAGAAGGGTTTTGACTTTGCGGAGATTGCCGGATCTGATCGTCTCATAGAAGTCCATTTCCGGTGCCAGGGGCGCACGGAAAAAACCGTATTCCCTGTGGAGAAATTCCTGATATGAAATTTTCTTGCGCGGTGCGGGCATTAGATGGACCCTCCGGATAAGGAAATCAAATATGCGTGAGAATCGTGCTTTTCGGGATTTATTATAGCACGAAAACATAAAACTAAGTTATGAAAAGGCAATAATGCGGACTGCAAAGTTGATATTTTGAGGGCAGAAGAACAATTACAGGAACAGGAGGCAATTATGAAGAGCAAACGTATCATCAGTTCTATCCTCGCCCTTTCCATGCTTCTCCCCATGGCTGCCTGCGGCCAGAAGAAAGCCAGTGTGCCTGATTATGAAGGCTACAAGCTTCTCTGGAATGACGAGTTCGACGGAAAGACTTTGGATGAGACCAAGTGGAACCGTGAGGTCCATGAACCCGGCTGGACGAATAATGAACTTCAGGAATACACGACATCCGATGAGAATATTTTCGTGCGCGACGGCAACCTCGTATTGAAAGCCGTCAAGTCCGAAAGAAACGGCAAGCCCTATTACACATCCGGCAAGGTTCAGGGTTGGAACAAGACCCAGTTTCAGTACGGGAAAGTAGTTGTCTCCGCGAAAGTTCCGGAAGGCAAAGGTCTGTGGCCTGCCATCTGGATGATGCCCAACCAGGAATCCAAGTACGGACAGTGGCCCAAGTGCGGCGAGATCGACATCATGGAATCTCTTGGTAATGATACCACGATCTCTTATTCAACCATTCACTATGGTGAGCCCCACGCTGAACAGCAGGGCACAATAGAGAAGAAAGGCGATGAGAGCTTTTCTGCTAAGTTCCACGAATACTCGGTAGAGTGGGAACCCGGTGAGATGCGCTTCTATACAGACGGCGAACTCGTTCTTACCTGCAACGACTGGTTTACCGCTGTTCAGGGCAGCGACGAGAAGCCCTACCCTGCACCTTTCGACCAGCCTTTCTACGTACAGCTTAACCTCGCAGTTGGCGGCGACTGGCCGGGCAATCCTGACGCTACAACTAACTTCGACAATGCAGAATTCCAGATCGATTACGTTCGCGTATATCAGAAGGATTCTTATGACACCAACGTCACCAAGCCTCCGATGACATTCAGAGAAGCACTTCCCGACGGCAACTTCATCCGTAACGGTAACTTCGCAACAGCAGAGAACCTGGAAGACGATGTTGACTGGAAGTTCCTCCTTTTCAACGGCGGCGTAGGAGCAGCCGAGATCAAGAACGGTGAGATCGTCATCACTTCGACCAACTGCGGAACGGAAGAGTATTCCGTCCAGCTCGTGCACCCTGATCTTCCGATGCTTAAAGGACACAAATACAAAGTCTCGTTCGACATCAAGGCGGACGAACCGCGAAAATGCATAGTCTGCGTTTCCGCACCGAATGCCGGGTGGATCCGTTATCTCAAAGATACTTCGATCGACCTGACAACCGAATGGAAGACATTCACTTTCGAATTCGAGATGAAGGATAAAGACGACAACAACGGAAGACTCGAATTCAATATGGGTAAGCACAAAGACACAGCGACTATCCATATCACAAATGTAAGAGTAGAAGAGATCTGATAGCTTTTCGTTTTTCGATTAAAGAAAAAACAAAGGCAGCATCCATAAGGAACGCTGCCTTTTTGTTTGCTTCTTTCCGGGCAATATCAGGAATTATTCGCACTCATGGAGCACATTATGATGACCATGATGGCGACCTCTTCAGCAACAGCCATCGCGATGGCATTATTGGTTACGATCATCTGGTTCGTGATGCCTTCAGAAGGATCAAGATCAGGTGAATATACCTGACTTGCAAGGAGCGCCGCGAACATAAGACGCGTTTTCTTATCCATGCTGAGACCGCCGAATCCCTTGTTATGCTTGAGAAAATCAGCTGCCTCTATTATCTCGGCAACAAGATCATCTGTCGGCATGTCGATATTGATGAGCGTAGCAAGTGCCGGGAATTCGAGATATGTTCCGAACTTGGATTTCTGATCCTTAAACGCATTGAAGATCTCAGCGACCTTGTCACACTTGCCCTTCATGTTGCCTTCAGTAAGAGCCAGTATCTCGCTCAAAGCCTGGATGGAGTTTGCCTCGGCCTTCAGTTTCAGTTCCTTCTTCGTGTATGTGAAGCACTCTTCCATATCGTTGATGATCGAATCATTATCACGGTCGGTCATGGCAAGAAGCGATACCAGCGCAGTATCCTCAGATGAAGTCAAGATCGGATGGATCTTGCTCATCCTCTTCAGGAGCGCATTCATCTTCTGCTTGATCATCTCAGTGTCAGCCTTGCGCTTACGGTCAACTATGATCATGGCGGCAAGCACCATGTACGAATCTTCCATTACCTTGCCCTTGGTGAGCACATCGTAAACTTCAATGAGGTCGTTAAGGTAACCCTCAGGATCTGCTTCAAGAGCCATCCTTGAGGTGACTACGAGTTCAGCCACATCCCTGAAAGCCGAGAAGATGCCCTTCTTCTTGCTTAAGATCCTTTTCGATTCCTTGATCTTATCCGTATCGACTGCTTTTCCCGCACTCGCGAAAAGCAGAGCACCGACAACCTGACTTATCCCCATCTCGAGAAAAAATGCCTTGTCGATCGCGATCTTATTCGAAGCCAATAACTCTAATTTTCTTGTCAATTCAGGATTCATAGCAGGACTCCTAACCTATATTTTCTAGTCAAATTCTAAAGTCATTTTAACATTTCATCGTTCGTTTTCTTAATGTTTACACCATTGGAAATCATCGAAAAGCACGACTAATGTAATCTGATTAATAGAGTACAGAAAAAATTAGGCATGAAGACCGACAAAAAAACAATCAATAGTACAAAAAGCCCTATATATTAAAAATAATTAATAGGAATTGGAAATTTGAGATGCTAAAATGGCGGCGTGCTTAATATGTGCTAATTCTATTTTTAGCTTTACTTTTTTTGGATACTTTATTTTTGGAGGCATAAATAATGAAGAAGGTTTTGATCAGACTCACAGGTCTGCTGGTAACCACGGCTATTGCTATCTCCGGAAACGGACTGGTTCTGGCAACCGAAGTCGAAGGCACAGGCAACGAGACCGGCACAGCGACTGAAGCAACCGCTGAAGAGCCCAAGGTCGAAGAGACTTCAGCTGCTGAAGAGACAGAAGCTCCCGCAGAAACTCCTGCAGAAGACTCCAAGAGCGAAGAGACCGCTGCTCCTGAGGCAACACCCGCTGACACAGAAGACAAAGAAGCTCCCTCCCAGGAAGAAAAGTCTTCCGAAGAGACCGCAGCTACTGAACCCGCATCAGAAACAGAGAAGGTTGTAACTGTCGAAGAGAAGATCCCTGGAGTAAAGAGATCAAATATATCCACTTCTTCGCCTAACAACATCAACAACAATTATATTTTTGATGCTTATAATCAGGATACATATACTGGCTACAAGATCATCCGTCAGCAGTTATCTAATATCTTAGGCGGATCCAGGACAAGCACCAAATTTGAGATTCAGACATCTCAGCTTAGCGCAAATTATACGAACTTCTCACCTTCTGAATTGGGTGTAAAGCCATCCGCTTTCAATTCCCAAAATACAATCAGAATTCAAAATGAGGATGCTTGGGATACAGTCAAAGATTATATTTCATTTAGCACAATTACTGCTGGTTTGTTAAATGCATGCCCGTTAGACATGTTCTGGTATCAGGGCGCACTTCATTCAAACGGAGCTGACAACTACTCTCATCCGGGTCTTGATGTTGCTTTCGTCTGCAGTTACGACTCAGTCAATAAAAAAGTTACAATCCATACGATTATATTTGAATTTAAAGTAGCTTCGGCTTTTAAAGGAGCAAATGATTATACGATTAGCTCCGACGCAATTGCTATGGCAAAGACCGCAAAGGCAAATGCTGATGCAATAATCAATTTAAATAAAAATAAGAGTGATATCGATAAGCTTATCGCTTATAAAAATGCTATCGCTAATTCAGCAACATTCTTTGATACAGATTCAGCTGGAGAAGGAGGCGGAATCGAATGGCAAATGATTCCGGTATTTGATAATGACAGTTCAACCAGTGCAGTATCAGATGGTTATGCAAAAGCATTCCAGTATCTCTGCGATAATACTACCTTCAAAAACTCAAACATCTTTGCAATTACTGCATTTGGTTTGGGTTGGACAGGATATCATACTTGGAACATCGTTCACATGGATGATGGAAAGAATTACATCGTAGATATATTTTTAGAAAAAGATCAGAAAAACTCAGCTTATTTCTTGGGTGGCGCTACTTACTCGGAAAATGAAAGAGCATATAAGATCGTTGGTGGCGACGCAGGTTATACTTTCTCCGGCGACACATTAGATTTTTACTCTGAATACACTGTATATTCGACAACAAAATACGCGATTGGTGATGAACCAGAGCCTGAAGAAGCACCTAAATTTGCAGCTCACGCAATGCGTTTGAGAGACAATATCGGACTCAGTTTCTATATTGAATTCCCGGAAGATTTTGATCCTACTAATTGCTATGTTACTTTTTCTTCATATGATGGAAGAACAGGAACTGTTAGTTACGAGGAATCTGTATCCGTAGGTAATAATCAGCGCGATTTCACTTTCTTCATCAGCCCGTTAGGTCTTTCGGATAACGTTACAGCAACACTGCATTATGGCAATAACAAGATAGTTACATCTGAGCCTTACTCAGCATATGATTACATTGTTGCTGCAAGATCTTATTATGCTTCATATCCAAAAGTAGTAAATCTTATTAATAGTCTGCATGCTTATGGCTATTATCTGCAGAAATCAGGATGGGGCGATAAAAGATCTCATGGCACTATTCCGGATCCTGTAAAAGCATTATCAGCTGATGAAATTGCTGCAGCTAAAACAGCTATCAACGCTTTCTCAATCGAGAAAAACATTGGAACATCCGGAGTGGATGAAAAAATAATGACTGATGTTTCAGTTGCAACTACAACAGAATTGAGACTCTATGTAACAGCTACAGAAGGAACAACAATAATTGCGCCTGGTGCTAATACTGCTGTTTTTTACAACAAAACTTATTATCAGTTCTCAACAGGCAGAATTGGACCTAAAGCTTTGGGAACACCAAGGACTGTAACTGTAACAACTAATAAGGGTACAGCAACATTCAAGACTTCGACAATGTATTATGTCAAATCTGCAATGATTAATAGCAACTTAACTGATAACCAGACAAAAGCTTTAGTTGCTCTTTA
>Ga0256404_1000430_pt1 | contig 110127 bp, 94 predicted proteins | sample RumenRJG_01DNA_FD_185990 | JGI IMG/M metagenome (GOLD analysis project Ga0256404, IMG submission 185990) | Bovine rumen microbial communities from Lethbridge, Alberta, Canada - RJG_01 | ecosystem: Host-associated > Mammals > Digestive system > Stomach > Rumen | place: Canada: Alberta...
CCTCCCCCTCTGGGGGAGGTGCCGAGCGAATGCGAGGCGGAGAGGGTAACGTATGAACAAACTCTGTATTCCTATCGAAAGGAATGAGAATGCAGTTACTGCGCTACCCTCTCCGACCCCTGCGGGGTCACCTCCCCCAAAGGGGGAGGCGTAGTTTGTGAGCTCCGCTTATCACTAACTTAATGACATTACCTTTGGGGGAGGCGAAGAACCCAAAAGGAGTTTGCATTTGTTTTCTCAAAAACTAACAGAACTAAAAAAGGAAATTCTCAAAACCTACCGCCCCCAATTCGACCGCCTCGACGCGATCTCCGAGGCGAACACGCTGAAAGTCCTCGACGCGATGCGGGATTGCAAAGTCTCGGACGCGCATTTCGGCCAGACGACGGGCTATGCCTACGGCGACATCGGCCGCGAAAAGCTCGAAGAACTCTATGCGAAGGTCTTTGGCGCGGAGCGTGCGCTCGTCCGCACGCAGTTCGTCAGCGGCACGCACGCGCTCGCAACCGTGCTCTTCGGCATCCTGCGTCCGGGCGACGAGCTCGTCTCGCTGACCGGCAAGCCGTACGACACGATGCAGACCGTCATCGGCTATGACCACCCGAGCCCCGGCTCGCTCAAAGAATTCGGCGTGCTGTACAACGAACTCCCGATGGTTGACGGTCATGTGGATATGGAACACATCAAAGACGTGATCACGCCGAAGACGAAGCTCGTCGAGATCCAGCGCTCGCGCGGCTACAGCATGCGTGCGCCGCTCTCCATCGCGGACATCCGCGCCATCACGGCGGAAGTCCATCGCCTGAACCCCCAATGCATCTGCTTCGTCGACAACTGCTACGGCGAATTCGTCGAAACGACGGAGCCGACGCAGGCCGGCGCCGACATCATGGCCGGCTCGCTCATCAAGAACCCCGGCGGCGGCATCGCGCCGACCGGCGGCTACATCGCAGGCAAAAAAGACCTCGTCGAGCTCGCCTCCTACCGCCTGACCGCGCCCGGCATGGGCGACGAGCTCGGCGCGAGCCTCGCCGGCAACCGCCTGCTGTTCCAAGGCTTCTTCCTCGCGCCGCACGTCACGGCCCAGGCCATCAAAGGCGCGATTTTCGCCGCCGCGCTCTTCCATGAGCTCGGCTACAAGACATTGCCGCTGCCGACCGACCCGCGCTGCGACATCATCCAGGCCATCGAGCTGAAGAGCGCCGAGAAGCTCATCGCTTTTTGCGGAGGCATCCAGAAATATTCGCCCGTCGACTCCTTCGCCGCCCCCGAGCCCTGGGACATGCCCGGCTACGCCGACAAGATCATCATGGCCGCCGGCACGTTCGTCCAGGGCGCGAGCATCGAATTCTCCGCCGACGGCCCGCTCCGTCCCCCGTACAACGTCTACCTCCAAGGCGGCCTCACGTTCGAGCACGCCATCATCGGCATCCTCGGCGCAGCGCAAGCGATTGAGGATTTGGAGAAGTGAAGAAGAAAAACGCGCTCACACTTTCCGAGGCTGTTACATATAGATCGATTCCATACGTATCTATTGCCGAACGTCACAATCACAGCAGCCTCTCCCTTTGGGAGAGGGGGACCGCGAAGCGGTGGAGAGGGTACTTTGGTGCGATAGCCAAACAAAAAGCACAAATCTCTCAAAGCATCACGCCGTTCGAATTTAAAACATGATGCTTTGAAGACTTCTCGTTATTTGCGACAAATCGCACCCTAGTACCCTCTCAGTCGCGCTGCGCGCGCCAGCTCGACCGAAAGGATAAAGCGACCGCATCGGTGCTAAAGCACCGTGCGTCTGCTTTTCCCAGAGGGAGAGCCTGCTGTAAGCGTTACGGTCGGCAATCTTATGAAACCAATCCAGCGAATGCAACTACTCTTGCGAACGATCACTGACCTTAAACCGCTTGCATTCCCCCCTCCTTTATGGTATCATAACGCCAAAAGAGCATATCGCCTTTTAACATGTGTCCTGCGAGACGCATAAAGGAGCAAACAAGCATACATTACCCGAAGTGTAGTTTCTGGAATCCCAGAGCTCTCTTATGCCGCACGCATAAGAGAGCTCTTTCGTTTTTTCACGTTTCGCGATGCGAACATTCCTGTGCCCATTCGAAAGGAGTGGCTGTTTTTGGAAAAGAACACCGTTTCCATGCGGGGGAAGAACATCCTCGGCCTCGCGGATTTTTCGGCGGACGAAATCAAACTCGTCCTCGAGACCGCGAAGGAGATGAAAAACATCATCCACCGCGACATCAAGAAGGTGCCGGCGCTGCGCGGCAAATCGATCGTCACGCTCTTTTATGAGCCGTCGACGCGCACGCGCACGTCGTTCGAGCTCGCCGCGAAATACCTCGGCGCCGACGTCGTGAACATCACGGCCGGCACGTCGAGCATCGTGAAAGGCGAGAGCCTGCGCGACACGCTCTACACCGTCGAGGCCATGGGCGTCGACGCCATCGTCATGCGCCACAAGGCCGAAGGCGCCGCCGAATACGCCTCGAAGGTCGTCTCGCCCGTCATCCTGAACGCCGGCGACGGCGCGCACGCGCATCCTTCGCAGGGCCTCCTGAACCTCTTCACGATCCAGCAGCACAAAGGCCGCCTCGCGGGACGCAAAGTCGCCATCCTCGGCGACGTCCTGCACAGCCGCGTGGCGCGCTCCGACATCTACGGCATGCGCACGATGGGCATGGAAGTCCACATCGCAGGGCCGAAGACATTGCTGCCGCGCTACCTTTACGAGGAGCCGGGCATCGTCGTCCACGAACGCATCGAGGATGCCATCAAGGACGCCGACGTCATCGAAGTCCTGCGCATCCAGCTCGAGCGCATGAAAGGCGGCCTGTTTCCGACGACGCGCGAATACGCCCGCATTTTCGGGCTGAACGACCGTCGCCTGCGCCTCGCGAAAGACGACGTGCTCATCCTCCATCCAGGGCCCATGAACAAAGGCTGGGAAATCGCGCCGTCCGTCGCCTACGGCGACAACTCGGCCATCCAGGAAGAAGTCCAGAACGGCGTCGCCGTGCGCATGGCGCTCTACACCTTGGTGCTCACGGGAGGGAAACAGGCATGAAAAAGATTCTTTTGAAAGGCGGCCGCGTCATCGATCCGGCCGCGAAATTTGACGCCGTTGCCGATGTGCTCATCGAAAACGGCAAGATCGCAGCCGTCGGGCAGGGCATCACCGCCGACGACGCGGAAGTTTATGACGCGACGAACAAGATCGTCGCGCCCGGCCTCGTCGACCTCCACGTCCATTTCCGCGAACCGGGGCAGGAAGCAAAAGAAGACTTCGAGAGCGGCTCGAAAGCGGCCGTCGCCGGCGGCTTCACGACCGTCGCGACCATGCCGAACACGAAGCCGGTCGTCGACACGGCGGCGCTCGTTCGTTCGCTCGAAAAACGCGCATCGGATGTTGGTCGTTGCCACATCGAAATCATCGGCGCTGTCACGAAAAATCAGGAAGGCAAGGAGCTTGCCGAGCTCGGCGACATGATCGAGGCCGGCGCCGTCGCGTTCTCCGATGACGGCCATTTCGACCCGACGGCGAAAGTCCTGCTGAACGCCTACGACTACCTTCACACCTTCGACAAGGTCATCGTCAATCACGAAGAAGAAACAAGCCTCGTCGAAGACGGCGTCATGAACGAAGGCCACCGGAGCGCCATGCTCGGCATGAAAGGCCGCCCGACCGTCGCGGAAGACATCGCCGTCGCGCGTGACGTCCTGCTCGCCGAATACGCCGGCGCCCGCGTCCACGTCGCCCACATGAGCTCGGCGCGCGCCGTCGATCTCGTGCGCCAGGCGAAAGCCCGCGGCGTCCGCGTGACCGCGGAGTGCACGCCGCAGCATTTGACATTAACCGATGAATGCGTCACGTTATCGGATACTTCCACGAAAATCAACCCGCCGCTGCGCAGCCAGGCCGACTGCGACGCGCTGCTTGAGGGGCTCAAAGACGGCACGATTGACGCCATCGTCACCGACCACTCGCCGCACGCCGTCGAAGAAAAAGACCGCGAATACATCTACGCCCCGAGCGGCTTCCCGGGCCTCGAGACCTCGCTCGGCGTCATGCTGACCGACCTCTACCACACCGGCAAGCTCGACCTGCCGACCATTATTTCCAAGATGACCGTCGAACCCGCGAAATGCTTCGGCCTCGCCTGCGGCACGCTCGCCAAAGGCGCGGCGGCCGACGTCGTCGTCATCGACCCGGAACTCGAATGGACGGTCGACGCAAAGCGGTTTTACACGAAAGGCTCCCATTCGCCGTTCGTCGGCAAGCAGATGAAGGGCAAGGCCGTGCTGACGATTGTGGATGGGGAGATTGCGATGAAAGACGGTATGGTAGAATAAAAGACTCGGAACCTGCGCCTCCCCCAGAGGTAATGGTATTAAGTTAAGCGATGGCGGCTACCAAATAACGCCTCCCCCTCTGGGGGAGGTGCCGAGCGAATGCGAGGCGGAGAGGGTACTCGGGTGCGATTTTGAGCAATCTATGAATATCTTTCGCAGCACTTTGTAGTACGAACTGCTGCGGAACTGCGAGAATCTCGTTTTGCTATCGCATCAAAGTACCCTCTCCGACCCCTGCGGGGCCACCTCCCCCAAAGGGGGAGGCGTAGTTTGTGAGCTCCGCTTGCCGCTAACTTAATGACATTACCCCCAGAGGGGGAGGCGGGAGAGCGCACGAAAGGAGTCTCTATGGCACTCAAAGGCAAACTCATCCTCGAAGACGGCAGCGTCTTCACGGGGAATCTCTTGAATGAAACGACGGCCACGGGCGAAGTCGTGTTCAACACCGGCATGGTCGGCTACCAGGAAAGCCTGACCGACCCGTCGTACTGCGGCCAGATTTTGACGCTGACGTATCCGCTCGTCGGCAACTACGGCATCGCCGACGTCTTCATGCAGTCGCGCCAGTCGTTCGTCCACGGCTTCATCATTGGCGAGCTCGCCGCGCACGGCTCGAACTGGCACTATGAAAAAAGCCTCGCCGAGTTCCTGACAGAGCAGGGCGTGCCGTGCCTCTACAACGTCGACACGCGTGCCGTCACGCGCAAGATCCGCAGCGCCGGCACCATGAAGGGCATCATCGTCCCCGACGACGCGACGAAAAAACAGCAGGACGAGCTCTTTGCCGTGCCGCTGAAGCGCGCCGTCGTCGCCGAAGTCACGACACCGGAAGCGTATACCATTGAAAGCGACAAGAAGAAAGCGCCGTACGTCGTCGCCATGGATTTCGGCGTCAAGCGCAACATCTTGAAATCGATGCACGACAAGGGCTGCAAGCTCACGGTCGTGCCCGCGGACACGAAAGCGGAAGACATCCTCGCGTTACACCCCGATGGCATCTTCCTCTCGAACGGTCCCGGCGACCCCGCCGACGTGCCGGAATGTGTGGAAGAAATCAAGAAGCTCATCGGCAAGAAGCCCATCTTCGGCATCTGCCTCGGCCACCAGCTCATCGCCCGCGCGCTCGGCGCAAAAACGTACAAGCTGAAATTCGGCCATCGCGGCACGAACCAGCCCGTCAAAGACCTCCGCACCGGCCGCGTCATGATCTCGTCGCAGAACCACGGCTACGCCGTCGATGCGGACTCGCTCAAAGGTCTTCCTTTGGAAGTTACGCACATCAACGTCAATGACGGCACGGTCGAAGGCATGCGCCACACGGAGCTGCCGCTCTTTTCCGTGCAATACCATCCGGAGGCCGCGCCGGGGCCGGACGACAACATGTATCTCTTCGACGAGTTCTGGTCGCTGCTGAAGAAAGGGGAATAAGCCGTGCCAAAGAAAGAAAACCTCAAGAAAGTCATGGTCATCGGCTCCGGCCCCATCATCATCGGCCAGGCGGCGGAATTCGACTACGCGGGCAGCCAGGCCTGCCGCGCGCTGAAAGAGGAAGGCCTCGAAGTCGTCCTTGTGAACTCGAACCCCGCGACGATCATGACGGACACGCACATCGCCGACCGCGTCTACATCGAGCCGCTGACCGTCGATTTCTGCGCCGAGATCATCGAAAAAGAGCGCCCGGACGGCCTGCTCGCGACGCTCGGCGGCCAGGCGGGGCTGAACCTCGCCGTGCAGCTCGCAGAAAAAGGCATCCTCGAAAAGTACAACGTCGAGCTCCTCGGCACGCCCTTAAAAGCCATCGAGCGCGCCGAAGACCGCGAGCTTTTCAAAGAGACGATGCAGAAGCTCGGCGAGCCCATCCCCGAGAGCACGATCGTCGAAGACGTGCCGTCGGCCGTCGCCTTCGCGAATGAGATCGGCTACCCGGTCATCGTGCGCCCGGCCTATACGATGGGCGGCACCGGCGGCGGCATCGCCGAAAACGAGGAAGAGCTCATCGAGATCGTCATCAAGGGCCTCAATTACTCCATGATCGGCCAGGTGCTCATCGAGCGCAGCGTCGCCGGCTGGAAGGAAATCGAATACGAAGTCATGCGCGACGGCCACGACAACTGCATCACCGTCTGCAACATGGAAAACTTCGACCCCGTCGGCGTGCATACGGGCGACTCCATCGTCGTCGCCCCGTCGCAGACGCTGACGGATCACGAATACCAGATGCTCCGCTCGGCGAGCCTCCGCATCATCCGCGAGCTCGGCATCGAAGGCGGCTGCAACGCGCAGTACGCGCTCGACCCGAACAGTAACAAATATTACGTCATCGAAGTCAATCCGCGCGTCAGCCGTTCCTCGGCGCTCGCTTCGAAAGCGACGGGCTATCCCATCGCGAAGGTCTCAGCGAAGATCGCCATCGGCTACACGCTCGACGAGATCACGAACGCCGTCACGCAGAAGACGAAGGCCTGCTTCGAACCGGCGCTCGACTACTGCGTCGTCAAGTTCCCGCGCTGGCCGTTCGACAAATTCGTCTACGCCGACCGCACGCTCGGCACGCAGATGAAAGCGACGGGCGAAGTCATGAGCATCGACCGGAATTTCGAAGGCGCACTGCTGAAAGCTGTGCGTTCCCTCGAGATCGGCGTCCACCGCCTGCACATGGACAAGATGGACGCCTGGGACGATGCGCGCGTCAAGAAGAACCTCGCGCGCATCAATGACGAGCGCATCTTCGTCATCGCCGAGGCGCTGCGCCGCGGCATCGCGACGATCGACGAGATCCACGACATCACGAAAATCGACACTTGGTTCCTTTACAAAATCCAGAACATCACGGACGTCGAAATCCGCCTGAAGAACGAGCCGCTGACGCCGAAACTCCTGCACCGCGCAAAAGACGTCGGCCTCGCCGACCGCTCCATCGCCGAGATCACGGGCAAGACGCAGGACGAAGTCCGCACAGAGCGCATCTCCCACGGCATCCTGCCGTGCTACAAGATGGTCGACACCTGCGCCGCCGAATTCGAAGCCGCGACGCCGTACTACTACTCGACATTCCACGCGCAGGAAGACGAAGTGCAGGTGAGTCATGCCCGCAAGGTCGTCGTCCTCGGCTCGGGGCCCATCCGCATCGGACAGGGCGTCGAGTTCGACTACTGCTCCGTCCACTCCGTCTGGGCGCTCCGCGAGATGGGCATCGAGGCCATCATCATCAACAACAACCCCGAGACCGTCTCGACGGACTTTGACATCAGCGACCGCCTGTATTTCGAGCCGTTGACCACCGAAGATGTCCTGAACATCATCGACAAGGAAAAGCCGGAAGGCGTCATCGTGCAGTTCGGCGGCCAGACGGCCATCAACCTCGCGGCCTCGCTGCAGCGCGCGGGCGTCAAAGTTTTCGGCACGAGCGTCGACGACATCGACCGCGCCGAAGACCGCGAGCGCTTTGACGAAGTCCTCACGCAGACCCACATCCCGCGCCCGGAAGGCATCAGCGTCACGAACCTCCAGGACGCCATCGACGGCGCCGCCCGCATCGGCTATCCCGTCATGGTGCGCCCGTCGTACGTCCTCGGCGGCCGCGCCATGGAAATCGTTTATAACGAGACAGAGCTCCGCGACTACATGAGCCGTGCCGTCAAGGTCACGCCCGACCATCCCGTGCTCTGCGACCGTTACATGGAAGGCACGGAAGTCGAAGTCGACGGCATCAGCGACGGCATCGACGTCGTCATCCCGGGCATCATGGAGCACGTCGAGCGCGCCGGCGTCCACTCCGGCGACAGCATCGCCGTCTATCCGCCGCAGACGCTCCCTGCGAAAGTCATCTACACGATCATCGACTACACGGAGCGCCTCGGCAAAGCCCTGCACGTCAAAGGCCTGCTGAACATCCAGTTCGTCGTCAAGAACGACGAAGTCTACATCATCGAAGTGAACCCGCGCTCGTCGCGCACGGTGCCTTTTTTGTCCAAAGTCACGGACATCAAGATGGTGAACCTCGCGACGCGCATCGCGCTCGGCGCGACGGTCAAAGAGCTCGGCTACAAGTCCGGCCTCGTGCCGCCGAAACCGTACGTCGCCGTCAAAGCGCCGGTCTTCTCGTTTGCGAAGATGACGGACGTCGACATCGCGCTCGGCCCCGAGATGAAATCGACGGGCGAAGTCATGGGCATCGACTACCATTACGCCCGCGCGCTCTACAAGGCCATCGTCGGCTCCGGCATCCATGTCCCGACAAAAGGTTGCATCCTCTTCACGGTCGCGGACAAGGACAAAGAGGAAATGAAGCAGCTCGCGAAAGCATTCTCCGACCTCGGCTTCGAGCTCTGCGCGACGGCCGGCACGGCGCGCGCCATCGCCTCCATGGGCATCGACGTCGACGTCGTCGGCAAAGTCCACGAGCGGAAGTCCGACATCATTGAGATGATCAAGACCGGCAAGATCCACATGGTCATCAACACGCTGACGCAGGGCAAGCACTCCATGAACGACGGCTTCCGCATCCGCCGCGCCACCGTCGAGCACGGCGTCGCCTGCCTGACGTCCCTCGACACGGCCTGGGAAGTCATGCGCGTCCTCTCCTTCATGCGCGAACGCCGCCTCGTCTACAGCCTCGCACTCCAAGATTACGTCGGCGGGGGAGACGACCTGGCATGAAAAGAGGAACGCAACGATGAATCATTCAGTTTGATAGATTGCTAAGCGTGTCGAGTACAGCAGCCTCTCCCTTTGGGAGAGGGGGACCGCGTCAGCGGTGGAGAGGGTACTTGGGTGCGATAGCAAATCAAACTCCTCGCAGTTTCGAAGCAATGGATCCTACGAAAGGAGCTATCGAATGTCCGATGATCGTTTAATCGTCGCGTTAGACGTCCACACGATGGACGATGTCCAGCGACTTGTCGAATCCCTCGGCGACGCCGTCACCTATTACAAAGTCGGCATGGAGCTCTTCTACAGTGTCGGCCCCGATGTTGTTCGTTGGCTCAAAAAAGAAGGGAAGCACGTCTTCCTCGACCTGAAGCTCCACGACATCCCGAACACCGTCGCGGGCGGGCTCGCCTCGCTCATGACGCTCGGCGCCGACATCGTCAACGTCCACGCGAGTGGCGGCTATACCATGATGAAGACGGCGGCCGAGCGGCTGCATGCGGCAGCAGCAGAGCAGGGCATCCCGTGCCCGAAAATCATTGCCATTACCGTATTGACCAGCATGAACGAAGAAGACTGGGCGAAGCTCGGCGCGGCCGAGTCGATCGCTGACCATGTGACGCGCCTCGCAAAGCTCACGAAAGCGGCCGGCCTCGACGGCGTTGTCGCCTCCCCGCGCGAAGCCGCGTCCATCCGCGCCGCCTGCGGCGACAACTTCCTCATTGTAACGCCCGGCGTCCGCCCGGCAGGCGCGAGCATCGACGACCAGAGCCGCATCGCAACGCCCGGAGAAGCGCTAAAAAACGGCGCGACCCACCTCGTTGTCGGCCGCCCCATCCGCGCCGCAGAACATCCGAAAGAAGCGGCCCTTTCGATATTGAACGAAATGGCCACGGTATAACGCCTCCCCCTCTGGGGGAGGTGGCCCGCAGGGGCCGGAGAGGGTAGCGCATGAACTAGATTCCCATTCCTCTCGAAAGGAATCCGTAGCCCTTCATACGTCACCCTCTCCGCCTCGCATTCGCTCGGCACCTCCCCCAAGGGGGGAGGCTTGATTACAGAAATGGAGCGTGAAACACACCATGCCAATGACAGAAGAAGAAGTCAAAGCGCTTCTCATCAAAACCAACGCCATCATGAACGGCCATTTTCTCCTGACGTCCGGCCTCCACAGCCCGCACTACGTCGAGAAATTCAACGTCCTGCAGCATCCGCAGTACACGCAGCAGCTCTGCGAAGCCATGGCCGAAAAATTCAAAGACGCGAACATCGAGACCGTCGTCGGCCCGGTCACGGGCGGCATCCTGCTCGCCCATGAGACGGGCAAGGCGCTCGGCACGCGCGCAATCTTCACGGAGCGCGAGAACGGCAAGATGACATTCCGCCGCGGCTTCACGCTGCACCCGGGCGAGCGCTGCCTCATCGTCGAAGACATCGTCACGACCGGCGGCTCCATCAAAGAAGTCATCGACGTCGTCAAAGAACACGGCGGCATCCCCGTCGCCGTCAGCATGCTCGTCGACCGCAGCGGCGGCAAAGTCAGCTTCGGCGACGTCCCCTGCACGGCTCTCTTGCACCTTGACGTCGAGACGTACAAGCCCGAAGACTGCCCGCTCTGCAAGCAGGGCATCGCCATGACGAAGCGCGGCCGCACTGGCAAATAACGCGGAAAATCCTGTACAACCAAACAAGCAAAAGCAAGGGCAAGTGTAATGTTTTCTTACGCTTGCCCTCTTTTCATGGACAAATTGAAAATGCAGGGTAGCATTCATGGACGTTTGATGGTATAATATCCCACGTACGAAAACAAAAATACTGTATAAACATACGTTGTATGATACTCTGGAGGCTAGACCATGGAAAAACAAAAAAACGGGTTCTTTCTTGTACGGGAAGAGATCCTGCCCGAAGCGATCAAGAAGACGATCCGCGTGAAAGAAATGCTCAAGCGCGATGACAAGCTCACGATCAACGAAGCCGTCAAAGAAATGGATCTTTCGCGCAGCGCCTACTACAAATACAAGGACTACGTTTTTCCATTTTACGAGGCCAGCCAGAACAAGATCGTCACGCTGACGTTCCTCCTCGAGCACAAGAAGGGCGTGCTGTCGAGCGTGCTCAACACGATCTCGCAAGACTCCGGCAGCGTCCTCACGATCAACCAGGGCATCCCGCTGCAGGGCGTCGCGAATGCGACCGTATCCATCGAGACAGCACAGCTCTCCGTCGACCTCGAGGCGCTCCTCGACAAGCTCCGCATGGTCGACGGCGTGAAGCGCCTCGAAGTCCTCGGGCAGGCGTGAAGGAAAGAGGTGTGTCGATGATGAAAGAAGCAATCAAGATCGGCCTTTTGGGCTCCGGCACGGTCGGCTCGGGCGTCGTCCGCGTGCTCCGCGAAAACATGGAAGAAATCACGGCGAGAGTCGGCACACGGCTCGTCCTCGCCAAAGTGCTCGTGCGCGATCTTACGAAGCCGCGCCCGTACCTTGACGGCATCGAGCTCACGACGAAGCCGGAAGATATCCTCGAGGATGATGAAATCTCCGTCGTCGTCGAAGTCATGGGCGGCATCCACCCGGCGAAAGACTATATGCTGCGCGCCATGGCGAACGGGAAGAGCGTCGTGACAGCAAACAAAGACGTCGTCGCGGAATTCGGCCACGAGCTCTTCGACATGGCGGAGCAGCACGACGTCGATTTCCGTTTCGAAGCGAGCGTCGGCGGCGGCATCCCGATCATCATGCCGCTGAAGCAGTGCCTGACGGCGAACCGCATCTCGGAAGTCCTCGGCATCGTGAACGGCACGACGAACTACATGCTCACGAAGATGAGCGAGGACGGCGCGAGCTATGACGACGTGCTGAAGGAAGCGCAGGAAAAAGGCTACGCCGAAGCGAATCCGTCTGCCGACGTCGACGGCCTCGACGCCGCGCGCAAGGCGGCCATCCTCGCCTCCATCGCGTTCAATATGCGCATCAACTTTGCCGATGTCTCCGTCGAAGGCATCACGAAGATCACGCCGGAAGACATCGCGTACGCGAAAAATCTCGGCTATGTTGTGAAGCTCCTCGCCATCGGCAAGGAAACAGAAGATGGCGCGAACGTGCGCGTCCATCCGGTCTTTTTGCCGAAAGAGCATCCGCTGGCCTCCGTCAATGGCGTGTACAACGCCATCTTCGTGCGCGGCAACGCCATCGGCGAAGCGATGTTCTACGGCCCCGGCGCCGGCAGCCTGCCGACAGCCTCGGCCGTCGTTGCGGATGTCATTGATGTCTCGCGCGACATCGTCCACCATGCGTTCGGACGGATGAACTGCACGTGCTACCGTGAAAAGCGGCTGTGCCCGCTGGAAAAAACGTCGTCCTCGTACTACGTGCGCCTGCTCGTCGATGACAAGCCCGGCGTGCTCGGCGCGATCGCGACGGCGTTCGGCAATGCGGACGTGAGCCTGCAGTCCGTCATCCAGACGCAGCGCGATGAAAAAGATCATGCGGAAATCGTGGCCATCACGCATTGCGTGACACATGCGAACATCCTCGCGGCGCTCGGCGTGCTCAAGGCTTTGCCGGTCGTCAACGAAGTCCGCAACCTCATCCGCGTGGAAAATGACCGGGGGTGACACGATGGCAGAACGCGAAGAAGAAGATACAAAACGAACAACATACGCAGAACGTGCGGAACGCCCTGAAAGAACCATCCGCGTCCGCGTGCCGGGCACAAGCGCCAATCTCGGCGCCGGCTTCGATACGCTCGGACTCGCGTGCGACATTTATAATGAACTGGAGCTCACGCTGACGCACGCGCCCGGCCTGTCGTTTTCCATTAAAGGCGAAGGAGCAGGGCGCATCCCGGAAGACGAGCGCAACATCGTCTGGCGCTCCGTGCGCCTCCTGCTCGAGCGCGCGCATCGCGACCACGAATACCGCGGCGCCATCATCCGCATGAAAAACGACGTGCCGCTCTCGCGCGGCCTCGGCTCGAGCGCGGCCGCCATCGTCGCCGGCCTCAAAGCGGCGAACGCGCTCCTCTACAACCATTTCAACCGCCGCGAGATCCTGCACCTCGCGACCGAGATCGAAGGCCATCCGGACAATGTCGCACCGGCGATTTTCGGCGGCTTCACGGTCAGCACGACGAAAGGCCGGCACGTGGACACGTTCGCCTTTTTGCCGCGCCTCCGCCTGCGGTTCGTCGTCGCCGTGCCGGATTTTTACCTGCCGACGAAAAAAGCGCGGGAAGTGCTCCCCGAGACGGTGCCGCGTGCCGACGCCATCTTCAATATCGGCCGCGCTTCGATGCTCATTGCTTCGCTCATGAAAGGCAGCCCGCAGTTCCTGCGGCACGCGCTTGATGACGCGCTGCATCAGCCGTACCGCGCGAAGCTCATCCCGGGCATGTACGACGTGTTCCGTGCGGCGCGCGAGGCGGGGGCGCTCGGCACCGTGCTCTCCGGCGCCGGCCCGTGCCTCATCGCGTTCGCGCTCGAGCACGACCATCAGGAAGAAGCGATCGGCCGGGCGATGCAAGAGGCCTTCGCCCAGCACGGCGTCCAAGCAGAGATCAAGCAGCTCGGCCTCGATACGAAAGGCGCGCACATCATCAATCCTGGCCGTCACGCGCAGGAAAAAGAAGGAGCATAACATCATGTCCGTCCTCATCGAAAAAACCGTCCTCATGGATGTCGCCGCCATCCGCCGCGCGCTCACGCGCATCTCGCATGAAATCCTCGAGCACAACAAGGGCATGGAAGACGTCGTCCTCGTCGGCATCCGCACGCGCGGCGTGCCCATCGCCGAGCGCATCGCGAAAGAAATCGAGACCATCGAAGGCAAGCGGCCGCCGGTCGGCATCCTCGACATCACGCTGTACCGCGACGACCTCTCGACGCTCGGCTACCAGCCGGAAGTCCACGAGACGCAGCTGCCGGTTGACATCACGGGCAAGCAGGTCGTCCTCGTCGACGACGTGCTCTACACGGGCCGTACGATCCGCGCGGCGCTTGACGCCATCATCGACATGGGCCGTCCGAAAAGCATCCAGCTCGCCGTCCTCATCGACCGCGGCCACCGCGAGCTGCCGATCCGAGCCGATTACGTCGGCAAGAACGTGCCGACCTCGAAGCACGAAAGCGTCAGCGTCCAGCTGAATCCGACGGACGGCTCAGAGCGCGTGCTCATCCGTGAAAAGAAAGATTGAGCCCATGGAACAAGCTTCTTCCGTAAAAAGTGTGTGAAGTTGCTCGTGCAACGCGTCAGCGGAACATCCTAAGCCGCAGCATCCCGAACGGACAACGTTCGGAAGCAACAGCACAACGACATCAGGGCAAGCAGCAGATCCATAGCAGCAGACCAAAAATGCTGCTATGGATTTTGTTTTGAGGTTTTACTGTTGACAATAGGAAAAGTGCACAGTAAAATAACGTTAGCAAATTTGAAAGGAACGATGCTTCCCTATGACGGCTACTTCCAATCCTTATCCCTCCGAAAAAGTGTCTGATGTTGCTGTTGCAACCCCTACCACAATTTCAACGGCAACAGCGTCCATCATGTCACCAGATTACTTTGTGGCGCATTGGCAAGAAATCCTGCCGCGTTACATTGGCCACGGCCGACCGTCGGCTGACACGATGGTTCATTACACATCGTACATCCAACAGTTTTTTGATTGGTGCACAGCGATCGGTCGTCATCCGATGGCGGTCACGGATTTCGAGATGCGCGGCTTCTTGGAATGGCTGTACGGCCAAGGCTACAAAGATGACACGATTGCCGTGAAGCTCGTCTCGATCCGGCGGCTCTTCAACGCCGCTGAACGCTTGCACATCATCATCGACAACCCGTGCCAAGACCTCTACGTGCCGAACGCGACGCCAGACGAGCTCATTCATTTTTTCACGCCAGATCAATTGTATGAAATCTGCGAGTTCTATGGAATGAACGATGATGTTTTCCTTCGCGAACGCAACATCGCCATCGTGTACCTCATGGGCGTTGAAGGCATGCGTAACGTCGAAGTTCATCGCATGAACCGCGAAGACATCGACACGGACATGAATTCTATTTTCGTACGCGGCAAAGGCCACGATCGTCGTATTTTTCCATGTGACGAGACGATGTCTCATTTGAAGGCGTATCTTTCTACTTGTCCGGCAAAAGTTCCAAAGGACGGAGCGTTTACGCCCATGTTCCTTTCTAATTCGCACAAAAATAAAAACGGCCGCCTATCTCGAAATGGAATTCGCTTCATCATTGACCAGTCGCTCGTCGAGACCGGCTTCAAGCGGCCCGGCGTCAGCTGCCATGCGCTCAGGCACAGCGCCGGCACGAATCTCTACGCCGCGACGAAAGACCTGCGTCTCGTCCAGGACACGCTCGGCCATCGCGATCCGAAGACGACGGCACGCTATGCCCACGTCCAGGAACGCCTCAAGAACCGCCGCACCGCTTCCATCGTGCCGCGGCCGCAGCCGCCGAAATCCTGAATCTGTGTACGTTGTTGCGCGTGCAACTTCTCGCACTTTTTGCATGCAATCAAACAGAAAAAACCGTCAAGGCTTCACAGTCGCATGACTGCTGCCTTGACGGTTTCTGTTTCTCTTGGCTTATTCGCTGAAATATTTCATTGACGTCTTCTTCCACTCTTTTTTCGAGTAGAGCATGACGCGGTTCGGCACGTGATTTTCTTTTGCGAGCTTGTCCGCAATCGCTTCGCATTCCTCGCGGCTGTGGCCGTGGATCATCGTGTAGAGGTTGTACGGCCAGCCCGGCGCGGTATTGCGGTCGTAGCAATGCGAGACGGCGGGCGACTGCGCCATGGCAGTCGCGACCTCATCGAGGCGATCCACCGGCACTTCCCACGCGCAGAGCGCGTTCGCAGCAAAGCCAATCTCGCGATGGCGCAGGACGGCGCCCATCTTGCGGATCATGTGCTGCTCGCCCAGTTCCTTGACGCGGTCAAGAAAGACCGCTTCCGTCACGCCGGCACGCGCCGCGAGTTCCTTGTAGGGCTCGGGGACGAGCGGAAAGTCGCCTTGCAGCGCACGCACAACGGCTTTATCGAGGTCGCTCATCGTCACGCGCTTGCCGGACGACGTCGAAGAAGGTCCATGCGACGAAGAGGAAGAGAATGCTACGTTTTTTTGTTTTTGCGTCAAGCCGCGCACACCTCTCGTTGTTTCATCATCGCAGTTCACTTCAACTGGAACTGCACATTGATCTTGTATTTCTTCCGCGCCTTGAGATTCATCATGCCGCGCACGCCAGGAAGTGTCCGCACCTCGTGCAAGATGCGCTTCTCGAGCGCCGGGTTCGGCGTCAGGAGCGTGAACCAGAGATTGTACTTGCCCTCGCGCTCATAATTATGCGTCGCGCCTGGATACTGGTTGACCGCTTCAGCGACAGATTTCATCGCAGCCTCGTCGACTTCCAGCGCGACGAGCGTGCCTTCATAGCCAAGCTGCGACGAATTGAAGAACGTGCCGATGCGGCGCAGGAAACCTGCCGCCTGCAAGGCTTTGAGATGCGCAAGCACCGTCGCCTCATCCGTCCCGAGCTCTTCCCCGAGCTTCGCGAACGGATGGCTGCAGACGGGGAGATGCGCCTGCAAGAGGTTCAAGAGCGCTTTGTCAAACGGCGATAAGTTCATCATGGAGCTGCCTCCTCCCACACAATGGTTCGTAACGCAAAGGTCACGCGGACCCAGATTTATGAATCCGATTCATTGTGTTTATTTTAACAGCGCCTCCCCAATCACGTCAAGCAAATCTGAACGCCCTTCATTTTTCAGCGACGAGTACGGCAGGACGGAGAGGTCGGGCACGCCGAGCGCGCGCTGGATGACGGCCACCTGCTTCTGCCGTGCCGTCTTGCCAAGCTTATCTGCCTTCGTCGCGATGACGAGCACGGGCAGTCCGCGCCGCACGAGCCACTGGAACATCTCGATGTCGGACGCCATCGGCGCGTGACGGATGTCGATGAGCTGGCAGACGAACTGCAAGTCCTGCGAGGTCGTCAGATATTCTTCGATGAAGGCCGCCCAGAGCTTTCGGTTCCCCTTTCCTGTCTTTGCATAGCCATATCCGGGCAGGTCGACGAGGTAAAAATTCTGCCGCGCTTCCCGTCCCGGGAGCTTCGCGCCGAGCTCGTAGAAGTTGATCGTCTGCGTCTTGCCCGGCTGCGACGAGACGCGTGCGAGATTCTTGACGCGCGTCAGCGAGTTGATGAGCGACGATTTGCCGACGTTCGAGCGGCCGATGAAGACGAATTCCGGCAGCCGCTCCGATGGGTATTGCGACTTGTTGACAGCAGACGCGAGGTACTGCGCTTGCGTGATGATGACTTCTTGCTGTTCCATGGGTCCTCCCTTGCTCTTTTTCTTCGAAAAAAGGAGCGGTTGTAGTTCCTAGACCGATTCCACATACATCCGTTGCCGAACGTGGCGACCACAGTAGCCTCTCCCTCTGGGAGAGGGGGACCGCGAAGCGGTGGAGAGGGTACTAGGGTGCGATAGCTGAACAACAAACAAGAAGTCTTCAAAGCATCAGGTCGTTTGAGTTAAAACGCGATGCTTTGAAGACTTCTTTGTATTTGAGACAAATCGCACCCTCGTACCCTCTCAGTCGCGCTACGCGCGCCAGCTCTCCCAGAGGGAGAGCCTGCTGTAAGCGTTACGATCGGCATTCTTATGAAACCGTTCCAGTAAATGCAACAGCCCCTTTTGGCTTCCTATCGGATTTTTACGCGCTGGCTTCTTGCGCTTTCGCCTTTTTCTTGTCAATCGTGACGACAGGCGTCTGATGTTTCTCGACGGTTTCCTTCGTCACGCGGCAAGCCGAGGCGCCGTCCATCGACGGGACTTCATACATGACATCGCGCATGATGCCTTCGATGATGCTCCGGAGGCCACGCGCGCCCGTCTTGCGCTTGAGTGCTTCCTTCGCGATGAGGTGGAGCGCTTCGTCCTCGAACGACAGCTTGACGCCATCCATCTCGAGGAGCTTCGCGTACTGCTTCACGAGCGCGTTGCGCGGTTGCGTAAGGATCTGGATGAGCGCATCCTCATCGAGCGCATCGAGCGTCACGACGACCGGCAGGCGGCCGATGAATTCCGGGATCAAGCCGTTCTTCAAGAGGTCTTCCGGCAGGACATGACGCAGGACATCGCCGATGTTCTTCTCCTTGTGCGACGTGATGTTCGCGCCGAAGCCGAGCTGCTTCTCGCCGAGGCGGCTCTCGATGATCTTCTCGATGCCATCGAACGCACCGCCGCAGATGAAGAGGATGTTCGTCGTGTCGATGCTGATGAGCTCCTGGTGCGGATGCTTGCGGCCGCCCTGCGGCGGCACGGAAGCATGCGTGCCTTCGAGAATCTTCAGCAGCGCCTGCTGCACGCCCTCGCCCGAGACATCGCGCGTGATCGAAGGATTCTCCGACTTGCGGGCGATCTTGTCGATCTCGTCGATATAGATGATGCCGCGCTGCGCTTTTTCGATGTCGTAGTCCGCCGCCTGGATGAGCTTCAAGAGGATGTTCTCGACATCCTCGCCGACATAGCCCGCTTCCGTCAGCGACGTGGCGTCCGCAATGGCGAACGGCACATTGAGGATGCGCGCGAGCGACTGTGCGAGCAGCGTCTTGCCGCTGCCCGTCGGGCCGATCATGAGGATGTTCGACTTCTGGAGCTCGACCTCGTCGCCTTTCGGCTGCGCGGAATTGATGCGCTTGTAATGGTTGTAGACCGCCACGGAAAGCGTCTTCTTCGCTTCCTCCTGGCCGATGACATATTGGTCGAGGATGGCGCGGATGTCCTGCGGTTTCGGGACATCCTTGAGCTCCACTTCGACGTCTTCGCTGAATTCTTCCGCAATGATTTCATTGCAAAGCTCGATGCATTCGTCGCAGATATAGACGCCGGGACCGGCCACGAGCTTCTTGACCTGGTCCTGGGTCTTGCCGCAGAACGAGCACTTGAGCTGCCCTTTATCCTCGCCGAACTTCAACATAGGCTCACCCCTCAGTCTTCGGCTTTCGCCTTGGAGGTTCTCGTGGACTTCGCCGGTTTCTCAGCCTTTTCCGTCTTGCCGGCCGCCGCCTTGCGCGTGATGACTTCGTCGATGAGGCCATACGCTTTCGCTTCGGCCGCCGTCATGAAGTTGTCGCGCTCCGTGTCCTCGACGATCTTCTCAATCTTCTGGCCCGTCGTGTCCGCGAGGATCTCATTGATGACTTCGCGGATGCGCAGGATTTCTTTCGCCTGGATCTGGATATCCGTGGACTGGCCCTGCGCGCCGCCGAGCGGCTGATGGATCATGATGCGCGACATCGGGAGAGCGAAGCGCTTCCCCTTTGCGCCCGCCGTCAGCAGGACAGAGCCCATGCTGGCCGCCTGGCCGATGCAGATGGTCGAGACGTCGGGCTTTATATACTGCATGGTGTCGTAGATGGCGAGGCCCGCCGTCACGACGCCGCCCGGGCTGTTGATGTAGAGGTAGATGTCCTTGTCCGGGTCCTCGGATTCGAGGAACAGGAGCTGCGCGACGACCGTGTTCGCCACGGCATCGTCGATCGCGCCGCCGAGGAAGATGATGCGGTCTTTGAGGAGGCGCGAGTAAATGTCATACGCGCGCTCGCCGCGGTTCGAGGTCTCGACGACCATTGGTACGTAATTCATGTGTCTATTCCCCCTGCGGGAAACGGGAATCACTCTGCGATGCTGTCGAAGATGAACTGCATCGTCTTGTTGCGGGCGACCGAGTTCACAAGATCGCCTTGTCTTCCCTGCTCCCGGATGATTTTCTTGACCTGCTTCGGCGTCGCGCCATACGCAGCCGCCATGATCTCTACTTCTTTGTCGAGGTCTTCTTTTTCCACCGTGATGTTTTCCGCTTTCGCGACTTCTTCGAGCATGAGGCCCGTGCGGACGTTCTTCTCCGCCGTCTCGCGGTACGTCTCGCGGAGTTTCGCGATGTCCGTGCCAGCGAACTGCAGATACTGCTCGAGCTGCATGCCCTGCTGCGCGAGGCGCATCTGCATCTCGCGGATCATGCGCTCGACTTCGTTGTCGATCATGACGGGCGGGACGTCGACCGTCGTATTGTTCGTCGCCGTCTCGAGCGCCTGCTCTTTCTGCGCATCTGCGGCCTTGCGCTCGTTGTTTTTCTGGAGGTTTTCGCGGATATCGGCCTTCAAGGCATCGAGCGTGTCGAACTTGCTCGCAGCTTTCGCGAACGCGTCGTTGATCTCCGGCAGTTCCTTGCGCTTGATGCTGTTGACTTTGCAATGGAAGACCGCCGCTTTGCCCGCGAGGTCTTTCGCATGATATTCCTGCGGGAACGTGACGTTCACGTCTTTTTCCTCGCCGGCATGGACGCCGACGAGCTGATCCTCAAAGCCCGGGATGAAACTCCCCGAGCCGATCTCGAGCGGATAGTCTTTGCCTTCGCCGCCGGCGAACGCGACGCCGTCGATCTCGCCTTTGTAGTCGAGCGTCGTGAAATCGCCTTTTTCCACAGCTGCGCCTTCCGGAGCGTCGACCATCTTCGACTGATGCTCCGCCATGTGGTCGAGCTGCTGCTGGACAGCTTCGTCCGTGACTTCCTCGATGTTCTTCTCGATCTTGAGACCCTTGTATTCGCCGAGCGTGACCTCCGGGCGCGGCACGACCGTCGCCTTGAACACGAGGTCCTTGCCGTCTTCGAGCGTCACGATCTCGACTTCCGGACGCGCGACGATCGTCTCGATGCTCTGGTCTTTCATCGCATCTTCGATCGCTTTCGGCGCGAGGAGGTCAAAGGCTTCCTGCAGGACGGCGTCCTTGCCGACGTGCGTCTCGACGATGCGGCGCGGTGCCTTGCCTTTGCGGAAGCCGGGGATTTTCACCTGGCTTGCAAGGCGCGTGCAAGCGCGGCTTTCTGCCTTGTCGAGCTCGGCGCTTTCGACTTCGATCGTCAGGACGACCTGCTGGTTCTCTATCTTTTCTGCTGAAACTTTCATCTTTGGGGATGACCTCCTGTTGAAATATCAAAATCGTGTACAAGAAAAAACTCATACAAAATCAGCATACCACAAAACGCTGGAAAACACAAGATTGTGTGGTTCACAGCAAGGATTTCATGCGCTCCACCGGCACGGAAAGATCCATATGGCCGGAAAGCGTCTCAATATTTTTGCCTTCGATAAGGATGTGGACATTCTTGACTTCGGGGAAATCCGTCAGCGTGTTGACGATCGAGCCGACGAGCATCTCCTCGCCCGTCGAGCCGCCGACGAAATTCGTCTGGAGCTCCTTGCTGAAGTTCACGACGGCCGTGCCACCCTTCAGCGTGACGGAAAGAAGTTTTGCCTTCTTCGGGAAAATTGTCGCCTGCCCTTTTTCCGTCGGCCCTTGCATGAGCGATGCGAGCGCTGCCGTGTATTTGTCTTTGTCCTTGCTCGTCGTGATCTTGCGCGACGAAGCGATGAGCTTCGTGCCCTGCTCGTTCGGGTAATAGACCTCGATGGTCAGCGTCTCGGAATCGGACGCCTTCGGTTTCGCAGAAGACGAAGACGATGATGACGCCTCGCTACCTTTCGAGGAACTTGCAGAAGATACCGCGCTCGAAGCCGCAGGTTCCTTGGATGCCTGATTGCCGCAACCAGCCAAAACTGCGGACAACGCCAATACGCACGCAAGGAGGAGCGCAGAAAACATCGGCTTCCATCTCTTCATGGGGAACACTCCTAACAGTTCAATTTCAATGTCATGGAATCATCATCGCACGGCTTCAACGTTCCGTGAAGTAGCGGCTGAGTCCGACCGCGAGCGCATAAGCCAGCCGCTCCTGATATTCTTCATCCGCCAGCAAATCTTCCTCTGCTGGATTCGTGACGAACGCGAGCTCGACGAGCGATGCCGGCATGGAAGAATGGCGGATGACGTAGAAATTCGCCGTCTTGACGCCGCGATTGCGACGGCCGCCGGCACGATCCAGCTCCTCATTGAGGATGGTCGCGAGGCGTGCCCCGCGCGACGAGCCCGCGCAATAGTACGTCTCCATGCCGTTCGCGTCCGCATTCGAAAACGCGTTGCAATGGATGCTGAGGAACACTTCTGCGCCCGGCGTGCGTTCGCCGACGTCGACACGCGCCTGGAGCTCCTGTCCGGCCGTAGCGTTCGGGCCGTAGACATCGACATCCGTGTCACGCGTCATCGCCGTCCGCGCGCCCGACGCCTCGAGGATGCGCTGGAGATCCTGTGCGACGGCGAGCGTGACGCTCGCTTCCGTCACGCCCGAAGGCCCGACGGCGCCCGTGTCGCTGCCGCCATGTCCGGGGTCGATCACGACCGTGTGGCCTTTCACGCCATCGACGGAGGGCGCCTCGGGTTCTGCCGGCTTTTGATAAATGTCAAACGCGAGGCGGAACGGCTTGCGTGCGCGGCGATCGGCTTCGATGGCCGTGACCTTGACGGCCGCTTCGCCAAACGTTGGAGCGAGCGCGATGTGGAGCTCCGTATGGCGCTCGCCTGTTTCATCGATGCGAATCTCTTTGACGATATTGCTCGACTGCTGGATGTGCTGCTTGAGATTGCCGCGCACCGTATCCGCGAGATCGATGACGATTTCCTTCTTGAGCAAGGTCTTCTGCCGGATCTCGTATTTCACATCGGATTCGTTCATGCCGATCTCGATGCGCCACGCGTCCGCGCCATCCACCTTCGTCGCATACGACTGGAAATAATTCAGTTCGTGGACGGGCTGCTGACGTGCAGCCGAAGCTGTCGAGATGCCAAAGAGCGGCAACAAAACCGCGAACGCGATCAGAAACTGGCAGGCTTTCCAAAGATATTGCATGAGTAATGTTTCCCTCTTCTCCTCAATCGTCTTTCATGAGTTCGCGTGCTTCTTCTTCCGCGGCTTCCGTCGCTTCCTTGTCATACGCGATATCGATCGTGATGTAATCGCCCTCGGAGAGGCCGCCTGGAAGATAGCTCTTCGGGAAATTGCACTTCTTCATGTCGTCGCCGAGAAGCAGCACCGCCTTGTCTTCCTCGAAGCGGTCGATGTATGCCGAGATCATTTATTTTTCCCCTTTCACATCATACGCCTTGCCGTCCGTCGTGATGGTGATCGTGCCGTTCTTGTCCGTCTCGAAAATCTTAGCCTTGATCTTCTTGTACGCGGCGAGCGTTTCCTTGTGCGGATGACCGTAATCATTGCCGGCGCCGCAGGAAATGAGGCAGACTTCCGGCTGCACGGCATCGAGATACGCTTTCGACGACGACGTATGGCTGCCGTGATGCGGAGCTTTCAGCACGAGGCTCTTGACGCCATCGCGATGCGCCTGGAGGATCGCCGCTTCCGTCTCTTTTTCCGCATCGCCCGTGAACAGCATCGTGAAGTCGCCAAAGACGAGGCGGCCGACGACCGATTCATTGTTCGGGTTGTGCTTGTAGCCTTTGTCCTGCCCTTTCTTGACGAGATCCGCGCTCGGAGAAAGCACTTCAAAGCGCACGCCGCCGCCGAGGTCGAGCACGTCGCCCGCCTTGAGGCCCTGGCGCTTGACGCCCTGCGCTTTCGCCTTTTTGAGATAGCCAGTGAAAAGCTTCGACGTCGACGGCATGCCGTTGTCGTAGATCATGCCGATCTTGTATCCGCCATCGAACAGCACATCCATGCCGCCGATGTGATCGGCATGCGGATGCGTGAGGATGACCTTGTCGATGTTCTTCACGTTCGCCTTCTTGAGCTCTTTCGCGAGCTTGTCGCGCTCATCCACGTCGCTCGTGTCGACGAGCACCGTCTGCTCCGGCGTTTCGATGAGGATCGCATCGCCCTGGCCGACGTTGAGCATCTTCACGGTCACCTTACCAGAGACCGCTGAAGACGAGCTGGAAGACGCGCCCTGCGAACTTGCGCCGCTGCCTGACGTCCCTGGATTGCCGCAACCGGCGAGCAGCAACAGGGAGACGCAGAGCAGCAAGCTGAATGAGAGGATCGCTTTCCAAAGTTTCATATGCTAGACCTTTCTATCCTGTGCGTCAAATCATCACTTTGCTTCGCCGAGGATCCGCACTTCCGGGTGGAGCTCGACGCCGTGCGCCTCTTTGACGCGGCGCTGGACTTCGTGGATGACGCCGAGCACGTCCGCTGCCGTCGCGCCGCCGAGATTCACGACGAAACCCGCATGCTTCGTCGAAACCTGCGCGCGGCCGACCGTCAGGCCCTTGAGTCCCGTCTCCTGGATCAGCGTGCCGGCAAAATAGCCTTTCGGCCGCTTGAACGTCGAGCCCGCGCTCGCAAGTTCGAGCGGCTGCTTCGATTCACGGCGCTGCGTGAAGTCGGCGATCTTTGCATCGATATCCGCCTGGACACCTTGCTGCAATTGGAGCTCGACCTCGCAGATCGCTTCGCCATTCGATTGGAAAATGCTGTGACGATAGCCAAGATCGATTTCTCCGACAGCTCGCTCGACAAGCTCGCCGTCCCGCGTCACGGAACGGACGCAGGCAACGACGTTTTTCATCTCGCCGTCATACGCGCCCGCATTCATGAAGCAGGCGCCGCCGAGGCTGCCCGGGATGCCGCAGGCAAATTCCATGCCCGTGAGCCCGTGCGCAGCAGCAGCAGCCGAAACATCCTTGAGGAGCGCCCCTGCGCCTGCTGTGATCTTCGTGCCTTCGACGCGGATGTCCGACATCGGATGGTTGAATTTCACGACCGCGCCGCGGATGCCGCCATCGAGCACGAGCACGTTCGAGCCGTTGCCGAGGAGCGTGACAGGAACGCCGTGCTTCTTGACGCGTTTCAGCACGCGTGCAACCTCTTCCATCGAGCCCGGCAAGATGAGCACGTCGGCAGGCCCGCCGATTTCGAAGGTCGTATGGAGCCGCATCGGTTCGTCCACAAGCACCTGGCTGGACGACAAAAACGTCCGCAGGTCGCGGACGAAAGAGTTCATGGTTTCATTCATTATATCCATCCCATCTCAAATATGAAGACCCGGGCCCTTGCCTGCGAGTCCGGCAAACCCCTGTTGGCGCAGCGCTTCGTAAGCCACGATGGCCACGGAGTTCGAAAGGTTCAGCGACCGCGCCTCCGCTATCATCGGGATGCGCACCGATCGGTCCCATTTCATCTGCAAGAGTTCTTCCGGCAGGCCCCGCGATTCCTTGCCGAAGACCAGGAAATCGTCCAGCCCGTACGTAGCGTCCGTATAGGCGCGCGGCGCCTTCGTCGAAAGATAGTGAAAGGCGTGGCCATGATACATGGCCGCGACCTCCGCGAAGCAATTGTGATAATGCACGCGCACGAGATGCCAATAGTCGAGCCCGGCATGACGCAGATGCTTCTCGTCCGTCGAAAAGCCGAGCGGCCGCACGAGATGAAGCTCCATCCCCGTCGCCGCACAGAGACGCGCGATGTTCCCCGTGTTGCCCGGGATCTCCGGCTCTACCAAAACAATGTGCAAGACGATTTTCCCTTCCTTACGATCAGGCGATCAAAGCTGCCCGATAAACTTGTGCGTCTGCGGGATGACGCGTGCGTCCCGCACGTGGCGCATAGCCTCGGCCTGCATCGCGAGCACGCGTTCCGGCGGGCAGGCCGCCACGCCGCCGCACGGCGTCACGGGCTGGAGGATCAGCAGCGCATCAGGCGCCACGCTTTCTAAAAGCGAAACGGCGCGGATGAATTCCTCGTCCGGCGTGTTTTCCGCGATGACCATCTTCACGTAAAGTTCCTTGCGGCGTGCGAGCGTCAGGAAACGACGATGCGCGTCCCAGAGCGCCTCGCCCGTGGCGCTCGGCAGCTTCAGATCCATGCTGATGATATCGACATCATCGAGCACCGTCGCCAAAGGCTCGGATAGCGTGCCATTCGTCTCGAGCAAAAACGGCGTCAGCGCATCGACTTTGCCGCGCAACGTATGGATGAACGGCGCGTGCAGCAATGGCTCGCCTCCCGTGAAGCTCACGGCCTGCGTCGGCGCCTCGACGAGCAGCGCCCGGATCTGCACGGCGGCATCCTCCGCACTGACGGGATTGAGGAGTTCATGAAACATACGGCTGCCCGCCGCTGTCTCGATGCGGCAGGCAGGATGCGCCCCGATCGCGTGTTCCGTGTCGCAGTAAGCGCAGTGGAGATTGCATCCCTCGAACCGCACGAATACCTGTCGGCATCCGACATACTTGCCTTCGCCCTGGATGGACGAAAAGATCTCAATGATATTTTCGCTGTCCTTGCTCATCGCAGCGGCCCCCTGTCTCTCGATTTTATGGGAAAAATTGTTTACGGTTTTGAATACGTCACGCTCGATTTCGGCGACTCCCAGACCGTCACGGCAGAGAGTGCCGCATCGCTGCCGTGTGCCTCGAAGCACGCAGCCGGCGCGAGTTCTTCAAAAATGATGCGCGCGAGATTTTCTGCCGTCGGCTTCGTGTCGCTCGAAAAGGGTTCGAGTTCGTTGAGATACCGATGGTCAAAGCGATCGAGCGCATCATGGAGCGCCGCTTTCACGGTCTTGAAATCGATCAGCATGCCGAGATCGTCGAGCTTCGTGCCTTGCACCGTCGCTTCGACAACCCAGTTATGCCCGTGCAGCCGCGCGCATTTGCCCGGATATCCGGGAATCTGGTGCGCTGCTTCGAACGCGCCTTGTACTTTCAATTGATACATGTCAATCCTTCCGCTCCGTTGCCCCTACATTTTTCGTGTTTTTGACATTGCCTACGATGTCGCTCATCGTCATGGCGCGCGTGTGCTTCGTATGGCTCCACTCATGCTCGTTGCGGTGGAGGAAGCCGAGGAAGATGATCGGGATCCACGAGTAGATGAAGACCGGATACAGCAGCATATAGAGCCACGATTTCCATTTCGCGCGGATCTTGATCAGGATGATCATCGGCAAGATGTACTGGCCGAGCATGATGGCCGTCATGAGCTGCGACGGCATGAAATTGTAAATGTTCGTATAAAACGGCGGGAATGCGAGCTGGATGTAGCTGATGACGATGAAGACCGTCGAGATCATCAGGAAATGCGGCTGCATGAGATAGATGCACTCGTCCCACATGCGGATATCCTTGTGCTTCCAGCCGGCCTTGAGCATCTTCGGGATGAAGCGGTTGCCGACATCGAACTGGCCCTGCGCCCAGCGACGGCGCTGGTTCCACGATTGCTTGAATGTCAGCGGCTTCTCGTCGTAGATGATCGCGTCGTGCGCCCAAGCCGTCTTGATGCCTTCGGCCATGCACTTCATCGTGAATTCCATGTCTTCCGTCAGGCACGTCGCCTGCCAGCCATGCTTTTTGAGGATCTCGACATCAAAGCACATGCCCGTGCCGCCGAGGCACGCGGAAAGGCCGATGTTCGATTTCGCGAGATGCGAAATGTAGCAGATGACCCAGAACGCGATGGCAAACGTGCCGGACACCCATGTGTCATACGGATTCTTTGCATCCATATAGCCCTGGATGACCTTGTCGCCCTTGCAGAGGCGGTTGTTCATCTCCATGAGGAACTGCGGATGCACGAGATTGTCCGCGTCGAACACGCAGATGGCATCGTACTGCTTTTCCATCTTGAAGAGGCGGTCAAACATCCAGTCGAGCGCGTAGCCTTTGCTCTTCTTCGTCGGATGCGTGCGCACGTGCACGAGCGCGCCAGCCTCTTCTGCCACTTTCGCCGTGTTATCCGAACAATTATCCGCAATCACGTAGATGTCATACATATCTTTCGGATAATTGATCTGCTGGAGGTTCTCCACGAGATCGCCGATGACGACTTCCTCATTGTGCGCGGCCACGACGAGCGCGAACGTCTTCCGGGGCGTCGTGATCTTCTTTTCCTTGCGCCGCCACATGCCGCAGAAGCCGATGACGAAGAAATAGAGCGTGAAGAGAAAAATGAGAATCTGCATCGGCACCATGATGATGTCGAAGGGATGCGTGAGGGTCATACTTCAATCCTTCTTGCAGAAAAGCAGAAACAGCGAATTCACGATGCCGAACGCCGCATACGTCGAGAAAACCGCAACAAAAACCGCTGGGCAGACGGCGCCGCGTCCCGCCCAGACGATCGCGACGAACATGAGTACAGCGAAAATCTTCGGCACGAGATACATCTTGTCGCCGCCATCGCCCTTGAAATTCGGATAATGCACCTGGCTCACCATGAGATAGGCCACGATGGCCATCACGAGAGGATACGACCAGCCAAAACTGTGCGGGTCGACGCCCAGCGAGACGAAGAGCATCGTCGTCATCGCGACGATGTTGCCGCCGGCCGGGATCGCGAGGCCTTGGAAATAACCGTGGATATCATTCGCATTCACATTGAAGCGCGTGAGGCGCCACATGCCGCAGCATGCAAAAAAGATCGCGACGGCGCAGCCGAGGATGCCGAAATCCTTCAGGCAAAACTCATACGCGAGGAGCGCCGGCGCGACGCCGAACGAGCCGAGGTCGCAAAGAGAATCCATTTCCTTGCCGAACTCGCTCGCGACGCCGAAAAAACGCGCCGTGCGCCCGTCGAGGCCATCCGCGACAAGCGCGCAAAAAATGAAGATCGACGCAAGCAAAAAATCATGATGCAGCGTCGAGAGCATCGAGCACATGCCGAACACGAGATTCGACGCCGTGCACATATTCGGGATGATTCTCCGATAATTCATTCGATTGATTCTCCCTTTTCCGTTTCCTTGATGCGGCCGAGCACCGTCTTGCCGCCCGTCACCTTCTGCCCCGGACGTACGAGCACATCGACCTCTGACACCGGCATCGTGACCTCGAGGCACGAGCCGAAGCGGATCATGCCATAGAGCTCGCCCTGCTTCAGCACGTCATCCATCGTCACCCACGACACGATGCGTCGCGCGAGGATGCCCGCGATCTGCTTGACCGTGATGCGCAGGCGGTCGCTCTCGAGGCCGATGAGGTGATGCTCATTGACGAAGCCGACTTCGTCCTTGTAAGCCGGCCGGAAGCGCCCGCAGAAATATTTTTGCAGCTTGATCTCGCCGTCCATCGGGCTGCGGTTCACGTGCACGTTGAAGACCGACATGAAGATGACGACCTTCTTGCACGGCCCCGCGACGAACTCGTCCGGATCGTGCGCGAGATCGACGACTTCCTGCACCGTCCCGTCTGCCGGCGAAAAAATCGCGGTCGCATCCCGCGTGATCGTGCGATGCGGATTGCGGAAAAAATAGCAGAAATAGAGCATCAGCACGAATGGCACGATAGCCGCGTACGGGTGCAAGCCGAACCCGAACAGCACGGCCAGCACGAAGCACGTCGCGATAAACGGGTAGCCCTCTCGAACAATCGTCAAAGGGACACCTCCTACAAATTTCTGGACTCATTATAGAGGAAAGCGCCGCATTTGTCTACTTTCGCGATGCATGCACCTTCAGCACGAACTTCGGCAGCGCGAGCAAGCGCCCTGCCCGCTTCGGCTGCATCATGCCGCGGAACAGCCACTCGAGTTTCGCGCGCTGCATCCAGCGCGGCGCGCGCTTCATGACGCCCGCCATGACGTCGAATGTCCCGCCGACGCCGATGCAGACCGGCACGCCGAGCACGTCCTTGTATTTTTTCAGCCATTTTTCCTGCTTCGGCACGCCGAGCGCCGCGAGCAGGATGTCCGGCTTCGCCGCCTGGATCTTCGATACGATGGCCGGCTCGTCCGCTTCCGTGAAAAAGCCGTTGCGCGTGCCGACGATCTCAATGCCGGGATACAGCGCTTCCGCTTTCGTTTTCGCCTTATCTGCCACGCCGGGCGCCGAGCCGAAGAAATAGATGCGGTAGCCTTTCTGTGGCGCGATGCGCATGAGTTCCTGTGCCATGTCATAGCCCGCGACGCGCTCCGGCATCGCGTGACCGAGATGGTGCGCAGCCCAGACCGTGCCAGCGCCGTCCGGCGTCACCATGTCCGCCGCGCAAAGAATGTCCTTGAGCGCTTTGTCATGTGTCGCGCGCATGAGCATTTCCGCATTGGCTGTCGCGATGAGATGCGGCTTCCGCTCCGCGATGTATCCTTCGACACGTGACACGGCTTCCGCCATCGTGACCGCATCGACGGGCACGCCCAAAATCTTGACTTTCTCTGCCATCAGCAATCTCCTTCTCTGCTCCGCCTCACGCGAGCACGCCCGCCATCGCAGCGCGCACGACCGCTTCCGGCACGTCATCTTTCACGACGGTGTGGCCGATCGCGTCCATGAGCACCCAGTGCACTTTGCCGTTGACGGTCTTCTTGTCGTGGAAAATATTCTGGTACATCGCATCGACCGTGCAGCCTTCCGCTTTTGTCGGCAGGCCGAGGCGCTCGATGAGCGCGACGACGCGCGCTTGCGTCGCCTCGTCCACGAGGCCGAGGCGGCGGCTGATGTCCGCCGCGCCGACCATGCCGATGGCGACGGCTTCCCCATGATTGTAGCAGGTGTAGCCGGTCTCCTGCTCGATGGCATGCGCCATCGTATGACCGAAGTTCAAGATGCGCCGCAGGCCGGCCTCTTTTTCATCCTGGCTGACGACGGCCGCCTTGATCTCGCACGAGCGCGCGATCATATGGATGGCCGCCTCGGGCGCGAGCGCCAGCACGTCGCCAAGATGCTGTTCGAGGAACGCGAAGAACGCCGCATCGTAAATGATGCCGTATTTCACGATTTCGCCGAGTCCCGTCGCGATCTCGCGCTGCGGCAGCGTCGTCATGAGATCGAGGTCGATGAAGACGGCGTCCGGCTGGTAAAAGCAGCCAATGAGGTTCTTGCCGAGCGCGTGATCGACGGCCACTTTGCCGCCGACGCTCGAATCAACCTGCGCGAGGAGGCTCGTCGGCAGCTGCACGAACGGAACGCCGCGCATATACGTGCTCGCGACGAAGCCCGCGAGATCGCCGACGACGCCGCCGCCCAGCGCGAAGACGGGGGACCTCCGGTCGAGCCCGTGCTCGATGATGCATGTGTAGATCGCTTCAGCAACCGCAAGCGTCTTCGAGCTCTCGCCGGCAGGGATGGAATAAATGACGGGATGGAGACCTGCCTCCGTGAGCAGCGCCGCGATTTGTTCCGCATACAGCGGCTTGACATGGCTGTCGGTCACGAGCAGCGCTTTTTCGGAATATCCTTTGCTGCGCACGAAATCGATGATCGCCTTGCCGAGCTTGCGACCGATGACGATGTCATAGCTATCCGCCCCAAGCTCGACGCGCACGATGCGCTGTCCGTCCTCATTCATGTAAGAGTCCCCTCCCCCGCAGGAATTTTACGATGTCGTCGACAACGAGGAGCGGCGACCAATCGCTCGTGTCGACCGTATAATCGGCGCCTTTGTAAAGCGCGGCGCGTTCTTTCATCAACGCTTCGATGGCGGCACGCCGGTCACCCGCGTCCCGGCCGTCGAGCACGGGGCGCTCGCCGCGCGTCGCCGTGCGCGAGAGGATCGTGTCGACATCGGCCGTGAGGCAGACAACGACGCCATGCGCGCGCAAGGCATCCATATTCGCGGCGTTCTTTACGACGCCGCCGCCCGTCGCGATGACTGTGTTGCGGCGCTCGGCCGCTTTCAAGACGGCCTCCCGCTCCCGCGCGCGGAATCCATTCTCGCCAAATTGCTCGAAAATCTGCGGGATCGTCATGCCCGCAGCAGTCTCGACGGCTTCATCGAGGTCGAGGAACGAAAAGCCGAGGCGGCTGGCGAGCGTCTTGCCCGTGCTCGTCTTGCCCGTGCCCATGAAACCGATCAGGACGATGTTCTTCATGGTTCACCACGCCTTTTCTACGCGTTCTGTGTACGCTTGGACTGCTGCCAGCACATCGACCATCGCATCGCCGCCAAACTTCTCGATGACGGCCTCAGCCAGTACGAACGCGACCATCGCCTCGCCGACGACGGACGCCGCCGAGACAGCGCAGGCGTCGCTGCGTTCCTTGCAAGCGAGCACCGGCGCTTTCTTTGCGACATCGACGGAATGAAGCGGCTGCATGAGCGTCGGGATCGGCTTCATGACCGCACGCACGACGACGGGTTCGCCATTCGTCATGCCGCCTTCGAGGCCGCCCGCGTTGTTTGTCTTGCGATAGACATGCATGCCGTCGATGTACATCTCATCATGCATCTGGCTGCCAGGCGCCTCCGCATACTGGAAGCCGGCGCCAATCTCAACGCCCTTGATGGCCTGGATGGACATCATGGCGCCTGCGAGCCGCGCGTCGAGGCGGCGGTCCCACTGGATATGCGAACCAAGGCCGAGCGGCACGCCGCGCGCGATCACTTCAAACGTGCCGCCAAGCGTATCGCCCGCGGCCATCGCCTCACGGATGCGCGCTTTCATGCGGTCCTCTGCGTCTTTGTCATAGCAATTGAGCCCGTCGGGGTCGAGCGGCGCGTCCGTGCCGAGGATGTTGTCCCTGTCAATCTTTGACGGATCAATCGCCACACCGCCGATCTTCGTGACATGCGAGACGACCTCGATGCCGAGTGCGCGCAAGAATTCCTTGCAGACGCCGCCGACCGCGACGCGCATCGTCGTCTCACGGGCGCTCGAGCGTTCGAGGATGTCACGGATATCCTTGCGCGCATATTTTTTGTAGCCTGTGAGATCGGCATGTCCCGGCCGCGCAGCGGTCACAGCCTCGCCGGCGGGCGCTCCGAACGCCGCCATGCGATCCGTCCAATGCTCGAAATCGCGATTCACGACGCGGAGCGTCACGGGACTGCCGAGCGTCTCGCCGAAGCGCACGCCAGAGAGGATATCGACATGATCCTTCTCGATCTTCATGCGGCCGCCGCGCCCATAGCCCTGCTGCCGCCGCGCCAGATCGCGGTCGATGCGCGCAAGGTCGAGCGAGAGTCCAGCCGGCAATCCTTCGAGAATCGCCGTGAGACACGGGCCGTGTGATTCGCCCGCCGTCAGAAAACGTAAGCTGCTCATCGTTGCCACCTCATTGTTTGCAATATGGTTTCCATTTTAAAATAGTTGTGCGTGAAAATCAAGAGCAGCTATTTCTCTTGCGTGATGTCTTTTCCTGCGGCAAAGACCGAAAGCACGAGCGTCGCCGTGAGCGGTTCCCCTGGGTTTCCCGCTTTGAGCGAAAGCTCGCGCACGTTCACGAAGCGGCCGCCGGCTTTCTGTGCATCGAGTCCCTGGAGAAATTCCATCAACTGAAAATAATCGCCGGAGACCTTGACCGTCACGGAGCATTCCTGCAACCCATCGGCACGGCCGAGCGTTTCTCCTGGCTTCACGCCGAGAAGCATAAGATGATGTGCAAAAGCCAAACGTTCGATACTGCCGAGAAATGTACTCTGCTCCATCGTTTCTGGCAGCGCCTCCTCTAGGAACGCGTGCCGCTTTTTCTGTTCCGCTTGCCGGGCGGCGGCGCTGCTGTTTTTGTAATTCTGCACGTCGATGAGCATGGCGTGCGCCTTCTGGCTTTCCGCTTGCCAGCCAGCTGTCGCCACGCGCATGGGGGTATGAAAAAAGAACCACCAGACAGCGGACGCTGCGAGCATCAGCGCAAGCACCAGCCCTGCTTTCGTGCGTTCCTTCATCCGCATTCCTCAATTCTTCATTGGTCTTCATGGGCAGGAAACTCTACTTCCATGGAAAAATGAACGGTTTCTCCCTCATCGTCCGCCGAACGTGCAGAGTCCTGGAGTACCGGGCCGCTCGGGAAAAATGCGCGGTCACGTTCGAATCCCTGCAAATAATCGGACAGCGCATCAAAAGTGACGGCCTGCCCTGCAAGCTCCATGGTTTTCCCCTGCCTCATCGCAATCGCATCGAGACGGACGCCATCGATGTTCCGCCGGCCGAGGTGGATGAGCACAGCAGAGACCGGTGCGCGTTCTTCCGTCAATTGCCGCAGTGCGTTCTCTCGTTTCTCCGTCCATTGCTCTTCCGCACGCTCGTCCTTCCTTCGCTCTGCATCATTTCCGAGCAAGGCGAGTTGTGCTTGCTGCGTCTGCGCTTCCTGCTGTGCGCCATACCAGGAAACGCCATCCCATGCGGAAATCCCTGCAAGGAGGATGAGCCAAAATGCAGCCATCACGAGCGCCACGCGACCGTATGCGATCTCCGAAAGCGCAATCGGACGCAAGGGAAAGATGCGCCCGCATCCATCCATCGCCTGCGCCATCAGCGCTGGACCATAAATCGCCAGACTGAAGGTTTCATTCCAGTCATGAAACGCGCCATCATTTCCCAAAAGGGCTTCGTCCATGCGCAAGTGGTCGCTGCCCCACGACAGGCGGTCGCCCGCGCAAAGCAAACAAAATCCTGCGGGAGGCGCAGCGATTCCCCAGAGCTCGACGCCAGCCTCGGCAAACGTTTTTTGCAAGGCTTCCGCATCGGAGGTGTCGAGTACGGAAATCGTCTGACGCCCATCCGCCTGCGCGAGAACGGAAAAAAATGCATCTGGTTCGCGATGCAACTGGCGCGCAGCTTCATAATGCGCCATCTGTTGCGCTTCTTCCGCCGGCACACTGGACGGCAAGTCCGCATCGAAGCTTTCGATGTTCCCCTCATCTAGCGCGAACACAACTGGGACGCCGTTCCAGCCCGCGCGTGACAACAAGACGGCCGTTTTTTCCGCAATGGCTTGCTGCCAAGCATCCTCTTCTGCTTGCAACATCACGCATGCGAGCATTGCGACTTCAAATGCCGGTTCTTTTGTCTGTTCTTTGCGTTCCAATCCTGCCACATAGAGCATGCCTTCGTGATAAGCAACGCCTGCCATGCGATCGACATGGTTCTGCAACCGCCCGCGCACGTCATCAAGGAGTCCATCCAAGCCAAACATAATGGTCGCCCTCCTCTGATTTTTGCAAGCGTGCCCGTACGCGCTGATATTCTTTCGTCGAAAACCGCCGTCCTGTCGGCTCCATCGAGGCTGTGGCCGAGACAATCAATTCGCCTTGCTCCCAGTATGCGACGACGCGGCACGAGATGTCATCACCAGCCGTCTCTTCAGATAATGTCACATGTTCTGTCCATTGACGATCATCCATGTGTGCCCGTTCACCGCCGCGTTCAAATGTAACGGCCTCGCGCTCCACCGCACTTTTCGCCGCGAGCCGCAGCCGCACTTCGTCTTCATAGCGCTGTGAAGCCGTCGCATCATTCCGCACAGCGTAAAAAAGTCCTGCGCTGCCGAGCATCATGACACCGAGCAGGACGATGCCGAGGAGCGAGCTCACGCCCTGCTCTCCGAGATGCTTCATCGCGTTTCCTCCAAAGCAAACTCCGCCGTCTGCCGGTAAATGTGTCCTGTGCGCTGGGAGCGCCCGGAGAGGACAATGTGCAAGCAGCCTTTCCGCAATTCTTCGGCGCGGAATTCCTCGATCGTCACATCGCCGAGCTCGCTTTCCCCGGTGAGCGGCTGGAGCACGGTTTCTCGCGAACGACAGAGTTTCGTGCGTGCGCCGTCACTGCGCGTGCCATACGTGACGCCGCGCCCGCCGCCGGCATCCACGCGCGCTTTCTGGAATGCCAGCCGGTGGCTGCCGCTGCTGTCATGCACGGAGAACGCCATGGATTCTTCCGCATCTGCTGTGATCATGCGAAGCGCATCGTCGATTTCCTGGTGAAGTTCCATGTCCGCACGCTCCGTCATCGTCATCTTCATGAATGAGAGGAACACGAAGCCCATCGCGACCAGTGCTGCGGTCACGAGCGAAAGGCCGAGGCCGGCCGCGTAAAAACCGCGTTCGTCATGAAGCATCATGCTGCGCCACCCACCTCTCAAAATGAACTTCTTTCGAGGCTCCGCCTTCCTGCCACACGATCCGCACGGTGAGCTTATAACCGCGCGCACCGTCTTTTTGCGCTGTCCCCGTGATCTCATACGTTGTCTGACGGTCGCGAAGATCGTCTGCGGGCCCCAGCCAGCCATAAGAACCATCCGCGAGGCTGCCGTCCCGTGCGCGGAGCGCGAGCTCTGTGAGTTCCTGCTCGGCGAGGAAGATCGCCGTTGTCCGGCCGCCTTCCATGCGCACGATGGACGCTGCGTGACGCGGCAACGCCAAGAACGCCGTCATCGCGACGAGCAGCAGGCCGAGGATTGATGCCTCCCAAAATAGGAATCCGTTCTCATGGCGTTTTTTGCTCATCGATGCCCTCCACGCGGATGCGCCCGACGCTGTCGAGGATGATCTTTTTCCCGTCTGCCCGTTCGCCGTCGTAATAAATGTAAATCGTCGTCGGATTCGTCGTGCCGCCATTGCGGCCAAAGCGGATACGCCCCGGAATATTTGCGCGGATCGTCAACATCGAAGGGAACGCATGACGCAGAAGCCGGCTCGATGTCGGCAGATGCTGCTCGTGCGTTTTCCGCCAGATCATATACGCATGTTCTGCCTCCCGGATCTCAAGTTCCGGCACGGCATCATTCCATTCATGATCCACCGTCTCTTCCACAGGATAGACGGAAGATGTGCGCGTCATCTGCTGCAGGAGGCGCAAATCACTCAGAAGGCAATCTGTTTCCTGCTGGACGATGGCCGCATGCTGCCACCGGAGCGCTCGCGGCAACACGAGGGCCGTGCCCATGCCGATGGCGAGCACAAAGATCAACACGACCGTCAGTGCGAATCCATCTTGACCATGTGTTGCCTTCACCAAAACCACGCCTCATACAGTTGCGTTAGCGTCTCTCCAAAGAATACGCCAACGATGCCGCCCATTGCGAGGAACGGGCCGAAGGGCAGCTTCGTCCGTTTCCCGCGGCTTACGAAAAACTGTCCGATTCCCCAGAGACTTCCCAGCAAGAACGCGACAAAAAGCGCGGGAAAAATGCCATCGAGCCCCGTCCAGATGCCGAGCGCGGCCGCGAGTTTCACATCGCCGCCGCCCAGGCCGCCCCGGCTCAAAAGACGCACGAGAAAGAGCAGCCCGCCGCCGATCAGCGCCCCCATCCAGGCGGAAAGCGGCGGGGACAGCCGGCCAGCCAGCACCATGACGACGCCGCTGAGCGCGAGCGGGAACACGAAACGATCATAGAGCATCCCGTCGCGCACGTCATCGAGGGAAAGCCGCAAGAGCAGTCCAAAAAAGGCCAGGAATCCTATGACATCGAGAATCTTCATCGGCACGAATGTCATTGCTTCGCCCCTGGCAACAAATCATCCGACGTGTAGCTGCCGAGCGTCGCGCGGATGCCATCCGTTCCCTTGTCGGACAGCGTATAGGAAGCTTCCGTCACGTTTTCTTCGCTGCTTCCGACGACGATCGTGCTGCCCTGCGGCGGCTTGACCTTGTCTATGCTGCGCACATAATCGGAAAGATCCGTGATTGCTTTTGGCGGCGTGCCCTTTTCCGTCTCGTACATCACGACGGCGGCATCGAGCGTCTGGAGGTCGGCGATCACGCGCTGCGTCCGGCTGACCGCCATGACATGCGCTGCTTTCGGCACAGCCGCCGCAGCAATCAAACCGATGATCGTGACCGCCAAAAGGACTTCGATCAAAGAAAATCCGTGTTCATCGCGCAGATTCATTTTCATACCGTATCTCCCCTTCCATGGAATCCAGCCTCAGAAAAACAGCGTCATCATATCGAGCCACGGCAGGGCGACCGCTGCGACAATCGTGCCGACAATGGCAAAAATGATGAGATACGCCGCCGGTTCCGCCATCGCTTGCAGACGCGACGCATGATGATCCGCCATCATTGCCGCGTAAGAGGCGCCTTCTTGAAACAATCCCGATAGCTTGCCGACCGTCTCGCCCGTCCGCAGGAGTTCATACAAAATGAACGGCATAGAGCGTTCGCTCGCGAATATTTCCGTCAGCGAGAATCCCTGTCGGACGCTGTTCGCTGCCGCTTGCAGCCGCGCTTCGATATACTGGTTTCCCGCGATGCGGCTCGCCTGCTCGCACGCTTCATCGAGCGGAATCGCGCAAGAGAGCAGGACGCTGAGCGCACGGAATGTCCTCATCCAGACGATCTCCCGCTGAAGCTGCCCGAAGACAGGAACGAAGAGCCGCAAGCGGTCGAGCGTTCGTCGGATGCGCGGACGCCGGGAAAGCCGAAAGATTCCAACGCATAAAACGAGCAACAAGGCCAACAACGCCATTCCATGTTCTTGTACAAACGTACTCCCATCAAGCAACAGCCGTGTCGGCAGCGGCAGCGCGGCATTCATGCTGAGGAACAGCGAGGCAAACGCCGGCAGTACGACAATGGTCAAAAAACACGCGATGGCGGTGGTTTCTGCAAAAAGAATGGCAGGATACGCGAGCACGGTCTTCATTTTTTCACGGGCGCGGACGTCCTGTTCCATCCAATCGGCCAGCTGCTGCATCATTTCCGGCAAGCGGCCGGAAGATTCTCCGACTGCGACGACTTCCACGGCAAGCGGCGGAAAGATGTCCTCATAGGAACGAAGCACCTCGGAAAACGGCTGTCCATGCTCGATGCCTTGCCGCAAGCCTGAGAGGAACTCCTTCTCGCGTCCCTGCCCATCGCCGATGAGTGCCGTCAAACTTTCATGAAGCTGCATGCCGGATTGGAGCAGCACGGCGAGCTGACGAAAGAGGAGGCCGGTCGGTATAGTGCGGCGATGCGAACCCATAGAAGGAAGCGACAGCGACCATATACGCGGCCGCGTGAGCTCGATGACGAACTGTCCTTGCTCCCGGATTTCGTCCAGCGCTTCTTGTTCCGTCGCCGCCGTCCACGTCCCTTCGACGAGCTCGCCGTCCAGCGTGCGCGCACGGTAGGAAAACGTCACCATATCAGCGCGCCTCCAAGAGCGGCAATGCATCCCGCGAGAGAGCGCCAAGGGATGCGAGCCGACGACCTTCTTGCGCGAATGTCGTCATGCCCTCCCTGGCGCCTGCAAGCATCGCCGAAACAAGCTGCGCATCGTCTCCATCATGAATCATGCGGCAGACGGCCGGCGTGCGCAGCAGCACTTCGAAGACCGCGCGCCGGCCAGTTTTCGTCGGCACAAGGCGCTGGGCAAGGACGGCTTCGAGCGACGAAGCAAGCGCTGCACGGATGCCCGAGCGCTCTTCCGCGGGAAAAAAATCGCTGAGCCGCTGTGGCGCCTCGGCAGCTGTGCGGGCATGGAGCGTCGAAAGCACGAGCGTCCCTGCTTCGGCCGCCGCCAGCGCCGCGCGGATGGTCGCGCAGTCGCGCAATTCCGAAATGAGCAATACATCCGGGTCTTCGCGCAAGGCATCGCGGATCGCCGCTGCAAACGACGAAAAATCCCGTCCAAGCTCGCGTTGGTGGAACAAACAGCCTTCCGCATGATACCGGAATTCGATCGGGTCTTCCAGCGTGATGCAGTGCAAGCCTTGTCCGCTCGCCGTCCGATGATTTGCCAAAGCCATGAGGAGCGCGGCGAGCGTCGTCGACTTGCCCGCGCCCGTCCGCCCGACTGCCAAGAGGATCCCTTGTCTCGCTTGCGTCAGCATCTCCATTGAGGACGTCGCACCAATCTCTGATAGCGACGGAATCCGTTCGGGCAGCAAGCGCAAGGCCACAGCCATCGCGCCTTCGGCCAAAAAAGCATTTCCACGAAACCTTCGGTCGTGAAATGTCAGCGAAAAATCAATGCCATCAACAGCCCCGCTGCAACGCTCCGAAGCATGCGGCAACGCTTGAGAAAGCCACGCGTCCAAAACCCCTTTCGATATCCATTCTTGACGTTCGAGCATGCCCTCCGTGCGGAGGAATGCAGGTGCATCTGCTGTGAGATGCAAATCCGACGCTTCGCGCCGGATCATTTCCTCGAGAAGCGATTCAATCTCCATGCAGCACCCGCCCCATTTCCGCGCAGGTCGTGAATCCTGCAAGGACCTTCTTCCGCGCATCTTCGTCGAACGTTTCACAACCAGCTTGCTTTGCAAGACGACGCAATTCTGCAAGACGCACGCCGCTCGCGATTGCTTCGCGCATCTCATCCGTGAGCACGAGCACTTCTGACAGTACCATGCGGCCTTGATAGCCTGTGCCATGGCAAGCTGCGCAGCCGTGTCCTCTCTGGAGTTTTGTCCCGGCAGGGACGCCCAAACGTTCTGCTTCACGTTCGTCGGCTGCATACGTTTCCGCGCATGACGGGCAAATGCGGCGCACGAGCCGCTGTGCCACGATGCCGGAGAGCGTCGCTGCCAAGAGATACGACGGAAGCCCCATGTCGAGCAGACGCAAGATCGTCGAACACGCATCCCCCGCATGGAGCGTCGTGAACACCCGATGGCCGGTCAGTGCCGCTTGCAGTGAAAGTGCTGCCGTGGTCTCATCACGCGTCTCACCAACGACGAGGATTTCAGCATCCAGACGCAAGATATGGCGCAATACGGCTTCAAATGTCACGCCGATTTCCTTCTGCACTTGGACCTGCTGGACGCCTGGCAATACATATTCCACGGGGTCGTCCACCGTGATGATATTTGTCTCCGGCACGGAAAGCTCTGCCAGCGCTGCGTAAAGCGTCGTCGTTTTGCCGGCCCCCATGGGGCCCGAAAAAATCGTGATCCCAGACGGACGATGGAACAAGGAGCGCAAACGCGTTTGCTGGTTTTCGAAAAATCCAAGCTCCTCCACACGTCGCGCCCGTTCACCGTGCAGCAAGAGACGCAGGACCATCATTTCTCCCTCGATCGTCGGCATCGTCGCGACGCGCACATCCACCTGCCGCCCGTTCCAGTCAAAATGGAAACCGCCATCTTGCGGCTCACGCGTCTTGCTGGCATCCATTTTCGCACGCACTTTCACGCACGGCAAAAAAACAGCAGCGACCTTCCGCGGCAAAGGTTGCTGCCATTCTTGAAGAAGCCCGTCCACACGGACACGGATGCGCACGTCGCCCCCAGCCATGGGCTCGACATGGATATCGCTTGCATGCAAGGAGACGGCTTGCGTGAGGACATACGAAACGAGCTGCGCGACGGGAGCGTTGTCATTGCCTGCCGTGTCGTTGCCTCCGCGCATCTTGCTGCGCTTCGCACCCACATCGAGAAGCGTCGCCTGCACGAGTGCCTGATACGTTTCCTCGCGATCCATCGCCATGCCACGCCCCCCTCTCGATCCTCGAAGTCAGAATTGTTTCCTGTTTTAGATAGGGCTATTTTAACGCAACGAGGCCAGATTTTCAAGGAAAACAACAGACGATACCTGTGTGATATGAGGGAGGAAAAATGGAAATCCTGTCGAATTTAAAGAAGATAGTAGAATTGCCATTCAAACTGACACGTTTCTGAGCCTGTGGAGGTGTCTTATGCCAAAAGTCACGCGTGACGATATCCCGAACTGGTTTCAGAAAAAAACCGGCTTCGACGTCGACATCCAGGAACTCAAGAAAGCGGCCGAGCTCGACCGCATCGCCTGCTCGGACGAGCCGATGAAGGTCATCCGCGACCTCTGGGGCATCGGCCCGCGCGAACTCGAGCGCATCCTCGGCGCCCCAACGCGCACGGTTGAGCAATGGTATTACGCAAAGCCATCGCGCCCGGCGTCGTGGGTCGTGCGCCTCGTCGTCGAAAAATGTGCGGAGTATCATGAAAAGCATCCGTTAAATCATGCGAAAACGAAACATTGAGCACTCTTTTTAACGCGCATTTCATTGACATTCGTCCTACGATTCTCTATACTTGATAAAAACAATTACATACGATGCAGAGATATTTTTTCATTTTTCTGCAAGAAGCAAGACAGGGCAATGGCGCCGTGAGATCCGCGCCGTTCCCTGTCTTTTTTGCTGTTTTCATTTCACATTCCAAAGGGTGGTCACCATGGGATTAGCAGATTTGCAAAAGCATGTGCACGTCATCAACGAGCAGATGGCGCGCTATGGCGTGAAGTTCGGCATCTACAAGAACGGCTCGTACAATGAACGGCTGTTCCCGTTCGATCCGATCCCGCGCATCATCGAGATGGACGAGTTTTCGACACTCGAGCGGGGCCTGCGGCAGCGTGTCGATGCGCTGAACAAATTCCTCGCCGACATTTATGCGGACAAGAACATCATCCGCGACGGCGTCGTGCCAGAGGAATTCGTCTACCGCTCGCCGGGCTACCTCGCGCAGTGCGAGGGCATCGCGCCGCCGAAGGGCATCTACAGCCACATCTCCGGCATCGACCTCGTCAAGGGGAAAAACGGCACGTGGTACGTCCTCGAGGACAATCTCCGCATCCCCTCGGGCGCGTCGTATCCTCTCATCGCGCGCCAGCTCTGCCGCCAGTGCTGTCCGCAGACGTTCCGCGAGCGCTCGATCCGCGACAACCGCAGCTATGGCGTCGCGCTGAAGGCCGTCATGGATTACGTGAACTGCGGCGGCATCAACGTCATCCTGACGCCCGGCCGCTACAACTCCGCGTACTTCGAACACTCGTATCTCGCGGAGCAGTCCGAGGCCGTGCTCGCCGAGAGCATGGATCTCTACGTCGAGAACAACTGCGTCTTCTACCGCAGCAACCACGGCCCCGTGCGCGTCGGCGCGATCTACCGACGCCTGAGCGACGACTTCATGGACCCGCTGTGCTTCCGTCCCGACTCCGTCATCGGCGTGCCGAACCTCATGGCCGCGTACCGTGCGGGTAACGTCGCGATCCTCAACACGCCGGGCAACGGCGTCGCCGACGACAAAGGCATCTATTACTTCGTGCCGAAGATGGTGAAATATTACCTTGGCGAAGAGCCGATCCTCCAGAACGCGCCGACGTACCTGCCTTTTTTCCAAGAGGACATGGACTACACGCTCGCGCATCTCGACGAGCTCGTCATCAAGGACGTCGCCGAGGCCGGAGGCTATGGCGTTGTCTTCGGCAATTCCCTTTCGCCGGAGAAAAAGCAGGCGCTGAAGGACAAGATCAAAGAAGAGCCGCGCCGCTTCATCTCGCAGCAGGTCATCGACTTCGAAGATCTGCCGATCATGGACGGCAACGAGGTCGTCGGGCGCAAGGCGGACCTCAGGGCCTTCGTGCTCACAGGCGATGCGACGTACGTCTGGCCGTGCGGCCTAACGCGCTTCTCGCGCAACCCGTCGAGCTTCATCGTCAACTCGTCACAAGGAGGAGGCTTCAAGGACACATGGGTTCTCTCACATTAAGCAAAATCGACCGTCTCTACTGGATGGGACGTTACGCCGAGCGCGTGAACACGTCGCTGCGGTTCCTCATGAAATATTACGACCAACTCATCGACGGTCATCCGATGGATCACCGCGAAATCTGCGAGCGCCTGACCGTGCCGGACATCTACACGGGCAATGATGATTTCGTCGACCGCTTCGTCTTTGATGAAAACAATCCGGACTCCATCTACACGGCAGCCGACCGCATGCTCGGCAACGGCATGATGCTGCGCGAGACGATCTCGTCGGGCACGCTCTCGTATCTCCAGATGGCGTTCAACGACCTCGTCGCCGCGAAGAAGAGCGACTGCCCGATGATCGAGGCGCAGGCCATGATCGACTCCATCATGGCATTCCGCGGCAGCTTCGATGACAGCGTCGAGGACGAAGGCGTGCGCAACATCGTGAAGTGCGGCTGGACGGCCGAGCGCCTCGTGCTGTACCTGCGGCTCGGCATCGCCGACCGCATGTGTCTGAAGGAAATGGGCAAACTCATTGACCGCGTCCGGCGCACGCCCGTGCGCACGCGCTCGTTCGCTTTCGCTGAGCTTCTGAAAGCGGCGGCCGTCGGCGACGGCGGAAAACTCCCCGACGAGCGGGGCGACCTCATCCATGCCGCTGAAGAGCTCGTCGAAATTTGAAACGGCTGGCGTTTTATTTCGAGACGCGCAACACGTATTCCTCCCCCGTGAACGAGCATGACTTCCTGTTGCGTTGCATTCCGCAAGAGCGGCCGGAGCAGCGCATCGTTGATATGAAGCTCGATGTGAAACCTCTCGTCACGGGCGGGAATTTCGGTCTCGACAGCTTCGGCAACCGCACGTACAGCGGGCGGCTGCCGGGCGGCCACACGCGCTTCTCCTACTGCGTGAGCGGCACCGCCGTGCGCGATGAAGCCGCCCGGCAGCCTTGCCCGCGCCCGCTGCGCATCTACTCGTACCCTTCTGAGCTCACGCGCCCGTCCGAGACGCTGCGCACGCTGCTCGAAAGCATCCCCGCAGCCGACAATGACCGCGCGCAGGCCGAGCTCTTCCAAGTCGCCGTCTACAACTACATGACGTATGAAACGGGCGTCACGAACGTGCAGACGACGGCCGCCGAGGCGGCGCTCTGCCGCAAAGGCGTCTGCCAGGACTTCACGCACATCTTCCTCGCGCTCTGCCGCATGAAACGCATCCCCGCGCGCTACGTCAGCGGCCTGCCCGTCGGCGAAGGCGCGAGCCACGCCTGGGCCGAAATCTGGTACCAGGGGCGCTGGTACGGCATCGACGCGACGCGCAACTGCCCCGCCGGCGAAACGTACCTCAAATTCTGCTCGGGCCGCGACTTCATCGACTGCCCGATCGAGCAAGGCGTCTTCTGGGGCTCGGGCACGCAGGCGCAGGAAGTCTATACGCGCATGGATGATATCACGGATGCGAAGTAGTATTCTGTTTCCACATGGAGCAAGTTACAACTCCGATTTTTTATGTATCTGTTGCCGAGAGTAACGAGTACAGCAGCCTCTCCCTTTGGGAGAGGGGGACCGCGAAGCGGTGGAGAGGGTACTAGGGTGCGATAGCCAAGCAAAAAATAAGAAGTCTTCAAAGCATCGAGTTGTTGTGAAAACATGATGCTTCGAAGACTTCTTTGTGTCTGTGATAAATCGCACCCTTGTACCCTCTCAGTCGCGCTACGCGCGCCAGCTCTACCTAAAGGATAAAGCGACCTCTAAGCGCTAAAGCGCTAAGAGTCTGCTTTTCCCAGAGGGAGAGCCTGCTGTGAGCGTTACGTTCGGCAATGGATGCAAGCAGATTCAGTGATGCCCTCCGGCACGACCGCATGCGTCACGCGCTCGGCAACGCCCGTGAACACGCGCTCGTCGATGCAGAGCTCTCCGCCGAGGCCGCTGCCGAGGTCGATCTCTGGACGGTTCGTGCCGTGGAAATCCGTGCCTGCTGTCGGCAGCAGGTTGTATTTCTCAATCATATGCGCGGCGAAGGCGCGATCGTCTGCCGTGTAATTCGGATACCAGCATTCCATGCCGTCGAGGCCGAGCGCGTGGAGCTCGCCGATGAGCTCGTCCTGACGCTCGCGCGTCTCGCCCTTCAGGCCGATGCGCTTGTGGAAATGCGCGAGCGATGTGATGCCGCCTGCCGCGTGGATAGCCGGCAGCGCTTCCTCCGGCGCGACGATGGCGTCGAGGCCGAGGAGGTGAACCGCCGGGTCGAGGTAATTGTCCCAAAGCGGCTGCGCATGATCGTAGAGATGCAGCGCGACGAGACAGCGCATGATCGCATAGCGGTCCGGTACGCCATAGGCATGCGCACGCACATCGTCCATCGTGATGTCGATCCCTTTCGCGCGGACGTAATCAACGATTTCCGGGATTTTCGCCTCTTTCGCGCTTCGCACCTTGCGATACAGTTTCTGGAACGCCGGATGCTCCGCGTCAAAGCCGAGGCAGACGATGTGGATCTTGTGCCCGCGGAACTGCGCGGAAAGCTCCATGCCAGGAATGAAGCCGAGGCCACGTTCCCGTGCGGCCCGCTCCGCTTCTTTGTCCCCGGAAATATTGTCGTGATCCGTCAGCGCAAAGGCCGTGAGGCCGCGCTCCTGCGCGTACGCTGCGATCTCGCGCGGCGTCATGCTGCCGTCCGAGACGAGCGAGTGAACATGAAGATCCGTAAAGCCTTTCATCAGGCGTTTTCTCCTTTCGCTTCCTTGATGGTGCCGCGCAGCTCGCGCTCCGCAGCGAAAAATTGCGCCACGGCTTCCGCTGCCGGACGGTTCATGCCCGGCGCCGCCGCGAGCTCGTCGACGCTTGCGGCCTTGATCTTTGCCAGCGTGCCGAACGTGCTCCAGAGCGCCTTGCGGCGCGTCGGGCCGATGCCGACGATATGGTCGAGCACGGACACGAGATTGCGCTTGCCACGCAGATTCCGATGGTAGGTGATGGCGAAGCGGTGCGCCTCGTCGCGGATGCGCTCGATGAGATAGAGCGCCTGGCTGTGGCGCGGCAAGACAACGGGATCGCTCTCGCCCTCGCGGAAGACGAGCTCGAACTGCTTCGCGAGCCCGACGACCGGCACGTCCTTGTGCCCTGCGCCGCGGATGATCGCGAGCGCTGACGACAACTGGCCCTTGCCGCCATCGATGACGATGAGATCGGGAAGCTCGTCCTCCGGCAGGTCGCCGTAGCGGCGCTGCGTAACCTCGCGCATGGAAAGGAAGTCATCGGGCTTGCCTTCCGTACTCTGGATTTTGAAACGGCGATAATCCGATTTTTTTGGCAACCCGCCCTCGAAGACGACCATGGACGCGACGGTCTCCGAGCCTTGGATATGCGAAATATCGAAGCATTCCATGCGGTTCGGCAGCTTCTTGAGCCCGAGATATTTCCCGAGTTCCTCGACGGCGCCGAGCGTCTGCGCATTCGCCTGCTGGATTTTCGCCGCCTCGTCCGCGAGAAATTTTTCCGCATTGCTCGCGGCCATGGCGACGATGTCATGCTTCGTGCCGCGCTGCGGGACGAGGATCTGCACGGCCGCGTTCTTTTTCTCCGCCAGCCACGTTTCGAGGAGTTCCCGTTCTGCGATCTCCATCGGCAAGAGGATTTCGCGCGGGATGAACGTCGCGCGGTGATAATATTGCTGGAGGAACGCCGCGAGGAGCGCCTCGTCGGACTCGTCCTCGCTGCCCTGCAAGAGAAAATGTTCGCGCCCGATCATCTTGCCCGAGCGGATGAAGAACACCTGCACGCAGACGCCGACGGCCGCACGCGCCATGCCGATGGCATCCTGGTCGCCCGCGCCCGTCACGATGTTCTGCTTCTCCGCGACCTTTTTCACAGCGGCGAGCTGGTCCCGCAGGCGCGCGGCAAGCTCGAATTGATAATCTGCCGCCGCCGCTTTCATGCGCGCCTCGAGCTCGCGCTCGACCGCCTCCGTGCGCCCTTCGAGGAACAACAGCACGGAGCGGATCATCTCGTCGTATTCCTCTTTATCCACCTTGCCGACGCACGGCGCGAGGCAGCGGTGGATGTGGTATTCGAGGCACGGCCGGTCCTGGAGCGTCTTGCAATTGCGCAGTGGAAACAGCCGCCGGAGGAGCTTCAAGCTCTCGTGCACGGCCGTGACATTCGTATATGGGCCGAAGTAGCGCGCGCCGTCCTTCGCGATGCGATGCGTGAGATAGACGCGGGGGAACGCGTCCTGCAGCGTGACTTTCACATAGGGATACGACTTGTCATCCTTCAAGCTGATGTTGTAGCGCGGCCGGTGCTTCTTGATGAGATTGCACTCGAGGATGAGCGCCTCGACCTCGCTCGTCGTCATGATGAATTCGAAGTCCGCGACATTCGCGACCATGGCGCGGACTTTCGGCGTGTGGTTCCGCTGGCTCTGGAAATACTGTCGCACGCGGTTCTTCAGCACGACGGCCTTTCCGACATAGATGATCTTCCCCGCCGCATTCTTCATGATATAGACGCCGGGATTTTCAGGCAGGAGCTTCAGCTTTTCGCGCACGACGTCGGGGATGGGACGTTCTTCCATCAGGGGATCTCTCCAAGCAAATAAAAAACGGCACGTCCTGCGACATGCCGATGCGAATCGATTTGGTGCGGATGAAGGGGGTCGAACCCATACGCCTTGCGGCACTGGATCCTAAATCCAGCGCGTCTGCCAGTTCCGCCACATCCGCAGGAACGGTGCTATCATATCAAAATTTTGAGAACGCGTCAACAATTTCACAAAGCTGAACAGGAACTGGCCATTCGTTCTAAGCCTCCCCCTCTGGGGGAGGTGGCCCCGAAGGGGTCGGAGAGGGTCACGGCGTAACTACATTCGCATGTCTTTCGAAAGGAATACAAAATTTCATCATGCGCTACCCTCCGCCGCAAGCGGCATAAGCGACCGCATCGGCGCTAAAGCGCCGTGCGTCTGCTTATCCGCTTCGCATTCGCTCGGCACCTCCCCCAGAGGGGGAGGCGAATGTTCCATCACAAACGCGGCAGCAGCCAGCCGAAGACGCTGACGAATGCCGATCCGACGGAAAAGCCCTGCTCCGCTTTTTCTGCGAGGAGGTCGACGGAGCCGACGGCCTTGCCGTCGTAGCGCAAGATGATCTTGCCGACGGGCGCGCCTTCGGCGACGGGGGCTTCGAGCACTTTCGGCAGATCGTACGTCACGGTGTAGCGCTTCGGATCTTCGCCCTTGATGATGGGATAATTCACGTCCGTCGCCGGATGCACGGCGACCGTCGCCTGCTTCGCGCCCTTGACCCAGACAGATTTGCGCAGGCGGTCGCGCTGGATGCCTTTCTTGAGGCGCGTCTGCGCGAATCCGTAATCGAGGAGCTTGCGCGCATCGTCAAAGCGCACCTTTGGGTCGGGCGCTTTCATGACGATGCAGATGAGCTCGAGCCCGTTGCGGCGCGCCGAGGCCGCGAGGCAGCCGCCCGCGTCCTGCGTCCAGCCCGTCTTGATGCCTGTCATGCCGTCGTAATGGCCGAGCAGTTCATTCGAATTTTCGACCATCTTCACCTTGTTTCGCGGCAATTCCCAGCGGATTGGCGCTTTTTCGATGCTGACGATGTCGCGGAACGCTTTCTTCGTCATCGCGTAGCGCGCGAGTTTTGCCATGTCGCGCGCCGTCGAAGTATGCCCAGGATTCGTCAGGCCATTCGGATTCGCGAAATGCGTGTCCGTCATGCCGAGCGCCTTTGCTTCCTCATTCATCTTGTCGACGAACTTCGGCACGGAGCCCGCGGCCGTCTCGGCAAGCGCGACGGCTGCACCATTGTCGGAGACAAGCATCATGCCGCGGATGAGCTCGTCCGCCGTGAAGAGATCGCCAGCGGAAAATTCCAGCGGACAGTCTTCTGTCCCATACGCGTTCTGCGAAATCATGACGTTTTGATGACGCCCCAAGAGATCGAGCGCCAAGAGGCATGTCATGATTTTCGTCATGCTCGCGGGCGATCGCTGCGTGTCCGCGTCTTTTTCATAGACAACGCGCCCCGTCGATGCCTCGATGACGATGGCCGACTGCGCCGTGATGACCGGCGCGTCAACGGTTTCTGCTGCACACGCCGCCCGTATGGGAAGCAGCGTCACGCAGATGGTCAACAACAAACAAAAGATTTTTTGCAAGTTCGATTCCCTTCTCAAACGTTCAAACGCCCCTTATTATACAAGAAGCGCCGCACCCTTTTCAAGTGCGGCGCCGCGTTATATAATGACGGTATCTGTTTTCCTTACGAAAGGAGTCCCGTATGTCCCTCCGTCCTTATCGCACATCGATCTTGCTCGGCGTGACGTTCACGCTGCTCTTGTCGACGTTCTGGTTTTTGCCGCAGCTCGCATTCATCATTTTCATCTCGCTCCTCTTGCAGCTTTTGCTCACGCCGCTCGTCGACCGCATGGCCAAAAAAATGCCGCGCGTGCTTGCCTGCGGCTTCGCGCTCATCCTGCTGCTCGTCATCATCTTCACAATCCTCACGATCGTCACGAGCACGCTGATCCCGACGTTCACACGCTTCGTCACGGATTTCCCCGAGCTCTCGGAAAAAATCGAGCAGATGCCGTTCATCCATGACTCGACCGTGCTCGCGGACAGTTTCGACAGCCTGTGGGTCGAGCTCAAGAATGCGAGCGTCGACGCGCTCAAAGGGTCGCTCGACATCGTCGTCTCGCTCTTCGGCAAGATCATCGACTTCGTCATCATCTTGTTCGTGACGTTTTATTTGCTGAAAGACGGCGACACCATCAAAGCATATCTCGCGAGCCGCTTCCCGCGCCGCGATTACACGCGCGTGCTGAATCTTTTCGATAACATCTTGCACGCGTTGCGCATCTACATCGTGAGCCAGCTCATCATCTGCTGCATCACGGCGACGGTCGTCTTCCTCTACTACACCGTGCGCGGCCTGCCGTATGCGTCCGTCTTCGCCGTCGTCTCTGGCCTCTGCGAGTTCATCCCCGTGCTCGGCCCGACGGTCGCGTCGGCCTTCGGCACGATCCTCACGGCGACGGTCTCGCCGATGATCGCGCTACAGACGGCGTGCTTTTACCTCGTGCTGACGCAGGTGAACCACAACTTCGTCTCGCCGACGCTCATCGGCAAGACGCTGAACCTCCATCCCATCGCCATCATCCTCGGCATCATCCTCGGCGGCGAAGTCCTCGCGGCCCCCGGCATGTTCCTCGCCGTCCCCTTCATCGTCATCTGCAAGCTCGTCATCGAAGACATCTACCGCGACCGCGTCGAGATGAAAGACAAACTCAAGCGCTCGCGGTGGCTGAACCACAAAAGCACGAACGACTGACCCCATCCTTCTGGGGACCGCGAAGCGGTGGTGGGAGTCCCCTGTACATCAAAACAAAAAGAACGGCGTAACTTCCGCGGGTGCAAGAAGTTACGTCGTTCTTTTCATCTCAGCGGAATATTCGACTTCACGACGCGTTCCGCCGCGTCCTTGACGCCGAGCTCGCGCAGGCAGCGCGTGAAGGCGACTTCGATGACGTCGGCGTACTGGCTCGGGCCGATGATGATCTGTTCGAGCGTCTCGCCAATCGGCAGCCCCGTGCCCTGCTCGCCGACGGCGCGCCACGGCAGCTTGTAGATGACCTGCGGGATGCCGTCGACGCTGACGAGATTGTAGGCAAGCTTGTCGACCATGGCATCTTGATAAATAAAACGCCACTCGCGTTCCTCGACAAAGCCGGGATTCTTGATGGAGAAAATCGACGTCAACATCATATTGATGAATGCTTCGAGCATCGTCGCCGGCTCGCCGGCCTTGAGGTCGTCGATGTGATCCTCCACATTGTTCATCATGCGGTCGAAGCCGCGCGTGAATTGCTCGCCCGTCAGGTATTCGACTGGCGCGATGCGGAGCGCCAGCTCCTTCGTCGAAGCGATGACCGTCGCCGGATTCAGGATGAACGCGACGCCCGTCTTGCGCCCATACGCACGCCACATCGAGAGACGCCCCTTCGCATCCGCTTCGAAATCGTGTTCCGAGACACACGCGAGATACGTGTGCGTCGTGAACTTGCGCTCGTTGCGATTGAGGTCTGCAAGGATGCTGCCGATCATGTTCTCACCCCAACCGAGCGCTGTCGCGATGCGCTTCATCTGCGCCTGTCGCCGCGCCGAGCCCTGCACGGCCGTATTGATGAGCTGGATGCCGTAGTCGATCTCACGGTAATCATTCATGCACGCGGCCGAGCGCATCCAGAGCGAACGCCCGCGCAAGATATTGAGCCCCGTCGTCGCGCTCGTGTAGTACGCGAAATGCATCCTGGAAAAATCCGCCCGCTCCAGCCTCCGCGCGTAGATTGGGCGGAAAATCTTCAGGAAATCAAACTCGTTCATGCAAAAGCCCTCTATCGCAAAAAACGAGACTGTTTGCCCACCATCCTTATGGCTCCCCCCTTGGGGGAGCTGGCGCCCGCAAGGGCGACTGAGAGGGTAGCGCCGTTTGGATTTCATGATTCTATCGATAGAATCGTTGAATTTGTTACGGCGTTACCCTCTCCGCCCCTTCGGGGCACCTCCCCCAAAGGGGGAGGCGTAGGAACGTGTGGCTTACCACAGCCTCGTTCTTAATTTTTACTTGATGACCATGACCGGGATCGGCGATTCCTCGACGACCTTCTGGCTCACGGAGCCGATGAGAGCCCCTTTGAACAAGCCGAGGCCGCGGCTGCCCATGATGATCATGTCGCTGTGCTCCTGCGCCGCGACGCGCAGGATGGCTTTCGGGATGCTGCCCGTCTCGACGTGCTTCGACGCCTTGAGATCATCCGGGAGCTTCTCCCAGATGCGGTCGAAGACGATATGGCTCGGGATATCCTTGTTGATGTTGCTCGCCACGTAGACGAAATCGAGATCCGCCTTGCACTTCTCCGCGAAGAAGATGGCCTCGTCCGTCGCCTTGCAGCCATTCACCGAACCATCGACCGGCACAAGAATCTTGTTGATCTTCCCCATAGTAACGACCTCCTCACAAAAATTTCCAAGCTGCCTTGCGTTCGCGCAGCTTCTGCTTTCTTCTATGGGAGTATTCGATACCGACAGGGAAAATTCCTCTTGCTGGGAAAATAAATTTTTGAAAAGTTTGCACAACAGCGACACACGCGTCAATCATCGCAGGGGCACGTGCGCTTGTCGAAATACTTGTGGATGATCTCGACGGCGCAGTAGTCGCCGCACATCGAGCAAGCGCCTTCGTCTTCAGGATTGCGCGCGCCACGCTTCTCTTTGGCGAGGGCGGGGTCGATGGCGAGCTCCATCTGCGCGTTCCAGTCGAGTTCCTTGCGCGCCTCGGCCATCTTGCGGTCCCAGTCGCGCGCGCCCGGCACATTTTTCACAAGATCGGCGGCGTGCGCTGCAATGCGCGCCGTGATGACGCCCGTGTGCACGTCCTCGATCGTCGGCAGCGCGAGATGTTCCGCAGGCGTCACGTAACAGAGGAAATCCGCGCCCGAGGCCGCCGCGAGCGTGCCGCCGATGGCCGACGTGATGTGGTCGTAGCCTGGCGCGATATCCGTGACGAGCGGGCCGAGCACGTAGAACGGCGCGTTGCGGCACAGGCGTTTCTCGAGCTGCATGTTCGCTTTGATCTGGTCGAACGGCACATGACCCGGGCCTTCGACCATGACCTGCACGCCGCGCTTCCAGGCGCGGTCGACGAGGCTGCCGAGCGTGATGAGCTCCATGAGCTGTGCGCGGTCGGTCGCGTCCGCCGTGCAGCCCGGCCGCATGCCATCGCCGAGGCTGATCGTGACGTCGTACTTTTCACAAATATCAAGGATGTCATCGTAGTGCTCGTACAGCGGATTTTCCTGCTCGTTGTGCAGCATCCAGCCCGCGATGAACGAGCCGCCGCGGCTCACGATGTCCATGACGCGGCCTTGCGACCGCATGGCCTCGATGGCCGCGCGCGTCACGCCGCAGTGCAGCGTCATGAAATCCGCGCCGTCCTTCGCTTGTGCCTCGATCGTCTCGAGAATATCATCATCCGTCATCTCGACGACAGCGCCGTGCTCGCGGATGGAGCGCACCGTCGCCTGATAGAGCGGCACCGTGCCGACCATGATGGGCGAATGCTCGATGATGCGGCGGCGCGACTCGTCGATGCCATTGCCCGTCGAGAGATCCATGACGGCATCCGCACCGCTGCGCACGGCCTCATCGAGTTTTTCAAGCTCCGGTGCGATGTCCGGAAACGTGCTCGACGTGCCGATGTTCGCATTGACTTTCGTCTTGAGCCCCTCGCCGACACCGCGCGGCTGAAACTTGCCATTGCTTTTCGCCAGATGGTTCACATTTGCGCAGATTGCAATCGTGCCCTTCGCCACGCGCTCACGCACCGTCTCGGCCGCGATGTGCTCCTCCTCCGCGACATGACGCATGATCTCCGTGATTTTCCCCTCGCGCGCCAGCTGCATCTGTGTTGCCATGGAAAACGCCTCCTGAAATGAAAAGTTCAACAAAAGAAAAACGCCAGACCGTGGCCGAGCCACGTCTGACGTCTATCATCTAGCATCCAAACAAGGCCACTTCCCTACGCAGGTATTACCCCGACAGGTTCCAAGGGTCGGCCGCAAACGGCCTCTCAGCAAACGCTCCCCTAGTGGAATCTCATTCTGTAATTGTCGTTTCCAGTTTAGCAAAATCGCAGAGAAAAAGCAAGAGACGAAGACTTTTGGGCATATCCTTCCTCTTGCCGCGTCTGACGAGAAATGCTATACTTTATATAGAAATTGATGAAAAACGAGGTGACGCAGGATGTCAAAAGAACGGAAAGGCTTGCAGCGCATCCGCCCGATGCTGGACATTTTCATCGAAAAATTGAAACCCATCTACGGCGATGCTCTCAAGAGCGTCGTGCTCTTCGGTTCGTATGCGCGGGGTGAAGAGCGTGAAGCGTCTGATGTGGATCTCATGCTCCTTATCGACATGACGGAAGAAGAGATTGACAAGAAAGACGACGCACTTGGTATGGCACAATTCCAGATGGATTGTATCGATCCGATGCTGGACATCCAGCCTGTCACGATTCCTTTGCAAAGATTTGAAAAATGGAAATCCGTTCATCCTTTTTACCAGAACATCCTTGAAGACGGAGTGACGCTTTATGAAGCTGCCTGACGATGCAGATATCGGAACGCGAGAAGACTTTGCCATTGAGAAATTCCAACTAGCGAGGCAATTCATCAAAGATGCACACGCATTGTATTTGGCTGAATCAAACAATTCAGCAGTGAATCGTGCTTACTACGCCATTTTCAGGGTGGTAACCGCAGCGCAAGCACTCGACAACAAACGCTTCAGTAGTCATGGACAAGCCATGGGTGACTTCAATCGTGAGTTCATCCACGAAAAAGAACTCTTCCCTGCTCATTATGGCGCCAAACTTCATAAGATTATGCGTTTGCGCCATGAGAGCGATTATGATGATTTTGCCACTCCAACAGATGCTAAGACACAAGAAGCAATTTCGTTCGCCGAAGAATTCTTCATCTCCGTCAAGCATTATTGTGAAAATCGGATGGGACGGGAAATCGATGTGAAACTCGACATAGAAAACGAACAAGATTGCGGTCGCTGACCGCGCCACGCAAAACGAAGGGGCTGTTGCAGTTCATTGCAGCAGCCCCTATTTCTATCAACAGAAAGAACTGTTTCCTACTTCAGGCTTCCCAGCCCGTGATTTCCTCGACGACGTAATCCGTCTTGTCCGCATTGACATCATAGCAAAGCGGACGGATCTCCGCCTCTGCACCCAACGCCTTGTTCAATGCACACATGAATTGCCGCAAGGAAACATGAGCTTCTTTGTCGTCCGTCAATTCCTTACACGCACGGCTTTCCTTGTACACGAGAGGAGAAATCGCAAACGTGACGGGTTTCTGAATGGAGAAATCTTTCAGCAAGTTATCGCGGTTCAGTTGCTTGAAATACGTGAATGCTTCCATGACGCAACGCAACATCGTTTCGCTGCTGTCCGGCTTCTTGAGTTCGAGGATGCTGACCAACTGCTTATTTTCGTCGTAACCTAGCATGTCGATCTTGCCAGCAGCATCCTCTTGCACTTGTTTCAGCGGCACTTGAATGCCCTTGATGAGTCCGATCCCTGCATATGGTTTTTGATTCATGTACTTGGCAATGTATTCTTCTTTGCGGGTGCTCCCACAATTTTCAGGGTAACAGCCTTTCAAGCCTCCGCCAAGCGTTTTCTGGTTTGCTTTGCTGCGATCATACTCTTTGCCAGCATCCGGAACGGGAGGAATCTCGAGCAAATCAGAGATGTGATCTTCCAACAGTTCACTGACGTACTCCGTTGTAAACGTGTCCTCCGCATCCGCAAGCGTTCCTGCTTGGTTCAAATAACTGTCGTTATAAAGCGCCGAAAGCCGCTGCTCCCTTTTGGAATACTGTTTGTCAAAATAAAGAAGGATGCTTTCCTTGACCTCTTCTTTCGAACGCTTCTTCCCATTTTTAGGTTTTTCCGTCATGTTTTTCTCCTCCCTTGTATACGACGAGGCATGATTCAGCCCCGCCCACCAAACTTCATCGCAATCCAGCGATTCTTCCTGTGACAGTTTCCGGTATTCGGATGCGCCTGAGAAAATGCGTGAAAGAAACGACGCGGCCGCTGCATCGTATCCAGCAAATTCATTCGAGCGCCATCCCATCTGCGTTTTTTCCGCTTCTGGCACCCATCGGCATTGAAGACACTTGTATCTTTTCCCATTGGCAGGGAATTGCGACACGACGTTCGGATGTGCTTGTAACAGATAATGAAAACGCATCCGGAGTTCGCTGTATTCTTCACGCTGGTTCCAGTATCGTTCTTTCAGCACAGGATGATCGAACAGCATATCTTCCCAATCGCCCTGCACCTGCCATTGGGTGACGGTTTCCTCTACGAGCGGCACGAGAATCCGATGGTACGCGTCATCCTTCTCTTTCATAAGAGTGATGTCTTCCGCAGAAATTTCCGCTCCGATGTCATGGACGAGTCTCATGCAACCGGTTCCTCCGATTCATTCTCCTGAATTTATACGTTAATTTCTTCTGGAGTTTTTTGACTTGATCGCAACGGATTCCTTCGATTCTGTCTATGCGTCTAGCAATTCGCCACGCATATTCGATTTTCCTGCTTTTTTGTCGCCGGTCACGCAAAAATCTGCGACGCACACACGCAAACGCGTCTTTCGCCTGCAAAGGAATCACCCAGTGACCCTCCCGATCCAAAAGGCCAATGGCATCGTCGGATTCCGCAAAACAGACGGCCGAATGCCCGACCGCCGGATACATCCACCTAGGCTCCTCCGTGAGGAACCACGATCGGATGCGGGCGTCTGGATTATTCTTGAGGGGCAGGAGGAAAACATGCTCGCCAGCTTCGCTATTTTGTGCGAGGCAAAGAAAATCGTGGTGAACGACGGAACATGGGTCGAACGTGGAGCAGCGGACTCCATCATCGATGGGCTTCCCCGTCACATCACAAACGCCTGTGGGGAAAAAGACGCGATCGTAATCAAACGGCAACACGACACGGTTCTGCATATCGATCATGCCCCATTTCCCGTGGGACATGACAACGAAAGCGTCCGGCCTGCCCTCCTGCGAAAAAACGTACCGAATGTCATCGTATTCCATCGGAAGGACTTGCTTGACGCTCGTGGCCACAGATTTGTCCGGATCTTGATCGCCTTCCGTCCAAATCCCCACCTTGTCGTCTTGTCGTACCATCAGATAATTGCGGTCGCATCCGTAAGGATTCATGTCTTTTACATAGGCAATCTCATCATATTCTGGCGGTACGACCATGTCTCCTTCGGGATTGATGAGGCCATACCCATCACAGAAAAAAGGGATGAGCGAACTTTCTGCGAACGACTCTGGGCTCGTCCGTGTGCCATCTTCTTCGACTACGAAGAAATGATGGTCTTCGAATACGCCGTTGATCACATCGTAATCGCAATAGAGAAAGAATGCTTCCTTCGCTGCTCCCATCTGCTCCACGCTCCTTTGCATCGCTTGTGAATGGTCAAAAAATCGAAAATAGGTCTCCGTCCTGCAACCGAACGACCTTCGACGACGCATCGCCGATGTCGAGCGACTGGTATGCTTCCGGCCGTTCCGTGTGAATCGGCAGGATCGCTTGGCGCGGCTTCAGCGCGTTGATGACGGCGGACAAAGTCTTGCGGTCGGCGTGGCCGGTCGTGTGCAGGTGATAGGCGCGGTCGCCGAAGCTATTCACAAAATCTGCCAAGATGGCATCGTACGCGGGCAAGCCGGGCTGGATATAGCCGTCCCACAGGGAATAGATGAGACTGGCGCTCGGATAATGCGCGACTTGTTTTTTGTAATTCGTCAAATCTTGTCGGCCGAGCAACGTATTGTAGACGAGCAGGAAACGCTTCGGCCAAGCCGCGCGAAATTCATCGTACGAATGCACGTCGCGCAAATCGAACAGCGGCGAGGCGTTCTTGTGTGCCATGGCGGTATCTGTGAATTGCTGGCAAAGCGCCCGTCCGGTCCTCGACAAAATATAGACAGGGATACCGTTGTTTTTGGCGGCTCGATGGAACGACGCGAGGCTGTCGAAATTTGTGGACGAGCAGATCAGGAAATTCGCATCGTGATGTGCCAGGATGTCCGTTGCCTGCTCGATCAATCCATGTTCGCTCAACGTTGTCGTTTGCCTGCGTGCGAGCGTTGTTCCTTCGAGCACGAGCGCGTCCACTTGCCCGACGCAGGTTGCCAGCATCGGCAGCAGCGCTTTGCCGATGTGACCATGATTGCGGATGTCGCCGCTGTAGAAGATGCGTTTGCCATCGGCCTCGATCAAATAAGCGTACGCCAGGAACGCCGAATGATCGACATAGAATGGCGTAACCTTGATGTTGCCAATCTGCACGTTTGCGGGATAATAGGCCATGCGATGCGTTCGTGTCGCGTCTTGGAGAATGGTCAGCTGTTCCTCGTCTTTGCGTCCTTCCGCCAGGATGTAAAGCACGCGCCAGCAAAAGTCTCCCATGTACAGCGGGACATTCGAAGGAATCCGCTTCAGCAGCCCGACATGATCCGCATGATAATGCGTGAAGAACACGGCATCGAAACGCTTTTCCTTGAAAAGCGCCCCGATGTCGTCATCACTGACCTCCGACCGGCAGCCTTCGAGCTCGCTGCCACAATCGATCAAAATACGCGTGTATTCCGTGAAAATTTCCGTGGCGCAGCCGCCAATCTGTTTCGCGCCGCGATGGATGATGATGCCAAGCTCCATGAAGCATTCCCCCTTTGGTACGGTTAACTTAGCACAGATCAAAAAAAATAGCCAGCCACAGAAATTTCACAAAAAAAAGAAAAAAGAAAAGACAAAATGCCTTTTATCAAGAAGCATTTCGTCTTTTGTGAATGTGATGCTATGATGGAATCTATAGAAGCTTTCGGTTTCTTTTGCAGCCTTGCAAAAGTCACGCGCACATGAAATTTTCTATAGAATTACATCCGCGTGATATGATACGACAGCCTTGAGAGGCCGATGGAGAGGTCTTCGTTGACGATGTGCATCGTCTCCGGGACTTGCATCTTGATCGGCGCGAAGTTCCAGATGCCGCGCACGCCGGCCGCGACGAGGCGGTCGGCGACATCTTGCGCGAAGGCGGCCGGGACGGCGATGATGCCGATGTCGATGTGGCGGTCGCGCACAATGCGCGGGAGTTCGGCGATGTTTTCCACCTTCACGTGGTTCTGCACCGTGCCGATGACTTTCGGGTCCTGGTCGAAGAGCGCGACGAGGTTGAATCCGAGCGTCACGAAGTTCTGGTAGTTCGCAAGCGCCGCGCCGAGGTGGCCGATGCCGACGACAGCGATGTTCCAATGGTGGTCGAGGCCGAGGATCGAGCCGACGTTGCGCTTGAGCTCATTGACGTAGTAGCCGACGCCCTTCTTGCCGAACTGGCCGAAAGAGGCTAAGTCTTTTCGTATCTGCTCCGGCGTGATGCCGAGCCTCCGCCCGAGCTCCTCGGACGAGATGACGTCGATGCCTTCGTCCTGCGCGAGGCGCAGCGTGCGGAAATAGAGCGGCAGGCGGTCGATCGTCGCCTTCGAGATCACGGGCGCGCGCCGCGCGTCTCTTTTGGAATCTGCCATCACGCATCCCCCTTTCCTGCTTCATCTGTTGTTTCTGCGGCCTGATTTTCTTTTCCGTTTTTTCCTGCCGTCTCAGACGCTGCCGCTGCCGCGTGCGCCTGCGGCACTTTTGCTTTCTCTTCAGACTTGCCGGTTGGCGCAACGTGTGTTGCAGCTTCCGTCTTGCTGGATGCCGCAACGTGCTTCCCTGCTTCCGGCTGATCGGTTGCCGCAACATGCTTCACTTCTTCCGGCTTGCCGGTTGTGACCACGTGCGCCGCTGCTTCCGACTTATTAACCGGCACAGCGTGCTTCGCCGTTTCTTCGTGTTCCTCTTGCGGGCTGGCAAAGAACGAGAGCGCGGCGGCGAGGGCTGCGAGCATCCACATCAGCATGGACGACGGGATGTTGAACAAAAGGTCGTCCGTGAGGCCGTTCAACGCGATCGAGACGAAGGCGAGGCCGATGCCGAGCGCGAGGCCGGCGGCGACACGGCGACTGTCCCACGCGCCGAGCTCCACGAGCCCCGTCGCGAGCGTCCAGCGCGGCGCAGGCTGCGCGGACTTCAGGCTGTCCTGCACGGTCTTGAGCTCGCGGTCGAGCGCATTGTCGTCAAAGAGGTCGGTCGCCCGCGGCGGACGGGCGGCGGCTTCGGCCGCCTCCATTTCCTCCGGCGAGGCGATGTGCATGCGGAACGCCAGATGCATCGTGCCGAAGAAATACCAGAAGAACGCGAGTGCGCCGACGATGCCGATTTCCGCCATGTAGTTCAGATACATGTTGTGCGCGTGGACGATGATGATCTCCTTGCCCGCCGCGCCCTGCATATAGAAATCGTAGAGCGGATAGACGAGGTAGTACGCGCCCCAGCCGATGCCGAAGAACGGATGGTCTTCGATCATCGCGATCGTGCTCTCCCAGAACGCGAAGCGCATCTCGGACGACGTATCGACTTTCGTGAAGACCGAGGTCAAGCGCTCGAGGAGCGCAGGATCGGCGGCGAAAAGGCCGAGGGCGACGACGACGCAGGCGACGAGCACGCGCCAATCTTTCAGCACGCCATAGCCGGCCACGACGATGGCAATGGCGAGGCAGGCGCCGCGCGCGTACGTCATGGCGAGGCAGGCCGCGAGAGCGATCATGACAAGCGCGAGCGCGATGCGCTGCCCGCGCGCTTTCATCTTGACAAAGAGGCCGAGCGCCAGGCAGATCGCGATGTCGAGATAGCCCGCGAAGATGTTCGGATTTTCCCACGTCGAGAAGACGCGCTTCTTGAGCTCGGGGAACGCATTGCCGTCCACCCATTTCATCGCGCTCGTGTCGATGCCGAAGGCGAATTGGTAAAAGCCGTAGAGCACGCAGCAGAGCGCTGAGAGCGCGAGCGCCTTCAGAATCGCTTTCATATCGCTCGCCGTGCGGATATTCTGCCCGATGAAGAAGTACATCAGGAGGTACACGCCGACGAGGTTGTAGTAGTTGTAAAAACTGAATGCGGGATCGGGCGACACGGCGATGGACACGAGGCCGAACGCCGCGAAAATGATGACGGGGATGTCAAACGGCAGGCGGCGGAATGTCATGGCACGGTCGACGCGGAGCTTCCATGCTGTGAAAATGCTGCCAAGCACGAGCGCGGCCGTGCAGACGCCCGGCCAGAGCGCAAGCGTGAAGCCGACGGCAAGCAACGCGTAGCGGATGAGCCCGTCGAGCTGGCGGGCGCGGCGCTTCGCCTGCAGTTCTTTCAGGACGTCGTCGGCATGGTCAGCCGTCCGCGCGTCGAGCTCACCTTCGATGTCGCGTTCCTCGACTGCAGCGCGTTTACGATGCCTTCTGCCCATGGCGCGCCTCCTTTCCCTGCGTTTTTTCCTTGCCAAGCAGCAGTTGCCGCAGGCCGCCGATGAGGTAGAGCGAGCCCGCTGTCACGAGCAAGCGCGTGCCGCCCGCGAGCTGCAGCGCCCGCGCGAGCGCTTTCTGATTGTCCGCGCAGCTTTCGACGCGCGCGGCATAAGTGCGCGCTTTTGCCGCGAGCACGGGGAGCGCCTCGGCGCGGTCGGATTGCGGCGGCGTCACGACGACGAAATCCTCGGGACGCACAAGGATCTTCAGCATCTCGTCGACGGCTTTGTCATGCAGGATGCCGAGGAGCAGTACGCGTGACGAGGCCGGGAAATAATCGTCGAGCCCGCGCCTGAGCGTCGCCATGCCGGCGGGATTATGCGCGCCGTCGACGACGACGATCTGGTCGCCTGCTGCGCCGACCGCCGGAACTTCGAGCACTTCGAAGCGGCCCGGCCACTCCACGAGGCGCAGCGCCTTGCGCAACGCCCGTCCGTCGATGCGGCTGTCCACATTGTGCAGGAGGTAGGCGGCCATGATGACGAGGCCGGCGTTCTCGACCTGATGCGCGCCGAGAAGGTGCAATTCATACGGGTCGCGGCTGACGCCGACGAGCATGGACGAGAAGAAAAACTGCTGCCCGTGCGGCGAGATGTCGCCGCCTTCGACAGAGAAGTCTTCCCGCTCGACAAAGATGTCGGCATTATGCGCGGCCGCCGCCGCGCGGATGATGTCGAGCGTGCTGCCTTCTGCCGCCGTCACGACGGGAACGCCGTCCTTGATGATGCCGGCCTTGTGGTGCGCGACGCCCGCGAGCGTGCCGCCACAGAGCTTCGCGTGCTCGAGCGTGACATTCGTGATCATCGAGACCTCGGGCGTGATGACATTCGTCGAGTCCAAGAGACCGCCGAGGCCGACTTCGATGACGGCGTATTCCACGTGTTTCTGCGCGAAATAGTAAAACGCCGCCGCCGTCAATGCCTCGAACTGCGTCGAGCATTCCGCGCCCTCGGCCATCATCTGCTCGATGAAGACGCGCACGACCGTCATCGCTTCGGCAAACGCCGGCTCGCTTGCAGGCTGGCCGTCGACCTGCATGCGCTCCGTGTACGACACGAGATGCGGCGAAATGTAGAGGCCCGTATGGATGGACGATTGCGAGAGGACCCGCGCCATCATAGCCGAGACCGAGCCCTTGCCATTCGTGCCCGTGACGTGGATCGTGCGGTAGCGGTCTTGCGGATTGCCGAGAAGTTCCAAGAGTCTTTTGATGCGCGCGAGGCCGAGCCGCACGCCGAAGACGCTGAGGCTGTCAAGATAGGCGAGGCTTTCCTGGTAATTCATCTGTCCGCCTCCCTGAAACGAGCATTCATAGCCCGCCTCACAGTTTCTTGAGGTCGGCGAGGCGCGCTTCGAGCGACTTCATCTTTTCCTCGTAGCCCGCGAGCTTCGTGCGCTCGCCCTCGACGACCTGCGCCGGCGCTTTCTTGAGAAAGCCCTCATTCGACAGCTTGCCGTTCAATTTTTTCAATTCCTTCGCGAGCTTGTCGATTTCCTTCGTCAGGCGCGCCGTTTCCTTTTCGACGTCGATGAGTCCTTTGAGCGGCAGGTAAATCTCGACACCCTCGACGACGCCTGTCATGGCGTTCTCCGGCTTTGCTGCGCCAGCTGCGAGCAGCGTGACCGGCTCGGCCGCGGCCAGCGCGACAAGATAGCCCGTGTTCGCCTCGAACGTGGAACGCAATGCTTCGTTCGTGAAGTTCAGGATCACTTCGCTGCGCTTGCCCGGTGCGGCGCCGACTTCGGCGCGCAGGTTGCGCACGGTCTTGATGGTCTCCATGATGGCCGTCATCCGCGCCTCGATGTCGGCGTTGATGCAGCCCTCATCGCCCGTCGGCCACTCGGAGATCATGATGCTCTTGACGTTTTCGTCATGCGGCACGTTCTGCCAGATTTCTTCCGTGAGGAACGGCATGAACGGATGCAGCAGGCGCAGCGTGTGCTCGAGGACGTAGGAAAGCACGTAGAGCGCCGTATTTTTCGCGCGCGGATTTTCCTTGTCGTAGAGGCGCGCTTTCGTGAGCTCGATGTACCAGTCGCAGAACTCGCTCCAGAGGAACTCGTAGATCATGCGGCCGGCCTCGCCGAGCTCGAAGCGGTCGAGGCTCTCCGTCACGCCTTTCGCCGTCTGCGCGTAGCGCGAAAGAATCCAGCGGTCGGCGAGCGTGTAGTCGCTGTCATCAGGCTTGAATGTTTTATCAAAGCCTTCGAGGTTCATGAGCATGTAGCGCGATGCGTTCCAGATTTTGTTCGCGAAATTGCGCGCGCTCTCGACGCGCTCCCAATAGAAGCGCATATCGTTGCCCGGCGTGTTGCCCGTGATGAGCATGAAACGCAACGTGTCCGCGCCGTATTTTTCGATGACCTCGACGGGGTCGATGCCATTGCCGAGCGACTTCGACATCTTGCGGCCCTGGCTGTCGCGCACGAGGCCGTGGATGAAGACGTGGTGGAACGGGATGTCCTTGCCGAAGGCGAGGCCCATCATGACCATGCGCGCGACCCAGAAGAAAATGATGTCATAGCCCGTGACGAGCGTCGCCGTCGGATAGAAATGCTTGAGGTCCTCGGTCTCGTCCGGCCAGCCGAACGTCTCGAACGGCCAGAGGCCGGACGAAAACCACGTGTCGAGCACGTCCTCGTCCTGATGAATGTGCTTGCTATGGCAATGCGGGCACTCCGTGAGATCCGTGCGGCTGACGCTCGTCTCGCCGCAGTCGTCGCAGTACCAGGCCGGGATGCGATGGCCCCACCAGAGCTGGCGCGAAATGCACCAGTCGCGGATATTTTCGAGCCAGTTGATGTAGATTTTCGTGAAGCGCTCCGGCACGAACTGGATGCGGCCGTCTTTCACGGCCTCGATGGCCGGCTTGGCCAGCGTCTCCATTTTCACGAACCACTGCTTCGAAATCAGCGGCTCGATCGTCGAATGGCAGCGCGAGCAATGGCCGACGGCGTGCTCATGATCTTCGACGGAGACGAGCGCGCCGATCTCCTCGAGTTCTTTCACGAGCGCCTTGCGGCAGTCGTAGCGATCCATGCCTTCGTATTTGCCTGCGCCCTCGAGCATCTTGCCCGTATTGCCGATGACCTTGATTTCCTCGAGATGATGGCGCTGGCCCATCTCGAAGTCGTTCGGGTCGTGCGCCGGCGTGACCTTGACCGCGCCCGTGCCGAATGCTTTGTCCACGTACTCGTCAGCGAACAGCGGGATGCGGCGGCCGACGATTGGAAGAATCAATGTCTTGCCGACGAGGTCTTTGTAACGCTCGTCGTCCGGGTGCACGGCCACGCCCGTATCGCCGAACATCGTCTCCGGGCGTGTCGTCGCGATTTCGACAAATTTGCCCGGCTCGCCCTCGACCTCGTAGCGGATATGCCAGAGATGCCCCTCTTCGGTCTCGTGCTCGACCTCGATGTCCGAGATGGCCGTGTTGCACGACGGGCACCAGTTCGTGATGCGCGTGCCCTGATAGATGAGACCCTGCTCATAGAGCGAGACGAAGACCTCGCGCACGGCACGCGAGCAGCCCTCGTCCATCGTGAAACGCTCGCGGTCCCAATCGAGCGACGAGCCGAGCGAGCGCAGCTGGTACATGATGCGGCTGCCGTATTCCTCTTTCCACTTCCAGACGCGCTCGAGGAATTTTTCGCGGCCGAGCTCGTAGCGGTTCGTACCCTCTTTCCGGAGCGCGCCTTCGACTTTCGCCTGCGTCGCGATGCCCGCGTGGTCGCAGCCCGGCAGCCAGCAGGTGTTGTAGCCCCGCATGCGATGGTAGCGGATCAAGATATCCTGCAGCGTATTGTCGAGCGCGTGCCCCATGTGCAGCTGCCCCGTGACATTCGGCGGCGGGATGACCATGCTGTACGGCTTCTTTGATTTGTCGACCTCGGCATGGAAAAACTTGTTGTCCTCCCAGAACTTGTACCATTTCTTTTCAAACGACTGCGGGTCGTAGACTTTCGGGATGTTGTGCCCCTGCGCTGCCTCTGCCATGAAAAATCCTCCATTCATACAAAAAGCGCTCCCGTCCGCAAAGGACGAAAGCGCTCGCTTCCGTGTTACCACCTAAATTCCCTCGTATGTTCGAATTGCTTCGATACACCCAAGGCTCGACCTTCTTAACGCGAAGGATACGTCCTGCGCTAAATGCTTCACGCAGACAGCTCCGAAACGACGTTCGCTGCCCATTGCCGGAAACTTCCACCAGCCGTTTCCTCTCTCGTGGCGCCGTGGCAACTACTCCTCTTCTTCCTCGCCTTTGCCTGCCGATTAGTTTAGCATAAAGGCGAAAATTTTACAAGACTTCTGCATCGTTTCCTACAGTATTGCAACGAACACAGGGCGTTTTCATTTCCCGTTCTTCTCGTCGAGCAGCGGCTGCAAAAATCTCCCCGTGTACGATGCCGGGACTTTCACGATGTCTTCCGGCCGCCCCGTCGCGACGATCGTGCCGCCGGCGTCGCCGCCTTCGGGGCCGAGGTCGATGATGTAGTCCGCCGTCTTGATGACGTCGAGATTATGCTCGATGACGACGACGGTGTCACCGAAGCCTACGAGGCGCTGGAGGATGCCAAGCAATTTGTGGATGTCCGCCGCGTGCAGGCCGGTCGTCGGCTCGTCGAGGATGTAGAGCGTGCGGCCGGTCGAGCGGCGCGAGAGCTCGGTGGCGAGCTTGACGCGCTGTGCCTCGCCGCCCGACAGCGTCGTCGCTGGCTGGCCGAGCTTGATGTAGCCGAGGCCGACGTCCTGGATGACTTGCAGGCGCCGCGCGATGCGCGGGACGTTCTTGAAAAACTCGCACGCTTCGTCAATCGTCATGTCAAGCACATCAGCGATCGTCTTCCCTTTGTATTTCACTTCGAGCGTCTCGCGGTTGTAGCGCGCGCCTTTGCAGACCTCGCACGGCACATAGACGTCCGGGAGAAAATGCATCTCGATCTTGAGGATGCCGTCGCCCTTGCACGCTTCGCAGCGGCCGCCTTTGACATTGAAGCTGAAGCGGCCGGCCTTGTAGCCGCGCAGTTTCGCTTCGCTCGTCTGCGCGAACAGCTCGCGGATGTTGTCGAAGACGCCCGTATATGTCGCGGGATTCGAACGCGGCGTGCGGCCGATCGGCTGCTGGTCGATGTCGATGATCTTGTCGATGTTCTCGAGCCCTTTGATTTTCTTATGTTTGCCGGGCTTCCCTTTTGCGTGATAGAGGCGCGAGGCGATGCCTTTGTAAAGGATTTCATTGACGAGCGTCGACTTGCCCGAGCCCGAGACGCCCGTGACGAGCGTCAGCGTGCCGAGCGGAAATTTGACGTTGATGTTTTTGAGGTTATTCTCTGCCGCGCCGACAACTTCCAAAAACTTTCCGTTCCCCGGACGGCGGCGCGACGGCACGGGGATGAACTTCCGACGCGAAAGATACGCGCCTGTGACGGATTCTGGCACGCGCTCGATTTCTTCTGCTGTACCCTGCGCGACGACGCGGCCGCCGTTTGCGCCCGCGCCGGGTCCGATGTCGATGATGTGGTCGGCGGCGCGCATCGTGTCCTCGTCATGCTCAACGACGATCAGCGTGTTGCCGAGGTCGCGCAGATGCTTCAGCGTCGCAAGCAAGCGGTTATTGTCGCGTTGGTGCAGGCCGATGCTCGGCTCGTCAAGCACATATAAGACGCCTTGCAACCCCGAGCCGATCTGCGTCGCGAGGCGGATGCGCTGCGCCTCGCCGCCCGACAGCGTGCCCGCCGCGCGCGAGAGCGTCAGGTAATCGAGACCGACATTCAGCAAAAACGTCAGTCGTGCATGGATTTCCTTCAAGATTTGATGCGCGATTTTCTGCTCGCGTGCCGTGAGCGCCACACCCATGAGGAAGGTATCGGCTTCGCGGATCGTCATCTGCGTGACTTCGTAAATATTTTTTTCGCCAAACGTCACTGCGAGCGTCTCGGGCTTCAATCGAGCGCCATGGCAGGCCTTGCAGGGGATTTCCGTCATGTAGTTCTCATACGATTCGCGCATCTCATCGCTGTCCGTCTCGTGGTAGCGGCGCTCGAGGAGCGGCAGCACGCCTTCGAAGGGCACGTTGTACTCCTTGTACTCGCCGAACATATTCGTGTAGTGGAAGCGGAAGCGCTCGTCCCCGGAGCCATGCAACAGCATGTCCTGCGTCGTCTTGTCGAGCTCGCGCCACGGCGTTTCCGTCGTGTAGCCGCGCGCGGATAAGAGCGACGTCATGACGCACATCGCATACGAGTGCGGATTTTTTGATAAAGGCGCGAACACGCCGCCCGACACAGATAACGCGGGGTCAGGCAAAACGAGCGACTCGTCAAATTCCATATGGCTGCCGAGCCCCATGCAGACGGGGCACGCGCCGTAGGGATTGTTGAAGGAAAACATGCGCGGCGTGATCTCGGGCAGGCTGATGCCGCAGTCGACGCAGGCGAAATTTTCGCTGAACATCAGGAGCTCGCCATCCACGATCTGCACGTAGACGACGCCCTCGCCGAGCTTCAGCGCCGTCTCGAGCGAGTCGGCGAGGCGCTGTTCCATGCCTTCACGAACAATCAAACGGTCGACGATGACCTCGATCGTGTGCTTCTTGTTTTTTTCCAAGGCAATCGTGTCATTGACGTCGTAGACCTCGCCGTCGATGCGCACGCGCACGTAGCCTTCGCGGCGGATGTGCTCGAGGATTTTCTTGTGCTCGCCCTTCTTGCCGCGCACGACTTGCGCCATGAGCAGGAGCTTCGTGCGCTCCGGCAGTGCCGTGATCTGATCGACCATCTGGTCGATGCTCTGCTGCGTGATGGGCTTGCCGCAGCGCGGGCAATGCGGGTGGCCCGTGCGCGCGAAGAGCAGGCGCAGGTAGTCGTAGATTTCCGTGACCGTGCCGACGGTCGAGCGCGGATTGTGGCTCGTCGTCTTCTGATCGATGGAGATGGCGGGCGACAATCCCTCGATGTTGTCAACGTCCGGCTTGTCCATCTGCCCGAGGAACTGCCGCGCATACGACGACAGCGACTCGACGTAGCGCCGCTGCCCCTCGGCGTAAATCGTGTCAAAGGCGAGCGACGACTTCCCGGAGCCCGAGAGCCCCGTCACGACGACGAGCTGGTCGCGCGGGATTTCGAGATTGATATTCTTCAAATTATGGGCGCGCGCGCCCTGGATCTTGATGACGTTGTTTTCCAAAATACGGATTATCCTTTCTTCGCCGCCTGCGGCTTGCGCGCCGCTTTCGTTGTTTTCGTTGCTGCTGTTGGTAACGTTCCATCGAGTTCAAGAATCATGTCACGCAACTCCGCCGCGCGCTCGAATTCGAGCGCCCGCGAGGCTTGCTGCATTTCGCGTGTCAGCGTTTTGATGAGGTTTTCGCGGTCTTTCTTCGTGAGCTTGCGTTTCCGTTTGCTGTCACTGTCGCCGTAACTCGCTTTCGTTTCCGCCACCAATGTGGTTTCAATCAAAGGCTTGATGGGCTTGACGATGGTCTTCGGCGTGATGCCGTGTTCCTTGTTGTAATCTTCCTGGATCGTACGGCGGCGCTGCGTCTCGTCGATAGCGCGCTGCATGGAGTCCGTGATGCGGTCGGCGTACATGATGACGTGGCCATTCGCATTGCGCGCCGCGCGGCCGATGATCTGGATGAGCGACGTGTCCGAGCGCAGGAAGCCTTCTTTGTCGGCGTCAAGGATGGCGATCAAAGAAACTTCCGGCATGTCGAGGCCTTCGCGCAAGAGATTGATGCCGACGAGCACGTCGAACTCGCCGGCGCGCAAATCGTGAATGATCTCGGCGCGCTCGATCGTCGCGATGTCGGAGTGCAGGTAGCGCACGCGGATGCCGACGTCCTTGAGGTATTCCGTCAGATGCTCCGCCATTTTTTTCGTCAATGTCGTGACGAGTACGCGTTCGTTCTTTTCGACGCGCTTCTTGATTTCGCCGAGCAAATCATCCATCTGCCCGTCTAGGGGACGAACTTCAATTTCTGGATCAAGAAGCCCCGTCGGACGGATGATCTGCTGTGCGACCTGCTGCGCATGCGCGAGCTCGTACTTGCCCGGTGTCGCCGAGACGAAGATGATCTGGTTGATGCGCGCCGCAAATTCCTCGAACGTCAGTGGGCGGTTGTCGAACGCCGACGGCAGGCGGAAGCCGTTTTCGACGAGCGAGACCTTGCGGCTGCGGTCGCCGGCGTACATCGCGTGGAGCTGCGGCAGTGTGACATGGCTCTCGTCCATGACGATGAGGAAATCCTCAGGGAAATAATCTAAGAGCGTGTATGGCGCCTCGCCCGCTTTGCGGTGCGTGAGGTGGCGCGAGTAATTTTCGATCCCCGAGCAGTAGCCGACCTCTTCCATCATTTCGAGGTCGTAGTTCGTGCGCTGCTCGAGGCGCTGCGCTTCGAGCAGCTTGGCATCGCCGCGCAGTTTCGCCAGTTGCTCGGCGAGCTCGTCGCGGATCGATTGCTCCGCGATTTTCATGTCGTCCTGCGCCGTGACGTAATGCGAGGCCGGGAAAATCATGGAGTGCGTGCGCTCGCCGTAGATCTCGCCCGTCGTCGTGTCGAATTCGAGGATGCGATCGATTTCGTCGCCGAACATCTCGATGCGCACGGCGCGGCTGTTGTAGCCCGCCGGGAACACCTCGATGACATCGCCGCGCACGCGGAACTTGCCACGCTCGAACGCGATGTCGTTGCGCTCGTAGCGGATGGAGATGAGCTTGCGCAAAATGGCGTCGCGGTCGACGGTCTGTCCTTTGTGGAGCGACACGACCATCTCGTGGTAACTCTCCGGCGAGCCGAGACCGTAGATGCACGAGACGGAGGCGACGATGATGCAGTCGCGCCGCTCGAAAAGCGAGCACGTCGCGCTGTGGCGCAGTTCGTCAATCTCGTCGTTGATGGACGCGTCCTTTTCGATATACGTGTCCGTCGAGGCGATGTAGGCCTCCGGCTGGTAAAAGTCGTAGTAGCTGACAAAATAGCCGACGTAATTGTGCGGGAAAAATGTCTTGAACTCGCTCGCGAGCTGCGCGGCGAGCGTCTTGTTGTGCGCGATGACGAGCGTCGGCTTCTGCACTTTCTCGATGACCTTCGCGATCGTGTACGTCTTGCCCGTGCCCGTCGCGCCGAGGAGCACCTGCGCCTCCTGCCCCGCCGCGACGCCGGCCGCGAGCGCTTCGATGGCCTGCGGCTGGTCGCCCATGGGTGCAAAAGGAGCAACGACCGTAAACGGCCGCTGCTCGTCGAATTGCGTCGTATTGAGTTTTGGAACCATCGCCATGGCAAGCCCTCCTGCAGTCTTTTGTCCGTTGCACGATGGCTTCTATTATACTCCCAGTACGCCGGTTTTGTGAAGATGGTTCAGCACATTCCTACGGTCAACGCCCTTGCTCTTCCGCTTTCTGCTTTTGCTCCTGCCATTTGCGCCGCGCGTCCTCGTAACTCTCGCAGGCGAGCGTGAAGCCTTTGCCTGAGACTTCGGACGTGTCCGAGACGATCATGAAGGCCTGCGGGTCGTGGTGGAGCGCGATGATCTTCACGCGGCCGACCTGTGTGAGGCTGACGACGGCGAACAAGATATTTTTCCGCTCGTCCGTGAAGCCGCCGCGCCCATCGATGTACGTCACGCCGCGGTGCACGCTCTCCATGATGTCCTGGCAGATGGCTTCAGCCTGCGGCGAGATGATCATCACGGATTTCTCGCGGTTGAAGCCGGCCGCCACGCGGTTCGTGAACTCCGCGATGATGTAAATGGCGATGAGCGTGAACAGCGCTTCCTCGATCGTGAACAAGAACGCCGAGGCCGCGACGATGACGACGTTGATGGCAAAAATCGCCGTGCCGGCGTCGACGGCGTAAAACTTCTTCACGACGGCGCCGACGACATCAAAGCCGCCCGTATTCGCATTCACGCGGAACACGACACCGAAGCCGACGCCTGTCAGCACGGCGCCGAACACCGTATTGAGCAACATGTCCGAACAGATGTGCCAGTCGATGAGAAAGCTCGTCGCGTCGAGCAAAATGGAAAGCACGACCGTGCCGACGACCGTGTCAATGGCGTAGTGCCGTCCGAAGACGCGGTAGGCGAGATAGAGAATCGGGATGTTGTAGACGAGGTTCTGCGCGCCGACGGGCAGGCCCATGAGATAATAAATGATGATGGCGACGCCGCTGAGGCCGCCCGTCAAGAGATGCGCCGGGATGAGGAACAGGTTGAAGCCGAGTGCATTCAAGAGGCAGCCGAACACGATCTGCGCATAGCGGATGATATGATGGCGGTAGTCCACGCGCTCGAGCCGCCGCGCCGCGACCGCCGCCTGCCGCGCTGCGCGCGAGCGTTTCCGGTTAGACGACATGGAAAAAGTCCTCCGATTGCGTGTCATCAAGCACGTCGGCCGCAAGGCCGCGCGCCGCGAGCGCTGTCTCTAGTTTCTTTTTTAACACGGCTACGACGGGAAACTCCGTGCCGAAATGGCCGGCGTCGATGACGTGCAGGCCGAGCTCGACGGCATGCTGCGCGTCATGGTAGCGCACGTCGCCCGTCAGGTACGCGTCCGCGCCCATCGCCGCCGCGCGCGCGATGTATTCCGCGCCGCTCCCCGAGCAAAGCGCCACGCGCTGTACGGGACGTGCCCCGGCCGAGACGTAACGGACGTGCGCCGTCGGCAGCGCGTCGCGCACCTGTGCGGCAAACGTGGCGATCGTCATCGGCTCCGCAAGCTCGCCGACGCGGCCGAGGCTGTACGACTCGCCGCTTTCATCCTGTCCCTCCACAACGAAATGCGTGAGCTTCTCCAGCCCGACGGCTTTCGCCAGCACATCATTCACGCCGCCCTCGGCGATATCGAGATTCGTATGCGCGGCGAAGACGGCGATGTCGTATTTCAAAAGTTCTGCGATGCGGCCGCCCAGCGGCGTATCAGTATGAATCTGCTTCATCGCATGGAAGATCATCGGATGATGCGAGACGATGAGATGCGCGTCATTTTCCACGGCGAACTGAACGACCGCGTCGCTCACATCGAGGCAGACGACGATGCGCGCCGTCTCCTGCGCCGGGCTGCCGACGAGCAGCCCCGGATTGTCCCACGCCTCCGCATATGCGCGCGGCGCGAGCTCCTCCATGATGTCCATGACTTCTTGTACGCTCACCATACGAGTCGTTCCTCCAATGCTTTGATGCGTTTTTGTGCTTCTTTGTATTTTGCGCTCTTTTTGGCGCGCTCGCTCTTTTCCATGCCGGCCACCGCGCGGCGCGCCCCAAAGAGCAGGCTCTCGATATGGTGGCGCAAGAGTTCGGGCTTTCGCTCCCAGAGCACGGGGCCGATTTCGAGCGTCAGTGCGTCCGGCATCTTGCGCCGGCCTTTTTCTGCGCGGATGACCGTGTAAATGCGATCATCGGCCACGACGAGCGCTTCATCGGCGACGTGCCAGCTATGCGTGTAAAGGTAGTGACGCAATTCGTACGCACCGTTCATCGGCTGGAGCACGAGCGTCTGGAGCTTCTTCATGACGAGCGGCGCCGCTGCGAGAATGTCGGCCATGAGCGCACCGCCCATGCCGGCGATGCAGACGGTCTGCGCTTCGCCGGGCGCGAGCACTGTGAGGCCGTCGCCCTGGCGCACCTCGATGCTTTCCCGTAGATTCGCCTCGCGCACGGTGCGTCGCGCGGCTTCGCACGGGCCGAGGTTCAGGTCGCTCGCGATGACGCGCTCCGCCTGCCCGGACTGCACGAGCGCAGCCGCGAGATAGCCGTGATCCGTACCAATATCTGCGACGGTGCCGCCTGCGGGCACGAACGCGCGCACGGCTTCGAGTCTCGCATCAAGTTTCATATCCGTCTCCCCCATTCTGAAAAACGGAAAAACTAGAACATAAAAAAGGCGCAACGCCATGCGTTACGCCTTCGTGATTTCTGGCTCCCCGAGCAGGATTCGAACCTGCGACAGCCTGATTAACAGTCAGGTGCTCTACCGGCTGAGCTATCGAGGAATGACAACATGGAAATTATACGGCATCATTGCCATTTTTGTCAAGATGTTTTGCCGTCAATCGAGGAAATCTTTCAGCTTGCGGCTGCGGCTCGGATGGCGGAGCTTGCGGAGCGCTTTCGCCTCGATCTGGCGGATGCGCTCGCGCGTGACACCGAAGTTCTGCCCGACTTCTTCGAGCGTGCGCGCACGGCCGTCATCGAGACCGAAACGCAAGCGCAGGACTTTTTCCTCGCGCGGCGTCAGCGTGTCGAGCACTTCCTCAAGCTGCTCCTTCAGCAGCATGAACGACGCGGCATCGGCTGGCGCCGGAGCGGCATCATCCTCGATGAAGTCGCCGAGATGCGAATCTTCCTCTTCGCCGATTGGCGTCTCGAGCGAAACCGGTTCTTGCGCGATCTTCATGATCTCGCGCACGCGGTCGACGCTGATGTCCATTTCCTTCGCGATTTCCTCGGGGGTCGGCTCGCGGCCGAGCGTTTGCAGGAGCTGGCGCGACACGCGGATGAGCTTGTTGATCGTCTCGACCATGTGCACGGGGATGCGGATCGTGCGCGCCTGGTCGGCAATCGCGCGCGTGATGGCCTGGCGGATCCACCACGTCGCATACGTCGAGAACTTGTAGCCCTTCGTGTAGTCGAATTTTTCGACGGCCTTGATGAGGCCGAGGTTGCCCTCCTGGATGAGGTCGAGGAACAGCATGCCGCGGCCGACGTAACGCTTCGCGATCGACACGACAAGGCGCAGGTTTGCCTCGGCGAGGCGCTTCGACGCTTCTTCATCGCCGTCATTCATGCGCTTCGCGAGCGCGACCTCTTCTTCTGCTGTCAGGAGCGGCACGCGGCCGATTTCCTTGAGATACATGCGCACGGGATCGTCGATGCTGACGCCCTCCGGCACGGAGAGGTCGATCTCGACCTCTTCCTCTTCCTTCTCGGGAATCTCGTCCTCCACGTCGTCCTGGTTCGAATCATCGACGATCTCGATGCCTTTCTTGCTGAAGACATCATACATGTCATCGATTTCGTCCGGGGAAAGATCTTGCGTCTGCAGCGCTTCCATGAGATCGCCATACGTCAGCGTGCCACCGTTCTTCTTGCCTTTTTTCAAAAGGTTCGCGATGATTTCCGCACTATGGTTTTCTGCCTTGGCCGCTTTTTTCTTCGTTTCAGCCATGGAGCAGCCCCCTCTCAAATTCTGTCGTATTCCCCTTGCTCTCTTCTATCCTCATCAACGTATGCAGCGTGTGTTTCAACGTGTCAACCATCCATTTCCTTTTTGATTTCTGTGAGCTCCTTGAGCTTTTCCGCCATGCCAGAAAGATTGCCGGACGTACTCGCCTCCGTCGCCTCGCGGCTGAGCCTCTCATACCGCTGTTTCAAGTAGGCGCGATGCAAGCGCGCGATGGCATCGCTGTAGGCCGCGATGCCGCTCTTTTGCTGTCCTTCTTCCGTCCCGCCTTCATTTTCCACCATGGCGCGCGAGAGCTCCTCCGCCGCCTCGTCCCCGAGCGCGGCCGCGAGCTGCGTGCTGTCAAAGCCCCCACCGCCAGCCGCCACGCCCTTGAGATACGTGAAAATGCTGCGCTGGACATCATCAGGGATGTCTTCCAATGGGATCATCGAAAGCGCATGGTCGAGGAGCGACGGCTCCTCCCAGACGGCATGCAGCACGATGCGGCCAGCCTTTTGCAAGGCGCTGTCCGCGCGCTGCGAGGCACGGCGCGTGTATTGCGCCGCTGCGCGCTGCGCCGGGCCGACGGTCTCCGCTTCCTGCCACAAGAGCTGCGGATTCCGTGCGGCTTTCGCCGTTTCTTCGCGGATGATGCCCTCGTCCATCAAGAGCGTCTGCGCGAGGCGCTTCGAGAGCTCGGAGCGCTCCGCCACGCTGCGCATCGTCGCGAGCACGGGCAGCATCTCTCGGAGCGCCCGCATTTTCCCATCGAACGACTGCAGATCCACGTGCGAAAGCACGTAGCGCAAGCGATAGTCCGTGAGGGACAGCGCCTGATCGACGAGCGCGCGGAATGCGTCAGCGCCATGCTTGCGGATGAATTCGTCAGGATCCTTGCCGTCCGGCACGACGATGACGCGCACCTCCGCACCGGAGTCGCGCACGACGGTGAGCGCGCGGATCGTCGCGTTCTGCCCGGCCTCGTCGCTGTCGTAGCAGAAATAAAACCGCTTCGCATAGCGCAGGAGCTTCTTGCAATGCTCCGCCGTAAACGACGTGCCGAGCGACGCGACGACATTCTTCACGCCCGCGTCAAACACGGAAATCGCGTCCATGTAACCTTCGACAATGATGGCATAGCCCGCCTGCCGGATTGCCTGATGCGACCGGTCGAGGCCGAAGAGCAGCCGCCGCTTGTTGAACAGCACGGTCTCTTTCGTATTCAGGTATTTCGGCTTGCTGTCATCGAGCACGCGCCCGCCGAAGCCGACGACGCGACCGCGCTCGTCCGCGATCGGGATCATGACGCGGTTGCGGAAGCGGTCGTAGATGCCCTGCCCTTCCCGGCGCTCCATCGCAAGGCCGTCTTCCAAGAGGAACGCCTGCGGCACACCGCGCGCGAGGAACGCTTTCGTGAGCTTGTCCCACGCGTTCGGCGCGTAGCCGAGCCCGAATTCCTCGATGGTATCCATCGAGATGCCGCGTCCGGCGAAATACGTCTTGCCGACCTCGCCCATGCGCGTCATCGTCAAGCAGTTGTGGAAAAACGTCCGCGCCATGTCGTTGACTTTCAGGAGGTCTTTCAGCCTCTGTTCGCGCGCTTTTTCCTGTGCTGACTTCGGTCGTTCCGGCAGCGGGATGCCGAGCTTCTCCGCTTGCAGCTTGATCGCCTCGAAATACGTCACGTTCTCGATGAGCGAAAGGAACTTGAAGACGTTGCCGCCTGCATGACAGCCGAAGCAATAAAAAAATCCCTTCTCGGGAACGACCGAAAACGATGGCGTCTTTTCCTGGTGGAACGGGCAGCATCCCCAGAAGCGATTGCCCTTCCGCTTGAGCGTGACATAATGAGAGATGACATCGACGATGTCAGACCCTTGTTCGACCTTTTCGACGAACGCATCCATATCTCTTCGGTCTGCTCGTTCCATGCTCTCCCCTCCGTCAAGAATATATATTCACCATAAAACGGAAATTTCCTTTTTCTCTTGACAAAAATAATTCTTTGAATCTCATTAAATCTTGAAAACCGCTGTCATCAATGCACCATGAGGCCGACGGGCGGCATGAAAATCTCATTGAACAGCTGCACGGCATAACTGTCCGTCAGCCCGGCCACGTAATCGGCGACCGTCTGCTTGCGCCCCCAATACGCTTCGCGGCGGGCGAACTCCGCCGGCAGCTCCTCAAAATGCGCAAGATAATGCTCATAAAGCTGCCGCAGCACGAATTTCGCCTGCTCGCGCTCGTGCGCGAGGACATCCGAATGATAGACGCGCTCGAACATGAAGTCGCGGAACACATCCATGACGCGCTTGCCTTCGCTGCTCTGCAAGATGTCGCCCTGCCCCATCGACGCTTCGATCATATCCGAGACCATGCCCGTGATCATCTGCGACGCCTGGTCGCCAAAGCGCGCGCGCACATCCTGCGGCAAATCGTCCGGCGTCAAGAGGCCGGCGCGCAAGCTGTCATCATAATCGTGCGAGAGGTACGCGATGCGGTCGGCCGTCTTCACGATGCGTCCTTCCAGCGTGCGCGGCTGGCGTCCCCCCGTGTGGTTCACGATACCGTCTTTCACTTCCATCGTGAGGTTCAGACCGTGCCCGCCTTTTTCAAGGAATTCCACGACGCGCAAACTTTGTTCATTATGTTTGAAATGTCCCGTGAGCTCGTCCATCGCCGCTTCACCCGCATGACCGAACGGTGTGTGCCCGACATCATGGCCGAGCGCGATGGCCTCGACGAGATCTTCATTGAGCCGCAAGCCGCGCGCGATCGTGCGCGAGATCTGCGAGACTTCGAGGCTGTGCGTCATGCGTGTGCGGTAGTGGTCGCCCGCGACGATGTAGACTTGCGTCTTGTGCTTGAGCCGACGGAACGATTTCGAATGCAGGATGCGGTCGCGATCACGCTGGAACTTCGTGCGGAACGGGCACTCCTCCATCGGTTCTTTCCTCCGTGCCTCGCGGCTCTTCGCGGCCTGCGGAGACAGCATCTCGTACTCGAGTTCTTCCGTCCGCTCGCGGACGGTCTTGCCAGCCTGTTCCACCATCGTGTCGCACCTCCCGGTTCTTCTGTCTGCCTGCTGTTTAATTATACACGCAACCACGAAAATCCTGCCGACGAAGCGCAAGAACGGACAAAAACGTCGGGAAAAATTTCTTTTCTCGCGCATTCATGATAAAATAAACGTCAAATGTCTCGCAAAACTTGCGTGAAAGGAATCCTCTCGTTCATGACACAGAAAAAAACACCACTCGTGCCGCACGCAGATGTGCTCGCCGCTGCCAAGCAGCCGCTCCTCGCGTGGTATCCGACCGTCGCGCGCCGCCTGCCGTGGCGGGAGACGATCACGCCTTACCGCGTCTGGATCTCGGAGATCATGCTCCAGCAGACGCGCGTCGTCGCCGTCATCCCGTACTTCAAACGCTTCATGAAGACGCTCCCTGACATCGCCGCACTCGCAGACGTCGATGATAACACGCTCATGAAACTTTGGCAAGGGCTCGGCTATTACAGCCGTGCGCGGAATCTGAAAAAAGCCGCGCAAGTGATCGTGGATGAATACAATGGCCGGATGCCGCTCCTGTTTGACGATCTCTTGAAACTCCCCGGCATCGGCCGCTACACGGCCGGCGCCATCAGCTCGATCGCCGGCCATCACGCCGCGCCCGCTGTCGACGGCAACGTGCTGCGCGTCGTCACGCGGCTCACGGAGTTCGAGGGCGACGTGCTGAAAGACGCCACGAAGCGCGCCGTCGAAGACGCACTGCGGCCGATTTATGAAGAATCCATCGTTTCCGCGACGCTCAATCAGGCGCTCATGGAACTTGGCGCGACGGTCTGCGTGCCGAATGGCGCGCCGCACTGCGACGCTTGCCCGCTGACCGCAATTTGTCACGCACGAGCGCATGACACCATCGCAGAGTTCCCGCACAAGGCTGCAAAAAAAGCACGGCGCATCGAGCAGATGACCGTGCTTCATATCTTCGACGAAACGACGAAACGGCTCGCGTTGCAGAAACGGCCGAAGAAAGGCTTGCTCGCCGGGCTCTATGAATTGCCGCACCTGCCTGGCCACCAGACGGCTGCTGCCGTCCGCTGGACACTCGGGAACGCAGGATTTCCCGTTGCACACGTCAAAAAACGTCCGCCCGCCCGCCATATATTCAGCCACGTCGAGTGGGACATGATCGCCTACGATGTCACGCTCGCGCCGAGCGAAGCAATGAGCGTTTGCGAGCCGCGTGACGCAATTCTCTGGGCAACCGAGGAAAAACTGAAAACGACGTACAGCATTCCTGCCGCGTTCCAATATTTCCTGAACTGATGCAAAAGAATTGATATCTTCTTCCCTATATTTTAGAAGAAATTTTATGAAGAAAAAGGGTTTTCGCCGTCGACGGCGAATGATTACAAGATAGGAAATACAAACGAATTCTTTCATCATGAACAAGAAAAGGATGTGGATGCATGATGTTTTCCCTTTTTTCGTCGAAGAAAAAAACTGACATCGTCATGAAGCCCGCCGAGGCCGCGCCTGCTCCGACACCAGTGGCGAAACCTGTCGCGCAGGCCAAGCAGGACATCAAGACCGCGTACCTCGGGATGAGCGAGCTCGACGGCCCGCACATGAAGGACGTCATCGATGTCGCGGACGGCGCGGCGCTCGCGCTCGGCTTCGTCTCGCCCGACCTCGAACTCGACGATGTCGCGCGAAAAATCAAACCGCAGCTGCCGCCGAACGCGAAACTCATCCTCATGACGACATCCGGCGAGCTTTGCCATGGCACAAATCGTCCGCTGTACCAGACGGACGACGAAGGCCGCGCGAAAGTCCTCTTGGAAACATTCTCCCGTCGCATGATCGAGGACGTCTACACGATGAGCATCCCGCTGCCGAATGACGACCTGCGCCAGGGCGAAGTCCAGATGAGCGTCGCCGAGCGCACGGAAATGATCGCGTCCGAGATCAAGAAGCACAAGCCGCCGTTCCGCATCAGCGTCAACCATACATTCGCGCTCGTCTACATCGACGGTCTCTCGAACTGTGAGACGTTCGTGCTGCAAGGCCTCTACGAATCCGGCATGTTCCCCTGCCCGTTCATCGGCGGCAGCGCGGGCGGCAAGACGGACTTCACGCACACGTACATCTACGACGGCGAGCAGACCGTCGAGAACCAAGCCGTCATCACGCTCGTCCGCCTCGCGAAAGAGTACCGCTACGGCATCATGAAGACGCAGGCCGTCGAGCGCACGGGCACATCGTTCCGCGTGCTCGGCGCGAATACGGCGCTCCGCTACATTCGTACGGTCGAAGGCACAGACGGCCGTCCGGTTTCGTTCATCAAAGCGCTCGAACAGGAGCTCGGCGTGTCTTCCGTCTCCGAGCTCAATGCGAAAATGCAGGACTACACGTTCGCGACGGACATCGGCGGCGAAGATTTCATCCGCACCATCTCCGGCATCGACGAAGCGAATGACCGCGTGAACTTCTTCTGCGACGTCGTGACGGCCGAGACGCTGCACCTCCTGCGCCGCAAGCCGCTCGCCAGCACGCTCGAGCCGGCCATCCGCGCGTTTTCGGAGGCCAAGCCCGCGCCGATCGGAGGCATCTTGAACGACTGCATCCTGCGCCGCCTCGGCTATCCGAATGAAATTCCCACCGTCCATGCGTTTGACAACATCCCCGTCGCCGGCTTCTCGAGCTTCGGCGAAATTGCGGGCCTGCATGTCAATGAGACGCTGACGGCGATCATGTTCTATCACGTCCCGACGGGGACCGCCTTCCGCGACGCGTACATCGACCAGTTCGCGAGCATCTACGCAAGTTGCCGCGCCTTTTTCCTGCAGCGCATCATCAACCGCCAGCAGCACACGGAAACGCTCAAGGACGAGCTCATCCAGCTTTTCCAAGATTACCAGCAGAAAATGCCGACCATCGTCCGCACGATCCGCAGCATGTCCGAGGACGTCGCCGTCATCAAAGAATCCATCCAGAATGTCTCTTCCGGCGTCGACGAGCAAGGTAATTTGTTCTCACAGCTCATCGAGCGCAACCACAATATCACGCCGAAGCTCGACATGCTCTCGAAGAGCACGCAGAAGATCGATGGCGTCATGAAGATGATCAACGAGATCGCCGCTCAGACGAACCTCCTCGCGCTCAACGCCGCCATCGAAGCGGCGCGCGCCGGCGAAGCGGGCCGCGGCTTCTCCGTCGTCGCGCAGGAAGTCCGCAAGCTCTCGGAAAACACGCAGACGAGCCTCCACACGTCGGACGAAGCCATCCAGATGCTCCTGAAAGACGTCCGCGAGATCGACGACATCCTCGCCGCGAATCAGACATTTGAAAACAAGGTCAGCGATTTCGACGAGACGTTCAAGGGCCAGATGAAGGACCTTCACAAGACGCTCGACGAAGGCATTCGCCACATCTCGAATTCCACGGATTCCATCCAGTCGCTCGAGCGCATCAACGAGGCAGCCGAGCAACAAATCCAGACGATCACAACGACCATCAAGAACATTGAGATGGGCATCTAACGCTCGCTTCCTAAAAAACATTTTGCAACAAAAAACTTCCGTTGGTGCAATCGCATCAACGGAAGTTTTTTCATGCCATATCTAAATTACAGAAGTTCAAGCACATTCTTCGACGACTGATTTGCTTGCGCCGTCATAGCCGAGGCCGTCTGCGTCAGGATGTTCGCGCGCATATAGTTCGTCATTTCCTTCGCCATATCGGCATCGCGGATGGCGGAATCGCTGGCCGTCGTGCTTTCTTCATCCGTCACGATAGCATCATGCGCGTGCTCGAGGTGGTTCGACTGCGCGCCGATCAGCACCTCGGCATCCGTCAAATATTCGATGCCGCGGTCGAGCAAGCCCTGCGTCGCCTTGTGCGTATCATCCGCCTGATAGCCGAGGAGCTTCTCACGCATATCTTTCGTCATGACATTGTACTCGGAAATATCATGCGCGTCCGTGCGGAACTGGAAGATATGATCGAGCGTCGTGCGTGCGAGGCGCAAGTGGATATTTTTGTTCGCCTTGTCCGTGTGCTGGATGACGAGATCATCGACGAGAAGATCCTTCCGCGACTTCACGACGTTGTCGAGCACGCCATCGGCGATCTTCGCTCCCGTCTGTGCATCCGGATATCGTGTCGTATCATGCAGATTCACACCGGCACGACGATCGTAAATCGTAAGGACACCCGTCGCTGTATCTGCCGCCACACTATAATTGTGATTGTAGTTCGGATCGCTGCCCGTGAGGATCGGCATCGTCTGATCGTAGATTGCGTTGACGAGATCCGATGCATTCTTCGCTTTGGAGACGTCCACGCTTAGCGTCTTGATGTCCTGGGTCGCCGTGCCGCTCTTCGGACGATCCGCATCTTCTTCGCCACCATCGGTAAAAACAACGTTGAACCATTGTGCCGAGTCCGTTGCGCAATACCAACGGAAGCCCTTGCCGACGAGATCCGATGGGTTGCTCACATTGTTGTCGTCCATCCACGTCTTGAAGTCAAGATTGTAATAGGTCAACGTCGTCTGATTCGCTGTCAGATACTCGTTATTTCCTTCGGCACCCTTATTCGTACTCTGGAGCACGACGTTCCCATCTTTATCCGTCGTCGCCTTGAGCTTGGCCGTCGAATCTTTGGAAGGCACCGTCGCATACGTATCGAGCAAAAGCTGACGCACGGCATCGCGGATCGACGTGCCGCTTGCGACTTTGCTGCGCAGACTGTTGAGGTCTACGGTCGAAGCCTTATCGTAGTAGTTCGTCGACCGATAATGCGCAGCATTCGCCAGCGAACGCTTGTCCTGCGAATCAATGAATTCATAATTCACCGAATGCCACTGGTTATTCGCGCCAGAATAGTAGTATTGGTAATGATAGCCGATGTTCTTGCCGCGCATGTCATGGATGACGTTCTCCAAGTCCGCGCTGCTCGTCGTATCAGGAATGCCCGACAAATCGAACGTATACGACGCATTTGTGCCATCCTTGCCCGTTTTGGCGTTTTTCACACTCCCTGTGTATGCCTTGATGGCCGTCGTAGCACTCGTCCCGCTCGTCTTGCCCGCTGCATGGCCGGTAAAGCCGTCGGACACCGAAAGATAATTGCCACTGGCCCCAGCACTGCGCGCCGTCACCGTGAGTTTTCCGTTATTATATTTGATGTCAACCTTTCCTGTCGACATCGTGGAATTCGCTTTGATGCCGACCTCGTAGGTCACGCCGTTCGGGTAATCTTTGTCCACCTGCGTGAAAGCCTTCGTGCCATCCACAAAACGGATCCGCGTAGTCGAATACCCCGGGACCGTGATGCCCTGCCCGGCTTGCACGCCTGACATATTGACGGAAAGCGATGCCTTCGTCGCCGCATGATATGGTGCATCCTTATCCGTTCCCGTCGGGTCACCGCTTGCATTTGTGCCGCCGGAAAGATATTTTGCCGGCGAAAAGAACGATGTCGCCCCTGCATCTGCCAAAGCGCCATAGGACGTGCCTCCCGTTGCTTTCGTACCAGTTTGTGAAAAGCCTGCGATCGTATAATTGTTCTGAGCCGCATTCTTCAGGACGGTTGTCAGGACAATCGTCTTATTTTGGCGCTTGGCCGTAAAGATATCATTCGTATAGTAGTTATTGTTGATAGCGGTCACCATATTGTCCAATGACTTCGTTAATGTCGACGCGCTGCTGATATCGACTTCCGTCCGTCCGTAATTCGGCCCATAGTATGCATTCTTATCATATTTAAAGACATACTGTCGCCCATCAATGGTGAAGCCGACATTGGAAAGCGCCTTCGCGTTCGAGTATCCAGAAAAATCAAGCGTATACGTATCCGCTTTGCCGTCCGTCGCACCGCTGAAGTCATACGTTGGTGACGTCACGCCCGCTGGGGCGCGCCGGATCCCACCCATGACAGCACGCTTGCCCACGATGGAATTCGTCGTCACGGAAGACGTCGAAGCAGAACTCAGCCCCAACGAATCGATATTGACATCATTTGTCGAGCCATCATGGAAAAGCGCAAATGGTCCCTTCTGCCCATCGAGCGAACCATAATCATCGGGGATGAGATCCATCTCATCGCTCCCCTCGACGAGCACGGCGTGATCCTTGACCTCCCAGCTGAACACCGCGCGGTCATACGTGCCGCCGAGCAGCAGATGGCGCCCGTTGTACGTCGTATCCGTCGCGATATCCTGGATCTGCTGGTATCCCTGGTTGATTTCCTTCTGGATCGTCTCGCGGTCGCTGTCCGTGTTCGAATCGTTGTTCGCATCAATGACCTTCTGCTTGATCGTCCGCATGAGGTTGATCTGTTCCTGCACGGCACCGCCCGCGACGCGCAGCATGCTCATGCCCGTCTGGACGTTGTCATTGTCTTGCCCGAGCGCGCGGATGCGCACGCGCATGCGCTCGGAAATCGCAAAATTCGACGCGCCATCGCCTGCACTGTTCAGCGTCTGGCCGGACGCAACGACCTTGAGGCGTTTGGCAAGGTCGGTATCATTCTTCTTCAGTTCTGCGAGCGGCGTCACCGCCGAGCTACGATTGATTCTCATCGCTGCCACAGCAGTCCCCTCCTTGGTGGTAAACTACTTTTCCTACACTATATATCGTTACCCCACCAAAAAAGTTAAGTCTATTTTTTTTTTTTTTTTTATTTTAATAAAAAAAAGCTCCCCCGAAGGGGAGCGTTCACTGGACGAGGAGCAGCAGGAGGTACATCACGAGCCCGATGCCCGCGCCGACGATCGAGCCGTTCATGCGGATCCAGAGGAGGTCGGGCTCGACCTTGTCGTAGACGAGATGATTGAGCTGCTCGTCCGTCATGCGCGAGAGCACGCGCTCGACGATGACGCCGACGAGCGCCTGCGCGTGGAGCATGGAGCGCGCGATGATGTCATAGAGGAAATGGCCGACCGTCTTCCGCAGCTGCTCGTCCGTCTCGATGAGCGCGAGCGCGCGATCGTATTCGCCTTGGAGAAGTTCGGCGAGGCGCGAATGGACCATCGGCAGATGTTCTTCCAAGGGATCGACGCTGCGCGCCTTGTCCGCCGCGAAATGTGCGCGCAAGTGATGCAGCGCTTCGCCCGTGACTTGCTCAATGGGCAGCTCGCTCGTGATGCTGTCCTTGAGCTCATGCGTCATGAGGTGGAAATCGATGTCGCCATTGAGCACGGCCGCCTGTTCGTAGAAAAGCGCCAGCACGTTTTCCTGAAGCGGCGAGCCGGCCTCCGCGAGTTCGTCCGCCATCGCGAGCAATTGGCGTTGCATGATGGTCGCGGCTTCCTCGAGGTCTACGATATGCGTCGCTTCTGCGAGCATCGCGAGGAACGGACCGAACGCCGTTCCTTCCGTCTGCTCTTTCTCATAGCGTTCGAGCAGCTTTTGGAGGTAGGCGCGCGTCTCGTCCGAGGCGATGCGCGGCCGCATCATCTGCGCGAGGCGCGCGAGCGCTTCATGGTCGCGGCCGCTCTCCTGGAGCCAGCGCCCGAGCGCGCCGAAGATGTCTTCCGGCTCGACATCCTCGATGGCTTCACGGAGTTTCGCCGCGAGCGCCGCCGACTGCGCGTCCGCATCCTGCCGCAGCAGGAAGTCGCGCAGGTAATGGATCATCTGATGCGTCAGCCGCTCTTTCGTCTCCGGCTCGCGCAGCCATGCGAGGAGCGTCGGCAGCAGATGAAATTTTTCAAGGTGATGAAAGATCTTGCGGCGCGAGAAAAATTCTTTCTGCACCATCGTCACGCAGGCCTTGACGAACTGCGGACGGCGGCGCGGCAGGATGGCCGTGTGCCAGGGAAAACCCAAGGGCTTCCGGAAGAGCGCCGTCACGGCAAACCAGTCGGCGATGCCGCCGACGAGCGCGGCCTCGGCGCAGAACAAGAAGCCTTCGGCAAAGCGGTTGCCAGGCGAATAGAGATGCGTCGCAAGAGCGAGGATGAAGATTGCGAACGCTGCCAAGAGCGTCTTGTCCGCACTGTTCCAATTTTTCCAGAGGAACGCCATCACTGCCACATCCTTTCCGCGAGCTCGACGAGCACATAGAGTCCCATGCCGACGAGCGAGCCGACGACGGCGCCATTGATGCGGATCATCTGGAGATCGTCCTGCACTTTCGTTTCAACGAAGGAAACCAACTTGTCATCTGTGAATTCATTGAGGCGTTCGCGCACGAGGCCGGGGATCGCGTCATGATGCTTCGCGAGCTCGTCACCGAGGAATGTTTTGACGAACTGGTCAAAACGGCGCTGCCACGGTTTTGACGATTCGAACGCGCTGATTTTTTTGTCCACAAACGCATCGAGTGCGTCGAGCCAGAACGGATGGACGCCCTTGATGTTGCGCTCCATCCATGAGGCGATCATCGGACGGATGTCGAACGATTGCAGCAGCGCGTTTTTCCAATCGGCGAGCGCGGCCGCGAGCGATTCATCCTGCGCGAGCGCGAGGAGCATCATCTCAAAATCGGCTTTCGCCGCCGCATAGGCTTCCGTGTCGCCTGCTTGGAGTTCCTTCACTTTCGCCGCAAGGCGCTCGCAGATGAGCGCTGCGATGTGCTCGTCCGTGAGGCCGAGCGACGACAGCAGGAACGCGCGGCCAAACGAATCTTTTTCATACGATTTCCGCAGCGCCGTGACATTTTCGAGCAGCACATCGTGGAGCACGGGGCTCGCGAGCACGCGCTCGGCGATGCCGAGGAATGTCTGGAGGATCGGGCGGCTGTGGCGTTCGTCCGCGAGCAGGCGCACGATATCGAGGAGCGCGCGCTCGAGCGGGACATCCCGCAGGCTCTCCATGAGGACGGGCGCGAGCTCGTCCGCGATGCGCTGCGTGTCCATCGTGTTGACGGCTTTGAGCACGACATTGTCCACGACGGCGCGCAAGCGCTCGTGGCCGCCGCGATGCTCCAAGTAATCGACGAAGAGGCCGGCCGTGTCCTGGTCGTCAACGACCTGCATGATGTTGCGGGCGGACAACAGGTCGTCGCTCGCGAATGTCACGAGCGCATCCATGATGCGGCCGCGGTTGCGGCGCAGAATGTCCGTGCGGTACGCGATGCCGAGCGGCCTTCTGAAAATCGCCGTGACGGCAAACCAGTCCGCGAGGCCGCCGATCGTCGCGGCGAGGAAACCATGATGCACGAGGCCGCCAAAAAAGCCGCCGGCCGGGAGCGTCCCCAGAAAACCGGCGGCACTGATGGCCAGAGCGAGGTTTGCTTTGGATTTTTTCTGCATGTCAAATGCCTTTTTCTGCGATCTCTTTGAGATACGCGCGGAACGGCGCGCCGAGGTCGTCGCGGCGCAGGGCGAACTCGACCGTCGCCTTGAGGAAGCCGAGCTTGTCGCCGAGGTCATAGCGCTGGCCTTCAAAGTCGTAGGCATAGACCGCGTCGTTCTTCGCGAGGACTTTGAGCGCGTCCGTCAGCTGGATCTCGCCGCCTTTGCCGGGCTGCGTGTTCGCGAGGATGGAAAAGATCTCGGGCTTGATGATGTAGCGGCCGAGCACGGCAAAGCGGCTCGGAGCATCCTGGACGTCCGGTTTTTCCACCATGTCGTTGACGCGCAGCAGTCGGTCATTGCCAAGCGCCGGCTCGCCGCTGACGATGCCATACGACGAGACTTTGTCTTCCGGCACCTGCTGGCAGCCGAGTACGGAACCGCCCGTCTCATTGTAGATGTCGATGAGCTGCTGGAGCGCCGGCTTCTCGGGATGATAGACGACATCGTCGCCGAGCAGCACGGCAAACGGCTCGTCGCCCATGAACGCTTTCGCACAGAGGATGGCGTCGCCGAGGCCGCGCATATAGCGCTGGCGGATGTAGTGGACATTGATGTCCGCTGTTTCCTGCACGAGCTTCAAGAGGTCGGCCTTGCCCTTTTTCTTCAGCTGCGCTTCGAGCTCGGGCGCGGAATCAAAATGGTCTTCGATGGCGCGCTTGCCGTGGCCGCTGACGATGAGGATGTCCTCGATGCCGCTCGCGAGCGCTTCTTCGACGATGTACTGGATCGTCGGCTTGTCGACGATCGGCAGCATTTCCTTCGGCGTCGCCTTCGTGGCCGGCAGGAAGCGCGTGCCATAGCCGGCGGCGGGGATGACGGCTTTTCGGATCTTTTTCATGGGAGTTTATCCTCCTTATGTTAAACCTTCGCAATAATCATCGCACGCCAAGCCTCCCCCTCTCGGGGAGGTGGCCCCGAAGGGGTCGGATAAGCAGACGCTTAGCGCTTCAGCGCTTAGCGGTCGCTTATGTCGCTTGCGACGGAGGGTAGCGGCGTTACGAGATTCTCAATTCTACCGATAGGCTATCGAATTTTGGAACTACGTGACCCTCTCCGCCTCGCATTCGCTCGGCACCTCCCCCAAAGGGGGAGGCTTATCACCTAGCGGAAGCCGAGAGAAATCCCTCGGAGCGTGGCGTGTAGAGCGCCTGGTATTTTTTCTGGTACTTGAGCACGCGGTTGACATATTCCCGCGTCTCCGCATAGGGGATCGCATCGACGGAGGCGAAATCGGACGTCCAGCCATATTCGGTCATCCAATCCTGCACGTTGCCGCGGCCGGCATTGTAGGCCGCGAGCGCGAGGATGTCGTTGCCGTCGAATTCTTTTTGGAGCGAGGCGAGATACCAGATGCCATAGCGGATATTCGTCTCGGGCTCTTGGATCTCGGCAAGCGTGCAATGGTAGTCGTTGTCGACCTCCTGCGCGATCCACTCTGCCGTGTCCGGCATGAGCTGCATGAGGCCGACGGCGCCGCGATGCGACTGCGCATTGCTCTTGAAGCGGCTTTCCGCATGGATGACGCCGGCCGCGAGGCTGCTGTCGACGCCATATGTCTTCGCGTACTGCTCGACGGTCTCGCGGTAGGGATACGGATACAGCCACGTTTTTTGGACATAATCGGTCTGCGACGCGAAGTAGACGCCGAAACAGCCGAGGAACAGCAGGAAGCCGAGCACGAACGAGATGCCTTGGCGGCGTCCCATGCGGCGGTCTTCCGCGCTGACATGGCTCGTCGCCTTGCGGCGATGACGGGGTTCCATGCGGCTTCCCTCCTCGCGTAGCGTCCACGCTTCGCCCATCGCGCCCGTGCCCATGACGTGCGCGCTCATGGGCGCGGCCCCCCCATGGCCTGTGGCGTGTAGGGTGCGTAGTCCCCCGCGGGGCCGCGGTCTTTCGCGACGGACAGCATGAGCTTCAGGCGATTGAGCTGGTTGACTTCGGACGAGCCGGCGTCACAGTCGATGGCCGTGATGTTCGCGCCCTGGTAGCTTTCGCGGAGCTCGTGCATGACGCCCTTGCCCGTGATGTGGTTCGGCAGGCAGCCAAATGGCTGGAGGCAGACGGCATTCGGCACGCCTTCGTCGATGAGCTTCACCATCTCGCCCGTGAGGAACCAGCCCTCGCCGGCCATGTTGCCGAGGCTGACATGGCGCTCGGCGAGCCGCGCCGTCTCGTCGATCTTGTGCGGCGCACGGAAATGGCGGCTGCGGAGCATGGCCTTGCGCATCGGGGCACGGTAGAAATCAATGATGCCAATAAACATACGGCCGAAGAAGCTCGCCTTCCCCTTGCCATCGAGCAGGCGGTGCTGGACGATGGGATCGTACGCCGAGTAGAGGAAGAAATCGACGAAGTCCGGCATGACGACTTCCGCGCCTTCGTGGATGAGCACATCCTCGATATGGTTGTTCGCGACGGGATGATATTTCGCCAAAATCTCGCCGACGATGCCGACTTTCGGTTTCCAGAGCGTTTCGTCAATCGGGATGTTGTCAAATTCCTTGATCATCTGCTTGACCGTGCGCTGGAACTTGAAGTAGCCGCCGTCGCGCACGACATCCTTGCAGACCGCCATCCATTTGCGATAGAGCCGCATCGTCTCGCCGTGCTGGAGTTCATACGGCAGCATGCGGTTCTTGACGTTCTGCAAGATATCGCCGAAAATGGCAGCCTTGATCGCGGCGATCAGCATCGGCCGCGTGAGGTGGAACTCGTCCGTCTCTTCCGGCAAGCCATGCACGGCGAAGACCGGCACTTGGCCGTAGCCCGCGTATTTGAGTGCCGAACGCAGCACGCTCATGTAGTTCGTGGCGCGGCAGGCGCCGCACGTCTGGAACATGGCGATGCTCGTATGGTCGGGATCGTATTTGCCCGATTTCAGCGCCGCGAGCAGCTGGCCGACGACGACGATACACGGATAGCACATATCGTTGTTGACGTACCGCAGGCCGAGATCGATGGCGGCTTTGTCCGGCATCGGCGGCACGACGACCTGGTAGCCGAAGTCCTGCATGACGCTTTCGATGAGCTCGAAATGGATCGGCGCCATCTGCGGCGCAAGGATCGTATGTGTTTTCTTGCACTCCGCCGTAAAGCGCGGGCGCTCGATGGGCTGGACTTCATGATAAGCCACGGGCTTCCGACGCGCGAGTGCCGCCATGAGCGAACGCAGGCGGATGCGCGCCGCGCCGAGGTTCGAGACCTCGTCGAGCTTGATCATCGTGTAGATGCGGTCATGCGCTTCGAGGATGTCACGCACCTGCCCCGTCGTGATGGCGTCGAGGCCGCAGCCGAACGAGCTGAACTGGATGAGCGTGAGGTTCGGATGCTCGCAGACGAACTGCGCCGCATGATAGAGGCGCGCATGGTAGCTCCACTGGTTGACAATATGGAGCTTCCCGCCCTGGACGGGCATATGATAGACCGCGTCCTCCGAGAGAATCGGCAGATGATAGCTCTGGATCATCTCCGGGATGCCGTGGTTGATCTCCGGGTCGATATGATACGGACGGCCGACGAGCAAGATGGCGTGCTCACCCGTCTGCTCGAGGCGTTCGAGGATTTTCGCGCCATAGTCGCGCACATCCTGGCGATACTGCGCGAGCTCTTTATAGGCCGCATCAACCGCTGCAACGATTTCGTCCTTCGGCAGATGCTCGTTTTTTAGCGCTTCAATCAGACGCTGCGCCATGCGCTTTTCATCGTTGATCGGCAAAAATGGCTGGAGGAAGTCGATGTGCTTTTCGCGCAGCACGTCCATGTTGCCGCGGATGTTTTCCGCGTACGACGCGACAATCGGGCAATTGAAATGGTTGTCCGACGGATGCTTGTCGTCGACCATGTTGTACGGCTCGCACGGATAGAAGATCTTCGTGACGCCCTTTTCGACGAGGTCCATGATATGGCCGTGGACGATTTTCGCCGGATAGCAGAGCGAATCGGACGGCACCGTCGCCATGCCTTTGTAATACATCTTTGCCGTCGATTTGCCCGACAGCTGCACGCGGTAGCCGAGATACGTGAAGAACGTGAACCAGAATGGATAGTCCTCGTACATGTTCAGCACGCGCGGGATGCCGATCGTGCCGCGCGTGGCCGCATCCTCCGCGAGCGGCTCGTAATAGCGGAACATGCGGCGGTACTTGTACTGGTAGATGTTCGGCGTCTCGTCCTCGTCCGGCCGCTTGCCACCGATGCCGCGTTCGCAGCGGTTGCCCGTGAAATATTTGCCGCCGTCCGGGAACTTCTGCATGGTAATCAGGCACTTGTTGCCGCAACCTTTGCAGCGATATGAGCTTGTCTGCACGTCAAAGGCGTCAAGCTCGTCCGCCGAAAGAATGCTCGACTGCTTGCTCCCGGACTCGAGCGCAAGGATGGCCGCGCCATACGCGCCCATGATGCCGGCGATGTCGGGACGGATGACGTCGCGGTCGAGAAGCTTTTCCATGCAACGCAGCACGGCATCGTTATAGAACGTGCCGCCCTGCACGACGATGTGGTCGCCGAGCGTGCGCACGTCCTTGAGCTGCATGACCTTGAACAGCGCATTCTTGATGACGGAAAACGCGATGCCGGCCGAGATGTCCGCGACTGCCGCGCCCTCTTTCTGCGCCTGCTTGACCTTCGAATTCATGAAGACCGTGCAGCGCGTACCGAGGTCAACCGGCGCTTTTGACTGCAAAGCGAGCTTTGCAAACTCCGCCGGCGTCATGTGCAGGCCTTCGGCGAAGTTCTGGATGAACGAACCGCAGCCGGCGGAACATGCTTCATTGAGCGTGATGTTGCCGATGCTGCCGTCCTTGACGAAGAAGCACTTCATGTCTTGGCCGCCGATGTCGAGGACGAACGTGACCTCGGGACAGAATTCCTGTGCCGCGCGCAGATGGGCGAACGTCTCCACCTCGCCGCCATCCGCATGGATGCCGGCCTTGACGATGGCCTCGCCATAGCCCGTCGTCATACAGCCGGCGACGTAGGCGTTTTTCGGGAGCGCCTGGTAGAAGTCTTTCAACTCCGATACAACGCTTTTGAGCGGCGAGCCGTGATTGCTGCCATAGGCCGTGTAGAGGAGCTCCTTATCCTTGCCGATCGCCGCGAGCTTCGTCGTCGTCGAGCCAGCGTCGATGCCGAGATACACAGGACCGGAATAACTGGCGAAATCGCTGCGCGGCACCTTGTCGCGGTCGTGGCGCTCCTTGAACGTCTGGTAATCTGCTGCGTCCGCGAACAGCGTGAAATCCGCCTGGCGCGTCTCTCCGGCCGCGGCTTCTTCTGCCCGTTGAATCGAATCCTCGAGGCGCTTCGTATCGACGACTTCCGTCTCATCCGAAAGCGCCGCGCCCATGGCGACAAAATAATTGCCGTCCGGCGTATCGACCGTATGCTCCGCGTCGAGGCCGAGCGTCTCGATGAAGCGCTTTTTGAGCTCCGGCAAAAAATGGAGCGGCCCGCCGAGGAACGCGACATGACCATCAATCGGGCGGCCCTGCGCGAGGTTGCCGATCGTCTGATTGACGACGGCCTGCAGGATGGAAAGCGCGATATCGGCTTTTTCCGCACCGTCATTCATGAGCGCCTGGATGTCTGTCTTCGCGAAAACACCGCAGCGCGAGGCGATCGTGTAGATCTGCTTGCCTTTGGCCGCGAGGTCATTGAGTCCTTTCGCGTCCGTCGACAGCAGCGATGCCATATGGTCGATGAACGAGCCCGTACCGCCGGCGCAGACGCCATTCATGCGCTGCTCCGGCGCCGCGCCGAAATACGTGATCTTCGCGTCCTCGCCGCCGAGTTCGACGACGGTGTCCGTCTGCGGGATGAGCTCTTTGACAGCCGCCGCGCAGGCGATGACTTCCTGCACGAACGGCAGGCCGATGCGCTGGGCGATGCCCATGCCAGCCGAGCCCGTGAGCGCGAAGTTGAATTTTTGTTCGCCGACGACATTCTTCAGAGATTCGAGGTTCTCATGCAGGGCGCGGCCGATTTCCGAGAAATGGCGCTCGTAGTTCTCGTAAACAAGCTGCTTCGCTTTGTCGAGCACGACGAGCTTGATCGTCGTCGAACCGACATCAATCCCCACGTTGAAAACTGAGTTCAAAATATAACACCACCTGAATTGGTTCCGTAAAAGGTTTTTGAAACGCTCCGCGTGTCGTTCAAAATTTTGCGTGCACGAAAGCGAGAGCCTTTCGCAGGCTCCGTTTTATATTCTACTCGATACGGCCGCGCCGTGCAAGTGCTTTCCTATACACTTTCGTTCTGATATACTAAAGGAGGCTGCATAGAAGCTACATAAAGGAAGCTATTTGCCTGTCGGCAAATGGCTAAGATATCTCTAAGCGCCAAGGCGCTAAGAGCTATCTTAAGGAGGAACGTCCATGGATATCGCCATCATCACGGGCGCGTCGAGCGGGCTCGGCGCGTGGTATGCGCGCCTGCTCGATGCGGAAGGGCTCGATGAAATCTTTCTCATCGCACGCCGCGAAAAACGGCTCGCGACGATCGCCGGCCTCATGAAGACAAAGGCGCGCGTGCTCGCGCTCGATCTCACGAAAGCACACGCGACGCAAGCCATCGAAGACGAGCTCGCAAAAACGGACGAGCCGAACGTGCGCTGGCTCGTGAACTGCGCGGGCTTCGGCCGCATCGGCTTCGCGGGCGACATCGACGCGGCGACACTCATGAATATGACGGAGCTCAACTGCGTCACGCCGCTCCGCTTGACCACCGCGCTGCTCCCTTTCATGGGCGCCGGCAGCCTCATCGTGAACGTCGCGTCGTGCGCCGCGTTCCAGCCGATCCCCGGCGTCAGCGTCTACGCAGCGACGAAAGCTTTCGTGCTTTCGTGGTCGCGCTCGCTCGGCTATGAACTCGCGCCGCAAGGCATCGGCGTCACAGCCGTCTGCCCGTACTGGATCCGCGACACGGAATTCATCAGCCATGCGGAAACGACGGACACGCGCCACCTTTTCAAAACGTTTCCGTTTCCAACGGATGCCGAAACCGTCGCGCGAAGGTCGCTTCGCGCCGCAAAAAATGGCATCGCCGTCTGCACGCCGGATGCGATCGCCTTCCTCGACCGCCTCGCAGCAAAAATATTGCCCCACGAGCTGCTCATGCATCTCATGGGGCTGTGGCACCGGCTATAAAAACACGTCACCCTTTCAAGCAACGAGCCTCGCACACCTGTTTCATGGTTGTGCGAGGCTCGTTGTTCTTCGGGAACATCTGTGAACTTCATTGGGATGAGGCATCAATGAGTCCGAGATTCTTCAGCACTTCCTCGACTTTCGCCGTGTCAATCGGCTTTGACGCATAGGCATCGCAGCCGAGGTCAAACGCCTGATCGACGTATTCGACATCAGCGAGCGCCGTCATCATGATGATCTTCGCGCGCGGGAGGGCGTGCTGCTGCTCCATGGCGCGGACGACCTTGAGGACTTTGAGGCCGTCGACGCGCGGCATCATGATGTCGAGGCACAGGAGATCGTATGGCGCTTTCGCCTTGACCGCGTCCATGTAGAGGTCCAGCGCCTCCATGCCATCCACGGCAACATCGCACGTTCCGTGCGCAGACATGAATTTCTGGAAGAACGAGCGGCTGATGCGATCGTCTTCCGCAATCAAAATTTTCATTCGCTATCCCCTCCATCATTTTCCGGTTCTCTTGATTCTCTCGATCCGCCGGTCAATTTCGCCTCGCAGAGCGCGAGCAAATCCGCAATATCCGCATCATCTGTCGATTCCTTCGGTCGCGTCGGATTCAAAAAGACCGTCTGCTTGCCGATCTGCGGCTCGGCTGCCGCCGCCTCCGTGAATGGAATCCAAAACGCGAACGCGCTGCCGCGTCCCGGCACGGACTGGACATCGATGCCGCCGCCCATTCGACTCACAAGTTCCTTGACAATCGCGAGCCCGAGCCCCGTGCCGCCAAAGCGCCGCGTCGTCGAGCCGTCGATCTGGCGGAATGGCTGGAAGAGCTGCTTCTGCTTTTCCTCGGGGATGCCGATTCCCGTGTCGCGCACCGTGATCTCGAGGAGCTGTGTCGCGCCCTGCTGGCCGATGGCCGCTTTGACGGAAATAAAACCTTCCGATGTGAACTTCAGCGCGTTGTTGAGCAAGTTGTTGAGAATCTGCCGCAAACGCAGCGGATCGCCGACGATGAACTGCGGCACAAGCGGCAGATCGGGCGGCGTGAAGGCGAGCCCCTTGCGCGTCGCCATTTTTTCGTAGAGGCCGCAGACGCTTGTGAGCGTCTCGTGCAGATCAAAGCCGATGCTCTCGAGCTCCATGTGACCGCTGTCGAGCTTCGCAAAATCGAGGATGTCGCTGACGATGCGCAGGAGGTCGGACGAGCACTGCTTGGCATTCTCGAGGTTCTCGCGCTGCTCGTCTGTGAGCGCCGTCTTGAGCGTGAGGTCGATCATGCCGTTCATGCCATTGATCGGCGTGCGGATCTCGTGGCTCATGTTCGCGAGGAATTCCCCTTTCGCATGGGCGGCGGCCTCGGCGCGCCGGCGCGCATCCTCGAGCGCCTGCTCGCGCTGCTTGCGCGCGGAAATGTCAATCATAGCGAGGATGATCTGGCGGTCGCCGTCGCCGGGCGTCTGCGAGAGAAAAATCTGGAGCCAGACCGGGTCGGCAAGCCCGAGGCGGTGCATCGTGACCGTGAACTCGCTGGCATACGACTCGTTTTTGAGCGCGGCTTCAAGATTGCGCCGCACGGGACAGCGCGGACAGAGCGCGCCGTGGCCGCAGCCATGCTCGAAGCTGTTCTCGCAGCGGAACGCATCGCCAAATTGCATGCCGACAGCCATTTGGAACGGCCGCTGCATGACCTCGATGGCCGCCTCATTCATGTCCGCGATAGCCGCCTGCCCGTCGAGCACGCAGAGCCCGACTTTCGCAGCCGTGAAAACGGAGCGCATGTAATCGTGGTCGCGCTGGACCTTGCGCTCGAGCCGCCGCATGCGCGTAACATCTCGCAAGATGACGGAGCAGCCATAGACGCTGCCGTCGGGATGGACGATGGGCGAACACGTCGCTGAGAGATAGACGGGCGCACCATCGCGGTAAATGCCGATATCGCGCGACAGGCCGACAGACGAGCGCCCGTCCATCGCCTTTTTCAGCGGATCCTTGTACAGCCGCCCCGTGCCGAGCTTCACGAACGGGCAGACGGCAAGGCAATGCATGCCGCGCACCTCTTCCCCTTCGCAACCAAGGATGCGGGCGGCCGCGGGATTGAGGAACGTGATGCGCTCCTCGCGATCCGTCAAGATCACGCCGTCGCCGATGCTGCCGAGCAGCCCTTGCAATACTTCCGGCGTCAAGAGCTTGCGCCCGGTCTGCATATCCCGGAGGTCTCTCATTTCATCACTTCATTTCTGTCCGGCGAGCGCGAGGATTGCGCCCGGAATGGCATCGAGCGGCAGCTGGCGCTCGACAGCACCAAGTTCGTAGGCCGCGCGCGGCATGCCGTAGACGACACAGGATTTTGCATCCTGACCAATCGTGTGCGCGCCCGCTTCGCGCATGAGGCGCAGGCCTTCCGCACCATCCGCGCCCATGCCGGTGAAGATCGCGCCGAGCGCGTGCGCGCCCACCTGCTCTGCCACGGAACGGAACAGCACGTCAACGGACGGACAATGGCCATTGACGCGCGCGCCTTTCGCGCAACGCGCCGAGAGACCACCGCCGGCCGCTTGGACGCGCAGATGCTGATCGCCCGGCGCGACGTAGACGTGATTCGGTGCGAGCGGCTCGCCATCTTGCGCTTCTTTCGCCGTAAAAGGTGACTCGCGATCGAGCCGCTTCGCGAACATATAGGAAAATCCCGGTGGGATGTGCTGGACGATGACGATGGGCGGAAGCGGCGGCACGAGCTCTCGGATGACTTTCGCCAGCGCTTCCGTGCCGCCCGTCGAGGCGCCGAGCGCGATGAGCGTGATGTGATGCGCAGACTTCGCAGATAATGCGGGCGAATGCAACACGGACGCGTCCGAGCCCCCTGTCACGATGCGCTCGATACGCCGCCCGAGTTCCGTGAAGAAGAGTTGCGGCGAGCAGCCGACCGGCTTTTGCAAAAAATCGCGGGCGCCTGCCTGGCGCGCGAGCGGTTCGTAGCGCGCATCCCCCGTCACGACGATCGTCGGCTGGTCGTATTGCGCGAGGAGCTTCGTGAGAAATTCAATGCCATCCATGCGCGGCATCTCGACGTCGAGGATCATAACATCGGGTACATATTTCAAAATCGCGTCGCGCGCCTCGAAGGGATCGCCGGCCGAAAACACCTGGCTGCCCCGCGGCAGGACGCGCCCGAGCTCCCGCTCCATGAGCGAGCGGAAGAACAAGGAGTCGTCCACGATCAGGACGCGGACAGGCTTCATATGATCAACTCCCCTTCTTCCGATAAACGGACGGCAGCACATAATCAAACTGCGGCGTAGCTTGGCGGTCGATGACCTCGGAATGCCCGATGAAAAGATAGCCGCCCGGCACGAGAAAATCTGCAAATTTCGCCGCGAGCTGCCGACGCGTCGGTGCATCGAAATAAATCATGACATTGCGGCAGAAAATGACATGGAACGGACGCTTGAAAGGAAACACGGGCGTCATGAGGTTGAACGGCCGGTAGAGCACTTGGCGGCGGATCGCGTCGAGCACCTGCACATGCGCATCGTCCACGCGGCGAAAGTAGCCGCGCTGCCACGCTTCGGGCAGCACTTCAACGGTTGACGTCGGATAAACGCCATTCTTGGCAAAAGTTAAAACATCTCGCGAAAGATCCGTCGCGAGGAGCGTCTTTTCCCACAGCGGCCCGCGCAAACCGAAGCGGTCTTCGAGAAGCATCGCGAGCGTATACGACTCCTGCCCCGTCGAGCAGGCTGCGCACCACGTGCGGATGTCACCATCGCGCACGGTGCGGTCGAGCCACGGCAAGACCTCGTCGCGGTAAAACGCGAAGTGATCCGCCTCGCGCAGGAAAAACGTGTGATGCGTCGTAATGGCCTCGGAGAGCAGCTTCAGATACCTGCCCGTGCCATCCTGCTGCACGGCGCGCAGGAAGTTTTCCGCCGTGCCGCACTGGGATGCCGCCCCGCCGGGTTTCAAGAAGCTGTAGAGCCGCGATTCCAAGAGCGCCTGCTTGGACGGCGGCAATTGGATGCCGAACTCCCGGGCGATGACGGCCGCAAACCCTTGGAACGTCGCGGGGCTCAATACTTGCCGAACCCTTCTTCATCCGTCAGCGCGATATGCGTCGGACGCTGTTTCGTGCCATTTTGCGGTACCACCGGCTTCTGCAAGCTGCTCGGAGGCAACTGCGGCTTCTTGATGTCCCGCGGCTGCGTTGTCATGCGATCGAAACGCGTGAGCGACGTGTCGAGGCGGAACTGGCCGGCGGTTTCCTTCAAACGCTCGGCCTGCGCGCTGAGTTCTTCGCTCGCCGACGCCGCCTGCTCGCTCGTCGCGGAATTCGACTGCACGACCTGCGAGACCTGCGTGACGCCCTGGTCGATCTGCGCAAGCGCGAGTTTTTGCTCGTTCGAAGCCTTGGCGATCGCGCCAACGATATCCGCGACTTCCGTGACGTGCTTCATGATGGCTTGGAGCGCGTCCGCCGTCTTCGTCGCAATCGTGCGGCCGTTCTCGACTTTTTCAATCGAGTCTTCAATCATGTCCGTCGTTTCCTTCGCGGCCTTCGCGCTGCGCGCTGCGAGGTTGCGGACTTCCTCGGCGACGACGGCAAAGCCTTTGCCGTGCTGGCCGGCACGCGCCGCTTCGACGGCAGCGTTGAGCGCAAGGATGTTCGTCTGGAACGCGATTTCGTCAATGACCTTGATGATCTTCGAGATATTCGTGGACGACGTATTGATGGCATCCATGGCTGCGAGCATTTCCTTCATGTCGCTGTCGCCGACGTTTGCCTGCTCGCGCGCTTTTTCCGTGAGGCCGTGCGCCTGTTCGGCGTTCTCGGCGTTGCTCGCCGTCTGCGACGAGATTTCCGAAATGGACGACGACAGTTCTTCGACGGATGACGCCTGCTCGGCCGCGCCCTGCGAGAGCGAGACGCTCGCGTCCGAAACATTCTTCGCGCCGGCGGCTACTTGGTCAGCTGCCATGTGGATCTCGCTCATGGATTGCTGGAGGTTTTCGCGCATTTGTTCGAGCGCAGCGGCGAGGCGGCCGATCTCATCGTCCGCCAGCACCGCGATGGGCTGCGTGAGGTCGCCATTCGCAACCTCCGTCGCGCGTTCCTGCAAACGCGAAAGGCGCGTCGAAATCATGCGGGCGAGCCAGAGGCCGATGAGCATGGCGAGGACGATGACGACGAGCGAAACGGTGAACATGACGATGCGGTCTTTGGAAATGCTGTCGCCGAGCGTCGCCGTCTCCTGCGCCGCGCCGCTCACGCCGAGATTCGCGATTGTCTCGAAGTCCGTCGCGAGCTCGTCGCCAAGGTCATGCACGGGCTTGAGCTCCGGCAAATTGTCGACGGGCGAGCCCGGCACGGTCTGTGCCGCCATGAGCGCCGCACGCGCCGTGCGATAGGCGCTGAGGTCCTTCTGCAGTTTCGCCATCGCCGCCTTCGCCGCGTCGCTCTCGATGGTGGGCGCGAGGGCGGCCACTGCTTCATCAATCTGCTTGTCCTGCGCCGTCATCTCGCCGGCGATTTTCTGGCGCTCCGCCGGATCGATGCGGAACAGGTAGCGCGTCAAGCTGCCGCGCGCCTCGCTGAACGATTTGCCCGCTTGCACGGCGTTCAGCGCCGCCTGTGTGTCGTATTTGTCAATGCGCTGATACGCGCTGTTGATGTTTTCCACCGTATTCAGCGTCAAAAACACGGAAGCAAGCATGAGCGCGCCCATGAACGCCACGAGCGCCACGAGCTTCGCTCCGACTTTGATATCCTTGAAACCTTTCATTTGTCCGATCCTCCCTGCTCCTTGTCCTGCGGCGCATCATCTTCGTCTGCCATGCTCTCCAAGAGCTCGCTTTCCTCGCTGTTGAAGAGTTTTTCCCAATCGAGCAGCAACACGACCTTGCTGCCTTCGTCGAGCCGTCCGACGCCTTTGATGTAGCGATTCTGCGCTGATTTGAGTTTTGGTGGCGGCACGACCTGTGCCTCCGGGATGTCACGCACTTCGCAGACGCCATCGATGATGAGGCCGACGAGCACGCCATCCGCCTCGATGACGATGACGCACGTACGATCCGTGTAGTCCCGCGGCGTGCGATGAAAGCGCAGGCGCATATCGACGACCGGGATGATCTTGCCGCGCAGGTTGATGATGCCTTTCACGTAATCGGGCACTTCCGGGACAGCTGTGATCGGCAGGATGCCGATGATCTCGATCACGACTTTGATGTCGATGCCATAGAGCTCGTCCTCGAGCGTGAATGTCAAGTATTTGTCCCGCTGCGTGTCTTCTTCCGCTTGGATTTCTTCTTCCAAAATAATGTCCACCTCCGATATCTGATAACGTGCGCGCACCGGCGACGTCAAACAGTCTGCGAATTCTTATGCCGTGCAAGCGACCCTCTCCTGGCGCTGCGCTTCGCTCCGCGCCTGTCCTCTCCCTGAGGGAGAGGCTTTTTAAGCATAAATTAATCGGGCAGTTTTCTCTGGATCGATGATGAGACTGATGCCGCCGTCGCCGAGAAGCGTGCAGCCCGTGAGGCCTGTGCGCTCCGTCATGCCGCGGATGTAGGCCGGCACGGGCTTCACGACGATCTGCTGGTCGCCTAAAAGCTCGTCAGCCGCCAAGAGGAACGGCTTGCCGTCGGCCTCGACGAGCAAGAGGATCGCCTGCGTGAGGTCTTCCTTCGCGCCGTCCACGCCATACAGCCGCGAGAGCCGCAGCACGGGGCAGCAGCGTCCCGCCTCCATGCACATCTCATGCCCTTCCGCATCGAGGAAGACTTGCCCGCCCTCCGGACGGAATGAACGGCGGATGGAGCGGATCGGCAGTGTATAGCGCGATGTCCCGACTTTCAGCACCATGCCGTCGACGATGGCAAGCGTCAGCGGGATGCGGATCATCGTGACCGTGCCCTTGCCTTCCTGGCTGTCAACGGTCACGCTGCCGCCGAGGCTGCGAATGTTCGAGACGACGACATCCATGCCGACGCCGCGGCCAGAATATTCCGTGACCTCGTCATTCGTGGAAAAGCCCGGCGCAAAGATGAAACCGAACACTTCTTGGTCGGTGTAATCTTCTTCGGGCTTCGTGAGCAGCTGTTTCTCGCGCGCCTTTTCCATGATCTTCTCGCGGTTCATGCCGCCGCCATCGTCCTGAATCTTGATGACGACTTCTCCGCCCTCGTTTTGCGCGGCCAGCGTGATCGTGCCCTGCTCGGGCTTGCCAGCCGCTTTGCGCTCTTCGGGCAGCTCGATGCCGTGATCCATAGAATTGCGGACGATGTGCATGAGCGGGTCGCCGATATGCTCTGTGATGTTCTTGTCGACTTCCGTCTCTTCGCCGACGAGGACGAGCCGCGCCTTCTTGCCGAGGTTCTTCGTCATGTCGCGAACGATGCGGTTCATCTTCTTGAACGTGCCGCCGATCGGCACCATGCGCAGCGACATCACGCCGTCCTGCAGCTCTTCATTGAGCTTGTGCAGCTGACGCGCCGCCTTGGAAAAATTCGCGAGCTCGAGTCCCGCGAGATCGGGATTCTGCGTGACCATCGACGCGGCGATGACGAGTTCGCCGACGAGGTCCATGAGGCGGTCGAGCTTGTCGATGCGCACGGAAATCATCTGTGATTCGTGCTCGCCGCCCGCCGCGCGCGGTTTTGGCGCAGGGTGCGGCTTCCGCTCGGGCGGTGGCGGCACGACGGGCGTGGCCGCTTCCGCCGCTTCGATCATCGCCTGCTGCTGCGGGCTCGGCCAATATTCGCACTCCGCCGTGCTCGCAAGCTCTTGGAATTCCAATTTTTCAAGGAAAATCGTCTCTTCGAGGAATTTCTGTGCCTCGTCCGGCGCCAAGTCTGTCTGGAACCAGACGCGGAAGCCGACGTCCTTGATCGTATCGACAGCTCCGGGGTCTTCGAGGATCTTCTCCGGCAGGTAATGGAATTCTGGCGCGATGTCCTTCATGCGGTTCAGCACGCCAAACGCGCGGACTTCCTCCATGCCGCAGTCCGGCTCGAAATGGAGCGTCGCGGCGTAGACATGCAGGCCGCTTTCTTTCGCGGGCTCGGGCTTCGCGGCCGCGATGAAATATTGCTGCGGCTTCTCGGGCGGCGGCACGGGCGCCGCGCTGGCAGCGGACGTCTGCGACGGCTTGGCCTTGCGGAGATCGACATCCGGATCATCGCCATTGTCGATTTTGAATTGCCGCAGGAACGCATGCGTATGCTCGCGCATATCCGCGCTCGAGCCGTCTGGCGTCTCGCCCGCGTCGAGCTTGTCGACCTCGCCATTCATGAAGTCGACGGCCGTCAGTACGATGTCCGTGATAGCGGACACATCGACCTTCGACGGATGCAGCTCGCGGATATAGAAAAAGATGTCTTCGACGGCATGCGCCAGCTTCGAAATCTCTTCGAGCATCATCATGGCCGCCGAGCCCTTGATCGTATGCATGGCGCGGAAGATTTCATTGACATCGTCCGGCGCGAAGCTCCCCTCGGACTCGCTCGCGAGTGCGAGCTGCTCCAGCTGCTCGAGGAACTGCCGCGTCTCGTAGATGAAGACTTCCACCATCGGCTCATGTTCCGCCACCGCGCATCCCTCCATTTCCCTGACAGACCCATTGTTGTTTCCAGTCATATCATTCGCGAAAACTCGCGAAAATCCTGCCGCCCAAGGCTTTGGTTCCGTTATTTTCCGGTAAACATAAACATATGTTAAAAAACATCCGCTCGGAAGGGGCTGTTGCATTTACTGGAACGGTTTCATAAGAATGCCGATCGTAACGCTTACAGCAGGCTCTCCCCCTGGGAGAGCTGGCGCGCGTAGCGCGACTGAGAGGGTACGAGGGTGCAATTTGTCTCAAATACAAAGAAGTCTTCAAAGCATCGCGTTTTAACTCAAACGACCTGATGCTTTGAAGACTTCTTGTTTGTTGTTCAGCTATCGCACCCTAGTACCCTTTCCACCGCTAACGCGGTCCCCCTTTCCCAAAGGGAAAGGCTGCTGTATTCGTTACGTTCGGCAACGGATGTATGTGGAATCGGTCTAGTAGCTGCAACAGCTCCATTTCCAAGCGGATGCTTCATAACGATATGGAATTCTTCATGCTTTTTCGAACGTGAACGCCTGGCCATCGTAGCCCATCTGGACGGTATCGCCCTCTTGGACATCGCCGCGGATGATCTCTTTCGAGAGCGCCGTCTCGACTTTGTGCGAGATCAAGCGTTTCAGCGGACGCGCGCCGAAGTTCGGGTCGAAGCCCTGGTCGGCGAGCGCCGTGAGTGCTGCGTCGTCCCACGTGAGCGAGATCTTTGTCTGGCGCTCCATGCGTTCTTTGAGCGCGCCGAGCAAGATGCCCGCGATGGCCTTGACCTGTTCTTTCTGCAGGCCGCGGAACACGATGATGTCATCGACGCGGTTCAGGAACTCCGGACGGAAATAATCCTTTAGGATGTCCTTGACGGCGCCTTTCGCTTCTTCGTACTCCTTGTTCAGGATTTCATGCGAACCGAGGTTGCTCGTCATGATGATGACCGTGTTCTTGAAGTTCACGACGCGGCCTTTGCCGTCCGTCAGGCGGCCGTCGTCGAGGATTTGCAGCAGCACGTTGAAGACGTCGCGATGCGCTTTCTCGATCTCGTCGAGCAGGATGACGCTGTACGGATGGCGGCGGACGGCTTCCGTGAGCTGGCCGCCCTCGTCATAGCCGACGTAGCCCGGGGGCGCGCCGATGAGGCGCGAGACCGTATGCTTCTCCATGTACTCCGACATGTCGATGCGGATGATGCTGCGCTCGTCGTCGAACAGCGCTTCCGCCAAGGTCTTCGCAAGCTCCGTCTTGCCGACGCCCGTCGGGCCGAGGAAGATGAACGAGCCGATCGGGCGGTTCGGGTCCTTGATGCCGGCGCGCGCGCGCAGGATGGCGTCGCTGACGGCCTCGACCGCTTCGTCCTGGCCGACGACGCGCTCGTGGAGCACCGCCCCGAGGTGCAAGAGTTTTTCGCGCTCGCCTGTCAGCATCTTTGTGACGGGGATGCCCGTCCAGCGCGAGACAACGCTCGCGATATCCTCCTCACCGACTTCCTCTTTCAGCAAACGCTGGTCTTTCGCTTTCTTGTTGATCTCCTCTTCCTGCTCGGCGAGTTGCCGCTGGAGTTCCGGCAGTTTGCCATACTTCAGTTCCGATAATTTGTTGAGGTCGTAGGCACGCTCCGCCGCCTCCATCTGGCTGTTCACGCCATCGATTTCCTTCTTGATGGCGCGCACGCGCAGGATGCCCTGCTTTTCTTTCTCCCAGTTGTCCTTCAGTTCGTTCTGCCGCGCTTCGAGGTCCGCTTTTTCCTGCTCCAGTTTTTCGAGGCGGTCTTTCGAGGCCGCGTCCGTCTCTTTCTTCAGCGCCTGCTCCTCGATCGTCAACTGCATGAGCTTGCGGCGGCATTCGTCGAGCGGCGCCGGCATGGATTCGATCTCCGTGCGCAATTTCGCCGCCGCCTCGTCGACGAGGTCGATGGCCTTGTCCGGCAGGAAGCGGTCGGAAATGTAGCGGTCGGACAGCGTCGCCGCCGCGACGAGCGCCGCATCGCGGATGCGCACGCCATGATGGACTTCATAGCGTTCTTTGAGGCCGCGCAGGATGGAAATCGTGTCCTCGACGCTCGGCTGATCCACCATGACGGGCTGGAAGCGGCGCTCGAGCGCTGCGTCCTTCTCGATGTACTTGCGGTATTCGTTCAGCGTCGTCGCGCCGATGCAGCGGAGCTCGCCGCGCGCGAGCATCGGCTTCAAGAGATTGCCGCGTCCATCGAACCCTCGGCTGCGCCCGCGCCGACGACGGTATGCACCTCGTCGATGAAGAGCAGGATCTGGCCGTCGGACTTGACGATCTCATTGAGCACGGATTTCAAGCGCTCTTCGAATTCGCCGCGATACTTCGCGCCCGCGACGAGCGCGCCCATGTCGAGCGAGTACAGCGTCTTGTTCTTCAGCGACTCCGGCACGTCGCCAGCGACGATGCGACGCGCGAGGCCTTCGACGATGGCCGTCTTGCCGACGCCCGGCTCGCCGATGAGCACGGGGTTGTTCTTCGTGCGGCGCGACAAGATTTCAATGGTACGGCGAATCTCTTCGTCGCGGCCGATGACGGGGTCGAGCTTGCCGGCACGGGCCGCCGCCGTGAGGTCGCGGCCGAATTTTTCGAGCGACTTGTACCCTTCTTCCGGGTTGTCATTCGTGACGTTCTGCTTGCGGTTCTTCTTGATGGATCGCTGGATGCTGCTCTTCGTCAAGCCGAAGTCGCGGCAGATCTGCTGCACGTCCTCGCTGCCGTCCGTCGCGAGCGCGAGCAGGAGATGCTCCGTGCTGATGTAGTCATCGTGCATGACGGTCGCGTATTCCTGCGCTTTCGCGAGCACGCGCACCATGTCCATGCCCATGGCGAGGCGGTCTTGCCCCTTGACGCTCGGGATCTTTGCGAGCTCCTGCTCGAGGCGCGAGCGCAGCATGGAAAGGTCGGCGCCGCAGTCGGCAAAGATCGTCTGCAAAAGTCCTTCCGGCTCTTTCGCAAGCGAGAGGAGCGCATGCAGCGACGTGATTTCCTGATGATAGCGGAGCGCCGCGATCTGCTGCGCGCCCTGCAGCGCCGCGAGCGCCTTCGCCGTATATTTTTCTTCTCCCATCGTGAATCCCTCCTGTGTTCGAAGATGTTTTCTTGCATTGGTTTTCTTGTTTCTGATTTCATTATACACAAGAAAGTCAAAATGTCAAACAATTTTTTGATGTTTTGACTTTTATTTTTCTTGCAAAAAAAAATGCCCAATGAGAACAATGTCCCATTGAGCATCTTCCCTTAGCGGTGGCCTGCCTGGATCTTGCTCTCCGTGCCGGACAGCAGGCGGCCGATGTTCGCGTGATGGCGCACGATGATGAGCAGCGCCGCGAGCACGCCGAACGCGATGTATTCGCCGCTATAGCCGAACAGCCAGGCAAAAACCGGCACAAGCGCAGCAGCGACGATGGAGCCGAGCGACACGTAGCGCGTGACGGCGACGATGCCGAGCCAGACGAGGAACACGATGGCCGTCGGCACCGGCATCAGCATGAGGATGACGCCGAGCCCGGTCGCGACGCCCTTGCCGCCATGGAACTGCATGAAAATCGAAAGCGAATGACCGACAATGGCCAGGATGCCGCAGAGGATCATGGCTGCCGGCGTGCCGACGAGCACGCTGCCGATCCAGACAGAGACGAGGCCTTTCAGCATATCGAGGAAAAAAATCAGGAAGCCCGGGAACTTGCCGAGCGTGCGCCAGGCATTCGTCGCGCCCGTATTGTGGCTGCCGTATTTTCGGAGGTCGGTATGCCAGAGACCGCGCCCGAGCCACAGGCCGTTCGGGATGGAGCCCAGAAGGTAGCTCAGCACGAGGGAAAAAACGAGCATGAGAGACATAGGTCAGACCTCCTCTTCTTCCTTGCGTTTGCGCACGATGAGCACGAGCGGCGTGCCCTCGAAGCCGAACTGCTCGCGCAAGCGGTTTTCGATGAAGCGCAGATACGAGAAATGCATGAGCTCCGGGTCATTGACGAAGATGATGAACTTCGGCGGCTTGACATCCGCCTGTGTCATGAACAAGATCTTGAGCTGGCGGCCGCGATGCATGGGCGGCGGATTGACAGAGACGGCGTCGCGGATGAGGTCGTTCAAGATACTCGTCTTGATGCGCATGGACTGCTGCTCGGCAACATATTTCACGAGCGCGGTCACGCGGTTGACGCGCTGGCCTGTCAGCGCCGAGGCGTAAAGGATTGGCGCGTACTGCAAGAAACCGAGCTGGTCGCGCAGATCGTCCGTGAAGCGCAGCGTCGACTTGTCATCCTTGTCTGGGAAAATGTCCCACTTGTTCACGACGATGACGACGCCGCGCCCGGACTCGTGCGCGTAGCCCGCGATCTTCTTGTCCTGCTCCGTGATGCCCTCGGCTGCATTGATCATCATGAGCACGACATCGGCGCGGTCGATGGCGCGCAGCGAACGCATGACGCTGTAGCGCTCGACAGGCGCATCGATCTTGCCGCGCCGCCGCATACCGGCCGTGTCAATCAGCATATACTTCTGACCGTCGCGCACGAAATGCGTGTCAATCGCATCGCGCGTCGTGCCAGGGATGTCGCTGACGATGACGCGGTCTTCGCCGAGGATCGCGTTGACGATCGACGACTTGCCGACATTCGGACGGCCGATGACGGCGATGCTGATCTCGTCCGCGTCTTTGTCGTCACCTGTCGTCTCTGGAAATGCTGCGACGATAGCATCCAGCAGGTCGCCGAGATTCATCGCATTCGAAGCCGAAATGCCGATGGGATCGCCGAGGCCGAGGTTGTAAAATTCATAGATATCCATCTGCCGCTCAGGGCTGTCGACCTTGTTGACCGCGAGGATCACGGGCTTTTTCGTCGCACGCAGCAGATGGCCGACTTCCTCATCGGCCGGCGTGAGGCCAGCACGGCCATCGACGACGAAAACAATGACGTCGGCCTCTTCCATGGCAATCTGCGCCTGCTGGCGCATGGAGCGCAAGATGTGGTCGCTCTCGTCGAGCTCGATGCCGCCCGTATCGATCATGGTGAATTCATGATTCAGCCACTCGGCATCGAGATAAATGCGGTCACGCGTCACGCCCGGCATATCGTCGACAATCGACACGCGCTGCTTGCCGATCTGGTTGAAGAGCGTCGACTTTCCGACATTCGGCCGGCCGACGATGGCAACGATAGGTTTGCTCAATCCTACTACCTTCTTTCTTGTCTTCTGATTTCATTTAATAACGAACGAATCATATATTATTCCACGGGTTTCGTATATGCCGCATTGCTCTGCCACATATAGGCCGTCTCTCCGGCACGTTCCTTGTGATAATGCGGCCAATCGGTCAGCGCGCGATAATAATCGGCGCCGCCTTGCACGGGCTCGATACGAACATTTGGCAATGATGCGCGGAACGAGGCGAGCGTCATGTCATCTAGAAAAATGTCTTCCCCGGCACGCAGCGCCGGTTCCGGGATGAGTACGCCCGTTCTCGGGCCTTCCATCGATTGCAGTACAGCCAGAATATCACGGGCTGTCAGCAGTCCCGAAACATTCACCGTAGAACCAAAAAACGCATTCTCCACAGGCACGACGCGGACGTGAAGTTCTGGATGTTCCTTCTCGATCGTGCGCGCCAAGCGTTCAAAAATGGGAGCTACCGATGTTCCCGTGACAACATCGAGGAAGATGGATTCATTGGCATCTACGATATTTCCCTCTTCTGCCGCAACGAACGTACTCGCATCGTGCGAATCTCGCGCTTCCGCCCAATCCTTCAAAAAGCTCCGCGTTAGGCCGATGCCGTTGTCGAGCTGTGGGAAACCGTCATACCAGTCCTCCGGCGGCACGTCGCGGCCGGCGAGGAAATAAAATTCATCGCCGAGATAGAGGAACGTGCGCCCGGTCTCCTCGCGCAGCTTCTTCTGCCAACGCTCCGCCACATCAATGACTGACGCAGCCCCTGCGGCATCGAATTGCTTCAGAGGATAGGGATCCGTCCGGTATTTCGTAACGCCGACCGGCACGACGGCGAGCGAGAGCGCATGCGGGCGGCGCGCGACGATCTCGCGGATCGTCCGCTCGAGCTCGGCACCATCATTGAGCCCCGCGCACAGGACAACTTGCGTGTGATAATCTGCTCCCGCAGCTTCTAAGCGATCCAGTTGTTTCGCAATTTCCGATGCGCGCTTGCAACGCAGCATCTGCGCGCGCAGTTCCGGATTCATGCACTGCACGGAAACGTAGAGCGGCGACAAATGAAACTGCTCGATGCGTCGGAAATCCGCTTCGCCCATGTTCGTCAGCGTCACGAAATTGCCATAGAGAAACGACAAGCGATAATCATCATCCTTGATCGCGAGGCTCTTGCGGGCCTCAGGCGCGCCCATGTTCACGAAGCAGAAGTAGCAATTGTTCGCGCAACGCCGGATGCCATCGAAAACGGCCGACGTGAACTCTGCGCCGAGTTCTTCATCGTAGTCCTTGTCGAACGAAATCATTTCCTGCTCGCCATCCGCATGCTCGACGAGCAAGTCGATTTCCTCATCGGCAAACGCGAAGCTCAAGTCAATGATATCGCGCAGTTCCATGCCATTGATTTCGAGAATCTTGTCACCAGCCACCAGTCCGAGCTCGTCTGCCAATGTGCCTTCCGGCACGCGCAGGATTTCACCAGCATATCGATGCTTTCCCACAAGCGCCCTCCCTTCCGTATGTCCATTCTATCATAACATACGCACAAAGAAAAAGGAGTGATGAAATCATCACTCCTCCTGCTTTTCTTTTCCGATTGGATTACTCCTGCGGAGCGTCGGCCTCGGCTGCTTCCTTCGCTTCCTGCTCTTTGAGGTAGCTCTTGTAGATGGCCTGGTCGCCGTCGCGTTTCGCCTTCGTGATGGAAAGCGAGATACGTTTGCGCTTCATATCGATGCGGAGCACTTTGACCTTGACGATGTCGCCCGTGTGGACAGCTTCGTCCGCACGCTCGATGCGATGATCGGCGAGCTCGCCCATCGGGATGAGGCCATCGAAGCCCGGCTCGATTTCCATGAACGCACCGAAGTCCGTCAACTTGATGACTTTGCCTTCGATGTGGTCGCCCTCGGCGTACTTCGCAGCTTTCTCGAGCCACGGATCCGGCATCGTGTCCTTGACGGACAGCGAGATGCGATGCTGCTCTTTGTCAACGTTCTTGACGTAGACCTTGAGCTCCTGGCCGACCTGGAGGACATCGCTCGGCTTGTTGACGCGATGCCATGCGAGATCGGAGATATGCGCGAGGCCGTCGACACCGCCGATATCGATGAACGCGCCATAGTCCACGAGGCGCTTGACCGTGCCCATGACCGTCTGGCCGGCTTCGAGCGTCTCGAAGATTTCCGCCTGACGCTTCTCACGCTCTGCTTCGAGGAGCTGACGACGCGAGAGGACGAGGCGCTGCTTGCGCACGTCAATCTCGATGGGCAGGGCTTCGACCGTCTTGCCGACATAGACCGACAAATCTTTGACGAAATGGAGCTCCATCTGGGAAGCCGGAATGAAGCCGCGCAGGCCGTTGACAGAAGCGACGAGGCCGCCTTTGACGACCTGCGTGACTTTCGCTTCGACCGTTTCGCCGCGCTCCTGCACGCCTTCCATGTCCTTCCAAGCTGCCATGCGATCCGCCTTGACTTTGGAAAGGAGGCCGCCGTTCTCGCCGCCGAGGGAAACGATGTAGACGTCGATCTCATCGCCGACGCTCACGACATCCTCTGCGGAATCCGGCTCCGGATAAGCCAGCTCTTTTTTCGGAACAGGGATTTCCTGCTTGTAGCCGATAT
>Ga0256404_1000431_pt1 | contig 110111 bp, 82 predicted proteins | sample RumenRJG_01DNA_FD_185990 | JGI IMG/M metagenome (GOLD analysis project Ga0256404, IMG submission 185990) | Bovine rumen microbial communities from Lethbridge, Alberta, Canada - RJG_01 | ecosystem: Host-associated > Mammals > Digestive system > Stomach > Rumen | place: Canada: Alberta...
CGGGCCAGCAGTCCGGTGATGATGCCGGTGAGCACGTCACCGCTTCCTGCTGTGGCCATGCCGGCATTTCCCGTGGAATTGAAGACCACGTTGCCGTTGGGCAGGCACAGGGCGGAATAGTGTCCTTTTAGGATGATATAGGCCTGGAGGTGCTCGGCCATGTCACGGGCCTTGGAAAGCCGCTCGTAACTGTCGGCACAGGTGCCGCCGTTGAGACGATCGAACTCCTTTGGATGGGGCGTCATGATGATGTTCTTGGGCAGCTGCTGCAACCACGCACGATGGTTGGCGAGCATATTGAGTCCGTCGGCATCCACCACGATGGGGGCTTGCGTGCGGCGTATCTGCGTGATGAGGGCGATGGCGGTGTTCTCCTGCTGACGGAGTCCGGGACCGATCGCCATGGCATCGACGTCCTCGCTGTCCACGGTCTCGGAGAAGTATTTCTCGTCGTGGTCGGGATAGATGATGGCTTCAGGGACGCTGATCTGCATGATGTCGTTGTTTCGACGGGGTGTGCGTACCACCACTTTCCCGACGCCTGAGCGCAGACAGGCCTTGGAGGCGAGGATGGCGGCTCCGGCCATGCCATAGCTTCCGGCAACAATCAGCGCCGTTCCCATGTTGCCCTTGTGGGCAAACTCGTTGCGGTGGAGCATCATGGCCCTGACTTCCGACTCTTCTAGCACGGTGAACTGGGCGTCCATCTTGCGGATTCCCTCTTCGCTGAGGCGGATGTCGAGAATCTTGAGTTCGCCGATGAACTGCTGGTTTTCGGGGAACAGGAAGGCGAGCTTCTTCTGCTGAAGGGTGAGGGTGAGGTCGGCCTTGATGATATTGGCGCGTACATTATAGGTGTTGTCTTCGGTCATAAGGCCTGAAGGCACGTCGATACTCACGATGGTGGCGGGACTCTGATTGATGTATTTCACCAGAGAAGCAAAACCGCCTGCCAGCGGCTTGTTGAGACCGGAACCGAAAAGGCCGTCGATCACCAGCATGTTGGCTTCCAGCTGGGGCGGGTCGAATTCCTCGATGACCTCGGTGAAGTCCTTGATGCGATGGGCGTCCTGGATGCGCTTCTTGTTGGCAGCGCAGTCCTCAGAAAGTTTGTTGCTGATGTTGAAAAGATAGACGGCGACCTTATAGTTCTGCTCACTCAGCATGCGGGCCACAGCCAGCGCATCACCGCCATTATTGCCAGGTCCCGCGAAGACGACCACGGGCTTCTGATTGTCCCATTTCGAAGTGATGGCGCGCGTCAGGGCTTTGGCTGCGCGTTCCATGAGATCGATGGAGCGAATGGGTTCATGCTCCATGGTATAATGGTCAAGTTCGTGGATCTGATTGCTGGTAAAAATCTTCATTTGGGTACAAAAATACAAAAATAATGGGAATCATAGACCTTATTTGGCAGAAAATTAGTAAATTTGTACCAAATTTTAAAATATCACCCTATGGATACAGTTAAAATCAAGGACAAAACCTTCCGTGTCTCCATACCGGAAGAAGAAATCAAGAAGCGGGTGAAAGTTCTGGCAGCGCGTATCAGTCATGATATGGAAGGGAAGAACCCGCTGTTGCTGGGTGTTCTTAACGGTGCGTTTATTTTTGCGGCCGATCTGATGCGTGAAATCACGATTCCTTGTGAAATTTCGTTTGTGAAACTGGCGTCTTACCAGGGCACGACCTCTACGGGTAAAATACAAGAGGTGCTGGGCATCAATGAGGACCTGACGGGACGCACGGTCATCATCGTGGAGGATATCGTGGACACAGGGCGGACGATGAAGAGCATGGTAGAATCGCTGGGTACCCGCAATCCCGCTTCGGTGCATATCTGCACGCTCTTTGTGAAACCTGAAAAACTGGAGGTGGACCTCGACATTGAGTATGCTGCCTTCGAGATTCCGAACGACTTCATTCTGGGCTATGGCCTTGACTACGACCAGCAGGGAAGGGGACTGAAGGGGATTTATTCTTTGGTTAATGATTAATGGTTAATGGTTATAGAAGATGAGAGAAGTTCATTTACCTAATCTGCCCAGTGACGTGGAGGCCCAGCAGAAGGACCTCATGCCCGATCTGTGGTATGGTGGAAAAGAAAAACGCGTTAAAAAGGATTTTCAAGATAAAAAACTCAAGATGAAGAACATAGTTATTTTTGGTGCCCCTGGCTCCGGAAAGGGCACACAGAGCGATAAGCTCATCGAGAAGTATGGACTGGGCCACATCTCAACTGGAGACGTGCTGCGCAGCGAAATCAAGAAAGGAACGGAACTCGGCAAGACGGCCGCCTCTTTCATCGACAAGGGTCAACTGATTCCCGATGACTTGATGATTAACATTCTGGCAAGTGTCTATGATTCTTTCGGGCGCGGTCATAAGGGGGTTATCTTCGACGGCTTCCCACGCACCATCCCGCAGGCAGAGGCCCTGAAGCAGATGCTTGCCGAGCGTGGCGACAAGGTGGCTGCCATGATAGAACTCGACGTTCCTGAAGATGAACTGATGAAGCGCCTGCTGCTTCGCGGCCAGATGAGCGGAAGGAGCGATGACAACGCGGAAACCATCAAGAAGCGCCTGGATGTGTATCACAATCAGACGGCACCGCTCATCGACTGGTATGAGAAGGAGGGCATCCGCTATCCGATTGATGGTCTGGGCGAACTTGACCGCATCTTCGCGGATATTGTGAAGGTAGTGGATAGTCTATAATATGGCAGAGTCGAACTTTGTAGATTACGTTAAGATTTACTGCCGCTCCGGCAAGGGCGGAAAGGGAAGTATGCACCTGCGCCACGTGAAATACAACCCTAACGGCGGACCTGACGGCGGCGACGGCGGTAAGGGCGGCAGCATTATCCTGAGGGGAAATCATAACTACTGGACGCTCCTCCATCTGAAATACCAGCGCCACATCAAGGCGGAGCATGGCGGCAACGGGGGCAAGGACAAATGTCATGGAACCGACGGCAAGGATGTCTATGTGGATGTGCCTTGCGGGACGGTGGTCTATAACGCGGAGACGGGAAAATATGTCTGCGACGTCACCTACGACGGTCAGGAAGTGGTGTTGCTGAAAGGTGGACGCGGGGGACTGGGTAACTATCAGTTCCGTACGGCCACAAATCAGGCTCCCCGCTATGCGCAGCCCGGAGAACCCATGCAGGAGATGACCGTCATTATGGAACTGAAGCTGCTGGCTGACGTGGGACTGGTGGGATTTCCCAATGCCGGAAAGTCAACCTTGGTTTCGGCACTTTCGAATGCACGTCCGAAGATTGCCAACTATCCTTTCACCACGATGGAACCCTCACTGGGCATTGTGGGCTATCGGGACAACAAGTCGTTTGTGATGGCCGACATTCCTGGTATCATTGAGGGGGCTGCCGAAGGAAGGGGACTGGGCCTGCGCTTCCTGCGCCATATTGAGCGCAATTCCCTGCTGCTCTTCATGGTGCCTGGCGATACGGACGATATTTTCAAGGAATACAATATCCTGCTGAACGAACTGCGACAGTTTAATCCGGAGATGCTCGACAAACACCGCGTGCTGGCCATCACCAAATGTGACCTGCTCGACGAGGAACTCATGGAGATGCTGCGTGAAGACCTAACCCACAAGATGGCAGGAGAGAAGTCTGTCCCCATTGTTTTTATCTCTGCCGTTGCACAGACGGGACTCGACGAACTGAAGGACGTGTTATGGAAAGAGCTCAACAGCGAGAGTAACAAGCTTCAGGAGATTACCGCGGAGGACACGCTCGTCCACCGTGACAAGGAGATGTCGCAGTTTGCCCGTGAGCTGATGGAGGAGGGGGAAGACGTGGAGCTGCAGGATGAAGACGAAATGGACGATGATGACATCGAAATCCTGGATGATTACGAAATAGAAGACATCGATGAATAAGCCTCAATTGCTTATGTATGCGCTGTCATCCAAGGTGACGGCTTTCAGTAGCATGCGTCATGGCGGCTACAGTCAGGGCAATTATGGAGAGTTTAATGTGAATCTTTATTGCGGCGATAACGCGGAGGCCATTGCCAAAAACCGTGAGGCGCTTTGTCAGTTGCTGGACATTAAGCCCCAACGGCTGTTGATGCCCCATCAGACACATTCCGACCATGTGGTGGAGATAGGGCAGGACCTGTTGGAGATGAATGAGCAGGAGAGGGCAGCACTTCTGGAAGGGACAGATGCCCTGATGACTCAGGTACGTGGCGTCTGTATCGGAGTCAGTACGGCAGACTGCATTCCCGTTTTGCTTTATGATGAGGCGCATCATGCCGCTGCCGCGATTCATGCAGGATGGAGGGGAACCGTGAAGCGCATCGTGAAGAAGACCGTGGAAGCCATGGGCGAAAGGTTTGGAACGAGCCCTGAGGAGCTGAAGGCCGTTGTGGGACCTGGCATCAGTCTGGAGGCTTTCGAGGTTGGCGATGAAGTGTATGAACAATTCCAGGATGCGGGCTTTCCGATGGCGCAAATAGCAAGGCGCTATGCAAAGTGGCATATAGATCTTCCGGTATGTAACCTCCTGCTATTGGAAGAAACAGGTGTCCACCGAATAGAGATGAGCGGCATCTGTACCTATCAGCAGTCGGGAGATTATTTCTCTGCCCGTAAACTGGGCGTTGACTCAGGACGCATCCTGACGGGTATCGTGCTCAGGTAACAGTTTTTTTCCAAAATGCATTCCTTCCAAAAACTAAGCTTTTATCCTTTCCTGAAAATAGCCGTTGTCTTGATCTTGGGCATGTGGCTTGCTGATTGTACTGGCATTCATACATGGCTGTGGGCAGTTGCTTTCGGCGTGTTGCTGGTAACTTCTTTTCTTGTAAGGCAGTATAGGTTGCAGTCTGCCCTGATTCTTCTTTCCGTCTTTGCGCTGGGGGCTACGCTGATGAGCCATCGGTTGGCGGACATGGGTGACGGCTTCGCCTCTGAAGAGACTGTTTTCGATGCTGTGGTGACCAGTCAGCCGGTGATGAAGAAGAAGGTGCTGCAAATGGATCTTTGGGTGACGTCGGCTTCCCGTCCCTTCAAGGTGAGGGCTTCCATCTTCCGTGATGACCGGGCGGAGAAACTGAAGATTGGCCATGGCATCAGGGGCGTGGCTGCCTTTGAGAAACCCGCAAACTTCGTGCGCTCCACTTTCGATTATCGCCGTTATCTGCTTCGTCATGGCTACCGTTCCACAGTCTTCCTCTATACCGATGACTGGCAGATTCAGAGGGTGTCGTTAAAAGGGTTGTCGGTGTTGCAACGAACTCAGATGGCAGCTCTTGAGTTTCGTCAGCAGCTGACAGACCGCTATCAAAGTTCTGGATTTTCAGACGAGCAACTGGCCGTGATTTCGGCGATGACTTTAGGTGACCGTTCAAGGCTTTCCGCAGAACAGAAAGACGACTATTCCATTTCGGGCGGTGCCCATATCCTGGCGCTCTCGGGGATGCACCTAGGCATTATTTACATGGTGCTGACACTGGTCTTGGGCGTTCGTCAACGGCGAAACTCATGGCGTTATTTCATTTCGGCCTTTGTGCTGCTGATGGCCATCTGGAGTTTTGTGGTTTTGGTGGGAATGTCTGCTTCGGTGGTTCGTTCGGCGGTGATGCTGACTTTCCTTATCTTTTTCCAGATGCTCAACCGAAAGGCTGTCACGCTGAACACCCTTGCCTTCACAGCCTGTGTGTTGCTGATGATCCAACCGATGTCGCTCTTCGATGTGGGATTCCAGCTTTCGTATGTCTCTGTAGCTTCCATCCTCATCTTTTATCAGCCATTGTACGGCATCTTTTGTAACACTTCCACACAAAATCAGACAGGAGCTGTATGTTTCGGACGTGCTCTTTGGGGAACGCTCGCGGTGTCGTTGGCAGCACAGATAGGTGTCGCTCCATTGATAGCCCATTATTTCGGACGCTTTCCCGTCTATTTCCTTTTCACCAACTTAGCGGTCGTGATGCTGGCACCCCTCATCATCTATGGTGCCTTGTTTTTCTGGGCATTTGCCTGGCAGCCCTCCTTACAAGCCATTTTTGCGAAGTTCATTTCCCTGCTGACGGATGGGTTGAACGGTATCCTTCATTTCATAGCCTCCCTTCCGTGTGCGAGCATCGAGCCCATCACGCTGAACACTATCGGCGTCATCGCCTGCTACGTCATTATCTTGGCCGCCTATCTTATTTATTTAATACTTCGTCCTTCAAAACGCTGATAAAATGTGTGCGTTTCGTTTGCAGAAGAAATATTCATCTCATGATATTGTCGAGCCAACCTGTGAGGCCTACGAGTGTGGCATTCCAGTTGATGGCGATCTCATTGCTGGCGTAGGAACCTTCGTGGTCGATGTAGGATTCATCGGGCTCGTTGGAGGGATAGGTGAGCTGACTGCTCATCTTATCCTGCTGGCCGGGATTGGGACCGCCAACTAACAGTCCGGGCATGGGGGCTTCGATACCGTCGGCGGCGGAGATGCGCTGGTGGGGATGCATGGGAGATTTGAGTCCGAAGCCCGTCACGTAGCAATAGCCGGTGGCATTACGGCCGAGGATGTAGTCGGCACATTGCATGGCGGCGGTGAGGTATTTCTGCTGACCGGTGACCTTGTGAGCGAAAAGATAGGTCATGCCGTTGGCGCAGAAGGCTTCTGCCAGACAGCCCCATCCGAACTCCTTGGCATCGTTGCCGGTGGGCGTTTGGAAGGAGGATGTGGCGGTGGTGGCGAGCTGCTTGTCGCAGTAGGCGAGCATCATGGTCTTCATCTTGCCGCTCATTTCGACAATGGCTTCGCTATGGATGATCCATTCCCATTGCGCGATGGGGGCGACATAGCCCCATGCGGGTACGCGGAAATCGCCAGGAACGGTGGATTGAGCATCAACAAGGAAGGTACCTTCTTTGGTCAGGAGATAGAGTTCAGTGGCTGCCCAGAACTGTTCGTCCTTGGCACTGAAGTCGCCGTAGGTGCCAGTGTTGACGGCGGGCTGGAACTCCTTGTTCATGGCATTCTGGTTATAGAGGGCCTTGGGGTTCTGCAACGCCCACTGGTAGGCCTGACGGGCAGCTTCCGTTGCCTGACGAGAAAAGGTGGGGTAGTCCTTGGAACCCTTGAAAATGCGGGCTGCAAGAGCCATTACGGCAGCAAAGTCGTAGGTGGCGGTGACACTCTTCTGTACTACATAGCGCTGCTGATGGCAATCCTTGGGCATGACGAAACCCTCAAAGTTCGGTGTTGTCAATTTATGATAGACACCACCGTCGTTAGGATCCTGCATCGTGAGCATCCATTGTAGGTTGTACATCAGTTCGTCCAACAGGTCTGCCGTCTGGTTGTTACTCTCTGGGATATTGGTGCTGAGAGCATCGTAATAACTGCGGTTCTGTTCGTAGGAGAGCAGCATCACGGCCACAGAATAGGCGGAGTTGACAATGTATTTGTTGTAGTCACCGGCATCGTACCAACCCAGCGGCGATATGATGTAGCTGCCTGCAGGTCTTTCAGCAGAAGCGGCAGAGGGATGAATCATCACGCGAGTGTCGGCATGGGCCAAAGGACGGGCATATTCTCCGGCGTATTTCTCCTCAATCTCACAGCCAGAACGCATCAGATAGTAGGATTTGATGGCGGCTGTGGTGAGTTCCTGGAGGGCGTTTTCTTTGACAGTGAAAGGCTGTTCATGGCCGTTCACACTGAAAACATACTGTCCCGGAGTGGTGAGATTGCTGAAATCGACGACAGTGCGCTGTTTGCCAGACCATGGAGAAACGGCTTTTCGCAACACCTTATTCTTCACAACGACTTTGCCTGTGGAAGCATCCTTGATAGAAATATTCTTGACTTTAGCGGCTTCTACAACGGCCACTTTTTCCTGGTTAGGGTACATACCCGTCTGATTCAGACGGATGGTTTCATCGGCTTGTGCATGGGCAGCTGTAGTGGCTGCAAGTACTAATAATAAACTGAGTAAACGTATCATAATTAATAAGGTTAGTTGGAACGATGAGTAATGATTATTTCTTGCCTTTATGGCGGTTAGCCCGTTGCTGACGGTATTTGGCTTTTTGCATGGCAGAGCCGGAACCATGGGCCCCCGTAATATATTTCTTCTTCTTGGCTTTCGTCTTCACCTTGCCGTCATCGCTCTTCTCACGTGCGCCGCGACCAAACGAAATGCCATTCTCAAGAATCGACTGGAAATCTGACCTACCCCCTTGCCCTCCCGAAGGGAGGGGGCTTTGGTTGCTGCTATTCTTGTCTTTGTCTGTCATATTCAATAGTTGAAAGTTATCAATACCCTCCCTTCGGGAGGGATAAAGGGTGGGTTAATGATGGAACAAACGTACACCTGTGAACGCCATTGCAATGCCATACTTGTCACAGGTTTCAATCACATTGTCATCACGAACGCTGCCGCCTGCCTGTGCGATGTATTCCACACCACTCTTGTGGGCACGCTCAATGTTGTCGCCGAAGGGGAAGAAGGCATCAGAGCCAAGGCTCACTTTCGTGTTTTGGGCAATCCATGTTTTCTTCTCTTCCATTGTGAGTACTTCAGGTTTGGTCTTGAAGAACTGCTGCCAAGTGCCTTCGCGAAGGACATCCTCGTGATCCTCGGAGATATACACGTCGATAGTGTTGTCACGGTCGGCACGACGGATACCATCGATGAAAGGAAGATTCATCACCTTCGGATGCTGACGAAGCCACCAGATGTCGGCCTTATTACCCGCCAGACGGGTGCAATGAATGCGGCTCTGCTGTCCGGCACCGATACCGATAGCCTGACCATCCTTCACATAGCACACAGAGTTTGACTGGGTATATTTCAGCGTTATCAAGGCAATGATGAGATCGCGCTTGGCATCAGCGGGGAATACCTTGTTCTGGGTAGGAATATTTTCGAAGAGTGCGGGATCGTCGAGTTTGATTTCATTGCGGCCCTGTTCGAAAGTAATGCCAAAGCATTGTTTGGTCTCCACGGGTGCGGGCACATACGCAGGATCCATCTTAATGACGTTATAGGTGCCTTTGCGCTTCTCACGCAGAATCTGCAAGGCCTCTTCCGTGTAGTCGGGAGCAATGACTCCATCACTGACCTCACGTTTGATGAGCGTAGCTGTAGCAGCATCGCAGGTATCGGAGAGTGCAATGAAATCACCATAGGAACTCATACGGTCAGCACCACGGGCACGGGCATAGGCACAGGCAATAGGGGAGAGTTCTATTTTCAAATCATCCACGAAATAAATTTTCTTGAGCGTATCGCTCAAAGGCAGTCCCACGGCAGCACCTGCGGGAGATACATGCTTGAACGAAGCTGCTGCAGGAAGACCAGTGGCAGCCTTCAGTTCCTTCACTAACTGCCAGGAATTTAAGGCGTCGAGAAAGTTGATATAGCCAGGACGGCCGTTAAGTACTTCGATGGGTAACTCGCCTTCCTGCATAAAGATTCTGGAAGGCTTCTGATTCGGATTGCATCCGTACTTCAATGCTAATTCTTTCATTCCTTTGGAGATATTAATATTATTTGTTTGCAAAGGTACGTTTTTTTACCCTCAAATCCAAATTTCTGATTCCTTCATTTGCGCATTTCCTTTATTTTATAAGGTGAAATGTTAAATGGATATTTATGCGGATATTAAAAGCTGTTAACGCAAACAGTTAAAGTTTGAGATAAGAAAAAATGGGCTAAATTACACTATAACAGCAGGTAAAGGAATTTTTGGGATGCAAAATCCGACTTTTGGTACAATCGAAAAAGATGTAAACCCATTTTTTTTGTCGCAGAATTATTGTTAACTTTGCAGTGCATTTTAAAAATGGGTGTGGATTATCTTTTTAATCCTTTTCGCCCGAAATCAATTTTGACTCTTCTAACCCTCAATTTAATGAGAAAGAAAATATTCGTATTTGCAGTACTCCTGCTATTGACTTGTGTTTCTGTTACCGATGCCCGTAAGCGTAAGGTGCAGAAGAAAGAGACGACTACGCTTACCAGCGAGCGCCATGAAATTGACAACTTTGATTTCCTTTATAACGGATCCGAATACGAGGATTACAATGTATCGGCTACCGAAGACCTCATGAGTGAGGCATTTTCACATATCGGTACTCGCTATCGTAGTGGTGCTAAAGGCCCTTATGCCTTTGACTGCTCTGGATTCACCAGCTATGTGTTCCGTAAGTTCGGCGAGAACATCGGCAGTTGCTCCCGTGATCAGTATGCCAAGAACCAGCCCATCAGCCGTGGCGATTTGCAGACGGGTGACCTGGTGTTCTTCACCAGTCGCAATTCCGGTCGTGGTGTTGGCCACGTGGGAATCGTGGTGGACGTGAATGGTGACGGTACCTTCTCCTTTATCCACGCTTCTACCAGCGAAGGTGTGAAGGTGAGTCAGTCAACCGATGGCTACTATGCCCGCCGTTATGTAGGTGCCCGCCGCGTGATGTAAGGGAATTCTTTGAAAATGAGAGAATGAGAAACTTAATTCTCTTCATGATATGCGTAAATGCTGGTCTGTTGAGGCCAGCATTTGCTGTTTCTCAGAATCAGCAGAAATCTGGCAATCCGTCTTCCTCTCAAAAAACCTTGACCTTTGCCATGGTGGGTGACGTGATGATGGGAACGACTTTTCCTACAGAACGACTTCCGATTAACGATGGTGCGAATCTGTTCAGGGATGCTAAGAAGGTGTTGCTTAATGCAGATGTGGCAATGGGGAACCTGGAAGGACCTCTCTGTGTGTTTGGAAAAACGACCAAAGAGGGTGAAAACTCATATGCTTTCCGTACTCCTCCCAGTTATGCGCGGAGACTGAAAGAGGCAGGATTTGATTTCATGAGTCTCGCCAATAACCACTCGTTTGATTTCGGTGAAGACGGCATTCTACAGACGGAACAGGCTCTCGATTCCCAGGGTATTCTCTATGCCGGCATTGAAGGACGCGTCACCTCTGTGGTGCTTGAGCTTAAGGGAATACGTATCGGTCTCTGTGCCTTTGGACATAATCCATATACAGTGAATCATCTCTACTTGAATCGTGTAAAGCAGGTTCTGAATGATTTGAAGTGGAAATCAGACATCATCGTGGTGTCTTTCCATGGAGGTGCCGAGGGGCATAAGATGCGTCATTTACCTTATGGTCAGGAAATCTTTCTTGAGGAAAACCGTGGATCGCTTCGCGAGCTGGCACATTTCTGTGTTGATAATGGTGCTGATATCGTTTATGGCCATGGGCCACATGTGCTGCGTTGCGTGGAAGTATATAAGCAGAAGTTCATCGCTTATAGCCTGGGAAACTTCTGTACGCCTTTCGGTGTGAATATCAAGGGTATTTCAGGTTATGCGCCGCTTCTTGAGATCCAGACAGACATCAACGGTAATTTCTTGCAAGGACAGATTCATCCGTTCATCCAGAGATATGGCATCGGTCCCCGGACGGATAAAACGGGAGCCGTCATCAGGGAGATGAAGACGCTTACGGAGTCGGATATACTCATGAATGCTGTCTCTATAGACTGGAAAGGGAGAATCAGACTGAAATAACAAAAGAGGCTCGGACATACATCCGAGCCTCTTTTATCATACTTTTCGTGAGGATATTACTCCTTAACGATGGTTCTCTTCTCAGCGATACGAGCCTTCTTACCAGTGAGCTTGCGCAGGTAATACAGCTTAGCGCGACGAACCTTACCAATCTTGTTCACCTCGATAGAATCGATAGCGGGTGACTCGATGGGGAAGATACGCTCTACACCTACGGTACCAGACATCTTACGAACAGTGAAACGGCGCTTGTTACCATGACCAACGATCTTAATAACAACACCACGATAGAGCTGGATACGCTCCTTTGAACCTTCGACGATTTTGTAAGCGACAGTCACAGTGTCACCTGCCTTGAAGTCGGGAAACTGCTTGCCGGTTGCAAATGCTTCTTCAGCAACTTTGATTAAATCCATTTTGTTTTAATTCTTAAATTGTTATCGTGCCTTGCGCAACATGGCCAAACAACTCATCTGTATGCCAGCGGTTACGCCGAAAAGCGGATGCAAAGGTACAACTTTTTCTTTGTCTAACAAAAATTATCGACAATATTTTTGTTGAAATCGTACTTTTATTCAATTTTTTAACTACCTTTGTAGCATCAATTTATGAATAAACCTTTCTTTAATATGAAAACCAAATCTCTCTTTCTGACACTGACAGCCTTCCTCTTCCTGTTATCGGGATGCAAGTCGCATTATTCGCTGACTCAAGTCAGTCGTACACGAATGCTCGTGGATAGTCGTTATGACCAGCAACCAGATGTTTATGCGGCTGCCTATCTGTTGCCTTACACTCAGCATGTGGACAGTCTGATGAATCCTTTGGTGGGACGTACTTCGCAATTCCTGGATAGGGGAATTCCCGAGGGATTGCTGTCTAATCTGCTGCCTGATATCTTTATGTGGGCAGCTGAACGCTATCATGAGAAGCCCGACTTCGCTGTTTATAATTATGGTGGTATCCGTGCTGCATTGCCTGCTGGAGACGTAACTCGCGGTGATGTACTCGATGTGGCACCCTTTGAGAACAAGATTTGCTTCGGAACGCTCCGTGGTGCTGATGTGCTGGAGCTTTTCCAACAGTTTATGGTGAGAGGGCCTCATGGCGTCAGTCATGGTGTGGAACTTGTTTTTGACAAAGATTTGAAGTTGCGTTCAGCCAAAATCAACGGTAAGCCTGTAGATCCAGAGGCCAGCTATCGTTTCACGACGATTGATTATGTGGCTCATGGAAATGACGGGATGACTGCTTTTTCAAAAAAAATCGACTTCGTAGAGCATAAAAAGGCTGAGGATAACAGTCGTGACCTTATCATCGAATACTTCCGGGATAAATTGTCGCGCGGTGAAACCATTGATCCAAAACTTGAAGGACGAATACAGATTGAGAATTAAGAATTAAGAGTTAAGAATTAAGAGTTAAGAATTAAGAGTTAAGAATTAGAATTATGAAGCACTTTCAATATATATATAATAATAAGGTGGAGGGAAAGGCCGTTTTTACCTTTTTTCTTTTTTGCCTTTTTACCTTTTTACCTTTACAGGCTCAGGACAAGCAGTTGTTGATTCTTCATACGAACGATACCCACAGCTGTATCCTTCCACTGAAGGAGATACTGGCAGATACGGCGATTGCAGGTCGTGGAGGTTATCTTCGTCGCGTTGCCCTTGTGAAAGAAGAGCGTCTCAAAGATCCTGACTTGCTGCTTTTTGACAGTGGAGATTTCTCGCAAGGTTCTCCCTATTATACGCTCTTTAAAGGGGATGTGGAAGTCGATCTGATGAATCAGATGCATTATGATGCTGCCACTATCGGCAATCATGAGTTTGATTATGGAATGGAGAATATGGCGCGTCTCTTCAAACGGGCAAAATTCCCCATCGTATGTGCCAACTACGACTTTACGGGAACTCTCTGTGAGGGACTGGTGAAACCTTACGTCATCATTAAGCGTAAAGGGGTTCGCATTGGTGTCTTTGGTCTGTCTCCACAATTGGAAGGTTTGGTGGAGAAAAGCAATTGTGCAGGCATTCGCTTCTTGAATCCCATTGAAGTGGCCAATCGCGTGGCCAAAGAATTGAAAGAGCAGAAGAAATGTGACCTTGTTATTTGTCTTTCCCATTTGGGATGGAGTGATGAACAGTATGCGGATAAGCGTATGATGGAGCAGACACGCAATATTGATCTCGTGCTGGGAGGTCATTCACATTCTTATCTTGAGAATCTGGAATGGATTAATAACCTTGACGGGAAACCCATTGCCAACGACCAGAATGGTAAGCATGCTGTGTGGGTAGGACGTCTACAGCTTGACTTAAAGAAAAAATAAATTGTTTTTGCAACTGGGTTGCATGAATGTCATCATAACTTTGCACCTGGAAAATAAAAATAAAAGATAATAGGTTATGATGACATTTATTGAAAGCTATTGGGATGCCTTGGTCATGATGATGGCTGAGATGGCTCCCTATTTGATGCTTGGTTTTTTTATTGCGGGACTTCTCCGTACTTTTGTTCCCCATAGTCTCTATTCCCGTCACCTCGCTCCCCGTAATATGAAGAGTGTGGTGAAAGCAGCTGCTTTGGGTATTCCATTGCCTTTGTGCTCTTGTGGCGTGATTCCCACGAGTGTGGGGCTTCGTAAGGAAGGCGCCAGTCACGGTGCTTGCACCAGTTTTCTGATTGCCACTCCACAGACAGGTGTTGATTCCATTGCTGCCACCTATTCTCTCATGGGACTTCCATTTGCTATTGTTCGACCTGTCGCAGCACTTTTCACCGCAATGTTGGGCGGATGGCTGGTCAATAAATATGCACGTGAGGATGAGCAGGTTTCTGCTGAAGCAGCTATGAGTGGTGAGCATGATCATTGCGATTGCGGATGTGATGACCACGACCATCACCATCATCACCACGATCATCATCATGATGATTCCTGTTCCTGCTCTACGGAAGAGTGTTCTTCAAAATCCACTTTCTGGGAAAAGCTGAAGGGCGCCCTTGAATACGGTTTTGTGGAGATGCTCCAGGATGTAGGTAAATGGCTCGTTATCGGTCTGCTCATTGCTGCCCTGATTACCGTCGCCGTCCCTAATCATTGGCTTGCTGCCCTTCATGAGTACAAACTCCTCAATATGCTGATTGTGCTGGCTGTTGCTATTCCCATGTATGTTTGTGCTACTGGTTCCATTCCTATTGCCGTCTCTTTAATGGCTAAGGGTCTTACGCCAGGTGCGGCACTCGTCTTGCTGATGGCGGGTCCTGCTGTGAACAGTGCCAGCATTCTTGTGATAGGAAAGGTGTTTGGTAAGCGCACCCTCAGCCTTTATGTGCTTTCAATCATTATTGGTGCTATTCTCTTCGGTCTTGGCATTGACTATCTGCTTCCGCAGGAATGGTTTGCCGTAAGCAGTGTGATTACCGAAGGTGGACATTGTGCACATTGTCTGACTGCATGGGACTGGTTCTTCTTGGCTGTGTTGGCGATATTGCTTTTCAATGCCCTCGTACTTCATCGTCATCATCATCACGATCATGAGCATCATGTGGAGGCTGAGGCTACCTCTGCTGAGGCACCATTGATAACAGTCTATAACGTAGAAGGTATGGCCTGCAACCATTGCAAGGCTGCAGTAAAGAATGCCATCGATGTGATTGCCGGTGTGGAGAAGGTAGAGGTTGACCTTGCTAAAGGTAAGGCCTATGTATATGGTCAGCATAATTCTGCTGAAGTTATCAAGGCTGTCAGTGATCGTGGATATAATACAACGCTTTTCAACGAATAGGATTTCTGATACTAAAAAGAAAGGGACTGCTTCTGGCAGTCCCTTTTGCAATATATAGATTTGGCTGTTAGTAGATCACAGCCTCAATGTGGCGGGGAGATACGATGCGCGCATTGTAAACAACGGTCATCATATGAGTCCTGGGATTGTAATCAACGGTACGAACGCCTCTCATGTTGGCAACAACCTCCACGATGTGGCGGTGGTGTGCATAACGTGGCGAAACGCGGAAAGCGGTAGTGCGGATGATGGCTGCATGCGGGTGGTGATGCATAGCTACTACGGGGCCGTAATGAGCTGTACGGTGATGCATGCGCATCTCACGAGGATTCACAGGACGAACTTCCTTCTTGTTGTTTGCCATTGCTGGCGTGCTTACTGTGATGGCCATGATCATCATGGCGGCTGCAATCACTTTATTGTACTTTTTCATAATCGTATTTTTTTATTGTTATGTAATAATGTTCATCAGAGATTCGGATATTTCCTTGTCTCTGATGCAAAGGTCGGAACTTTTGATGGCTTTTCAAAAGTTTATTTCCTATAATGAAGGGGAGTTTTCTCTATTTGTGTTAGGGAATTCCCTACAACTTACTCAAAATAGAAGGTGAGGGCAATCATTTTGGTTTTAGCCTCGTTCACGGAATTAGCGTATGGCAACATGTTTTTGTCCTTGAGTTCACCGGCATGTTTGAGGTCGAGCACATTGCCAAGTCCAAACATAAACTTGAGCTCAGGACGTAACTTGAAGAAGGGAAGATAGAAATCACAGCCCATACCCAATTCTAGGTATACGTCTGATCTCTTGAATTGCAGGTAGTCTTCTGAACTTCCTGAAAGATTCAGCATTGGATTCATACCTGCCATCAAGTAGGGGCGATGGTTGTTAAAACGTTTTGCGGCGAAGATCAAGTCGCAGGCTACAGAGACATAAACGCTCTTCATGCTCTGGTGCTGGTGGATATTTGTTCCGTCTTCCAGTTTGTCGGTATGATTGAGGAAATAATAGTGACGTGTGCCGAAATACATGGCAGGGGCCACACGAAAGGCAAAGTGCTCATTAATACGGGCTTCACCCAACACACCTACCGTAAAACCTCCATTCCAGTTGTCCTGGTCGCATGTTATGAGTTTGGTTGTCTCCGTTCCATCTTCTGCAACGATCACTTGCGGACCAATATTATTGAACTCCACATCCTGCAAATGAGTGCCTACAAGCACGCCAAAATGGAAAGCACGGAGATCGGTATAGGGCCGGTTCTGCACAGTTCGTTCCTGAGCCTGCATACAGACTACAGCCAACAGGAAGAGTAGGATGGATGTGATTCTTTTTCTCATCATAATAAATAACGTCCTTCTCTTTTTAATATTGTATCCAGCCTGATTTCCTCCCTATAAATCAATAATCATCTAATTATTTTTATGTGAAATAAAGTTAACCTCCTCAAGTTTTAATACCTAAAAATGATGATATCCCAAAATAATGATTATCTTTGCACGGTAAAAATACATCAACAGTATTATACAAGAACATTAATATTAACAATAAAACAAAGACATTATGGCTTACGTAATTGGTGAAGACTGCATCGCATGTGGAACATGTATCGATGAGTGCCCCGTAGGAGCAATCTCTGAGGGCGAGCGTTATTCAATTGATCCCGATGTGTGCACAGAGTGCGGAACATGCGCTGGTGTTTGCCCATCTGAGGCAATCTCTCTTCCAGAGTAATTCGGGTAGAAGTTAGTTAACACATTAGAGCCATCCCATGGGATGGCTTATTTTTTTGTATATTTTCTTCTCAAGGATAAAGAATCGCCTGTCCTCTTTTGATCCATTCGTCAGCCATACGCTGATGACCGGCAGGAGTTGGGTGAATACCGTCCCAAAGCCAATAGTCGGTACGGGGTTGATGTTTGGATAACTCAGCGAATAGCTGGTGATAGTCGATGAGAACTGCATCGAATTCTTTTGCGATGATGCGCACTTCTGCTGCACAGGCGCTGATGTATTTCTCACGAAGGCTGAAGGTTGGCTGTTGACCAATTTTACCTGTCTTTCCAACAAATGGCGTACAAAGTACCAGTTTTAATTGCGGGTTCTGTTCAAGGGCTTCGGATAGTAAATGACGGTAATCTTGCCCCCATGCTTTGATGTCGAAATCCATTCCAGCATGATCATTGAGCCATTTATCCACATCATTTGTACCTACAAGTAGTGATATGACATCGGGATGGAGTTCTGTAGCATCCTTTTGCCAACGCTCCTTTAAATCTTCCAGCGTATTGCCGGAAATACCACGATTAAGGAACACATAATCTGCTTCCGGATATTCGCTTTGGAAATGTGCGGCACAAAGAAAAACGAAACTATGCCCCAGAAGATGGTTCTGGTCTTTCTGGTTACGCTTTTCCGAAGGCAGCATATTCCCTCCGCTGCGTCCCCATCCGCCATCTGTGATGCTATCGCCAATGAAAAGTACTCGTTTGCCTGTCTTCCCTTCTTGTTGGGCTTGTACATTCAAGCAGAAAAGCAGAATCAGGAATAGCCGTGTCCAATGTTTGGTCGTATTCATATCTTTCGAAAAAAAGCCCCGCATTCTTTTGAAATGCGGGACTAGTAAATATTGAGATTAGAGATGTACAATTAGAGGTCCATGATCTGCTTGGCAGTCTCATCGTCGGGCTTGTACTGGAGCAGCTTGGCTGCATACTCCTTGGCCTCGGCAATGCGGTCGTTCTGGATGGCATGAACGGCGAGATACTGATAGGCTGTGGCAAGCTTCTTCTGATCACCGGCGGTCTTGTCGGCCTTGGGCTCTACGAGACTGATGTACTTCTCGTAGTAAGGCTTGGCCTCACCCTTCTTCATATCGGTATTCATCTGATAGTGGAGGAGTGCACGCTGATAAACAGCATAGTCTGCAGCATAGGAGTACTTCGTCTCCATGTCGGCATATACCTGGTCGGCCTTTTTCAGAGCAGCCAGCTTGCCAGCCTCGTCGGCACCGTCCATCTGCTCAATGTAGATGTCAGCCAGTCCGCGGAGGTGGTTAGCATTGCCCTGGTCGCCGAGAAGTTCGAGATACTTGTTGTAGTGTGTAACAGCGTTCTCGTAGTCCTTCTTCTTGGTATATACGTCGGAGATGAGCTTATAAACCTCGTTCTTGCTGGGATCGAGCTCCTGAACCATCTTGTAGGCCTTGATAGCTTCCTCGGTGCGGTCGAGGTTGTAGAGCACGTCGCCGTAGTTCTGATAGTCGTTGACGGTGAACTTCAAGGTGTCTTTCTTGTTGAACATCTTCTCTGCATACTGTGCAGCCTCGGCATAGTTCTTCAGCTTGTTGTTGCTGTAGAAGGCCAGACGGTTGAAGTGGTTGAAGTCGGGATAGGTCTGAATACCCTTCTTGGCCAGGTCAAGTGTCTTTTCATACTGCTCCATCACGAATGCGGTGGTGGCATAGTCGGAGAGGATGTAGTCGTCGAGCTTGGTGACGTCCTTCACCTTGTCGTAATACTCCATGGCACTCTTCAGCTTGTTGGCATTTGAGTACATATAGCCGGCAGCTGCATCTACAGGATAGTCGGGTTTCACCTGACGAAGTTTCTCGAGCATTTCAACGGCACCCTTAGGGTCAACCTTTTGATATACACGTGCATACTTTACATAGCCTGTAGGATCCTTAGGATCAAACTGTGTAGCTGTCTGATACCACATGGCGGCCTCACCAGCCTGATCTTTCACAGCTGCCATGTCACCCTTCAGCAGATAACCGAAAGCAGAATTCTTGTTAGCCTTGATAGCCATGTCAGCATACTTCAAAGCTTCCGTCTCGTTGCCACCGTCGAAAAAGGCGCGTCCAAGTCCTGCAAGTGCTTGCGGGTTCTTCTTGAACACCTTGGTGAACTCCTTGACAGCATCCTTGGTGGCTTTTACGTCACCCTTGGCGTCGATAACTACTTTAGTGATGGCATCAACCTGAGCCTTCACATCTTGTGCTTTAACGGGGAGGGCTGTGCTGAGCACGAGCACTCCTGCCAATACGTATTTGATTGTTTTCATATCCATAATGATTTTAAGTTATTAATCGTTCTTATGATGATTTTATTGCCTGAAAAGTTTAATCATTAAAACTTTTTTAGAATCCGCTATTAACGTTAACATCGCGGATTGCTATTTCTCCTCTGACAGGCAGAAGACCTGATTTGAAAATGATTAGCTGACCTCTGGGCTGCTCAATAAAGTGAGCGAATCCCCAGGGAAGTCCGCGTCGTGGATCATTGAGGAGTGCATATATGGTTCTCACGAATGGATAGCGTCCGTTCAGGAGCCAGGCCTGATAGGGCTTCCAACTGTTCATGGGGGTCGCTACGTCCATTTTGCTGACCGACATGACGGTGATTTTTTTGTTCCAGGTTGTATTTGTAGTATCGCGCTTGTCATTAAGCCAATTACTACCGATGATGCCGATGGCGTTCGGCGTTCTCTCGACATATTCTATAACTTCCGCACTAGTCTTGGCGGCAAAGATATTGGGGCTGTTGATGGGTTTTCCGCCAAGAATGGAGTCCACGCAGTAGTGAACGGCACTCGATGATGGATTGTCAAAGCATACCCAGATTTCTCCGCGCTTGGAACCTTTGTTTACATCACTCCAATTCTTGACCTCGCCACTGAGGATACGCTTCACGTCGTTAACCGTGATGCAGGAGTCGGTGTTCTGGTTGTTACAGATGAGCGCCATACCGTCGTATGCCAGTGGAACGGCTTCGGGCAGCATGTCGCGGGCTTTCAGGTTGTCGAATTCCTTTTGGGTAAAATTACGAGCGGTAACGGTCATCCAGATGCTGTCGTTGAGCAGCAGGTTCACACCGTCCACCTCGTTCGTATAAATGGGGTTTAGTTTTGCATCGGGATGCAAAGCTTCATAAACGTCTTTCAGTTCATCAATGATAGGACTGAAGCTTTCATCAGCTGCGAAGCTGATTTCTCCTTTTGAAGGGGTATCCGTTCTACCACTTTTCGGTTTGTCCTCACAGGAGGACAAACCGAAAGCGATAAGTAATTCTACGATAATAATGTAGAATAAGTTTCTTTTCATCTAGAAAGTCTGATTACTGAAGTTTGAATGTTACAGGCACGGTGTACTTCACACGCACTGCTGAACCGTTCTGCTTACCAGGGATCCAGTGTGGCATGCTTCCTACCACGCGGGCTGCTTCCTTATCGAGTGAGGGATCCACTGACTTAGCGACCTTCACATCGGTAATAGAACCGTCCTTCTCCACCACGAACTGTACGATGACGCGGCCTTGCACACCATTCTCAGCAGCAATCACTGGGTACTTGATGTTCTGGCTCAACCAGCTCATCAGTGCGCCCATACCACCAGGGAATGAAGGCATCTGTTCCACGACGTCGAACACCTTGTTCTCTTCAACGGGTTTAGGAGGCTCGGGAGCTGCAATTTCTTCCTTTGCCTTGAGCACTTCGCCGCCTACCTCATCGTTACCTTCAACGGTGAAAGCACCTACGGCCTTGTTACTCTTCTCAACTTCGTCGAGCTTAATCTCGTCTTCTTCCTTCACTTCACTGTCTTTCTTGATGACAGGTGCGGTAAACTTCACAGAAGACTTAACCTTCTCTACGACTTTCTCAGGTTCAACCTTGACGACTTCCTTCTTTTCAACCTTAGCTTCCTTCTTCTTCTGCTCGAGGGCTGAGAGCTCAATAGCCTGGGTGTTTTCCACCTGACGGTTGGCTTCTACCATGTGCTGAAGTTGAAGTCCGAGGTAAAGGAGGACTGCAGCAAGGGCTACAATAATGATGGACCAAACGTTACGCTTAGTGGTTCCTTTGCGAAGCTTGTAAGCACCATAGGCTTGGTTACGGCCTTCAAACACAAGGTCGGTCCATTCGTTGGATACTAAATCTAACTTTGCCATTGTAATTCCTTTTTAAATGTTAGTGATCTGAAGATTACTTGATGTTGAGCTTACCAAGAAGCTTCTCATCATCTTCGTTGATCTTATCGATCACATATGTACCAATACTGCAGATAGTCATCTCGTCGAGAGCATCGACCATGTTCTTATAGCTGGCCTCGTCCGTACACTTGATAATACAAGTAAGTGTAGGAACCTTACCGGTCTCCAGATTACCCTTCTTGATTTCTCCGAGCATCTTGTCGTAGATACTGTCGGGATACTGCTCCGGATGAGCCAGTTTCTTCTGGTCGAGTTTGATCTTAGCTGCCATGATTTCAGCTACAGGAACACTTCCATCTTCGGTCTTGTGCGAAATGAGCACGTCGCGAATACCTTTTTTGCCCCAAGTAGTTTCCTTCAGACAGGTGGGATCGTCATAGTTAGGAATACCGTCCACGTGATAGATCTTGTCATTACCGCATACATAGATAGTAATGGTCTGAGAAGCCTTAGCTGCGTTACGGTCCTGATCAGAAATGTTCTTATCATTACTCGGCATGGTCAAGTTCATCGTCTGGGGTTTAGCCAGAGATGTACACAGCATGAAGAAGGTGATAAGCAACATCATCATGTCCACCATCGGCGTGAAGTCCACGCGGGTGTTCATTTTTTTCTGTCTACTTTGCTTTTTCTTTGCCATGTCTTAATCCTCCGATGATTTAAGTGCCGTAATCAGATAGTAGCGGTTTTCGCTCATATCCTGCAGTTCAGACATCATCTTCTTGATTGTCTTATAAGGCGTACCTGCGTCAGCCTTAATAGCAATCTTCATGTCTACTCCGTTGTTATCACGAGCTACGGTCACCCAGTCCTGGAATTCACTCATCTTTCCGTCGACGGAATCGGTGGGAATACCACGGGTTGCCATATACTCATTCATTTTCTCGCTGTCCTGATTCAGAAGGCTTGAGAGATCCTGCATGGGCACACCAATGGTGGCGGCACCACGACCGTTCTCCAATTGCTTTGCGGTCAGGCTTACGCCATACTGGCTAGCCATGCCCGTCAGCAGCTCTTCCATCTTACCTGGAGTATCCAGGCCGACGAAGATCTTGCCCTCCTTGTCGCAAAGGATGGTCAGGACATTGTTTTCTGGAACCTTAATCTCCGAGACTGATGCCGGCGTGGCCACTTTTACTGCCTCATTCTTCACGAACGTAGAAGTCAACATGAAGAAGGTCAGCAAAAGCACCATGACGTCACTCATAGGAGTCATATCGATCCAGACGTCCGCTTTCTTAACTTTTACTTTACCCATAATGATAAATGTTTAAAAGGGTTAGCAAAAATTAAGCCTCGTCTGCGTGGTTTGCTTCGTAAGTCTGAGCAATTGTGTAACCAACCTCGTCGAGGGCGTATGTCAACTTATCAATCTTGTTTGAATAGTAGTTGTATGAAATCACAGCAAACCATGATGTCAAAATACCAGAAGCTGTGTTCACAAGTGCCTCAGAAATACCTTCAGACAGTTGCAGTGAGTCACCACCACCACCAGAAGCCAGAGCGGCGAATGAACGAATCATACCCACCACAGTTCCGAACAGAGCGGTCAGGGTACCGAGAGTAACGATGGTAGCCAGAATAGGCATGTTCATCTGAAGGGTAGGCATCTCAAGCTGAGTTGCTTCCTCGTGAGCCTGCTGGATCTTGAGCACCTTAGCACTCTTCTTCAGTCTGGTGTCAGCTTCCATCTCTTTGTAAGCGTTCAGAGAAGCAGTAACAACGTTAGCAACAACACCTCTCTGCTTGTCGCAAATCTGCTGAGCCTTGTTCATATCACCTGCGTTGATAGCAGCCTTAACTTCAGTCACGAACTTGGTGAGAGAGCTCTTACCAAAAGCGCTGCGGAGAGCGAAGTAACGCTCAATTGAGAGGGCAATAACGGTGAAGAGCAATGTGATGATCACAGGCACCACGATACCACCCTTGTACACTGTACCAAGGAGAGAACCGTCTTTCACTGCGTTTGCGGGATCGCCACCTACGAAGTTGTCGGGATTACCGAGCACGAACTTGTAGAAACAAACTGCGAGAATGAAACAAGCCACAATAATCCAAATTGCGTCTCTAACACCCTGGAAACCCTGCTTCTTTTTGGGTTCCGCTTTTACTTGTGCATTTGCCATAATTTAAAATTTTAATTTTTAGTTATTAAATAATTTAAGAATAAAAATTTATTTCGTTCGTTAAATTTTGTCGTTTTGTCATCAGATTATTTAATGATTTGAATTTTCTGGTGATTCGTTTTCTCAATCGGCAAAGATACTAAATATTAGCCAACAAATCCATCGATTAAGAAGTTTTAACAAAAATATTTTGCATTTATTTCAGTTTCGCCAGCGTTTCTTTGATTCTACGCATCGCTTCACGGATGTTTTCATCACTCGTAGCGTAGCTCATACGGAAACACTCGGGGTCGCCAAAGGCGTCGCCTCCAACCGTAGCTACATGACCTGCCTCCAGCAGATACATCGCGAAGTCGTTGGAATCTTTGATGGTGCGCTCTCCGTCACTCTTGCCATAGAAACTGCTGCATTTGGGGAAGAGGTAGAAGGCACCTTCGGGCTTGTTCACTTCCAGTCCCGGAATGTCCTTGGCAAGTTCCACGATGAGATCGCGGCGGCGCTCAAAGGCCTGGCGCATCTCCTCTACACATAGCTGGGAAGCAACATAGGCTTCTTCAGCGGCTTTCTGACTGACGGAGCAAGGGCCGCTCGTGTATTGTCCCTGAAGCTTGTTGCAGCCCTTCACAATCCATTCGGGAGCGGCGATATACCCAATGCGCCATCCAGTCATGGCATAGGCTTTACTGACGCCGTTCACGATGATCGAGCGTTCCTTCATGCCTGGCACACTGGCAATGCTGGCGTGTTTGCCTGTGTAATTAATATGTTCATAAATTTCATCAGCCAGCACAAACAGGTCGTCGTGTTTCAGGATGACTTCTGCCAATGCCTGCAATTCCTCAGCACTATAGACACTGCCTGTAGGATTACTGGGCGAACAGAGAATAAGCATCTTTGTTTTGGGGGTTATGGCTGCCTCAAGCTGAGCAGGGGTAATCTTGAAATTCTGTTCAAAACCAGCTTCAATAATGACGGGAATACCTCCGGCAAGCTTTGCCATCTGGGGGTAACTCACCCAGTAAGGAGCGGGAATAATCACCTCGTCACCATCGTTTACCAGCGCCATGATGGTGTTGCAGACACTCTGCTTGGCACCGTTGCTCACCAGTATCTCATTCATGGAATAGTCCAGTCCGTTCTCGTTCTTCAGCTTTGCCACGATAGCCTTTCGGAGTTCGGGATAGCCGGGAACGGGAGAATAGCGCGAGAAGTTGTTGTCCACAGCTTTCTTGGCAGCTTCCTTGATATGGTCGGGGGTGTTAAAGTCTGGTTCACCGACACTCATGTTAATCACGTCGATGCCCTGGGCTTTCATCTCAGAGCTTTTTTGCGACATTGCCAGTGTGGCTGAAGGAGCTAGTCGGTTAAGTCGGTCTGATAACTGTGCCATAATGTCTTGCTTTTAATTTTGAATGCAAAAATAGTCAAATTATTCGTTAAAACGAAAAAAAAGTGTCTTTATTTCACCTTATGGTGCTAAATACTTGCAACTATATGTTTTTTGACACCACTAAAGGTGCAAAGTGTGACCCATACGCTCCTTTTTGGTTTGCAGATAGCGCAGGTTGTAGGGATTGGGTTCCACCTCGATGGGTATGTTCTCTACGATTTCAAGTCCGTAGGCTTCCAGTCCTACACGCTTTACGGGATTGTTGGTGAGCAGCCGCATCTTGGAGATGCCGAGCTTGCGCAGTATCTGTGCACCACAGCCGTAGTCGCGCTCGTCAGGCTTGAAACCGAGATGTACATTGGCTTCTACGGTGTCGAGTCCCTCTTCCTGCAGTTTGTAGGCGGCAATCTTGTTCATTAGTCCGATACCACGGCCTTCCTGCTGCATATACACCACGACGCCCTTGCCTTCCTTGTCAATCTTCTGCATGGCTTTGTGGAGCTGTTCGCCGCAGTCGCAGCGGAGTGAGCCGAGGATGTCGCCGGTAGTGCAACTCGAGTGTACACGCACCATGACGGGCTCTCCCTCTTCCCATTCTCCCTTGATAAGGGCAAAATGCTCCAGTCCGTTGCTCACTTGTCTGAAGGGAATCATTTTGAAATGACCGTATCGTGTGGGCATGTCCACTTCCTTTCCCATCTCCACGAGCGAGTCTTTTTTTAGGCGGTAGGCAATAAGGTCCTTGATAGAGATGAGTTTCATGTCGTGCTCCTTGGCGAAGACAGCCAGTTCAGGCAGACGAGCCATCGTGCCATCCTCATTCATGATTTCCATCAGGGCTCCGGCAGGGTAGAGGCCTGCCAGGCGGCAGAGGTCGATGGCAGCTTCCGTATGTCCTGAACGCTGCAGTACGCCATTGTCCTGGGCATAGAGTGGATTCACATGTCCAGGTCGTCCGAATGTCTGTGGGGTAGAGGTGGGATCAGCCAAAGCACGGATGGTGGCAGCACGGTCGGCTGCTGAAACACCCGTCGAGCAGCCCTCCAGTTTGTCCACCGTGACAGTAAACGGCGTTCCCAGCATGGAAGTGTTCTCTACTACTTGGTGGGGTAGGTCCAGATCCTCACAGCGTTCCTTTGTGATGGGAGCACAGAGCAGTCCCCGTGCATTTTTCAGCATGAAGTTCACCATCTCTGCAGTGATACATTCAGCAGCACAAATGAGGTCACCTTCGTTTTCACGGTCTTCGTCATCTACGACTATGACGAATTTTCCTTCCCGGAAGTCATCGACGGCTTCTTCGATGCTATTGAGTTGTATATTATCCATTATCTATACCTTATTTATATATTAGATGTTGATGTTTGATTCATTTCATGGATCCGGTTCACTATGCTCGTGTTAGTTTGTTTGATGATCCGGAGATCATGGAGCAGTCGCAAACGGAAGGTCCACATGCGGATGTAGAGGAATGCTCCTATTGGAATAAGGATAAAGGCCACGATGTTCATCCAGCGGCGTTCGAACGGACGGGTGTGAGCCTTCGTCGAAACCACGGGATAGTGGTTGAGCAGCGTCAGGATCATTTTGTCACGCGTGTTTGAAAGATCCTCGATGACAGTTTCCATCTCCTCGCTGATACGCTCTATCTCATGGTCTGGCTCATATTTAAAGAACACCTTGATTACATTGGGCAGGTGCATCAGCTTATGACCATGGGCGTATGCCGTCACCTCATCGTTCAGTCTCAGCAGTTCCTCAGCATCATGGGCGTAGTGGGGATCTTCGATAATTACCTCTTTGCCCGCCACATTGCGTTTCAATCGCAGACCCAGAATCTTACGGAACAGGTTACGGTAGGCATCCATGTTGAATACCACTGAGTCCTTGTTGGCCTTATACGTGAAGAAGACGGCAACCGGCGTTAGCACCGCCGTGGCAATACCCTTTCCGAACCATACTGGCCAGGCACCTAGACGCGCCATCCGGTAGCCAGTGTTGTCTAGGATGTAGAAGATAATAAACACCAGCACTGAGATAATGACTGGCACACCTAGACCACCTTTGCGGATGATGGCACCCAGTGGAGCACCGATGAAAAAGAAAATCAGGCACGACAGGGCCAGCGTGAATTTGTTAATCGCCCAGATATGGTGCGAACGGATGTTTGCCTCTATATCATGCGCCAACATGGCCTTGAATTCCAGGTCGTTGGTTACATTGGCAATCTGTCCCGACGCCTGACTGATTACCTGTTGTTTCTTTGGATTATCAAGTCTGTTAAACAGCGTGTCAAACTGAATAGCCTGTGTCGCTGCCATCTTCACCGCCCGGATGGAATCTTTCTTCCCGATAGTGTCCAGCACATGGAAGTAGGCAGTCAATGCCGTCTTGTAGTTGGCTTGTGCCATACTATCCGCCATCAAGTTAATCGAGTCAACGTCGTGTTTGATCTGCGCCAAACTTTTTCCTTGCGCGTTGTTCCTGAGATCAGAAGCATCCGTCAGACTGAATCCCGAGTCGAAGTCGAGCACGATGCGTTTCGTCGAGAATGTCTCACGGCGGTAGGGTACACTCGCACTTCCCACCACGTCCTGACTTCTCATATTTTCAAACCACTCACCGCTGTGGAGCGTAAGCAGCAGGTGTTTCTTCTCAGCTGTTGACTGCATCATACCTGAGTCAGCAAGGATAATTGCCGCATCCTCGAAACTGCCTGTCATACGGTAGATCATGATACCATAGAGCATACCCGTCTTCAGGTCCTTCTTCTGCACGTAGAGATTCGTGTTCGGAATACCGTCGTAGAACACTCCTTCTGGTATTTCCAGTTCCGGACTCTTCTGTTTCATCGAGATCAGCAGCTGCGTGAACGACATGTTTGCCTTGGGGCCCACCACGTTCTGGAAATAGAAAGAGCCGAGCATGATGCAGATGGTGATGAAAATCAGCGAGCGAAACGATTGCATCAACGAGATACCTGCCGCCTTGATGGCCGTCAGTTCACTACTTTCTCCCAAGTTACCAAACGTGATCAGCGATGATAGCAGAATAGCAAGTGGCAGCGCCTGAGGCACCAGCATCAGACCCATGTACCAGAAAAATTTACCGAGAATCTCTAAGGAAAGGCCTTTACCAATCAATTCATCGACATAGCGCCAAAGAAACTGCATCATCAGTACAAACTGACAGATGAAGAACGTTCCCACGAAAAGCAGTCCGAACTGCTTGGAAATAAATATATCGAGTTTCCTTATTCTCAACATCAGGGTGCAAAGGTACAAAAAAGAAGTGAAAAGTGAAAAGTGAAGTGTGAAAAGTTTCTTTTGTGCTACATTAATTAACAAAAGAACACGCCCTCCCAAACAGCATAAGCAATTTAGCTCCCTTAGGTTTGCTGTAGGGATTCTTCACCCTTCACTCTTCACTTCTATAGTCCCGTCGTGTTATGGAGTCTTTCGAAGTTTCCTTCCCATACAGCTGTCAACCAGTCCTCGTCGTCCTCGTCAGTGAAGTCCGTGATAATTAGGATATAATCCCCCGTGATGTCACTTTTCTCCAGTTTCATCTCCACGTAGTAGTCCTCATCATCGTCCCAGACCCATCTGAACAAACTGGGCTGCAATTCCTCTGTAATGGTGGCTGTTCTCGACTCGTGATGCCTCCAGGGCACACCCCATCCAAATGTCATGGCGTCGCCATCTCTCTTCACGTCATCGGCAATCCATTTTGCTAAACCTTCAGGTGCGCTGATGAGCGGCCAAATGATTTTCGCAGAATGTGAGTGAAGCTCATGCTCGAAAATAACCTTCTTTTTGTTCATCATGGTCAATAATTTGCCGGTTTGTAAAATATTCTTGTTGCAAAAATAAGAAAAATCCTCGAGAAACAAAATATTTTCCCAATTTATTTTGGCGATTTAAGATTTTTGTTTACCTTTGCACCCGCTTAATAAGCGATGGCGGGGTAGCTCAGCTGGTTAGAGCGTCGGATTCATAATCCGGAGGTCGAGGGTTCGGGTCCCCCTCCCGCTACAAACGATAAAGTGTTGAAAATAAAGGAGTTGCGAGATAATTCGCAACTCCTTTTTCTGTTCAAAATCTCAAGCGGAGAAATTCTGGTGAATTTCGCGAAGTAAAAGTTTGCTGATGAAATACGATGCAAATATTTACACTAAAGTGACATTTCTGAAGATTTTTATTAGATTAACAATAAAAATCGTGTACTTCGCTCGATTATTCGTAACTTTGCAGTAGACTTTATGAAAATACCTGTTTGAAATCAATAATTACTACACTATGACTGAGAAACTTGACAACGACAGAAGATTATTATGCGAGGCTGTGGAAAAAGCAGTCAGCATGAAGATGCGCACACCGAAGGATTTCGATTTCCTTCGTGACCGCATCTATTCAAAATTGAATATTCTTATTTCTTCTACGACGCTCAAGCGCATCTGGGGCTATCTGGTGGATGAGAGTACTCCACGCGATTCCAGTCTCTCCGTTCTGGCCCAATATCTTGGTTATAGGGACTTCGAAACATTCTGTCAGAGGATTACAGATGATGGCATTTCAGCAAGTGATCCTGTCCTGGGGCGTCATCTGCATGTAACTGAAGATCTTCAAGCAGGTGACCAAATTATTCTGAAATGGGATCCACTACGTGTCTGCACCATTAAATATCTGAATGATTCCCGCTTCCAGGTCATCTGTTCGGAGAAGACACGGTTACAGCCGGGGGACACTTTTTCCTGCACGACCATGATTGAAGGGGAACCTTTATACCTCGACCGTCTTTGTCAGGGCGACAACCAACCGATAGGATACGTTTGCGGGAAAAAAGGAGGCATTACCTTCGAAATAATCAGATGACGAGATGAATGCCGGTAAGGATTCTTCCGCTTCAGGCTACATGGCCAGTCAATATGAGGGCATCAGTCGTGAGTTCACAGAAATTCAGGAATTGCCATCTCATGATTATTGCGGTCTGTGCAAGGCCAAGCGCTTCGGTCGTTGGTATCTGTTGAAATACCTTAAGCCGGCTTATCGCAATCAGGCAGTTTATCAGCAGATGCTGAGAAAGGAGTTTGAGATACTGATGTCCTTGCAGCATCCTGCCGTATTACAGGCCGTGGGTATGGAGGATGTCGTGATGCCCGATCATACCAAGGCTGTCTGTTTGATCACGGAATGGATCGACGGAATGACACTGAAGGATTTCCTGCTGACGAATCCTGATAAGCGTGAACGCCGACGGCTGGCGTTGGAGATAGCGGAAGGACTGGCGTATGTCCATTCCCAGCAGATAGCCCATCGCGACCTGAAGCCGTCGAATATCATGGTGACCCATAATGGGCATAATGCCAAGATTATCGACTTTGGACTGGCAGATACCGATGCCCATGCCATCCTGAAACAACCGGCAGGCACCGTGCAGTATATGGCTCCCGAGCAGATGCAGTCGTCGGTATCCGACTGTCGTAATGATATCTACAGCTTTGGTCTTATCCTCGATGAACTCGATTTAGGACGTTTCTATCAGGGGGTCATCCGCAAGTGTCTGTTGCCCATCGAACGACGTTACCAGAACATGGACCTGGTGATTGCGGATATCCGTAAGCGGCAGAAGAACTGGTGGGGTATGATTGCTTTGGCATTGGGCTTACTGCTGACGGCAACCCTCTTGTGGACTCAAGTAAAAGATACCCGGGAGAACACCGAGCGACTGAACCGTAATGCTCACGCCCTGAACCAGGAGATCAAGGAGTTGAAGAAGGAGTATATCGTGTTCGAAGACCCGCAGGTAAAAGCCCTCTGTGTACAACATTGGGATACCGACGGCGACGGAGAGCTGAGCTATCAGGAGGCAGCGGCTGTGGAACACCTCGGAAATACGTTTACTCAGGATCTCCTTATCAACACCTTCGATGAACTGGAATATTTTACGGGATTGACGGAGATTGACGTAGATGCCTTCAATGGCTGTGCAAACCTGCAATCCGTGAAGATACCTCCAACGGTTCTTCGTCTCAGGCAGAATGCCTTTCGTGGTACTGGCCTTCGCTCGATTGTCATCCCTTCGAGGACGGTTACGTTCGGTGATCATGTTCTTGAAGACTGTCAGAACCTGGAGACCATCATCGACATGGCATTTGGGCCGCAGACACATAATAAAGGAGCCCGTCTGTTTCAGAACTGTCCCAACCTAACCGCAATCTTCGTCCCTAATTATCGCGCCAAGAGATTTAAGACAAACTGGAATGATGAGGAACTCCAATGGAACGAATGGCTTGCTATCATTCGAGAGTATATTCCGTTTGAAGACCCTGTCGTCAAGGCTATCTGCCTGATACATTGGGATAAAGATCAGAATCATGAGTTGACAGCCGAAGAGGCGATGGATGTCAGCGATTTGGGACATGCCTTTACCGGCAATCCCCATATCCGCAGATTCAAAGAACTGAAATATTTCACTGGATTGAGCACTATCGGCCCCTTCGCATTTATGGGTTGTACTCGTTTAGAGTCCATCGAACTGCCTCAAACCATCAAGGTTATCGACCAATATGCCTTTACCGATTGTTCGTCACTGAGGAAAATCTCGTTGCCTGAATACCTTGAGACAGTGAAGCATAATGCTTTCAGGGAGTGTGTTCAACTTGACTCCCTCTTTATTCCTGCACATGTCAAAAACTGGTCGTTTGATGCAACCCAAAGCTGTCGTAATTTGAGGAGCATCAAGGTAAGTCCTGGGAATCCTTTTTATGACAGTCGTGATGATTGCAATGCCATCATACAGACCAGTAACAACTTTCTTTTGTCTGGCGCTTCCTACGGATTTATTCCGTCCACGGTCGTATCAACCAGTTCTACAGCCTTTGCCGGTTTAATTTACAAGTATCTTACCATTCCCGCCAATTTAAAGACAATAGCCTCATGGGCATTATGCGCCACAGAAGTTACCGGTGCCATTTATCTGGAATCTCCCATACCGCCCCAGTATAATTATAGAGGAGGACATTTCTCCGTTGTTCCATATCAGACAAAGGTCCCTATCTATGTACCTTACGGATCCATTGATGCTTATCGTCACGCTTATGGCTGGGAAGACTATGCAGATAATTTCCGTGAATATCCTGCTGAAATCCCTCCCAAGGTGGCATACAATCGTTTCATCACGCCCCAGCTCCCAGCCCTTCTCGACTCCATCCCCAAATATGGTTTCAGCGGTTATGCCCTCCCGACAACAGATTCCGTCATTGAGTTTTCTCTGCAGTGAGATAGTATGCTCGAGAAAAAACTCTCTGTGGTCGTCGGGTTAGGACATCGTCTGAAACATTGCTGGGGTTTCGCTATGCTCCACCGCCTGACTGTTATCTCATCAGGCCTTCGGCCTTTTTCTTGGCTACTCGTTTAACTTGTAGGGGCGTACTTCATATGCGCCCGCTTCCGGGTAGGGATAACTCTACCCCTACAAATAAAGGTCTACTCAATAACTTATAAACTAACAACTCATCAACTCGTCAACTGAAAAACTTTCTTTTTCCATTTTATGATTTCCATTTTATGGAAAAATAGTTATTTTTGTCAGCAAAGCCATGGATGAAATCATTGCTGTGTTATCACCCATCTACAAGGTTTACGATCTGTTCTTCGCCTTATGGCTGGTGAAGAATTTCTAAAATGAAAAAGATACTTACTTTATTATTGCCCAAATACTGTTTCATGCCAACTTTCATTTGGTGTATTAATCAAAAGAACAAGTGGTATTGCAAGGTATCTTTTCAAAAATGTAATAAAACTCCAAAAAGGACTAAATTGGACCAAAGCTCTTTTACAAAAAGGCCTTACCTTTGCATTGTTATCTCGATGTGACAGGGCATCAAGCGTCGTGTAACAATGTGAAATGAGTAAGAAAAAGTATGTTTCTCCCCACATCCGCATATTGACATGCGGAGTAGGGTGTTTATTCAGCTGGAGTGGTGTTTTTCGTAAAATAACTACTCATGGTGGTGCAAAGACTGAAGAGGTTACGGATACGACCGCTAACAATGATGACATCTCTGTTGATGAGAATATCCTATGGTTTGAAGAAGAATAAGCAAATAATAAATCAATACAGAAATTTTAAATATGTAGAAGAACGGCTGCAACTCCAATTGGAAATGCAGCCGTATCTATATGAACACAGCGCCCAGTTTCCTTTGAAGAAATCCCTTATCCTGTCTTTTTCACATTAAAACTGGAAAAGGACTAATTTGGACCAAAACCGTTCTCCTGTTTATTGTTAAATTTGCAAACGTAATGACATTCCGTGATGTCATAGCGCCGAGCAAACGCTTATTGCTCATGCCATACCCCGCTAAAACGGAGGGCAATAAGCAGAACATAGGGGAACGCCCATCTTCTAATCGTCAGTACATCTGGATAAATTTACTGTAAGTAAAGTAGGAGAGGGCGCTCCCTTTTTTCAGTTAACAGTTAATACCCCAGCTCGGGATAAGAACGTTGACTTTATACTATAAGTGTTGACTTTATTCTTTGAACCTTAAACTTTGAGCCAGCAGCTCTGCTGCCTTTACATGGGCTCAATTTTGAGCTGATGTTGACAGTCAGAGAGAAAGTATCACAAGGCATTTTTCTCTCACATCCCGATAAGATCAGCCCGAAAAACCATTTAGAGGAATGTTGATGAGGGTGACCGTACGAAACATACGGTCGTCGGTTAGAAATCCCGCATGCAAATGAGGAGGAAATAAGAAACTCCAGCCCGAAAGAGCTGGAGTTTGTTCTTGTAAGACTCCCGAAATAGCCCTATAAAATGGTATAATGGGAGTTGCTAGAGGTGTGTCACTTCAGGCTGGGCACTTGGTCGCGCGTGATGACGTTGGCGTCTTCGAGAGCCTTCTTCCACCATGAGTTGTCTTCCATGTTGGCTCCATACCACACCATGAACTGGCCCCATTTAGCGCCAGCGCTCCAGAAGTCGGCAGGCGTAGCCGACGGCCTGTTGGAGTCGACGTCCTTGCCACATTCGCCAAGGATGACCATCTTTGTTGGGTAGGTGGCCTGGATCTCGGTGAACTCCTGCTTGTTCTGGGCAGCGGTGTAGCCATAAAGGTCGCGTGCCACGATGTCGACGTAAGCGTCGCCAGGATACCAGTCGGTGTCCTGGTTGTACTTTGAGCTGTCGCCGTTGTAGTTTTGCGTCGTCCACACCCAGATGAGGTTTTTAACGCCTTTCTGCTTGAAATAGTCGAACATGGTGGTCCATAGCCGCTTGTAGGTGCCTGCCCCGTTGTAGCCCCACCAGAACCACGACTTGGTCCATGAGGCTTGTTGCTTGTAGGTGGCATTGCCGGCAGCCTCGTGGAAAGGCCGCCATGTGGCGGCGATGCCGGCGTCCTGCAATTTCAGCATCGTGGCCACCACCTTGTCCATCTGCTCGTAGAACCACTTGTTTTCCCAGGTGCCGTCAGCGAAGACGTTGGCAGTCTTGAAAGTGGTCTCCGTCGGAGAGCAGGTGACGTCGTTGGAACCTTCGGCTTTAGGAACGTTGAAGTGCCACATGAGCGAGACGATGCCACCGGCGTTGACCCAGTCTTGCACGGGCGTGATCTTGGTGTAGTCAATCCAGTTGGCAGGCGAGAAGCAGATGTGGATGAAATCGTAGCAATTCATGGCGGGATATTTGCCCACAGCCTTGCCAATGCGATCGGCCTCTTCGTTATTCCAGTTCACGTTGGCCATGACGTTGGAGATGGTCTTCCTGCCATACTGCTCCACAAGGTAGCTATAGAGTTTCTTGGCAGCCTCGGTAGTGGCGATGACGGGGGTGGCGGAGATGTCGGGATTGCCGGGGACGGTTTTCGCCAGGGTCTTGAATCTCAGCGTGAACGCCGGACTGACGGCCTTGGCATCGGTAGTGGACACGAAGGCCCCCTGGGACACGGTGAGTGTGTAGTCGGTGCCCTCGTTGAGCGCAAGGGCAATGTCTACGGCCATCGTAGTTATGGCGTTGCTGGTGGCTTTGAGTTGCGCCCCATTGAGTTTGATGTCAGCCGTAGGACTGATACTGACGGTGTTGTTGTAGGTAAGTGTCAGGATGGTAGTCGTCCTGACATCCACCTCTGCCCCCTCGGCAATACTTTGTTGTCGAAGGATCAAGGAGGGAGATGCGGGTGACTCGTCGTCGCTATCGCCATCGCCGCCGCAACTGAAGAGCGACAGCGAGGCAACGGCCATGAGCCACAAACTAAGTTGATGAAGTTTCATTACTTCTAACGTATCCGTTTTTTTGACTCCATTACTTTGGTGCCTTGTTGTAGATTGACTCGAGCGTATAGCTGGCATCATTGCTGGTGGCAGCCTTTATCATGGTCTGCACGAGCTGCTCAAGGCTGTTCAGGTAGGCACCATTGGAATGATCGAAGTAGCCGTGGTGCTCGTTGCCGCCTCCTGCGGAGTTGTTGTCCCAGATGCAGAGTGGCATGTTGTAGGTGTGGGCGGCCCGGCAGACGTACTCCAGATAGTAGTTGCGGAAGAGATTGGAGCGGTCGCTCTTGTGCATCACGCAACCATATTCGCCAATGTAGACGGGGATGTTTTTGGCGATGAACTTCTCCTGTAGCTTCTGGAAGGTCTCAACAATATGCTCTTCATTGCTGCCATCCTGGAACTTGCCTGCTGCCGCGGTGTGGCCCCACTCCGACTTACCGTCGCCATTTTCGGGCGTGAGCGTGAAGGTGTTGGGATCGTAGAAGTGCACGCTGACCATAATGTGGTTAGCAGGATCGTTGGGCAGCACGAAACTGTCTTCCAACACGAACACGGGACTTGATGCATAACCCGGCACACCAATCCATCGGGTGGCGTTCTTTCCGCCCGTGGCACGTATAGTATTGACCACCAATTGGTTCCATTCGTTCAGCGTGCGATACTGCTTACCGCCGTCGGTGCGGTTATCTCCCCATCCCCATTGTCCGTCTTGCAACTCGTTGAACGTCTCGAAGAAGAGGAAGTCGCCCTTGTCTTTGAATGTCTCGGCAATCTGCTTCCATGTCTTTTCGATGCGGTTCTTGATGGCGTCATTGATAATGTTGTTGTTGGCGGCTTCCTTGATCTTAAGCCAGTATTCATCGTGGTGCGAGTTGAGGATGACATTAAGCCCTGCTGCCTCGGCCCATTCCACGTTTTGCTTGACCTCGGCCATGTAGTCGGCCTCTATCGCCCATGTTTCCGTGTTCTGATAGTTACCCCAAGTGACACAGATGCGGACCGTGCTTGCACCAGCTTTCTTTAGGTTGGTGTAGAGAGCCTGAGTCGGGGTGGCCTTGTCCCAGTAGCCCCATTGCGGATGCTTGCCGTCTTCCTCGGAACTGGTGTCGAAGTGGTTGCCCAGGTTCCATCCCCATCCAAGCCGTTTGGCCAACTCGGTGGCTTCGTTGCTGATGGGCATGACCTCCTTGGTGGTGAAGGTGACAGAATAGGCTGGCGCATGGATAGAGTTGTCGTCCTTGCTGACGATGGCTCCCTCGGGGATGGTCAGCGTGTAGGTTTTGCCTTCCTCGAGAGCGGGGAGCGTGATGACGACGTCCATGGATGTCTTAGAACTCGACTTGGCCGAGCATTTCACGTCGTTGAGCGTGATGTTGGCCGATGGGCTGACGGCAACCACGTTGTTGTAGGATACGGTCACTTCCTTCAGTTCGGAGGCAATATATTCTATTCCTGACGAGATGGTGCACGAACGCACATTGATGCTGACTTTGGGAGTAGCAGGTCCATCATCATCGCCACTGCCGCTGCCACAAGCCGTCATTCCAACTAACAGTCCGATGACCACCATGGTGAACGATGCTAAAAAGTAAAGTTTTTTCATTGATTTGTAAATAGTTGTTGGGGTTTAGGAAAAGATTTTATGAAGTGGGAAAGAACGCCCCTCGGTAGCGAGGAGCGCTCTTGATGGTTAGTGCGAACAAAACTCTTATACATCGGCAACGGTGACCTTGGTCAGCGTCACTGAACCTTGCACCACGAAGATGCCTCCCCACCCACCTGGTGTGAGTGCTGCGTCAATCATCTCCTGGGTGAGCTTCAGCTTGATGCATCCTTCGGCAGCCACTTGTGCGGCGTCATCGGGATTCTCGCCCTTCCATTCACCATACATGGGTCCCCAATGGCCTTCGAACACCTGGAACCACCATGCGTCGCTTAGTGTCGTGAAATAGAACTTCACCACCTGTCCGGCGTGGACATTGTTGGCGGTAAACTCGGCACCACCGTCGCTACCGATGTAGGGCTGGCGACCGTCGCTCAAATCCTCGTTGCCTTTCCAAATCGTCACCTCGGTGACAGGAAGCGGCACAGCCACCTTAGTCAGGGTGTAGTTGTCGCCCGTGATGACCAGACCGTTGTTGGCGATGATGTCGTCGAGCACGTTCTTCGGGAATGTGACGCTCAGCACGCCTTCGTCCTCGTCGAGGTCAAATTGTCCGGGAATCGGAGAGGGCAGACCGCCCCAATCCGTACCGTGGCGCAAGCTGATGCAACCCCATTGTCCGGGATTGTTCTTCTTGTAGTAGAACATCACCTTCGTGCCAGCCTCGATGGTTTTCCAGTCGAAGCCGCCCCACGCCAAATCCTGGTTGCCATTCCATCCTGAGCAGACAAACTGGCCGCTCCAGATAGCTTGTTCGGGCAAGTCGCTATGCATGGTGATTTTGCCAGACTCTACGCTCCAGTTCTCATGCTGGATGAGCGTCACCTTGCCATCGCCCATGTCCTTGGGAACGACGAAGGTGATTTGTGTGGCGCTCTGGGTGAATTGTCCCTTTTCAAGCGGTTCGCTGATTCCGGGAAGCTTGAGCTGGGTGATGCGGTCGAGCTTCTCACCCTTGATGGTGATGGTTTGTCCAACCTTCACATCGTCGACGGGGTCGGTGCTGCTGACGCTTGCCAGAGGCACGGTGATGTCAACCGATGTGGTCAGTCCGGAAGCCGTGTGTAAGGTTACGGTACCAGAAACGGTGTTGGCGGGAACTGTCACCTGAATGGAATTGCCATTGACGATGGTGAAGGGAACTTCTGCCACGGCGGGGAAGTCGATGGCGGTGACAAGGTCGAGGTTCTCACCTGTGATGGTGATGGTCTCGTTGAACTCGGGATTGGCATTCGATACACCCGTTGCCTTGGCTGCATCTACGTTGAGGTTGCCAATCACAATGTTCTCGGCTCCGTCAGAACCGTCGTTATAAACCAACTCTCCACTCTTGGCTTCCATCGGCACGCGCACCTGAATCTCGTTGCGGGTATTGCGGACGAAGTCTTCAGCGTTAACAGCCACATGGTCGAAGAAGACCACTTGGCCGATGTTCCATACATATTCTCCCTTGATGGTCAGGATGTCTCCCGGATGAATGGAAGTGGGGGAGAAGGAAGTAACTTTTATCTCCTCGGCAAAGGTGATATTGGAGGCAGATACGATGGTGTCGCCACTATCGGTCAGCAAACGAAGCTTGCCAGGAACGCACAGGTCGGGAATCGTCACGGTCATCTCCTCGGAGTTCTGGACCGTGAAATCACCCTTAATGAACGTGGTGGCCGGGGTGAGTTTCTGATTGCCTTCAGGGAAGAGCACCTCTCTCACTTTGTCCAATTTTGTGCCTGTCAAGCGCATGGTTTCGCCACGGGTGATAGGCATGGGACCGAAACCAAGGATGTTCACACCACTCTTGTTGTACTGGTTGGTGTCGAGGTCATCCTCGCTACAACTGGTGAAGCCAGTCGTGACTACCAGCGCAGCCATGGCCAATGCTGATATTTTATGATATAGTTTCATTGTCTTAAGTCTTTAGATGTTTTATAACTCTACCGCACGGATGTTGTCGATGCGGATGATAGGATGGCATGTGGTGCCGCTGGTGACACCGCTCCAGATAAAGAGTGTCAGGCCCGTGAAGTTCTTGGCTTCAAGGGGTACGCTGGCGGCGGTACCGTCGTTCTTGTACTTGAAGTTGGCGATGGGGATGGTAACGGTGACCCACTTGCCGCCCGTGTCGTATGACCCTGTGCTGCTCCAAGGCGTCCACAGGGCGCGAGGATAGTTGGTGCCGTTGAAGAACGTATTGTTGGCCGTTGGGAGAGTCACCTGCTCGTCGCCCGAGAAAATGCATTGCATGGAGAGGTTGGTCCAGGGGTTGCTCGATGGGATGTTCACCTCGAACTTCAGGGCCATATTCTCGAAGTTGGCAAAGCTGACAAGGTCGGACAGGCGGATGTCGGTGCCGCTAAAGCCACCATTCCAGTCGCCGGGCCAGTACTCGAACGAGAGGTTCTTGTCGGCCCACGTGGCGTCCTCGACGTCACAGTCGCCAAGCATCAGGTAGCTGCCGTCGAGCGAGTTCTCGTCGCTGATAATCTGCTGGTTGTGCCAACCGTGGTTGGTCAGGCCGGTAGAGGCCTCGCCAGCATCACCTGTGCCGAAATCGTTGAACATCATGCCACGTGTGTCGTGGTAATTGAAGCGGGCTTTCTTCTTACCATAGACAGAAGAGATTTCAATTGGACCTTCGCTTAGTCCCTCGGGCACGGTGAACGTGATGGTGCTAATCGTGAAGTCGTCAATATTGATCTTCCTGCCGTTGATTGTCAGCGTAAGCGGAGTGTTGGGGTCGTCTACGAAGTAGTTTCCATAAATAGTGGCCTTTTCTCCGGCTTTTGCCCACTCGTTGCTCATGTTGTTGATGTTGGGACCGGGAACGAGCACCTTGAAATCGTAAGTGGTCGTGTCGTTAGAGTTGTTGACCATGAAGATTTTGTTGTACACCACGTCGGGGATTTGTCCGGGAACGGTTACAATCATGGTGTGGTCAGTCATCAGACTCGGAATGAGCTTGGCTTCCTGGTCGTTGAAGAACATCTTTGTGATACTGCGCAGGTTCTCTCCCACGATGCAGATGCTGTTGTCCATGTAAGCGCCTGTCAAGATGGAGTCGGCGCTCTCAATATTCACGGGACGTATGTAGCGGATGGTTGGCGTTCCCTCGCTGATCTCATATTTGTCAGGCTCGTCCTCGCAGGCAGTAAAAGCCAGGGATGCGGCTATGGCCGAGAGCAAGAGCAGACTGTTGAATATTCTTTTCATAATATATAATGTGTATGTTTATTAATACTGGTAGGTAGCACGTACATCCACGTGGACGGCGTCTTCCTTCAGATGTGGGTTGAAGGTGAGGTCTTCCATGGGGAAGGGAACTGTAAAGCTGTTGATGGTCACGTTGGGGGCAGCCGTCTGGTCGTCGTACATGGCCGTCTGGTCGTTGCCGTCTTCGTCCTTGTTCACCAGTTGCCACTGGCCGGTCTCATAGTAGTTCTTGAACATCGGGCCAAGGTTCCAGTACTGGTTGCGGCGCTGGCTCTTCAGCTCGTTGATGGCGCGGTCGGAATTGTAATATGACAAGCGAACGAAGTCGTACCAACGGTCGCCCTCGCAAGCCAACTCCAGACGGCGCTCTTTCCAGACTTTATCAAAGGTGAGTGAGGTTTCGGCGGCAGCATTGGGAATAGCACGCTGGCGAACGGCGTTGTAAGCCTTCAGAGCGTCTGCGTCGCTACCCTGTCCGAGCAGCACCTTAGCCTCGGCAAGTACCAGATATACATCAGCCAGGCGGAGAATCGGGGTGCAGAGCGAGCTGGCCATACGTGCTGCGGATGTACCGAGGGCAGTCACGTGGTCGGCATTATTACCATACATGTACTTCACCATGTTGCAACCTGTGGGTGAACGGTGCTCTCCCCAAGCTGCGGGGTTGTATGTCTTGTCGAACTCGAAACGCATGTAGTCGAAGCCGCCATGGTCGCGCCAGAGATAAGGAATGACATCGCCGACAGTCATCATCGTAGCCTTGCGGCGTGTGTCTACGTCAGGACGTGTGGCAGGATCGTCGAGCACGTTGAAGCCGAATGCATCCTGAAGGTCCACCGACGGACCGCTCCATTCGCCCCAGCAGTCGCCATACTCATCCATACCCGTCATGCCGAGGTCAGACTGGAAGGAGTTCTGCGAGGTCCATTGCGAGCTGACCACCCAGCGCCATGCAATCATGTTCTCAGGCGAGTTGTTGCCTTCGAGAGTGAAGCAGTCAGCATAGTTTTTCTCCAACGAGCGCCCGCTGTTGTCCATCACGTCCTTTGCCAGCTCGGCGGCTTTCTGCAGGTCAGCCTGGTTGAGCTGTCCGCTCACGCCAGCCTTTGTCAGATAAACCTTGGCCAGCAGACCCTTGGCGCAGTATTTGTCGAGACGTCCTTTGGCGCATTGCTCGGGCAGCAGTTCGATGGCCTTCTCCAAAGTCATGACGATGTATTCGTAGACATCGGCCTTCTGCACTTTTGGTTGGTCGTTATAGGTGCCGGCTGTAATCATGCTGGCGTTGTCGTGTACGATGGGTACATCGCCAAACGTGCGAACCAGGTAGAAGTAGGCCATAGCTTTCCACAACAGGCATTCGCCCATGGTCTGGTTCTTCACAGCCTCCGAGGCTCCACCTTCCTCAATATAGTGGCGCACCACATTGGAGTGGCCGTTGACAGCCCACAACGAGTAGGACATGTTGCGGATATGCTGGTTGTTGGATGTCAGTCCGAAGCGCAGGAAGGCGGTGTAGTCGCCACCATCCGACATGTAGATGTTGCCAGCCATGACATCGAAAGAGAAGAAACCGCGCTGGAAGTCGTACCAAGGCGAATTATACAGGTAGTCAACCGCTGCTATACATTCTGCATCAGTCTTATAGTAGCCGCCTGCAACGTATCCGTCTTCTGTGGGGCGGTCGAGGAAGTCTTCACATGACGTCAGGCTCAAACCCACAAGAGCGGCAGTCAGGAATACTTTTATCTTATTTGTTTTCATAATAATTGTCTCCTTTATGTTAGAATGAAATGTTTAGGCCAAAGGTACAAGTAAATGGCGAGGGATAACGGCCGTTATCCAAACCGAACACATAGCCATTGGCATCTGTGGTGGAGGCACCAATCTCTGGATCGTATCCATCGTACCCTGTAATGGTCAGCACGTTCTGCAGGTTGCAATAGACGCGCAGGTTCTCCAAGTAAAGCTTGTTTGTGATGCTCTTTGGGAAGGTGTAGCCCAGAGAGATATTCTTCAGGCGGATATAGCTTCCGTCCTCGATATAGCGGCTCGAAATGTTCTGGTTATAGCCGTTGCCCAGAGCCACGCGCGGGGTCTTTGTGCCGGGGTTGGTGACACGTACGTTGGTGATGTCGTTGTACCATGCGCTTCCGTCATCATATATCTTGTTGGCGTCGATGGGAGCCAACTGTGCGCGGTCGGCAATCTTCTCCTGTATCTGGTTGTTCCATGTGCTCGTCATCGAGGTCAGGGGGATAGAGGTGTAGTTCATCACCTTGTTTCCATACGAACCGTTGATGAAGATGCTCAGGTCGAAGCCCTTATAGGTGAATGTGTTGGTGAAACCAAATGTGAATTTGGGCAGAGGCGAGCCGATGGTAGTCTTATCGCTCTCGTCGATGATGCCGTCCTTGTTCACATCCTTGAATTTCAAGTCACCGGGCCATACGGTATTGTTCTTGCTGTACTTCGTGGGGTCGGTCACGTGTTGCCATGTGCCGTCTTCTGCCTGTACGGCCGACTGTGCATAGAGGGTGTTCACGGGCGAGCTCAGGATATCGTCGAAGCTGGTGTAAACGCCTTCCACCTCATATCCGTAGAAGTCGTACATCGGGCGGCCTACTGACGAGACAGCCACCACGTCGCTCCATTGCCCGTAGCCGATGATAGCGGCCGATGTAGTGCCCTGCAGAGCCACCAGCTTGTTCTTGTTGAACGAGAACTGAAGGTCGGTTTCCCATGAGAAATCATTGGTCAGGACAGGCATTGCCTTCAACTCAATCTCCAAACCGGTGTTCCGCATGGTGCCGTAGTTGCCATAGGGGGCAGAGAGGGCTGACGAGCCATTACCCTGCGTACCCAGGTATGAAGGCAGCTGCATCCGCATGAGCATGTCCTTCGACTCCTTCTTATACCAGTCGATGGTCAGGTTCACGCGGTTGTTGAAGAAACCGAGGTCGAGACCTAAGTCAATCTGCTCTTGTGTCTCCCACTGGATGGCCTCGTTAGGCAGACCGCTTGGGCGGTAAGACTGTCCGAGGGCTGAAGGCATTACGCCAAGGGCAACGCCCCATTTGTAACCACCGATGTTGGCATTACCCGTTTGTCCCCAACCTACACGAAGCTTACCATTGCTGAGCCAGCCCTCTGCGAACTTCTTGACGAACTCTTCATTCGAGAAGCGCCAGCTGGCAGCCAGAGAATGGAAACCTGCCCAGCGTTTCTTCGGACCGAAGTTGGATGAACCGTCGTAACGATAGGTGTAGGTGGCATAGTAGCGGTTGTCATAATTATAGGTTTCGCGCGTGAAGAACGAAGCCATCGCAGCACTTCCGAAACCAGAGCTGAAGTCCTTGTCGGCCTTCTCCACGAGGTTCGGGTTCTGCACGTCGTTGCGAGGCAGGTTCTGACCAGTAATTCCTTGGTATTTCCATGTCGACTCCCAGCACTCCTGACCGAGCATGGCGGTAAAGCTGTGCTTGCCGATGTTGCCGGTGTAGGTCAGGTAGTTCTTCAACTGCCAGAACTTGTTGTTGTTGCTCTGCCAGTGGTCTTGGTTGCCTGGTTTCTGCCAGCCGCCAAGGTCGACAGAAGGCTCCCATGTCTCGGCGTTGCTGTCGCTGATGTCGTAGCCCAGCTCAGCGTGCCATACGAGGTTCTTGATGGGTGTCACCTCAGCGAAGATGTTACCTGTCAGCTTGCGGCGTTCCAGCGTGTACTGGTTCATGTTGGCCAATGCCACGGGGTTGGGGTTGGTGTAGCCCTGACGAGCCTCGGCGTAGTAGTTGCCGAAGACGTCGTAGATGGGGATATCGGGAAGTGTTGTCAAAGAATAAGTGATGATACCCTCTGTACCGTCGGCTTTCTTCAAGTCATCGTTAGTGGTGGAGAAGGTGGTCGACATACCGAGCTTCAGCCATGACTTAAGCTGGGCGTCCAAATTGGCACGTACTGAGTAGCGGGTGAACTCAGAACCGATGATGGTTCCCTCCTGGTTCATGTAGTTTCCAGAAACGAAGTACAGGACCTTGTCGTTACCGCCCTGGGCGCTCAACTGATGCGAATGCTGGAGTGCAGTCTGGAACACAGCGTCCTGCCAGTTTGTACCCTTACCGAGGATAGACGGGTCAGAGTAGTTGGTGTTGGCCTGACTGGCAACTATCCATCCGTTGTCTACAAAGTCTTTATAATATTCGGCATACTCGCGCAGGTTCATCATGTCGAGGCGCTTCATCTGACGGTTAACCGAAAGCGCGCCGTCGTAGCTGAACTTAGCTTCGCCAGCCTTACCGCGCTTGGTGGTGATGAGCACCACACCGTTGGCGCCCTGGGCACCATAAATGGCGGTAGCCGAGGCATCTTTCAGAATCTCCATAGACACGATATCGCTGGGGTTGAGTGTTGACAGCGGCGAGATGGTCGAAACCTTACCGTTACCCAGACGGTCGCCAAGACCATAGTCGGCACCCGACTGACCGCCCGACTGAACAATCACACCGTCGATGACGTAGAGAGGTTCCTGATTGGCATTGATAGAACCGATACCACGCACACGAATAGATGATGACGAGCCAGGAGCACCAGATGTGGTGACAGCTGTCACACCCGTGGCGCGACCTTGAAGCGACTGGTCGAGTGAGGTGATGACCGAACCTTTCAGCGCTTGTTCGCCGATAGACGAAGAAGCACCCGACATGTCGCTCTTCTTCATCGTACCATAACCGACGACGACGACCTCTTCCAGACTGTTGTTATCTTCTTGTAATGTGATAGGATAATTCGACTCTGCGCCCACTTTGATTTCACGTGTCACAAAACCGATGTAAGAGATCTGGAGGGTAGCTCCCTGTGGGGCGTCCAGCGTGAAGTGTCCGTCCAGGTCGGTGACGGTGGCATTCTGAGTGCCCTTCACTTTGACTGTGGCACCAATGATCGGCCCCATGGCGTCCGATACGGTACCTGTGATTTTCTTAGCTTGTTGCACAGCCATGGGCATGTTGTTGCCTCTGGCAGCGTAAGTGTCAGGCGAATAACTCAGCATGGCGAGCGAGCATATACCTGCAAGCAATGTTAGTTTACAGCATTTAGAATTCATACATTTTTCGTTTAGGTTAATAACATTGGTGACCCAATGCTTAATTTTGTTTTCTTTTTGTAATCTGTTGCGCTCTTTCCAAGAAGGTCAAAACTCTCTCAAAATCGGCAACTTAAGGCGGGTTGTTTTTGATCATTATGTTGTTGTTTTATGTTAGCAAATTTGGTTTTGTCGTCAATTTTAGGCTTTATAGTGCGGAATATGATAAAATTTCCGCCGCAAAGGTAAGTAAAAAAAATTATTAAAGATAATATTATTTTGTTTATTGCTTATACTATTTTGCTTTTATTTGATAAAAGACTCATACCAATCCGCCTACTCTTATCATTCCTTTGTCTTTCGTTTCTTCACACATCTTATGTGGACTAGTAAGGCTTAACACGTATCTTATTGTTATATAAATCTCTATGTCTCTGTGTCAGAAAACTCTCTATGTCTTTCCTCTTTGATGCTCACTCTGTCGAAAAGGACTAATTTGGACTAAAATTTTTTTTACTTTATTGCTTTGTCTTTTGAAAAAATGTTGTATATTTGCAAAATAAAAGTATGTGAAGTCCTGGCAGAGCCATTCTGTCCTCGGCTATCGCTGCTGTTGCAACCAGCTGTCGTGGGGAGAAATCCGCGGCAGGCAGAGGGAAGCTCTATCTTTCTACACGTCAGTAAATCTGGAAAATTTACAAGCTAAGTTAGTAGACAAGAAAGCTTCATACCCGTGTTTGTCCTTGTGTTTCCGCAGTCATTGCGGCAACACACTGTGCCGTATAGGTGTGAGCTGAATTTCATTCTTTAACTTACAGGTAATCCAGAACCTACTGACGAGGAATGTCAGGAGGCTCACACTCTGTGTGTGTATTTAGACTATTAACTTAAAACAAGTAATAATGGGATTATTTGGTAGAGGAAAAGGTGGTGGAGTGATGAATGTCATCCGCTGCGATGAAGAAGATTACATAGTGTGGAAGTGGCGCCCACTAGGACAAAATGTCAATTCCACCAGTAGAGAAAACAGTATCCGTTATGGCAGTAGCCTGCGTGTGAAGGATGGAGAAGTGGCGGTGTTTGTCTATAAACAGAAAGACGGCACTATGCAGGACTTCATTGAAGGTCCTTTTGATGATACCATCAAGACGGCCAACTTCCCTGTGCTGACAAGCATTGTAGGTATGGCATTTGGTGGAGAGAGTCCCTTCCAGGCCGAGGTCTATTTCATCAATCTGCAAGGCAACAACCAGCTGCGCTTTGCCGTACCTTATTTCGATGTTTTCGATCCCCGTCTGCCCGACCATGGAGTGCCAATGGCTGTGAGAGGAACGATAACCTTTAACATCACCGACTATCGCGGTTTTATCAAACTGAACCGGCTGGTGAACTTTGATCATGATCAGTTCATGAAACAGATTCGCTCAGCTTTGCAGAAATATGTGAAGGGTGTGGTCATGAACGTTCCGCAGGAGATGGGCATACCCGTCGTGCAGATGGAACGACAGATACTGCAGATCAATGAGCGAGTGGAAGGATATCTGAAACCACGTATTGAAAACGATTTCGGTGTGAACTTGAAAGGGCTGGACATCGGTTCAATGGAGATTGATAAAGAGAGTCCTTATTACGAGGAACTACGTCAGTTGACCGCAGGCAACACAGCCCGAACGATGAATGCTCAGACGGATGTGAATATCCAGAACCTGAAGGACACACAACGTATCAATGCCGCCAATATGGAAGAGACGCTTCGCATCCAGCGCGAGGAAATGCAGCGTGCTCAGAAGTTACAGACGGAAACAAACTTCATCGGTGCTCATGCTCTCAACCAACAGACCGATGTCCTGAAAACGGGTGCCCAGAGCCTTGGCCAAATGGGGTCTATGGATATGGGTACACATGGAGGTGGCGGTATGAATCCTGCCGGCATGATGACTGGTATGATGATGGGTGGAGCCATGGGACAGCAAATGGCTGGCATGATGAATAACATGGGGCAGAATATGCAACAAGCCAAGAACACACCGCCACCTATGCCTAGCATACAGTATCATGTTTCGGTGAATGGTGCTCAGGCAGGTCCTTTCAATATGCAGCAATTGGCTCAGATGGCTCAGAGCGGCCAACTGACGCGGCAGACGTATGTTTGGAAACAGGGAATGGCGAACTGGGAGTTTGCAGGGAATGTACCTGAACTCGTTTCGTTGTTTGCGCCACCTATGCCTGGAGCAACTCCTCCGCCACCCCCGGGAATGTAATTAATTTAAAGTTCTAGATTATGGACGACAACAGTTTCTTTTCCATCGACCGATTACTGGAATTCGGTCTTGGTATGGGGCTGGCACAACAGATGGTTAGGATGATGAACCGGTACATGCGAGAGATGTATGTGCCCGGATCTATCCAATCAATGCCAAAGCCCATGCCCCAAGTGTATTATGTGGCCATTGATGGTCAGCAGGTTGGTCCGCTTAACGACAGTGAGCTCTCGCAGTTGATTATGCAGAAACGTATCAATAAAGATACGCTCGCATGGGTTCCCGGGATGATTGACTGGAAACCTATTGAGCAGGTACCGGCTATATTGAAAGTCATTGCATTAACCCCGCCACCACTGAGCGTATGAGGATATCTGTTTTTCCCGCGGTGTTGTCGCTGATCGTGGCAGCTGCACTGGCTTGGCTGGCTTACGACATAGCTTTTGATGCGCAGTCAGACCTTGATGTTTATGTGGCAATAGGTACTGGCATTTCCGTTCTGCTGACATTAGGTACCGCCATGGCCTGCAAATTGGACAATGGCAAGGTGGGTGTCAGCCTGAAGGTGTGGGGCGCTGTGATGTTCATCGTTATGGTGATCAGCAACTTCTGTTTTGCCGGCTTTGGCGTCAAGATGCCATGGTATGTAATCGTGACAGTATGTTTACTGGTCATCCACCTCGGTGTGTCACGGAGCATAGCTGGCGTAAAGCATGTATAATTTCAAATTAATAATTAAGTACAAGATAAACATGAAAAAGATTATTTTTAGTGTTAGTGTAGTTGCCCTTGTGATGATGGGCGTTTGTTGGACAGGTTGTTCCAAAAGTGGTAAGTCTGCAGAGGAGTTGAGAGCTGATTCTATCGCGATGGCTGATTCCATCGCCAGGGCCGACTCTATTGCCAGAGCTGATTCCATAGCAAAGGTGATGGAGGCAGCCAATAATGCCTACAACCAGGTGATGAAGAATTATTTGAATAGGAATGGAGAGTGCGAATACTTCATGTTCGATATCACCGGCGACGGTCAGCCCGAATTGTGGGTAAAGACAGGTACTTGCGAAGCTGATTATAAGTTGTATGTATATACATTTGATCAGGAGGCTAAGCAGTTGTTTAAGACAGACGCCGGTCACTGTGATTTCTATCAGGGACAAGATTATGTAGTTAAGCGATTGGCAATGATGGGATATGCAGTGTGGAACAAGATCTCTTATAACGGTAAGATTGAATCTAAGCAGACTTTCGAAGAGAACATCAGTGGTGAGCAAGACTACAAACAGCCATCTGAGCCAAAGGTGGAGATGAAAAAATTTGTGCCTGTAAAGACGGAGGCTGATGTTGTTGACGAAAAGGTGCAAGCGCGTATCACAGATTTTTACAACCGTTATGTGTTTGGTACATCAGAGATGACAAGTAGCGTAGCAAAAGAATATTGCACGGATAGACTTATTAAAAAACTGATGGCAGATTATGAATATGAGGGTGGTGGATATGCCGTCTGGGATTTCCGTACTGATGCACAGGATGGTGATGGCCCGTCAAAGATTAAGAGTGTTACGCCTATTGGCGATAACCAATATAAGGCTAGTTTCCTGGATATGGGTTTCAAGGGCTCTCGTGTCATAACGGTGAAGTGGGTGAACGATGTGCCCCTCTTTGATATGGTAAAATAAAATTATTAACAACAAAAATACTTATTACTATGTTTTCAAAAGAATTAGAAGAAGTGATTGAGGCAGCGCTTGCTGATGGTACAATAACAGATAAAGAGCGTGCCGTGCTGCATAAAAGAGCAGCTGCAGAGGGTGTTGACCCTGACGAGTTGGACGTGGTGATCGACGGACGGTTGGCCAAGACGAAGAAACAGGAAGACTGGCTGAAGCCTACACCGCCCAGCACATTGATGAGTAACAAAGTGGGTAATGTGATGAAATGCCCTAATTGTGGTGCTCCATATCAGCCAGGCACTGTAAAATGTGCGGAATGTGGACATGTCTTCCAAAATATGCAGGTCGTATATTCCTCTGTGAAAATGACAGATGGAATTAATCAGATCATGGAAAAATGGGCAGATAAAATTGAATCTGCCACAAAAGAAGGAGTAAAAGAAGAAATTGTAGATAGATTAAGTTGTGAAAAGGATGATGAGGTTGGAGAGTATATCAAGAATTTCCCAATCCCATCATCAAAGGACGATTTGTTGGAATTCATAACATCAATGGCAGGCAGAAGACATTCTGGTAGCAATGAAGAAGAATATAATGCAAAATTAAAAGAAGCAATCAATAAAGCAAGAACTTTTTTCCCAGACGACCCTCAGTTTGAACCACTTATCAAAAGATTTACCAAACTGTCTTGGGAGAACCTTTCAACGGGCCAGAAGATTTTGATAGGGGTTATTTTGGCTTTATTGTTCTTGTTCTTGATGATGGCAATAGGTGAAATTTGATCTCTAAATAGTCTAATTCTATTGATTAATATGAATAAACGATAATATGATGATTATGTCGAAAAAGAAAGCAAATACTCTAATAGTTATGACATTCAAGGATATGATGGCTTACTATAAAAGTACGTTTAGAGGAAAATATGTAGATCCTCTTAAAAAAAGTACGATTAACAGTTACGATAGCTATTTAAGAAGTGTTGATAAAGCCAATGGTGGAATTACTGATAGTTGGATAAGCAATGCTATTTTAAGCAAAAGTGATGATCCTGTTGGGGATGCTGTCCGTGCTTTTGATACTTTTTTCAATGGCTATCAGAAAGTTTCTCCTAAAACTATAAGCAACTGGAAAGCTGCTTACCGAAGTTTGGCAGAAACTATAATCGGCATCTTCTATGCAAACGTTTGGGCTTTTACCAATAATCGCAATAACCAGATCTTTTTGCTGTGTCAAATTGTTGCGCAGAATGCATTGTTTGCATCGAAAGATATAGTTGATGGGGTTATCAACGGAAAAGAAGGAACTCCAGATAACAAAAAGCAAGGAGGAAATAGCTATGCTTCGTGGGATCATATGCTCCATGTCAGGGATAATAGTGTCAAGAAGGGGACGCAAATAACCGTAAAGGGTTACAGCTGTATAGCAGATGACAATACATCCGCAAATCATTACATCAAACAGGCTATTATTAAGTCTTTAGGTTTGAAGAATTGTAGTCAATCTCTATTCCGTGACTATGAAGCTTGCCATGTATGGGATAAGGCCTATGACCCTCGTTACTATGCGAGTATCGCAAATCTCATTCTTGTGCCAAGGGCGTATGGCCAGTTAACCGACCATTGCCCCGAAGTGAAAGAGATGCTACGCTTTGAGGTTTACAATCGATTTGGCTTTTTACCTCAAAATGAACCTGTACCTAATAAACCAAAGTTTTATGACAAGATCATTTGGAGATAGTAAACGTTTTTTTATGTAATATAATTGGGTTCACAATGCATTGTGGACCCATTAAACTAATAAGGTTATGAGAAGAATATTATTTATTTCCGTTTTCCTACTGACCGTAGCAAGCGCGATGGCACAAACACCACGCATTAACATTGTAGGTACATGGGACGAAAGAATTGATAAAGACGGATTAGCAAATGCAAGAACTTGGATATTTAGAAGTGATGGAACTATCGCCCATAGGGGTAGAATGAAGGTGACTTATCCTATAGGCGGTGTTAATACAACATTCGATTTAATTAGGGAGAGCATTGATGAGAAATGGTCTATAAATGATAATAATGGTAAAATATTCATTGATTATGTAGGGATTCCTCAGAAAGATCTTAAGTTAAGCGTAGATTATAATAAATATCAAAAATACACACCTGCTCAGCAACAGAAAATAAAAGCAGCACTACCTGCCTTTATTAAACAAGGAAAAGAGGAGGCAGTTGCAGTATGGCAAAGGATGGTAGGACACGAGAGCAGACATGAGATAATTGACTACTCACCTACTTTGATGTTTTTATCGGATGGGGATGAGGTCTATGTGTTGGAAAGGAACACCGCTGCAATGACCTCTACTGAGCGGGCAGCGTTTGAGAAGGAAGTGGCTGATTTTGAAAAGACCAAACCTTCTAATGCTATGAGCAATAGCCAAGATCAGATGTCGGGCGAAAAGATCTATGAAAAAGTAGGAATACATCCTTCTTTTCCAGGTGGTAATACCAAGAGGGATACATGGATTAAGGAAAACGTGTTCATGAATTATTCTGAAAATGTTTTTAGAAATAATAGATCAACTATACTATTGATACAGTTCGTCGTTGAGAAAGATGGTCGTATTACAAATATTAAGATAAGAAATAGGGTATCACCTTCTCTGGAGAAGGAGACAATAAGTCTTGTAAGTAAAATGCCTAATTGGAATCCAGGTAAGGAGAAAGGTCAGAATGTCAGATCTTTGTATGTACTTCCCTGTGTTTTTGATGATGAGCAGATTCCTATCTATGAATATGAAACTCTTGATGAGAAGCCTTCATTCCCTGGTGGTATGTCCGCTTTTTCCCAATGGGTGCGAAATAACATGCATTATCCTAAGGAAGCTTCTAATAATGGTATTCAAGGACGTGTTGTCATTCAATTTGTCATTGATCAATACGGAACGATAACGAATATAAAGGTTAAAAGGTCTGTTGATCCTTCACTTGACAAGGAGGCTATACGACTCGTTAAGTCAATGCCCAAATGGATTCCAGGCAAAAAGAATGGTAAGAATGTTAGAACGAATTTTACAATGCCTCTTAACTTCAGCATGCAATAGAATGATTGTTCTATCTCTGTCATTATAAAGCCATTAGCATCATTTTAGGCAATAATCATTAATAGAATAATTATTAGAGAGAATTTTGATTTGAAAGTCAATAATGTTCAGTATGAAGAACAAATTTAAATAATGTTCTGCATACTGAACATTATTGGTTATATTTGACTATGTTAGCATAGAGAATATCGTCAACACGATCATCGAAGTAGAACTGACAATTGTGTTTAAAAAATCAGTTCCATTGCAGATGGAAAAGGGTTCTGTTTGTGAATAACATCATTTGGCATTGTACAAGGGAGTAACACGAACGAGAGTTTTGTGTTAAATAGCGTTAAATATAGGGCGACTTTTTGAATTTTCTTCATAAGTTTACCATATTGTTATTGCATCTTGAAAAGGTTTATTACGGTAAAATGTTTCCAAGATTTGTATTTGTCAAATGATTATAGTTTATATAGACCAATAATAATTTAACGTAGTATTATTATGAATATGGAAAATAACATGAAAATGAAGAAGATTATTTATATCGACCTTGATTGTACATTGGTTGATTTTAAGTCGGGAATTGACAGCACCCCTGCTGAGGAACTGGCAAAGTATGAATGCGACGAAAAAGGAAAGCAGCACTATGATGATATTCCAGGTATATTCTCAAAGATGGGTGAGATGCCTGGGGCAAGAGACGCGTTCCTGTTTCTGGCGGAGCACTTCGATGTCTATATCCTCTCAACAGCTCCTTGGAACAATCCATCAGCATGGAGCGACAAGCTTTGCTGGGTAAAAACTCATTTGGGAGAACCTGCCTATAAACGTCTCATCTTGTCACACCACAAAGATCTGCTGCGGGGAGACTATCTCATCGACGACAGTATGAAGAATGGTGTCGATAAGTTTCAGGGCACACACATTCACTTTGGGCATGGTAAATTCCAAGACTGGCCTGCCGTAATCGATTATTTCAAGAATCTGCTTGATTCTTAAGATTGCTACAGAAAAGCCAGATTGGAATAGAATAATCATTACCTAACATTTGAATTTTCTATAATTAATGACTATATTAGCATAGGAAATAGGTAAAACAATCAAAAAAGTTAGATTATGGATGAAGTAAAAAAGCAGCAACTCAAATGGTTGAAAGATATTTACGACAATTGGACGCCCCCTACACCGGCATTTAAGGCCGATCACGAAGGAGTCCCAGAAGGTATGGTTCCGTATGTCAGCTGCTCTGACGTGCACGACTACAAGTACAATATTCGTATCATTCCTGTAGATATTTTCCTTTCGAAAGATAATTTTGAGATATTGGAAAAAGGAGAAGTCATAGCACACTATGAATCTATGGAGGATCTTGTAGAAGATGGGTGGATGCTCGATTGACTAAAAATCAACTGCATCAATAAAATTCGGAATCATGGCCAGCGCACAGTTTGAAACTACTTTTGAGAACATGGTTTTCTCATTCACAGTGACTAATTGCAATGTCGCTCAGGTTTTCCATTGGGGAGACGAATGGGCGATGTTGCCTTTTCATCACGATCTGTTCAAGGTAAACATTAAAGTGGTTGATACTGACACAACTTGGTTTTATCATGATAGTTTCTATGCCACAGCCCCTGACTGGGTGTCGCGTAAAGAACAGAGGGAATATATCTATCAAGTGATTATGAGCCATGTGAAGTTCTGTAACCGTATCAACGCTGAAAGTCACGACAGTGACGACTTCAAGCAAATGAAGAAGAGTGTTCGTGACATCACTAAAAAGACCGCCAATTACATGATTGACTGGTATAAGCGGAACTACAAGGACTGAGGAAAAGACGGACTTAAGAATTAAGGCTGCGGATATGGTGAGAATGAGTAATATGGGACTAAAAATGATGTCGAGGCATACGGCCCGGCGATGTGAGGGACTTCAAGGAGTCTTGTTCTGAATATTAATAAACTTAGGGAATTCTCCTCTAACGTGATTCTTCTTATAAACATACACTCAATAAGTAATTGGATAATATTATATTTTTGATGCCTTATGAACCTAAAAGAAAAAGCAAGAGCCAAAGTAAAAGAATTAGATCAGAGAATGGCTGAACTGAACGCCATGTACGAAAAAGAGACAGATCCTGAGAAAGAGAGAATACTGAGAAATGAAATTCTCTCCATTGCTGCCAAAACCAATATGTATTTGAGGATGGCGGGTGCCGATGAGCAGGAAATGTACGCTGATTAGTAGCCGAAAGCTTTATTGAAAGACCAACGCCAACATCTTCATCGCTTATCTATGAGAATTTGATGTACCAATTTGCCAGAAAAACGGAACCGAGTATTGATAACGATGGCAAAGATTTATGGCTATTTAAGAATTTCTAAAATGAAAAAGATACTTATTTTATTATTGCTGGTTTGCAGTCTGCAAATACAGGCTCAGAACATCAGTTATGTGAAGACATCCTCGTCATGGTATATTATCTATGATAGCAGTGGAAAGAAAACCGGATCCGTGAGCGCATCTTTAGGAGAACTGGTGGGTTATGGCTCTGAGTTCCTGGTTTTACGAAAGGACTCATGGTATATCTTGTATGATGGTAAAGGGCGACGGATAAGAGGACTGAGTCGGAGTTCTATCGGTGAGGTTATAGCGGTCACCGGCAACACCTTCATCTCTCGTCTCGGTTCGTGGATCTATGTGTGGAACAAAGAGGGAAAGAAACTGAGTGTACATAACGCCAAGTGAATAAAAACATTTTATCTCATTAGTTATCTCCTATTTACGAAATGGGAAAGAACTTGATAATCTCTGCAGATGTACTGAAGATGCATATCCAGATGCTTTAGTAAGCTGGAGATACCCTCTATGATACTAAAAGTGCCTTCCATAAGACTAATGACGTCCTCTTGAAAACGTTGCCATTTGAGAGGCGAATGATGGGGTGTGGGCTGATAGCTTACTAATTGTAAGCATGCTATGATATGGGTATATTGAGTTTAAAAGGGGAGGAAGGAGGATTAGACAAAGGCTCTGTTTGACGAGCGGTATAGTTATGTAATGGTGCGTCAGGCGATTTGTTATAATAAGGCGGGTAAGCAGATTTATGATTCGGGCGAAGACACCTCAGCCGGCTGGTCTCCCGTGAATGCCAGCGATCCCGTGGGTATTTTAGGAGAATATCTCGATAACCTTCGTCGAAAGCCTTAATAAAAAACACTCAACACCTCACCAAATCGTCTGGAATCCCTGTGTTTATCGGTAAAGTGGAGGGTGAGGTGTTTCGTCGACATCTCACCCACATCTCACCCATACCTCACTTTGTTTTAACGATGACGATAGTAAGGGTTTAAGCGCCTTCGGCTGTTTAAAGGTCACTCTCGAGAGAGCGTGAGAACGTGAGGACGAGGGGACGAGATTACCCTCTAATCTGCTTTTAGGGCTCAGAACAATTACTTCCCTTCGGTCAGTGACACATTTTTTATGTTCACTAAGGTACGTTCACAGAAATTTATGGCGCCAAGTTTAACCACCCATAACCCCTGCATTTATGCTGGCTTAACCACCCCTGGCCCCTGCATTTATGCTGGCTTAACCACCCCTGGCCCCTCCTTCAAAAGGAGGGGAGTTTGGAGGGAGTCCGAGGGAACGAAGGACGAAAGAAGTCATAGTCCTTTAAACAGCCACGTAGTGGCGCTTAAACAGTCCGTAAGGACGCTTAAACAGTTGCGAAGCAACGCTTAACCCCTTATACGGTCATCGTCATAGTCATAGTTAATAAAAACTCTGTGTCTCTGTGTCTCCGTGTACAAATAAAAGGTTAAAGGGTTTAAGCGCCTTCGGCTGTTTAAGCGCTTCGCTGTTTAAGGGCGATGACTATGACGTTTTGAGCTCCTTGATAAGGGGCGGCTCTAAAGCAGGGTTTTATTAAACGGAACACAAAGACACAAAGACACGAAGTTTTTACTATGACGATGACCATGACTATGACGAAAAATGGAGAAGTTAAAAATACGGAGATTTGCGGTAATCTCTTTCAAAACAACAATGTGAGGTGTTGATGAGGTGTTTTGCAAACACCTCACCCGTTGGAACTCCTTTAAACACTGGGAGACCAGACGATTTGGTGAGGTGTTGGGCGTTTTTGTTTTTTTGTGAGAAAATCTTGTTTAATCCTGATTTTAGGAACCGTTTTGTAAGAATGACGTGGAGACCTTGTAAGAATGGCGTAGAAGCGATGTCTCCACGGCATTCTTACAAGGCTTCCACGCCATTTAGACAAGGAGAGTACGGACATTGGATTTGCTTCAGGCAAAGGGACTCAGGAAGTGGATTATAAAGATGAAAATGATAATAAACATCTGACTCCGAGAAAAGTGCCACTTTTCGTGAGTGATTAAGCCCTAATTACTTCCCAAAATTGACAAAATTGAAGAGTAATTAGGGCCTAATTACTCCAGTGGATAAAAAAAGTGTTTGTATGAAGGTGATTTGGAAGTAAATTGTGTCTTATTTGAATGAAAAAAACAGGCAATTACACGCGGTAACTGCCTGTTTGAATGATGGTCCTTTCCTCTTATTTCTTCGGAACAGTACACTCGTTGACCAGATAGGCGATGCTCATGTAGGGCACACCGGAATTGGTCTGAAGGCCTATCTCACAAGTACGACTGTTGGAATAACCGTATTCCACTCCGAATGCCTCAATCTGGGGCTTCAGCTTGCGCAATGCGTATTTGTTGACTTCGGGGAAGGAGAAACCACGGTCGCCGGCAAAACCGCAACAGCCTACGCCTTCGGGAACCAAGACGTTGTTGGAGCACATCTTGGCAAGGGCTATGAGCTGATCACCGAGGCCCATCTCACGGGTGGAACAAGTGATGTGGACGGCTACCTTGCGGTCGATGGGATGGAACTCAAGACGGTCCTTGAGGAAGGTCATGATGAACTCTACGGGTTCGTAGAGTTTCACCTTGGTCATCACCTTACGCATACGGTGGAGGCATGGGCTCTGGTCACAAAGAATGGGATATTTGCCTTGCTCGGAAGCTATCCAAAGGGCTTCTTCCAGTTCGGCACTCTTGCGGTCGGCAATGTCGAGCATTCCCTTTGATTCCCAAATCTGCCCGCAGCACATCTTGTCCATGTGCTTGGGGAACTTCACGGTGTAGCCAGCCTTGTTGAGCAGCTGGCACATCTCATCGACGACGCTGTTCTTGACGGGTGCGCCTTTAGCGAGACCCATCGTCTGGTTGATACAACTGGGGAAGTAAACGACCTGAAGACCCATCTTGGAGTTCTTGGGTGCACGTCGGCTTCCCGGTTTGGGTTGTGAGGTGCGTTTCGGCATGGACGGGGTCCAGAGGGGAACGCCCATCTTATGAAGTCCGTTGCAGACGCTGCTCATGGCATTGGAGCCCAGAACGCTATGGCCAAGGTTAGCGGTGTCGAGCACGAAGCGCAGGGAGTTCTTGATGCCCTTCATGTGATCTGCAGTCCAGTTGCCAAGTTTATAGCCGGCAGCATTCTGATTCATGTCGAGCTGACGAATCAGGTGGGTCAAATCACCGGTGTTGATCTTCATAGGGCATGAGGTGGAACAGAGTCCGTCGGCAGCACAAGTCTGATCACCATAATATACATAGAGGTCCTTCAACCGCTTCATGAGCTCAGGATTCTCTCCCGTCTGCTGCAGATGGAGAATCTGACGCTGGATAGCAATGCGCATACGGGAGGAGATGGTGAAGCCGCACGACATGCAGTTGACTTCGCAGAATCCACACTCGATACACTTGTTGGCGCGCTTGACACCCTCGATAGTCTCCTTGGCGGAGGACTTGGGGTTCTCTTCGAGCGTGAAATACTTGGAACCGTCGGGAACGCTGTCGAAATCGTAAGTGAGTTCAGGCAGTGGCTTGAAGTTCTTGATGAAGCACAAGGGGTCATCATTGAAGATACAGCCCTGATTGAGCAGATTTTCGGGATCGAAGATGGCCTTGAGTTCCTTCATCACATTGTGGGCTTCCTCGCCCCATTCGTATTTCACGAAAGGTGCCATGTTGCGACCCGTGCCATGTTCAGCCTTCAAAGAACCGTCATATTCCTCGACAACGAGACGAGCCACGTCGCGCATCATGTCTTCATACTGCTTGACATCCTTTTCGGTTTTGAAGCTCTGGTTGAGGATGAAGTGATAGTTGCCTTCGAAGGCATGACCATAGATACAGGCATCGGGATAGCCATGGTCGGCAATGAGTTTCTGCAGTTTAACGGTGGCCTCGGGAAGGTCTTTCAGCGGGAATGCAATGTCCTCAATGAGGCAGGTGGTGCCTACGGGTCGCATTCCGCCTACAGACGGGAATATACCGGAGCGAATGGCCCAGTATTTTCCGTAAATGGCAGGGTCTTCGGTGAACTCTGCGGGGATGTAAAGCTTGAACTGACTGAGGCATTCGCTTACGCGCTGAATCTTGTCGAGAAGTTCCTCGTGGGTGATGGCTTTCGTCTCCGTGAGAACAGCGGTGAGATTGTGATAGTCGCCTTTCTCCACACCGGGAATCCTACCAGCATCAACATCCTGCTTGTATTGCAGATAGACGGGATCGTCAACGGAAGCAAGTGACAGATAGTCGAGCATCTCGGCACTCTTTACCACGAGGTCTTCCTCTGACATGCGGATGTCGGCCTCTGTAGCTTTCAGCTGCTTCATAGCCACCACAGCCTCGCAGCTCTCCTTCATGGTGTGGAAATAAACCATGGCGGAAGCCCTGTATTTATAGTCATGCAGGGTTTTCATGTTTACCTCGGAGAGGAAGGCAAGCGTACCTTCGGAACCAACCATACAGTGGGCCATGATGTCGAAAGGATCGTCGTAGGCAATGAGCGGACGGATGTTAAGACCAGTCACGTTCTTGATGCTGTATTTCTTCTTGATGCGCTCTGCCAGTTTGGTATTGGCGCGAACCTTATCCCTGAGGTCCTCAATCTTCTTGATAAACTCAGGATGTGTCTTGCGGAACTCTTCCTTACTTTTCTCGTCGCCGGTATCAACCACGGTACCATCAGTGAGAATGATACGGGCAGAAATCATCATACGGTCGGAATTGGCATGCACGCCGCAGTTCATTCCCGAAGCATTGTTGCAGACAATACCACCCACCATGGCACTTCCGATGGAGGCCGGATCGGGTGGGAACACACGTCCGTAAGGCTTCAGAATCTCATTTACACGGGCACCCACGATACCTGGCTGCAGACGGATGCTGTTCTGTCCTTCACCAATCTCGTATTTCTCCCAATTCTTTCCGGCAACAATCAAGATGGAGTCGCTTACGGCCTGTCCTGAAAGAGCGGTACCAGCAGCGCGGAAGGTGAACGGCAGTTTGTACTTGCTTGCCAGCCTTACGATCTGAGATATCTCTTCTTCACCGTCGGAGTGGATAACAATCTTCGGAATCATGCGGTAGAAACTGGCGTCAGTTCCCCAGCCCAGAGTCCTCAATTCATCCGTGTAGATACGGTCCTTGGGTAAGATCCTGCCTATCTCTGTCAGGAATTCTTCATAATGTCTGGAATTCATAGATTATGTTATTATTGTATTAAAAATTGTTTGTTAGTTAGATTGCTCGAAGCAATAGGGGATAGGTGCTTTTTGAAAAGCCATATTGTAGTTTTGCAAATATACACTTATTTTTTTATTAAAAACGCAAATCTTTTGATTTTAACATTTTGTGACGAAATAGCAGACCAAAAACTCCCGGGCATTTGCCCGGAAACTGCTTGCTCAGATACAAATCTAAAATTGCCGCCAAAGGTTGCCAAAAGAGATGTAAATTCTCTTTTTTTGTTCGTTTAAATAAAATTTTATAGTTCATGGGAACAAATTAACTTGTATTCTCTTCGCATAATCAAAATTTTGCAGTAACTTTGCAGCCGCAAAAAGATATAATGTACATTAAATAAGATTTATGGCCGGAACGAAAAAGATTAAGACTGCCCTTGTGTCTGTTTTCCACAAGGACGGGTTAGATGAATTGCTCGCCAAGCTGAATGCGGAAGGCGTGAAATTCCTCTCTACAGGTGGTACCCAGAAGTTTATTGAGTCGCTGGGTTATGATTGTGAGAAGGTAGAGGATGTGACGACATATCCTTCTATCCTCGGTGGGCGTGTGAAGACGTTGCATCCCAAAATTTTCGGTGGAATCCTGGCTCGTCGCGACAATGAAGGCGACCAGCAGCAGATGGCTGAATATGAGATTCCCAGTATTGACCTTGTAATCGTGGATCTCTATCCCTTCGAGCAGACCGTGGCTGACGCCAGCAGCTCAGAGCAGGATATTATTGAGAAAATCGATATCGGTGGTATCTCACTGATTCGTGCCGGTGCCAAGAACTTCAAGGATGTGGTTATCGTTCCCTCCAAGGCAGAATATAGTGTTTTGTTGGACATCCTGAACAAGAAGGGTGCCGAGACGGATATCGAGGACCGTAAGATGTTTGCCGCACGTGCCTTTGGCGTGAGCAGCCACTATGATACGGCTATTCATGAGTGGTTTGTGAAGTAAAAGGTTAAAAGGTTAATAGGTTAAAGGGTTAAAAGGTTAAAGATTTAAGTTTTTGGACCGTTTGAAAGGTTAACGTTTAGAGTTGAGATTTTAGATTTTAGAAATTAGTATTAAGTATTAGGCATTAAATTATGGGATTTTTTAGTTTTGTTCAAGAAATAGCAATGGACCTCGGAACGGCTAACACCATCATTATCAGTGATGATAAGATTGTGGTTGACGAGCCTTCAGTGGTGGCATTGGACCGTCGCACCGACAAGATGATTGCCGTAGGTGAGAAAGCCAAGATGATGTATGAAAAGACACATGACAATATCCGTACCATCCGTCCGCTTCGTGACGGTGTGATTGCTGACTTCACTGCCTGTGAGCAGATGATGCGCGGTCTGATTAAGATGGTGCACACCGGCAGCCGCCTGTTCTCTCCTTCACTTCGTATGGTGATTGGTGTTCCTTCGGGCAGTACGGAAGTAGAGCTCCGTGCCGTGCGTGACTCTGCAGAGCATGCTGACGGCCGTGACGTCTATCTGATTTTCGAGCCTATGGCCGCAGCCATCGGTATCGGTATTGACGTGGAAGCTCCGGAAGGCAACATGATTGTTGATATCGGTGGCGGTACCACGGAGATTGCCGTGATTTCACTGGGTGGTATCGTAGCCAACAACTCCATCAAGGTGGCAGGCGACGACCTGACTTCAGACATCCAGGAATATATGAGCCGTCAGCATAACGTGAAGGTTTCTGAGCGTATGGCTGAGCGCATCAAGATTAACGTAGGTTCTGCCCTTACTGATCTGGGTGAGGAAGGACCTGAAGACTATATCGTTCACGGACCTAACCGCATCACAGCCCTCCCTATGGAGGTTCCTGTATGCTATCAGGAAATCGCACACTGTCTGGATAAGACTGTGGCACGCATTGAGACGGCTGTTCTCTCCGCTTTGGAGAGCACTCCTCCAGAGCTCTATGCTGATATTGTTCACAATGGTATCTATCTGACAGGTGGCGGTGCACTGCTTCGCGGTCTCGACAAGCGTCTGACTGATAAGATCAATATTCCGTTCCATATTGCTGAGGATCCGCTCCACTGTGTGGCTAAGGGTGCTGGCATCGCACTGAAGAATGTTGACCGCTTCTCATTTCTGATGAGATAATGTGAGGGTTCTGGATCCAGGTTCCTGGTTTCTGGTTTTAGGGTTCAGGTTCCTGGTTTCAGGTACTGAGGTTTTACAGTGAACAATCTACTCGCGTTCTTTGCGAAATACAATCACTGGTTTCTCTTCGTTTTCCTGGAGGTGATCAGTATGATGCTGTTGTTTCAGTTCAACAGCTATCAGGGTAGTGTTTATTTCACAACAGCCAACACTGTTGCCGGCAAAGTGTACGAGTGGAGTTCTGACTTGGAGAGCTTCTTCAGTCTGACGAAGAATAACGAGCAACTCACACAGCGCAATCTTTATCTGGAGCGTCAGGTGAAGGTGATGTCGGAACAACTTGAGAAATATACTCGCGACTCTTCCTTCCTGAAAAGCAACCAGCTTGCATTGTTGCATGACTACCGGCTGATTACCGCCAAGGTGATTACCAATTCCATCAACAAACAGGACAACTACATCACGATTAACAAGGGTTCTGCCGACGGTATCCACCGCGATATGGGTGTGGCCTGCGGTAATGGCGTGGTAGGTGTGGTCTATATGGTGAGTCCGCATTACAGTATTGTGCTTCCGGTACTACACAGTCAGACCAATATCAGCGTGACCATTGCCAAGCGCGGCTATTTCGGTTATCTGCAGTGGCGGGGAGGCAGTTCCGCACTAGCTGATGTGAATGATATTCCACGTCATGCCCATTTCCGGATTGGCGATGCCATCGTGACCAGCGGTTACAGCAGTATCTTCCCTCCCGGCATGCTGGTGGGTCAGGTATTGCATGTGTTTAATTCCAGCGATGGTCTTTCCTATCGTGTGCAGGTGAAACTGAGTACAGATTTTGGAAATCTACGGGATGTATGCGTTATTGACGATTCGCCTATGCGTGAAAGGGTAGAGCTGATGCGTGCAGCTCAGGATTCGATAAAAGTGAGAAACGGCAAATGACATCAGAACTGATTAGCAGGATTGTGACCTTTCTGGTCTTTGTAGTGGTTCAGGCATTGGTCTTGAACCATATACATCTGTATGGTGTGGCCACCCCGCTTATCTATGTCTATTTCGTACTCCTTTTTCGCCGTAATCATCCTAAATGGGCGATTCTGCTATGGAGTTTTTTCCTGGGTCTCTGCATTGACGTGTTTTCCAATACACCCGGTGTGGCTGCAGCCTCGATGACCCTCATCGCATTATTCCAGCCCTATATCCTGGAGGCGTTCATCCCCCGCGACAGTGAGGATAATCTCAAGCCCGGCATGGCAACGTTGGGAATCAGTAAGTTTATTACCTACACCGTCATTATGGTGTTTCTCTATACGCTTGCCTTTTTCTCACTGGAGGCTTTCAATTTCTTTAACTGGATGCAGTGGCTGTTGTGTATCGGCTCCAGTACACTGTTGACGGTCGTACTGATTCTGGTGATTGAAAACTTGCGCAGACAGTGAAAGGTAACTACGAACTCGAGAACCGAAAGTTTGTGATAGGAGGAGTGGCCATTCTGATTGTAGTGGTCTATCTGCTCCGTCTGCTTTCGCTTCAGATTCTCAGCGACGACTATAAAAAGAACGCTGACTCGAACGCTTTCCTCAAGAAAGTGGAGTTTCCTGCCCGTGGCGTGATTTCTGACCGTAACGGAAAGTTGATGGTCTATAATCAGCACAGCTACGACGTGATGGTGGTGATGAATGAGGAGAGGAACCATCTGGACACTCTGGAGTTCTGTGAAGCCTTGGGCATCACAAAGGAGGATTTCATCAACCGTATGGCGGAGATAAAGGACCGCTCGAAGAATCCCGGTTATTCCCGTTTCACGCAACAACTCTTTATGGGGCAGTTGTCGGAGAAGGAGTTCAGCATCTTTCAGGAGAAGATGTACAAGTTCCCCGGTTTCTATGTGCAGCGCCGCAGTGTGCGTCAATATGTGTATCCCTATGCCGCTCATGTGCTTGGCGATGTGGCAGAAGTCTCACCTTCGGATATTGAGGAAGACGACTACTACCAGCCCGGTGACTATATCGGTAAACTGGGTGTGGAGCGTTACTACGAGAAACAGCTGCGTGGTGAGAAGGGTGTTCAAGTACTGCTGCGGGATGTGCATGGTACAATCAAAGGCAAATACCAGAACGGAGCCCTCGACCGTAAGCCTGTGGCAGGAAAGGACTTGACGCTGAGTATTGACATCAACCTGCAGGCTTTGGGTGAACGACTGATGGAAGGGAAGATAGGCAGTATCGTGGCGATAGAACCTGCAACGGGTGAGGTGCTCTGCATGGTTAGTTCTCCGACTTACGATCCCCGTATTATGGTGGGCCGTCAACGTGGAAAAATGCACCGAGAACTGCAAAAGGACGTGTGGAAACCTCTGCTCAACCGAAGTATCATGGGACAGTATCCTCCGGGTTCCACGTTCAAGACTTCTCAAGGCCTGACCTTTGTGACGGAAGGCATCATCAGTCCTATTCACACGGCCTATCCCTGTCATCGTGGTTTCTATCATCGCGGTCTTCATGTGGGATGCCACGGTCATGCTTCCCCACTTTCATTGGTGCCTGCCATCAGTACCTCGTGCAATGGCTTTTTCTGCTGGGGACTCTATTATATGATGTCGAACAGGTCAAAATACAAGACCGTTCAGGATGCTTTGAACCGTTGGCGTGACTATATGGTGTCGATGGGATTCGGCTATAAACTCGGCATAGACCTTCCGGGTGAAAAGCGCGGCCTGATTCCAAATGCAGATTACTACGATAATAATTACAAAGGGTCGTGGAACGGACTGACGATTATCTCCATCAGTATCGGACAGGGTGAGGTGAACCTTACGCCGCTGCAGATTGCCAACCTGGGAGCCACCATCGCCAACCGCGGCTATTATTATACGCCTCATGTAGTGCGCAAAGTGAAAGGTGAACCTCTGGACACGGCTTTTACCCGCCGACATCAGACCTTGGCAAGCCGTTCTGCCTATGACTATGTCGTTCAAGGAATGCGCGCCTCAGTACTCGGAGGAACTTGTAAGCACCTGAATCGTGGAGACATCATCATCTGCGGAAAGACGGGTACCGCACAGAACCGTGGACAAGACCACTCCGTGTTCATGGGCTTTGCACCTATGGACAATCCGAAGATTGCCATTGCCGTGTATGTAGAGAATGGTGGTTTTGGTGCAGACTTCGGTGTGCCCATCGGCGGACTGATGATTGAACAGTATTTACATGGCAAGTTGTCGGAGAGTTCCCAGAAACGGGCTACCGACTTCCAACGCAGAAGAATCGCTTATGGTAAAGCAAACAGATAAACCGGCAGGTGTACTGCGCTCACTCGATTGGTGGACGATACTCATCTATGTGGCCCTTCTGGCTTTTGGATGGCTGAGTGTCTGCGGTGCCTCCTATACTTACGGTGAAACTGACATCTTCAGTCTGTCATCCCGTTCGGGCATGCAGATTGTATGGATTGGCACGTCGATGGCACTGGGACTGTTCTTGCTGCTGCTCGACGACCGGTTTTATGATACTTTCGCCTATGTCATATATGGCTTTTTGGTGCTTCTCTTGATCGCAACCATCTTTAATCCAACAGAGATTAAAGGTTCCAGATCGTGGATTAAACTTGGACCGGTTAACCTGCAGCCTGCTGAGTTTGCGAAGTTTGCAACAGCCTTAGCCGTCGCTAAACTGATGAGCACCTATGGTTTTACCATGCAAAAATGGAAGCATTTCGCCGCAGCTATTGCTGTAGTTGTGCTGCCGATGATATGCATCGTACTGCAAAAGGAAACAGGTTCGGCACTTGTTTATCTGGCGTTTTTCCTGATGTTCTATCGTGAAGGGATGACAGGAAGTGTGCTCTTTACGGGTGTGGCGATGGTGTTTTATTTTGTGGTGGGTATCCGTTTTGAGGAAACTATGCTGTGGGGCACGCCCACTTCGGTGGGAAAATTTGTTGTCTTACTGGCTGTGCAGACTTTTACGGCTTTTATGGTCTGGCTCTACAGTAGCGGCAAAAGGCAATTCTGGATCATCATCGCTTATTCTTACGGTTTGACGCTGCTGGCTCTACTTTTCTCCAAATATGTGATACCATTTGATATCGTCTATGTGCAGATGGTGCTGACAGCCATACTGGTGGGATTCCTGGTTTATGAAGGGCTGGGTACTCGCATGCGTACCTATTATTATATAGCAATCTTCACGGTGGGCAGTGTTATCTTCTTCAACGCAGCTGACTACGTGCTCAACAATATTATGGAACCCCATCAGCGCACGCGAATCAATGTGCTGCTGGGACTCGATGAAGATTTATCAGGAGCTGGTTATAATGTACATCAAAGTGAGATTGCCATTGGTTCAGGCGGTTTGTTGGGAAAAGGATTCTTGAATGGAACTCAAACTAAATTAAAGTATGTACCAGAACAGGACACCGACTTCATTTTCTGTACGGTAGGCGAAGAAGAAGGTTTTGTTGGTTGTGCCGCTGTGCTGTTACTCTTCCTGGCCTTGATTATACGTCTCATTAAGATGGCCGAACGGCAACCGTTCCGCTTCGGGCGTGTATATGGTTATTGTGTTTTGAGTATTTTCCTATTCCATGTTTTTATCAATGTGGGCATGGTGATCGGACTGACACCTGTCATTGGTATTCCTTTGCCTTTCTTCAGCTATGGCGGTTCTTCGCTGTGGGGCTTCACATTGCTACTGTTTATCTTCCTCCGTATTGACGCCAGCCGCAATATGGTGAGGCAGTAGGACTTGAATTTTATGATTATTTGCGGGAGATTTTGATGCCAATGTCGGCGATTCCAGGAAGGATTTCGCGCTTCATGTCGTGACGAATGCGAAACTGAACGGAATCACCTTCTTGGAGATCAATATCAGCAATGGGGAAGGCAAACTGGTAGATGCTGACTCCTTGTCCCCTCGTAAGGCCGTTGTCCTCCATCAGCCGACAAGTCACTTTGTAGTTTTTGGTGGTGTTGGCAGGAAGGATGTGCTGCTCAATATTCAGGCTCAAGCTGGTAAAAGGAAAATCACCCGTAGTGCGTAAACCTAATTCAACACGGTATCTGCCATCATACTTCATCCTCGGAGTGTCGAAGAAAAGCGTGTCACTCTTTTCCCAACCGGCCAATTGCGTATGTTCATAATGGCTATAGGCTAACGACTCGTCGCAGGCTGTGAGTCCTGCGGCGAGTATGAATGTTATCAAAAAGGCTGTCAGCCAATGTCTCATTCCTAATAATTCTTATTGTGGGGCGTTGTTGTGGTAATCGTTTCTGCCTCCGCGATTGTCGTTGTTACGTCGATCGTTGTTACGATTCTTTGGCTTGCGCTGTCCTTCAACTTGCTGCCTGGGTTGTCCTTGTTGGGGTTCCTGCTGTCTGTTTTGCCCTTGCTGCTGACTCTGAGGAGCTGACTGCTTAGATGAATTTTGCTTATTACGGTTTTTCTTCTTTTTCTTGGCACGGTCAAAACGGGTGAGACTTTCATTGGCCAGCAGGTCGATGGGACGATCAGACTCCTTCTGCATGTCATCAGGCTGCAGGGAATCCGGCTTCTCGCCATTCTTGTTCATCGCAATTATTTCCAGTGCACGCTCAGCAGTAATGGTTTCCAAATTAGCCGCCATGCGTTTGTCGGTGGAGTAGGTAATCAGTCCTGCCAGGATATCAGTCTTGAACTGATAGTAGTCGCTGTCGATGGTCTGCAGAATGGTTTCCTTGTTAGGGAAGCGCTTTCCGGCTTCCATATAGTTGTCCACTTCATAGTTCAAGCAGCATTTTAGCTTGGCACACATGCCTGCAAGTTTTTGGGGATTCAGTGAGATGTCCTGGAAACGGGCAGCATTGGTACTTACACTTGAGAAACTTTTCATCCAAGTGGCACAGCAAAGTTCACGGCCACAAGGCCCCGTACCACCGATGCGTCCTGCTTCCTGACGGGCACCGATTTGCTTCATTTCGATGCGGACATGGAAGGTGGCAGCCAGATCCTTGATGAGCTGACGAAAATCCACTCGTTCATCGGCAATGTAGTAGAAAATAGCTTTATTACAGTCGCCCTGATATTCTACGTCACCAATTTTCATTTGCAGTCCGAGATTCTTGGCAATCTGCCGGCTTTCAATCATCGTGGCATGCTCGCGTCCCTTGGCTTCCTTGTATTTCTGCATATCCACTTCCTTGGCAATACGATAGATGCGTCTGATGTCGTCAGGACCTTTCAGATTAGCCTTTTTCACTTGGAGTTTTACCAAACGTCCGGTAAGTGTAACCACACCGATGTCATGTCCGGGATTGGCTTCCACGGCTACCCAGTCACCTTTCTTCAGTTCCAGATTGTTCACGTTGTGGTAATAAGCTTTACGTGTGTTTTTGAACTGCACTTCCACAAGGTCCGTGTCTTCCGTGTTACCCGGAACATCCCCCAGCCAGTCATAGGTGTTGAGCTGACGGTCTTGTCGTCCGCAGGCTCCACAGCAGAGACCGCGGTCTCCATCGTTGGTTATTTTGTATTTCAGGTTTTTGTAATCCATAATATAAAGACCTACCCCCAGCCCTCCCTATAGGGAGGGAGCAGTTACTGTTTTTTGATTGTTGTTTATTTTCCTTTTCAACTATATATAATCTTTTAAGACTAATCACCCCATCCCTATAGGGAGGGTGAGGGGTGGGTCTTCTATTTTTGTAAAAGCAATACGATGATGTTGAGAGCCATGTCGAAGAAGACAATCTTCGGATTGGCGTTCTGCCCGATATCTCGGATGGCACGCTGCATGAGTTCGGAGATGCCGATGACATTGGCTTCATTGATAAACCGTGCGAAGTTTCGCGCAAAGTTCTCCTCTTCTTGTGTCATGTAGCAGAGCTCATTCTGATGGAAGTTATACATGAAGTTTTCACGTATCAGACGGAGGAAATAGGTGAGCATGCGGCGCTGCTTTTCACGTCCATAGCCAGCCACAGTCTCACTCCAACGCTTCAATTCCTTCACGTTACGCTGATAAGCTAAACGCATCAGCATGATGAACATATCCAGAAACAGACGGTTCTCAGAGTCGGCATTCAGGGACTCCAAGGCTTTCGTCCATGAACCGTTGGCCACACGTGCCAGTCGGTGTGCCATCTCTGCATCAATACCACGGCGCTCTGTCAAAGCCTGCTCTATGGCTGCAGTATCTATCTTCTTGACATCAATGCGCTGCGTACGGCTGATAATCGTTTCCAACAAACGTTCCGGCTCTTCACAAACCATGAAGAATACCGTCAAAGCTGGCGGCTCTTCAATAAGTTTCAGCAACTTATTGGCGCATGCCAGATTCATTCGTTCAGGAAGCCAGATGATGCAAACCTTATAACCTCCCATCGAAGATTTCAGTGAAAGCTTACGGTTCAGTTCATCGCTCTCTGCCTCGTAGATGACAGCTTGCTGGTTTTCTGCACGCATCAACTGCAGCCACTGATCCATCGTGAAATAGGGACCTTGCATTAACAGTCCGTTCCACTCCTTGGAAAAGTCATCACTGACCATCTTATGCTCGGCGCTTGTTCCTTTAGGCTTGATGACAGGATATGAGAAATGTAGGTCAGGATGCTGCCATTTCTTAAGCATGGCCTCAGCATTGGAAGTCAGTTGAGAGTTATAGCTTTGCAACTGGCTGCCGTCTTCCTGTCGCTCTCCAAGCAGATAAGAAGCAAAGGCAAGAGCCAAGGCCATCTTCCCGCAGCCCATAGGACCACAGAGCAACAAAGCATGAGGCAGACGTCCTTCGTCTACCATCAGCATAAGTCGCTGCCATGCTTCTTCTTGTCCTATGACCTCATTGAACTTCATTTCCCGTCTTTATCATTTATCCATGATCATTTAGCAAAGCGCCTTCACCACTTCCTTCACTGAATCTACAGCACTGACCGTATAGAAATGGATGTTGTTCACACCATGGGCATACAGGTCACGACATTGCTGGATAGCCCATTCTACGCCTAGTTGCTTGGCGTCCTCGTCCGTCTTGCATTTCACCACTTCACGGGCCAGGTCCTCTGGAATATCACAATGGAAAGTCTTGGGAACAACCGTTAGTTGTGATAGTTTGGCGAAGGGTTTCAGACCAGGGACGATAGGAATAGTGATACCCATCTGGCGGGCTTTCTCCACAAACTCATAGAATTTCTCATTATCGAAGAAAAGCTGGGTAACCGCATATTTCGCACCAAGGTCCTGTTTCTTCTTCAAATATTCCATATCCCGTTCCAAATTGGGTGCCTCTTCATGCTTCTCCGGATAGCAGGCCACTCCAAAAGAAAACTTTTCTCCAGGGTGCTTAATAGGGGTACCGTCGCGGAAGAATCCCTCGTTGAACTTCACCACTTGTTCGATGAGTTGTGTGGTATGGCGGTAACCGCCACGTATCGGCGTAAAGGTCTTCTGGTCCTGAGCTTTGTCGCCTCTCAACAACAACACATCCTGGATGCCCAGGAACTGGAGGTCGATGAGTTCATACTCAATGTCTTCAGCCGTGGCACCACTACAGATAATATGAGGAATCACAGGCAGATGATAGCGTTGCTGGATGGCAGCGGCAATGGCAATGGTTCCAGGACGGCGGCGTATGCGCTGGCGCTCATAATTACCGTCTTCCAGTTCCTTGTACACATATTCAGAGTGGTGGGTAGTGATGTTGATATATTGGGGATTAAATTCTTTCAGTGTGTCAATAGTACGGAAAAGGGCCTCCGTGCCATTGCCTTTTAGAGGCGGCAGCACTTCAAACGAGAAGTGTCTCTCCTCGTTTATATGTCCGTTTTCCAGTAAGTCAATAACTTTCATTTTCAAAAATATAAATCGGTGCAAAGTTAGTGCAAATGAGTGGAAAAACAAAATATATTTTTGATTTTTCCCGAATGCAGCCTAACTTCATGGCTCGAAGAGACATAAAATTACGAAAATATCTTGTCATTCCATTCAATTTGACAATATTTATTGGGGAAAACGGTTGTTAAAACGTAATTTAAAGTAGAAAAATCTAACAAATAGTCTATAAATAATGATTCAAAATCAGAATGGTAGTAAAACCTACCTCATTTCAATTGTGATGGTTGCCGTTCTCGGTGGCCTGTTGTTCGGCTACGACACAGCCGTTATTTCTGGTGCTGAAAAGGGTCTTCAGGCCTTCTTTAGCAACGCTGGTGACTTCAAGTACACTGATGCCATGCACGGCTTTACAAGCAGTAGTGCGCTGATAGGTTGCATTATTGGTAGTGCGCTTTCTGGTATCCTTGCTACTCGTTTGGGACGTAAGCGTTCGTTGTTCCTTGCAGGTGTTCTGTTCTTTATCTCCGCCTTAGGAAGTATGGAGCCGGAGTTTATGTTCTTTGAGAAAGGTCATCCTCAGTTCTCCCTGCTCGTGATGTTCAATATCTACCGTGTAATTGGAGGTATCGGTGTAGGTTTGGCTTCTGCTATTTGTCCCATGTACATTGGTGAGGTAGCTCCCTCGAATATTCGTGGAATGCTTGTTTCCTGGAATCAGTTTGCCATTATTTTTGGTCAGCTGGTTGTCTACTTCGTCAACTTCTTCATCTTAGGTGATCATATCCAGCCCCTCGTGGAGGAAATGGGTAAGGGCCTAGCTGCCATCAACCCAAACGCACAGTGGACAGTAACTACTGGATGGCGCTATATGTTCGGTTCTGAGGCTGTTCCCGCAGGACTCTTTACATTGCTTATCTGTTTCGTACCTGAAACTCCGCGTTATCTGGTGATGATCAACCGCGATGAACGGGCTTTGGATATCCTTTCCAGAATTAACGGAAGTTCAAAAGCCGAGCAGATTCTGAAGGACATTAAGGAGACAATCACCGTGAAGACGGAAAAACTCTTCACTTACGGTTGGCTCTGCATTTTCGTGGGTATTATGCTTAGCGTGTTCCAGCAGGCAGTAGGTATCAATGCCGTGCTTTACTACGCTCCGCGAATTTTCGGTGATATGGGTATGGATAATCCGATGATGTTCACCGTCTTTATGGGTATTGTCAACATCCTCTTTACGCTGGTGGCCGTATTTACAGTTGAGAAATGGGGACGCAAGCCGCTGCTTATCTGGGGTTCACTGGGTATGGCTCTTGGTGCCTTCGGTGTAGCCATTTCATTTGGCCATGCAGGACTGGAGTTTGTAACCGCAGCCTCCATTATGGTATATTCAGCCTCGTTTATGTTCTCTTGGGGTCCCATCACTTGGGTACTTATTGCTGAGATTTTCCCCAATACCATCCGTGGTGGTGCCGTAGCTATAGCTGTGGCCTTCCAATGGATTTTCAACTTTATCGTCAGCAGTTCTTTCGTGCCGATGTTCAATATGCACCTCACGGAAGGCGATGACTTTGGCCATTGGTTCACTTACGGACTCTATGGAATTATCTGTGTACTGGCCGCCTTCTTCGTATGGCGACTTGTTCCTGAGACGAAGGGCAAGACCCTGGAGGATATGACCCGACTTTGGAAAAAGGCATAAAAGTTTCGAATTACGAAGTTTGAATTATGAATTACGAAGTGTCGCCTTCAGCGAGGCAGACGGATGAAGTATGAAGGGTTAAAGGTTACTTCGTACTTTACACATCCACCTCGCCGAAGGCGACACATCGTACATCGTAATTCGTACCTCGTACTTCTATTTCAGATTCTTCTTCAGCCATTCCATATGGCCGTACTCCGTAGCCTCCGATGTCCAATGCTCATTGACGGGAGTGATGAGCGGCTCTTTTTCACATTTGAGCGTATTCCATACGGCATAGCTTGTGGTAGGCGGACAAGTATCGTCGTTGTATCCCCAGGTAAGACGGGTCTTGGCTTTCACGTAGCGGGCGAAGTTTACCACGTCATAGTAAGCCATCGTATTGATTTTTTCAGGAGTGAGCATCCCGTTCATGCGGTTGAAGTGGGGATAGCCACCCGTACGTCCCTTTTCTGCGTAGCCCGCCATATCGCTGAGGGCCGGATGATTGGCAGCACAGAGGGTGACGCGGGGATCAAGTCCTGCGGTGACAATGGCCAATGCTCCTCCTTGTGATCCTCCCTGAACGGCCACATTCCTACCATCCCATTCGGGAAGGGATGTGAGGAGATCAATGCAGCGCACACAAGCCAGATAGACACGTTTCATATAGTAGTTGTCGCGGTTATCGAGCCCTTGGCAGAGATAGCCGTTGGGGTCTGTATTGAGAGCACGGCTGATTTCATTGAACTGTTCGGTAGTCATCCGGGGATCAAGTCCGTGGATTTCCATCTCCAGACGGATGAAACCGTTCTCTGCATAATACTTGTGACGCAAGGGCTCCTTGATGGTCTTCACACCGGCACCCGGCGGACAGAGCACCACCGGACAACTGCCTTTCTTTGCATTCTTGGGATAGAACAGATAACCGTAGATGCATTGGCCGTGCTTATTGAGTTGCAGACGGATGAGCCAGCAGTCCACCTTGTCCGTGCAATATTCAGGAGCCGCTTCCCGGGTATAGGTCAGGGGAAAAGCCGCGGCATCCTCCTTCGCTTTGTCCCAGAATGCCTTGAAGTCTGTAGGCTCCTTGGTATAGGGCTGAATCTTGTCGGCAGAGAATCCCACCTTCACGTGATGCTGGTATTCCTTACCGTCACAGGTGATACGAAGACGAAGATCACGGAATCCTGGAGTCTTCCGTGTTCCCATATTGACAAGAGCTCGTCCGTTCTTGAGTTTTACGGAGCCTTGCTCATCATCGGGCAGCATATCGTTGCCGACGGCATAATTGACCGTACCCTCTTGGGGAATACCGTATTTGAAGAACTGCACTTCAACAGTAGCTTTCTCGCCAGTTTCATAGAGCCAGTCTGCGTGATTAGGCGTAGTCACCCACAGATAATCGGAACGGTAAGGATAGTTCTCAGCCATAACGGCAGAACAGAAAACAAGTGCCATAACGGCAACAATCATGCGTATTCTTTTCATAATCTTTTGATTTGCTTAGTAGTGCTGACAAAGTTAAGGTAAATTTTTGAACATTCCAAATTTATCATTTATAATCATTCCGAATTTTAGAAAATCTTCATTACCTAATAACCTCACAACCTTTTGAAAATTGATAAAACAGTCTTTATTTTTGATATTTTTGCATGGAGAGTGAAACAAGTATCGAGTTTTTTCTTTATATTTGCGCTCAGAAACTTTATTACTAATTACTAACAAACAATCTGAAAGACATGAAAGATTTGAAAATGTACATCAACGGCAAGTTCGTGGAGAGCCGTTCGGGTGAGTGGATTGAAGTGTTGAACCCTTCAACGGAGGAAGTGACCTCGCGTCAGCCTGCCGGTACGGTGGAGGATGTGAATGAAGCCGTGGAGGCTGCTTACGTTGCCCAGAAGAAATGGGCGAAGGTTCCTGCTGCCGAGCGTGCCGTTTATCTGCATAAGATTGCCGATGGTATCCGTGCCAATTTTGACAAGTTCCAGGAAATTATTGTTCGTGAGCAAGGTAAGACTCAGGCCCTTGCGGCTACGGAGGTTGGTGTGACCGCCACCTATTTCGATTATATGGCTGAGTTTGCACGCCGCATTGAGGGCGAGGTGATTCAGAGTGATGCTCCCAATGAGACTATGATTCTCGTGAAGAAACCTATCGGCGTGGCTGCCGGTATTCTGCCTTGGAACTTCCCGTTCTTCCTGATTGCCCGTAAGGCTGCCGCTGCCTTGATTACCGGTTGCTCTATTGTTATCAAGCCCGCTCAGATTACCCCTGAGAACTGTACGGAGATTTGTAAGGTGGTTCATGAGAGCGGTCTGCCCGCAGGTCTTTTCAACGTGGTTACTGGTAAGGGTTCTGTTGTTGGTAATGCTTTGGCCAGCCATCCAAAGGTTGGCATCGTGAGCCTGACAGGTTCCGTGGGTGCTGGTGTGAAGATTATGGAGGCTGCTGCTCCCAACATCACAAAGGTTTCTCTCGAGTTGGGTGGTAAGGCTCCTGCTATCGTATTCCCGGATGCAGACCTCGAACTGGCAGCTCAGGCTATCCTGGAGAGCCGTATCGGCAACACCGGTCAGATCTGTAACAATGCTGAGCGTGTTTATGTTCATAAGGATATCAAGAAGGAGTTCACCGATATCATCGTGAAGAAGTTCAAGGCTGTAAAGTTCGGTAACCCGGCCATCGAAAAGGATGTGGACATGGGTCCGCTGGTAGAGAAGGCTGCTTTGGAGAGCGTAACGAAGAAGGTGAACCATGCTGTAGAGCAGGGAGCCAAGATACTCTGTGGTGGCGCTCCTGCAGGTGGTAAGGGTTATTTCTATCCCGCTACCGTCCTTGACAACTGTACCCAGGATATGGACATCATCCATGAGGAGACCTTCGGTCCCGTACTGCCATTGGTTGAGTTCGACAATATTGACCAGGTCATCGAATGGGCCAACGATTGCGAATATGGTCTGGCCTCTTCGGTATTCACCAAGGACATCGATACAGCCACTCGTATCTGTCGCGAGATTGAGTTCGGTGAGACCTATATCAATCGTATGCACTTCGAGGCTATCCAGGGCTTCCACGCTGGTGTGAAGAAGAGTGGTATCGGTGGTGCTGACGGTAAGCACGGTATGGAGGAATATCTCGTCACCAAGGTTGTTTATCTGGATACCCATTACGAGTAAATTCATAAAGAATGAAAATATCAAAACTGATTATCATGATGGCACTGCTAGTTTTAGCAGTGCCATCTGATGCAAAAAAGAAGGCAAAGAAAGAGGCGTTATGGCCCAACGGTGAGGTTATTTCCGAATGGTTCTCTGATACTGCCAGGGTGGATGTTTCCACACTTGGGCGTCAGTATGTTATTACTGATTTCGGGGTTGTACAAGATTCGACAAAGATTCAGACGGAGGCTATTCAGGCGGTTATCGACCGTGCTGCACAAGATGGTGGTGGAGTAGTGGTTTTTCCCAAGGGAACGTTCCTCAGCGGTTCGCTGTTCTTCCGTCAGGGTACCCATCTTCATATGACTGAAGGCTCAGTCCTGAAGGGTATTGATGCCATCAAATACTATCCGATCAAGAAGACACGTATGGAGGGACAGACCCTCAATTATTTCTGTGCTTTGGTGAATGCGGATCATGTTGATGGTTTTACGATTTCGGGTAGGGGAACCATCAATGGTAACGGTTTGAGATTCTGGGAGGAATTTTGGATACGCCGCCAGTTTAACCGCCAGTGTACAAACCTTGAAGCGCTGCGTCCCCGTTTGGTGTATATCTCAAACTCAAAGAATGTGACCGTTCAGGATGTGCATCTCATCAATTCGCCTTTCTGGACAAACCATATCTATAACAGTGAGCGCATCAAGTACCTCTATTGTACCATCTATGCCCCTCATGAGCCGCAGGATGCCAAGGCTCCTTCAAGTGATGCGCTTGATTTGGATGTCTGCAAGGACGTGCTGGTCCATGGCTGTAACATTTCAGTGAATGATGATGCCGTGGTGTTGAAAGGCGGTAAGGGAACTTGGGCTGATAAGGATCCCGATAACGGTCCTTCAAGCAATGTGCTCATCCAAAAATGTAATTATGGATTTGTGCATGGATGCCTGACTTTGGGTTCTGAGAGTCTTCATGACTGGAACGTGATTCTGCGCGACTGTGAGGTACAGCAGGCCACACGTGTGCTTTGGTTGAAGATGCGTCCCGATACGCCGCAGCATTACGAATATGTTACGATTGAGAATCTTCATGGCAATTGTGGTTCGTTCTTGGTGGTTCGTCCCTGGACACAGTTCTTCAAACCCGAAGAGCGTGAGGATATGCCGTTGTCAAGGTGCAACAACATTACAGCCCGCAATATCCAAATGGATTGCAAGAATTTCTTTGATGTAGGACTATCTGAGAAGTATGCACTGAAAGACTTCACTTTCGAAAATATCAATATACAGGACGGCAAAAATGCCTTCAAGAATGATTTGATTGAAGGAACTGTAGTGAAAAACGTCGTCATTAATGGAGAAAAAGTCGCTGAAAAATGAATAACAGATTGATATCATTCCCTGCCCTTATAGGGAAGGGGAGGGTCCACTGGTTCTTGTTCTTCCTCCTCTTAGCCCTTCCTGTCATGGCTCAGCAATGGCCGACGGTAACTCCGGAAGCCAAGCCTGGTGCCCGTTGGTGGTGGTTGGGTTCTGCCGTTGATAAGGAGAACTTACAGTGGAATATGCAAGAGTATGCCAAACACGGCATCGGAGCATTGGAGATTACGCCGCTCTATGGCGTGCAGGGAAATGATGCCAATAATATTCCCTATCTTTCCGACAAATGGATGGAGATGTTGCGCTTCACACAGGAGCAGGGTAAGGCGAATGGTATTGAGATAGATATGGCCACGGGAACAGGATGGCCTTTCGGCGGTCCATGGGTTCCGCTGGAGGAGAGTGCCTGCCGGGCCGTATTCGTGGAACAGTCGTTCATCGGAGATCAGGTGAAAGACCTTGACCTCCGGCCTGTTGAGGAAAAAGACCGCAAGAATAGCGTGCTTCACAAGGCGATGCTCTTTGGTCATAACGGATCTGTTATTGATGTGACGGATAGCATGACCGACGGGCATCTGACTTGGAAGGCTTCCAAGGAGGAACGTAAACTTTTAGGCGGTAAGGACGGCAGCAAGACTATCGTTGTCATATATATAAAATATGGTGTGATGAAAGTGAAGCGTGCGGCTCCCGGCGGTGAGGGATTGGTCATTGACCACTTTGACCGCAAGGCTGTGGCTAACTATCTGAAGCATATTGAAGATGCCTTTGAGCGTACGCATACGCCTTATCCACACACCTTCTTCAATGACAGTTACGAGGTGGCTGATGCAACCTGGACGCCAACGCTTTTCGAGGAATTCTACAAGCGTCGCGGCTATCGACTGGAAGACCATCTTTTGGCTTTCACCCATGGGGACGTGAAGCTGGTTTCCGATTACCGTGAGACGCTTTCCGATTTGCTGCTAGAGAACTTCACCCAGCAATGGACGGCCTGGGCCCACAGTCATGGAGCCATCACTCGTAATCAGGCACATGGCTCTCCTGCCAATCTTATCGATTGCTATGCGGCCGTGGATATTCCGGAGATTGAGGGCTTTGGCCTTTCTGACTTCGGTATCAAAGGACTGCGCAAAGACCCAGGAAAGACGCGTAAGAATGACTCTGACTATTCAATGTTCAAGTATGCGCCTTCTGCCGCCCATATCTGTGGCAAACCCTATACGAGTAGTGAGACTTTCACTTGGCTGACGGAACACTTCCGCACGTCACTCTCACAGTTGAAGCCCGACATCGACTTGATGTTCTGTGCTGGTGTAAACCATATGTTCTTCCATGGTACTTGTTATTCGCCGAAAGACGATCCATGGCCAGGTTGGAAGTTCTATGCCTCTATCGATATGAGTCCCACAAACAGCATTTGGCGTGATGCTCCCGAGTTTATGAAATATGTGGCGCGTTGCCAGAGTTTCCTGCAATGGGGACAGCCCGACAATGACTTCTTGGTCTATCTTCCCATTCGGGATATGTGGAAAAAGAATCCAGAGAAATTGCTTATGCAGTTCTCCATTCATGCGATGGGTAAACTGGCTCCGGAGTTCATCCAAACCATTCTCGATATCGATAAGGCTGGTTTTGACTGCGACTATATCTCCGAGCGTCTGTTGATGGGGTGCAAGTTTGTGAATGGTGGCATCGAAACCGCTGCCGGTACACACTACAAAGCTCTTATCATTCCAGGAAGTGGTGAAATGCCCGAAAAGGTGAAAGCCCATATCAAGGCCATGAAGGCTCAGGGCGCAAAGGTCATTTATGGCACGGACGTGGCCCAGATGAATGCTGCTGCCAAGCCTGAGACTATGAAGACGGAATTCGGCCTGAAGGCCATCCGCCGCAAGAACCCCACGGGCTATCATTATTTCATTGCCAATCTGACGCCGAATGATGTCTATGAGAACATCATCCCTGGTGTGGAATTTAAGGATGCCATGTGGTTCGACCCCCTGACAGGCCAGCGCTATGCAGCCTACATGGATGGACGGGAGATTCAAATGAAAATGCGTAGTGGTCAGTCGATGATTCTCCAGACCTTCAACCATAAACTGTCTGTGGCAGAAGCCTTGCCCGTCTATTGTGATACGGCTGCAGCAGAGATGAATGTGGAACTCAACGGTCCCTGGAAACTCTCGTTCATAGAAGAGACGCCAAAGGTCAGTCAGACCTTCACCCTCGAAAACATTCAGACTTGGGAGACCTTGAACGATGAGGCCCGTGTCACGATGGGCACTGGTGTCTATGAGACCACCGTCAAGCTGAAGAAGAAAGATTTGAAGGATGCCACGGCTTGGAAAATAGACCTTGGTGATGTGCGTGAGAGTGCCCGTGTCTATATCAACGGACAGTATATCGGTTGTGCCTGGTCGGTACCTTACGTGCTCGATTGCAAGAACACGCTGAAGAAAGGTAAGAACGCCATCCGCATCGAGGTGACCAACCTGCCTGCCAACCGCATTGCAGACCTTGACCGTAAGGGTGTGAAGTGGCGTAAGATGGAAGAAATCAATGTGGTTGACATTAACTACAAGAAGACCTTATACGACACATGGGAGCCCATGCCCAGCGGCTTGAACTCCCAAGTGAAACTGATAGGGGAGAGTTACTGAAAGTAATACAAGAACGACGCAATACCTTCGAGGGCTGGCTTGCGCTGGCCCTCGATTTCTATACGGAAATCAATCTCGGCCTTGCAGATACCGCGAAGGTTCTGGATGTTGTGGAGCTTGGTCACCAGTCTCACACGGCTGCCTGTGATGACGGGCTGTCCGAATCGCATCTTGTCCATGCCGTAGTTCACCAGCATCTTGATGTTGTTCACTTCAATAATCTGGTCCCACATATAGGGCAGCAATGAGAGTGTCAGATAGCCGTGTGCAATGGTGCTCTTATACTGACTCTCTTTCTGTGCACGTTCCACATCCACATGAATCCACTGATGATCGAGTGTGGCATCAGCAAACATATTGATGCGCTCTTGATCTACCTGAAGCCATTCGGAGGCTCCCAATTCCTCGCCCAAGTGGGCGGCAAACTCGTCGTACGAGTTAATGACTAATTTTCCCATTTCCTTTTATCTTTGATTTATTGAAATAATCTGATTTTACCGGAGTCTTTTCTTCTCGAAATCATAACGGGTTTTTGCATAAAAAAGTATTGCACCCATGACTTGGGCTGCAGCTGTCATCCAGAACGCTGCGGTATAGCCAACGTTCTCTGCAACAACGCCACCAAGAAGAACACCGAGTCCCATGCCCACATCCCAGGAAACAAGAATGGTACTATTGGCTGTGCCGCGTTGACTATGCTCCGCCACATTAATAATCATATTCTGAAAGGCCGGCCACATGTGGCCATTGCCCAGTCCAATAAGTAGTGCCGAGACATAATAACCGAAGTCGTTAGGCATGGCCACAAATAGAGTATAACCCAAAGAGGAAAGCACAACGCCCTCAGCAGCATTCCGAGCCAGTTTTCCTTCGCGTAATCCCTTACTTCCCTGCAGTCGTGAGGCTATCAGTCCTACGGAGAGCAGCGCAAAGTAAATGCCCGTACCGCCAGTCCGTCCCATTACCTCTTTACAAAAAATAGCCAGATAATTACTCAGCACGCCAAAGCAGAAACCGAAGAATATCATATTGACGGCTAGCATCCAGCCCTTCAGTAGGAAGAAACGATCGAGGGAAAGGGTGGGAACGAGAGAACGAGAGGACGAGGGAGCGAGATTACCTTTTGCGGTTGAACTATTTTCGTTCCCACGCTCGCTCATTCCTTCGTCCCTTCGCTCTTTAATCGTAGCATCCACGCAGAGTCCCAGTCCTGCAATGATGAGGGCTAGCCAGAAAAGTAACTGGAAATTATGTGTCTCGTGGTACAGGATGAGGCCGATAGAGGGGGCAATGGCCATTGCCAAGTTGTTGCTCAATCCATAATATCCTATGCCTTCGTTGCGTCTCGAAGATGGTAGAACATCAATGGCCATTGTGCTGTTTGCAACAGTAACGGAGCCAAAAGGTATTCCGTGGAGTGTTCTTACGATGGTGAACAACAATAGGGTTGAGGCAGCCGGGTAGCCGGCAAAAAAGATAAAGAAAAGGAAGAAACACCACATCAGCACTCTTTTGCGATTGAACGTGTCAACCAAATAGCCGCTGAAAGGACGTGAAAGCAAGGCCATCACGGTATAGCCCGAGAGTACAATTCCTATAACGTCTTTCGTCGCATGAAACTGTTCGCTCAAGTAGAGTGGTAGAAGAGGTGTAAGGAGGTAAAAAGCAAAAAACAGCGTGAAATTCGCTATCATCACCTTCCAGTAATTCCCGTTCCAAAGTTTCTCTTTCACGACTGCAAAGGTAAGAAATTATTTAGAATTTAGAGTTTAGAATTAAGAATTATTCTTGCTTCGCTTCGATTAAGAATTATATGATGGGCGATTTTAATGAAACACAAAGGCACAAAGACGCAAAGTTTTTTACCGTAGGCAATAACCCTTTAATCTTTGTGCCTTTGTATTCAGTAAAAAGACATCACGATTTTTCACTCCTGAACTTCAGCAGTTCCTCCACCACTTCATGCTCGGAATCCGTGAGGAATAGCCGCAGGTTCTTGTACTTGCCTTCCTCCATCATCTTCTCGAGGAAAGGATAGACAGGGATTTCCTCTGACCAGAATTTTTGGCCGAGAAAAACCATAGGTGAGGAAATACCAAAGCTTAGGTAATGATTCTGTACGGCTTCTTGGAACACTTCTTGCATCGTGCCCGCGCTGCCTGGCGTGAAAACGATACCGCCGAAAGCAACTGTCAGAATGGTGTCTTCCCGAATACTGTTGTCAAAATATTTTGCGATGTCGGTAGCGAAGGGGGTAGAAGGCTCATGCCCGTAAAGCCATGTAGGAATGCCCAGACTGTGATATTTCTTTTGTGGGAATAATCGGATAACCTCAAAGGCCGTTTGTAACCATCCTTCATCTTTAAATTCAGGAGCAGCAGCCAGGATGTTTATGGCTTTATCAACTTCCTTTACCGTTCTTCCAGCCATCCAGGCTCCTAAATGTGTGGCCTCCATAACACCAGGACCGCCTCCTGTAACCATTAAAAAGCCATATTCGGTTAGCTCTTTGCTCAGTAAAACAATTTCACGGTAAGTGGGATTTGTACGTTGCATGCCATGGCCACCCATCACACCCACGACTGTATGAGGATCATATTTCTCCAGAAAATCATCCAGGAATTTTCCGATAGCAAAATCATGGAGTGCCCTCGAAAGCATTTCCATCTCGTCCTTTGCATGTTTTCCTGTATGGAGAAAATGCTGGTAAACGCGCTGGTCGTAACATTCCTGACAATGCTCATCTTCCATCATCTTTCCATAAAGCTTTCTTGCTGAATAGAGCGACTCGGGGGTAATATCATAAGGAACCTGACGGAGATAATCAGCAAGATTCTTTTGTGCGAAGAAATCGGTTTTTGAGATCATAGTTAATAGATGTATGAGTTTCTGGCTACAAAGATAAATATTTTTTTTCGTTTTTCAAAACAGGGGTGTTTTAGTTCGTAAGAATGCCAAAATTACAAGGCAAAAACAGGGGTGTTTTACTTGTTGATATTTAAAGAGATGTTTTGTCGTTTTCTTATTCTTTCAGGCCATTTTCTATAAGACTATTAGTTGTTCATATCTTAAGGTTATTGATATTTTATGTTTTTTTAAATGCCTTTCAATGCAAATACTGTGGAAATTCCCTATTTTTGCACCAAAATCCGCATAGATGAAGAAATATCGTATTGCTACGGGATTAACATTGATGTTGATAGTGCTGTGTTTGCTCATGTTGGCTCGTGTACATCCCAGATTGGTTGTCTCTATCGACGGCTTCCACCAACACACCAACCGTATTACCATTGGTGGCGGCAATTCTGGTGTTTGTTTTGATAAGATTCCAGAGCAATACATGGAGGTAAAATATGAAGAAGGAGGCTTTTCATGGGAGGTTAATCCTAAATATCTTACAGCGGATTCCCTTTGCTATTACAAGGTGAATGGCCAGAATCCCAACCTTCATTTGATTGATGAAGGCGACAGCATCGTTGTTCAATTAGAGGGAAAAGAGAAGAGGATTTTCAGTCTCTCGGAGATAGAGTCTGCTTTGAAAGGCGTCCGTTCACAATATGTGTTGCTTTGTCATGTGCTGGAGAAGATAGATAGAGAGGCAGGGAAGAAATTCACTCTGAAATCTCTTTCATCGGTCAAGTCGTTTTTATGGCGTTCCCAGCATCATTATCTTTTGGGAAGTTCATTGGGAGACTGGCAGTTGGTGATTCTTGACCGAAAGACCCGATTGATAAAAGAGGGTAGGGAGGTGGCTTATGTTGATCATGGCAATACTTTGGATTTGACACCCGACCATGCGAATAGTTTCAAGATACAGTTTTTCAGAATGGCCGACTACAGTTATCAGACGGCAAAAGCTGATCGACAGTCACTTTGTATTGATGGCGTGAATTATCAGGCAAAGGCCGTGCTTGTACCAACAACTTGGACAGCTGGTCATGCGCTCATTCAACCGAATTCTAAGGAAGGCCTCGATGTGCATTTCCCCAAGGCTATTACCTATGTGGAAGATCTCGATACACTCCGGTCGTTTGTCAACACCAGTTCCAATATGCTCACCATGATGCAAATGGACGGTTCGTTCCCTGTGTCGCGTAATCTTTATGTACCCCATTTTTCCGGGGCCATCAGTCAGTATATCTGCAATCTTTATATTGATAAGGATAGTGTGTCGTTGCGTAATGGTGACACCACCCTAAAGGTGAAAACGGGATGGAATGTGATGCCCACTTTTCGGCAGATATCCATGAAAAGTGCGCAGCATGAGGAGATATTCATCCGAACGGGTATTATCAACTATCTGTTTATCCTGTCTTATCTTTGGCTCCCGTTAATCATCTTTTTGTTGATTTACCTCGTTTATCCATGGCTGACAGATACCTCACGAATCATTCAACGTCGGGGACTCAATGTAAGTCGTGGTGACTTGATTCCTCATTTCCGTACTTTGGCACTACTGGCATTGGGGTATTGCGCCTGTAAGGTGATGATTGCCTTTAAACTGTCGTACTCATATCCTTATTTTGAGAAATTGACGGGGATTATTTCTGTTTCCACGGGATTGATGCTGATGTTGTTTTTCACGGTTTCACTCATCTTGAACCGCGATTTCCTGACGGCTTCTCTTCGTAATCATCAGCGTCCTCATCGTGAGTGGAAAGCTTTGGCTGTTTCGGGGATGGGCGTGTTGCTTTGTTATCTTTCCATGAAATGGATGGATGCAGACTTTAATGCCTCCATGCTGAAGGCTTATTTACCTGAAGATCTGTTCAGTATGAATCTGTTCCGTTGGCAGGAGTTAAGTGGTATGAATGATTTGCATCGAAGCGTTCCCTATAGTCTGTTTTTTGCAAATCTGTTAGCGATGGCTGTGCTGCTTGTGCTTACGCTTCCCGCTGTTCAGAAGTGGAATAATCCATTTGATGGTTGGTTGCAGCAATATTATAATAAGGTGGACAAAGGGTTTGCCACTCGTCCTCAAACTTCTTTTGTGAAGGTACTTGTGTTCTTCTTGAAATACGCATTAGTGCCTTTGATTGTTGTGTTCTTGGTTTCTTTACTGCCTGGAAACTTCTCAACGGCTTTCATCACTCTTAGTGTTATCATTGGGATGAGCTGGACACTCAGTCATATCTCCTTTGCAAATGGTCGTATTATCGCTTTCGTGGAGATGTTGCTGGTGGTGCTACTCTTTGTTATGGCTGCGGCGGTGAAGGCAGATATGGGCTATATGACTAATTTCTTTGGTATGTTCTTTGCCATCATCCTCTTTTATTTCATGCAGGAACGTGGCGGTTATGATCATGAACATCAAAAGGCCAGTAAGAAGGAGCAGAAATGGATTCCACGTCTGATGATTGCCTCTGTTCTTTTAGTGCTGGCTATGCCTGTGCTGTTATCTAAGCTGCTTGATACAGAGAATGTGGCCTATAGTCGAGCAGCCCGGCGTTTCAATATGTATTCACAATTTGAGAAATACCGCAATTCGGGTTACCGCTATGCGGTGAGCGATACGGAGTTCATGACGGTGATGGTACATTATATGTTTAATGCCAATGGCGCAGATCCCCTTTCCAATGAGCACCATTATCTGCATCCCTCTATTTCTTCTGGTCAGTCGCCCGTAGTGCTCAATGATGTCTCGTTGCAGAGTGCGTTCTTCGGTTCTTATGGCTGGTTGGCTTATGTAGTCTATTTTGGATTGCTGGTGTTGTTGGCGTGGTTGGTTTTGGCTTACAGCTTCCGCGACCCGGGTGGCGTTCTTCATCCCCAGCTTCGCTGGCGACTGCTCGCCGTGCTGATGTGGGTGGGAACTACGCTCTATCTTTATATTTCTTACGTTGGACAGTTGCCGTTTACAGGTCGCTTAAATCCTGGTTTTGGTGTGGATTCTGTGGGCGAGATGTTGGAGACGGCTTTGTTGCTTGCGTTTATGACGGCTACAGCCTTGGACTTTAAAGAGAAAAGACAAAATATTACGAAATGAATCAAAAAGTTGAGAAAATATTGGGATTTGCGGTGAGGTTTATCCTGCTGAAAGCCTTCTGGGTATTTCCTGCCGTTTACCTGCTGGTGTCGATGCTCACTTACATCTTCGGTGCCGAGGGGTATTTCTCTTTCCCTGCATTGGTATTCTTTACCGTGATAGGTGCCCTCACGTATAGTGTAACCCGTTCATGGCTTTCCCACGAATATGACACCAATGAGCTCGACTTTATCGGATTAAGTGAGGAAGATGACCCTGAGAACATGAAAACCAGCATTCTGGATTTCTTCAAGGGTATGCCTTATTGGGAGAAGATACTGTGGGGCGTCGTGCTGGTTTTGTTGATTGTCACGGCTATCATGACGGCTAATGGATTCAGTCAGCTTTTCCTTCATTCTACCAGCACGTTGATGTATGTTGTTGCAGCCGTTTTGATGGTTGCCTTCCTGGTGCTGCTGATGATGATTTCCCGACGTCGGGTCATTATCGGAATCGTGTTGCTCTATATCTTACTGATGGCACCAACGGGTTTCCTCTTTACCCATGAATATGTTTATTCATCCTTGATGACCCAAAGGGATCTTCGTTTGGCTAAGTCTTTTTTCGACAGCAAACAGTCGCAACTCCGCGAATTCAGCAATCTGCTGGATCAGCAAAGCAGTCAGAAGAAACGTACCAAACTGGCAGATGTTCAGCAACAGGTGCAATCGTTATTTGGAAAGGCTGGTGAACTCGAAGCCTTACTATCGGATGCCAATTGGCTCACAGGTAGTGATGAGAATCTAAGCCGTATTCATTCTAAAGCCGTTGAATTACAGCAGCAAGTGGAGGCGGTGGCAAATCATCATGAAATGAAGAACCTTCGCCGTATCAAGGTGAGTGATGAACTTACGGAGCATTTTTTCAGCAGGTTGAGTGATTTGGAAGGCAATCGGATCAATGGTGTGAAGGCCTTATTGCAAATGGCCTCAGGCAAGCAACCCGATATGGAAAACTATAGTCGTACTACGCTCAAAGTGAGTATGCTTGTGGCTATTGTCATCACTTATCTGCCGTTGGTTTTGGCAATGCTTGTAGCGATGTGCCGTAAAAGGGATGACAGTTGAAATCTGAAACCGTAGATGCAGACGCTTCGTGTAAACATATTGCCCGTCAGTCTGAAACAGGACCCGCAAAAGTCTTATCAGTATTTTCTTTTAGCTATGCAGCAACTGGCTGAAAGTGAATACTGGAATGGTCGTCATGTTGGTCCTGCATTGGCATGGAATGACAGTAATCTTACAGTTGCGGGCGGTCGTCGCCAGTTAACTCCACATACCATCCATTTCATGAAGAGCGACTTCGATGTAGAGGATTTGAAAGATGAAGACAGAGCCGATGAGTGGATGGAGGCATTTGATGTACTTGTACTTGTCTGTAATGCCCGTGAACTGCTTGAAGAAAAGGCTGTTCGGCATCTGATGACCCGCTACCGCAGTACGATGAATGTTCATCAGCGCTATCAGGATACTATTTTGCTGTTGACAGATGTGGAAGAGGTGATGGACATCGTGACGGCAAAGAACTATACGCACACCATTTTTGGCATGAATGCAGCTTTTGGTGTGACGCCTTACAATGATACCCGTTTGAAGCCTGAATACCAGAAAATATGGGACCGTGTGAGCGATTTGTTGATGGCGCAGAACAAAATGTACTACAAACTGCGTTCTGGTCGTCAGATGATCAGTCTGCCTACTTATCTCACCTGTCAGAGTTCCGAGATTCCCCTTTCCGGTTATCAGGAACTGCTGATGCTGTTCTTTCGCAGGCTATTGAGTGAAGACAATGTTTATTTTTCAAATATAGGAACAAAAAGGAGATATAATATGCCATTTAATCTTACAAACGTGTCGAAAATACTCTCAGGTAAGGAGAAGCACATCTCTTTAGCTGTGATTGGTGCCACTTCAAGCGGTAAGACCTATCTGCTTAGCGACTTCATCATCGCGATGCAGAATTTAGGCTATCGCCCTTTGAACGATATGGACGCGCAAGTCTATCATCGTCCCGCTTCTAATTTCATCAATGACGTGCAGAATCCTGATTCAGGCATTACGAAGACACCCATTTATGTCTGCCGCAACTACAACCAGTATTCATCCATATTTGTCAGTAGTCGCAATAGTGAGCGTCGCATTCGTATCGACTTTGTGGATGTACCTGGTGAAGTTGTTGTGAAGGATTCCTTGCTCGAATTCCAGGCTATCATGGAGGCAATGCTGGCTAATAAGTCAAAGGGATTCATTGAACGATTGTGGCAGCAAGAGGGCGACGCTACGATTATTAAGACGGTAGAGTTTGAAAACCGTCAACCTGCGGAGACATCCCAGCGCCCCACGCAGACAGCTTCGGGTATCAGTCTTACAGGTGGTAGTTCTTCGGGCTCGTCACTTTTTGGCAATGATAAGAAAATAGGTCGCCGCACATTGGAGTATGTATCTACCGACGATCGTTTGGAAGCACTTTCCCAAAGTGGGTATACAGAGACCAAGCATTCAGGGCGAAACATCAATTCCCGTGAGCTCTTCATGCATTTCGTGGAATACGATACCGATACGGCCATACAGGCTATCTATGATGCATGGGATTTTCTGAATATCGATTCCCATATATCCGAAAGTAGTGCTGTAGGCGACGATCTTTCAGAAGGTGTCAATCTGAGTGATGATAATCGTACTCGTTTCATGAACGTCTATAAGAAGCATTTCTATTTCCATTACTACACCTATAAGGCTACCGATGTGGTGATCTGCGACAAGTGTGCACTTCCTTCCCAAGTGAAGGAGACGAAGAGCAATAGGGATGTTTTCATGCCGATGATCCGTGCCCTTGATGCGCTCACCACTATTAAGGAACTTAAGAAGAAGCGTTGGTATCTTGCCTTTAAGGGGATTGACAGCATCATGCAGGAGCATTACTTCAAATTGCTCTACGGACAGACGAAGGATTTCAATCTTGTTTACTCCTATTTCATGATGCTTTATAAGCGTTATTTCGTGGATTTGCCGAAGCAAAAAGAAATGGCAGACAATCCATTTGGTGGAGGAGTAACCGATACTTTCCTGGAGGAAGTTTCTTCGGAAACCGTATTACATGATTATCTCACGGGTAAGAATCTTTCTGATCAGGTGTTACGGGTATGTTACGACCACCTGAAAAACATTGCTGCCAACTGGAATTCTTATTTCAAATCGGAGGACCAGTACAATCAGGCTTCGCGCGATAGTATTGCTGCCCATCTGGAAAGTCGTATCCGTTCATTTATGAATATCCATGATGCCACGAAGCCAGAACCCGATGATGAAGTGGAAAAAGTCGTTGGTATGCCTCCACATATTTATCTCACGGCTACGCCTATCGACTATCAATTTAATATCAACGGACACGACCCAGAGGACAATACACGTTTTGCCGGTGAATCGCAGGATCCTGAAAACCGTATCTGTTTCGGTACTCTTCAGTTGGCTTCTGATATCCTTCTGAAAGAAAATATGGATCTTACTGATGAATATGCAGACACGGGTATGCTCCTTAACTATTTTTACGGAAACCGATGAGAATAACAATCGAAAATAAGGTTTACGGCTCTCAGCAGACAGTCATGGGCGATGGCGTGCTCTCCTATTCGAAGGGCATTTCACCAGCAGCAGATTCTTTCGGCACACTATTTACCGGAAGGCTTTCGCCCGATTATGCTTCACTTTATTTCCTGAACAATCCTGACAATGGCCTCCATACGGTGATTCATGTGCAAGGGGCTTTCACACAGTTTAAGGAACAGGGAAGAGCCTATGACATGCGAGCCATCTATGAATTATCAGAGTCGGAATTCTTCCGTATGGAGAATCTACACGCGCCGTTGATTGCCGCCCTTGACAAATTCCATCCCTATGCCTCAGTGGAGTATGGTTCGACGAGTGGGGTAGAAGTGGATCTTCCGTTGCCAACGGCACTTAGTGAAAATGAACTGTTGTTGCGCCAATGCATGATATGGTGCGTGGTTCATAACCGACAGTTGTTCATCCGATTGGGAAATGATGAAGACTATCGGGCAGATCAGTTGCGCTATTCCCGCAAACTTCAGCAGTTGCTCCACGCCCTTGATACATTGCCAAAAGCCTACCGTGGCTTTGCTTCGATGGGCTTTTCCGTGGACAGTACTTCCAATGGTACCCGCACTTTGGCTGATCATCTGCTCATTATTGCTCATCATGATGATATCTCGCTATGGGGAAAAGCCCGCCAGGAAGGTGTACTTATAGACTGGACTACTTCTGAACTTCGTCTGCTTACCTCTATTGGTAATATTGGTGCAGAAGAAGAAAGGATAACGGAAGTCTCTCCATTGTTGCAGGGTTTTCTGGGCTCTACTGCCGTTTCACGGACACAGGTTAGCGAGATGTTCGAACTTATACCGAATAATATTGATCAAGTGCTTCGTACCAGACAACTTGACCGCAACAGTCTGCTCATTCTTGCAGCTGCTTTCCGTGGTGGAAAGGAAACGTACCGCCATTTCGAAGTAGCCCGGAAGATTCTGCCGCAATTGCTCCATGGCGTGATTGTCGGCGATTTGACTATTGCCGATATTCTTAATGTTTATCCCGATCTTCGAGAGGATCTCCGTGCTACTGACTGGGTTTCTTGTCGGAAGATAGTGGAAGCATTGCGTGAGAATGGCGTAAAAGATATCGGCAATGTGGTGACGCTCGACGTTGACGGTTGGGATATTCGTACGTTAGACCCTACAGCCTTCGATGAACTGAAGGGACTGATGAATGACACTCAGCTGCAGACCCTCCGGCAGAAAGCCTTACCTTATTATTATGAGCAAGTGCCATTGCGTTGTGTTTTTGAGCATAACATGACTCATGATGAGGCCCGTGCGCTGCTCAGTTATCTGTGGGAAAACGACCGTGAGCATTACTGCCAGTTCATCAACGAGCAGAAGGTGGCGGCCGTCGGCTTCCTAGCCACCGAACCTGTCTGGCGCCGGCAGTATGTGTTACACCGCGTTAGTCAGGATTTGCCGCTGAAAGACATCCCTTCCGCAATATGGGGACAGCACGGCGAACTCCTCGACGAACAGCTGCTGCGCCTGCTCGACGAGAACGGCATCTACCGTAAGAATGCCGCGCTGCTTTCCGAGCATGTGGCATTCTTCGAGGAGAAAGGGCGGCGCACCGAGGCCGTGGAGCGCACCTATACATCGATTCTCAACACTAAGCTCCCCCGCAATTTCGACGACTTGCTGGCAAAGCTCAATGCGCCGGCCTTGTCGGCAGAGCATTTCGAGGGCATGAAGAATAATCCGAAGCTGGTCATCGACATCTGCGAGACACCCCGCAAACTATCGTTCGAGGCCTTTGCCGACCTCTACGATGCCGTCATGAAAAAGCAGAACCAGTTGCCCGACGGTCTCTTCGACGAGGCTTTCAGTCATTTTGCCACAGGCTATCTGCGCGAGTGGTTCCGCAATTCACAGGCTTACGAGAGCCAGTATGTGAAGACCGTGGTGCCGGCCTGCCGTCTGAACCGCACGCAGGAGAATGCCCGCCGCTATGTGGTGAGCCAGTTCTCGGCGCTTACAAAAAAGGAACTCGCCGAGCTGGTGCAGAAATTCGAGGCAGCCTACAAGCACAAACCGCGCACGTCGAAAAACCAGCGCGAGTTTGCCCACAAGATGGAGGCGCTGGGCACTTCGACCGAAGCCTTGCTCAAAGCCCTGAAAGAAAAGGGAATGACCTCGGGAAATCTGGTAAACCTGTACAGGGAGAGTCGCAGCTTGAAGAATTGGATACACAACCATCTAAGCCTGGTGGCCTTCATTGGCGCGGCTGTGGTAGCTTTCGTCGTCTTCATCCCCTTCCTGTTCTTCCTCGTTTTATCGCATCACTCTCCCAGTGCCACGCCTCCGCCTCGTGTTGTTCCCGATACAACGGTAGTCGACTCCGTCAAAATGAAAAATTGAAAATGTAGAATGTATAATTATGATTACTCTCGGAGGCGTATCTTGCGTAGATTCCGGGCTTGCACGGTAATCATAATTCTACACTCTACATTAAAACAATAAGAATAATGCCTAATCAGAGAATAGACCGAAACTGGTACAGTCGTTACCGCCCTCATTTGTTGACCGCTTTGATTCTTGTGGTTCTCACCATTGTGGCCGTTACGTTCCTTAAGGGATGTTCTGCCATAGGGCACGACTCCCGAAAAGATGTCTATACACCTAGTGCCGACAACGGCTTTATCTATAAGGCCAATCAGTTGCTAAGTGAGATTGTGGAAGATGCCAAGAAGAAACATCCCGGCACGCCACAGACGCTCCAGCAGCTAAATCGCAAATATGGTGCCCTCAGTTTTGAGCTGCCCTACAACTATCAGGAAGCTGCGGGTGGCAGGGCTTCGGATATCCGTTTAGTGAGGATTAATCCTGATTCCATCCGTAGTGCCAGTCTGCGTCAGTTCTATTACAATAGTGATTTGCCTGCTTTGCTGGAGAAGCAGAGGCAGAATTTGGGCGAACGCATTTTCAATATTAAGTTTGAGCGCGGCGGTCTCGAAATCAAGAGTATCCGTCTGATGCCATCAATGTTTAAACTTGCTTTGGAAAAAGATCCCTGGCAGGGTTCGATAATGGCACGTGAAAACAGTCTTTTCCCGGAGTCTTCTTATTGTTTCCTCACATGGGGAATGAATATGCTCCCCATTCGTCAAAACTCCAAGAGTAATGGTGATTTCATCATTACGGCTGATTTGGATGGCAAACGCTTCCGTCGTTTGGGAAAAACCGTGGACTACTACGATTGCTGGAAACACTATCAAAGCGATAGTACCAAGTTGATTATCAACCTTGGCAAAAATGGCAATTGTTTGAAATTAGAATACATTGCACCAACGAAAGTGCGTATCAAGGCAGAGGGCAGCATCAGTTGTTCTACGCTTGACAGTATTGGACAAGTGCATCATACAGCTTTTAGTGAAGCAGGAAAAGGAGGTGAAGTTCACGACTTCCGAAACGACCTTAAACTGATTGTTACTGATACGCAAGGTGCCAAAATCACGGAGTTCGTGCTCACCCATCATAACCCGATGCTCAATCTGTCGATGGTGATTAGTACGGATGCGGGCAAAATGCGCTATTTTGAAAACCGTGATTTCACAGACCGGTTTACCCAGCAGATTATCCGGGGACTTTCCAGTAGCATGCGCAATACGCTTTTCCGCGATACGGTCCAGTTGAGCATTGACCCATTACTGTCTGTAGCTTTTGAACAGGAACTCCGAAATTATTGTGAGAATGTGCTTCGGAAGGCTCCTGATATCCATGCTTCTCCTGCCGATCAGTGGGAACTCTCTATGACTGTCATGGATATGGCTACAGGACAGGTGATTGCGGCACCTTATTATCGTACGGAGGACAGTCAGGTAGATTATGAGGTGTCTATCGGTCGCAAGAATCCTGCTTTGCTCCGCCGTTATGTGGGTTCCGCCTTTAAGCCTTTGCTGGCTTTGGCAGCTGTGCAGTCGCAACCTGCGCTGATGAGTCTTTCTACCATCGGTAAATATTCGCTCGACGGGGCTTCCATCCAATTAGGAAAAGATGGTCGTCCACGTTCTGGCAAGGCCCGTTTCTATGGCACAGAGATTGACGCTTGGGCCCTGTCTCAGAAGACACGTGGTTTCTGGGTGGGTTGTCCTTCCATGGGACAATTCCTGGCTCATTCCGATGATGTCTATCCTGTAGCCCTTTCTGTTCTTTCGTTGGCGGGTCAGGACGGAAAACAATCTACTTACGATTTCAGTCGCAGTTCTGCTTTCTCTTCCAAACTTTTGCTGGAGAAAGATCCCGATCGTGTGAATTGGACTGAACAGCCATTGATTAAAAACCTTGGAATCCTTTACGATCTGAAGTCCTATAACGATCTCTATGCAGATGACAGCTTGAAGATGTCTCATTATATCTGGCGCAGTCTGCCTTTGCAGGGAGAAGATCAGTTCGGACTTGATAATATCAATCCCGACGTTACCGTGATGCATTATCAGAAGCTTTACGATCAGCCTCATAAACTGAAAACGAATTTAGTTCCTTGGATACTGGGACAAGGTACGAATGAATGGAATTGTGTGAAACTGGCTGAGGCATGGACACGCATGCTTACCAAACGGGAAGTGCGTGCTTCATTTATCGACAAGACAACGCAAAGTCCTACGCTGGTGAAACCCTTGAAGAGCAATCTCAATCCTGATCCTAATGACGTTTGGAACCAGTTCCTCGATGCCCTTCTCTATGCCCAGAGTCATTCTCCCGGACTTCTCACGCCTATGGATAATGCGGTGAAAAAACTGGGGCATGATATGCTTCTCTTTTCAAAGACGGGAACGCCTAATAATTACGACCGTCCTGAGTGGAAAACGCTCGATGGGCGTAGTCATTGGTTAGACGTGGGTCTTTATTGCATGGGTCTTATGCCTTCTGCTTCCTATCAGCAAGTACGGCAGCAGGGTGAGGCTTCAGGTGTGGTTTGCATCCTTCGTATTACACGAATCACGCGGCAGAAACCTTCAGACGACGGCGTGTCTTCTATTCATGCCCGCAATTTCTTTTCTGCTTCCTCTCGCAGACTCCAGAAGTTCTACGACATGACTCGCCTTTACTATTAAAAATAAGCTCTTTTCCATAGCGTTGTAAGAATGCCGTAGAAGCGTTGCTTAAATGGCATTCTTACGTTGCTTAAATGGCATTCTTACAAGGCTTCCACGGCATTTTTAGAAATAGATAAGCGAATTAAGTCATTTAATATTCGCTTAAGTCAGAAAAAAGCATTATATTTGCATGTTTTAAACTACTAACTTGATATTATGCGACGAGTCTATCTGTTCTTGTGTTTGATGATAGGCGCTGTGACCATGGCGCTGGGAAATCCTGTTGATGATTTGCTGAACCGTATTGATGAGGGGGCAGCGGCAAAATTCAAAACCGAGCTTGTGAACTCGGATAAAGATTTCTTTGAACTTGATCAGCAAGGAAATCAGGTAGTTGTCCGCGGTAATACATGGGTGAATACTGCTTCCGGTGTGAACTGGTATCTGAAGTATTATGCAGGCGTACATCTTTCATGGAATCAAATGAAAGCACAATTGCCGGCTGTGTTGCCGAAAGTCGAGAAACCGGAACGTCATGAGACCGATCTTACGCTGCGCTACGATTTCAATTATTGCACCTTCTCTTATTCCATGGCCTTCTGGGATTGGAACAGATGGGAAAAGGAAATTGATTGGATGGCCTTGCATGGTGTGAATCTGCCACTGGCTATCGTGGGAGAGGAATGCGTGTGGCGGAAGATGCTGCTGCGTCTGGGTTACAACGAAGAGGAAATCGGAAAGTTCATTGCGGGTCCTGCTTTCTTGGCTTGGTGGGAGATGAACAATCTGGAAGGATGGGGTGGTCCGTTGCCCCTTTCTTGGTATGACCGTCAGGAACAGCTGCAGAAGAAGATTCTGAACCGTATGAAGGAATTCGGTATGCATCCTGTGCTGCCAGGCTATTGCGGTATGGTTCCTCATGATGCGAAGGAACGTTTAAAACTTAATGTGGCTGATGCCGGACTCTGGAACGGATTCCTGCGTCCTGCCAATCTTCTTCCCACCGATAAGCGTTTCCGTGAGATTGCCGATATCTATTATGAGGAACTGACGAAACTCTTCGGAAAGGCCGATTATTATTCGATGGATCCCTTCCATGAAAGCGATGATGATAGTACGCTTGTCTATTCAGATGCCGGACGTGCATTGATGGAAGCGATGAAAGCCGTTAATCCGAAGGCCACCTGGGTGATTCAAGGATGGACAGAGAATCCACGTCCTGCCATGGTGGATAGTATGAAACAGGGGGATTTACTGATCTTGGATATTTTCTCAGAATGTCGCCCTATGTTTGGCATTCCTTCTATCTGGAAACGCTCGGAAGGATATAAACAGCACAACTGGCTTTTCTGTTTGCTGGAAAACTTCGGGGCCAATGTGGGATTGCATGGAAGAATGGACCAGCTTCTCGATAATTTCTATTCTAAAAACAATCCTTCACTTTCCAATCTTTACTCAACCATGAAGGGTATCGGTTTCACCATGGAAGGAACGGAAAACAATCCCGTCATGTTTGAACTGATGAGCGAACTGCCATGGCGACCGGAAAAGTTCACAAAGGAGGAATGGATTCGCGGTTATCTCAAAGCTCGTTATGGCAAGTTGGATGATGATGTGCTCAAGGCTTGGGACATTCTGATTCATTCCATTTATAATTGTCCTGCAGGAAATAATCAGCAGGGACCTCATGAGAGTATCTTCTGCGGACGACCTTCATTGCATAATTTCCAAGCTTCCAGTTGGTCGAAGATGAAGAACTATTATAACCCCGATGATACGCGTACGGCAGCAGAATTCATGGTGAAAGCTGCGGATCGGTTCAGGGGAAATAACAACTTCGAATATGACTTGGTGGATATCTGTCGTCAGGCACTTTCCGATCAGGCCCGTGTACAATATCTGCAAACAATTGCCGACTTCAATGCTTTCCGTAAGAATGCCTTTGATAAGGATGCCCAGCGTTTCCTTGACATGTTGCTTCTGCAAGATAAACTCTTGGGAACCCGGAGGGAATTCCGATTAGGACGATGGTTGGCTGATGCCCGTCGTTGTTCAACGATTCCTGCAGAACAGGATCTCTATGAATGGAATGCTCGCGTACAGATTACGACTTGGGGCAATCGCGCTTGTGCCAACGAAGGCGGATTGCGTGACTATGCCCATAAGGAATGGAATGGTCTGTTGAAAGATTTCTACTATGTACGTTGGAAGACCTATTTTACCGAACTCTCCACAGAAATGGAACTGATGACGAAACCGCGTCCAGAGATGTTAGGTAGTGGTAAGAACAGTAATAAGACAGCCGACGAACTCTTCCAGATGGCGCTTCCGCAAGATTTGGATATTGACTATTATGCCCTCGAAGAGCCTTGGACTCTCCGTCATAATCTGTATCTGGCAGCACCGGAAGGTGATCCTATAGATGTGGCAAAAGAGGTGATAAAAATGATTCTGCCCTGAAGACCTTCCCCCCGCCCATTCCCGAGCTTTGCTCGCCGACCCGTAGCCTTTCCCAATAGGGGGGAGTAATTACTTCTAGCCCGTTATAAGTATTGCATTATAAAATATAGAAATGAATAAGAAGGAAGATAAAAAAGTATCTACTCCCCTCCCTCACAGGGAGGGGCATGGGGGAGAGTCTTTAGGGGGAAGGCCTTCCCGCTTGATCTCCCTCGATGTGCTCCGCGGCATTACGGTAGCGGGGATGATACTGGTGAATGATGGTTACGGAGAAACCTATGCACCGCTACAACATGCGAAATGGAATGGAATGACGCCTTGTGACCTCGTCTTTCCTTTCTTCCTTTTTATCATGGGTATCAGTACCTATCTGTCACTTAGGAAATTCAATTTCAGATGGTCTCCGCAAGTGGGAAGGAAGATTCTGAAACGTACGCTGATCATCTTTTTCATCGGACTTTTTATCAACTGGTTTGATTTGGCTTGCGACGGACGTGCTTTTGATTTTGCCCATCTGCGCATTTGGGCCGTGATGCAGCGCATAGCCCTCTGTTATTGTGCTGCTTCACTCTTTGCCCTATTCGTGAATCATCGCTATACTCTGCCCACGGTGGCTGTTCTGCTCGTGGGCTATGCCGTACTGCTGCTCTGTGGAAACGGCTATGCCTATGACCAGACGAATATTCTGGCACGGGTGGATTTGAGTCTTTTCGGCTACGATCATCTTTACCATAAGAGTCCGGTGGATCCCGAAGGACTTCTGGGAACGATTCCTGCCATTGCCCACACGCTGTTGGGCTTCTATGCCTGCAAACTGATGATGGAATCCAAGGATACCGCTGAGAAGGTGCTGCGATTCCTCCTCTTCGGTGCGGTGATGGTGTTCATTGCCTATCTCTTCACTTATCTGCTGCCGCTGAACAAGCGTATTTGGTCACCAACCTATGTGCTGATGACTTGTGGACTCTGTTCAATGTTGCAGGGCATACTGATGTTTGTTATTGACATTAAAGGCAGCAAACAGTGGACTATGCCTTTCCTTGTCTTTGGCGTGAATCCGTTGTTCCTCTATGTGTTCAGCGAACTGCTGGCCATTGTTTTCGGCTACACGGGTATTGGCGCATTGATTTACAATGCAATTGTTGCTGTTCTCTCTCCTCTTTCCTCTTTCCTCTCTCCTCTCTCGTTACCTGAGTTTGAATCATTAGCTTACGCTGTGACCTTCACGCTGATTTGTTTCCTCGTGGGATATCCCTTGTACAAACGAAATATTTATATCAAGATATGAAACGGCTGTTAATCACTTTATCATTTATCATTTGTCATTTATCATTTTGTTTTGCGCAGCAAAGCGTCTATAACGTGATGGATTATGGTGCCAAAGGTGACGGCATCACCGATGATGCTGCGGCTATCCAACGTGCCATTGATGCCTGCTCGGCAAAAGGTGGCGGTCAAGTGTATCTGCCTTGTGCTAAAACGTTTTTGGCGGGTCCGATAGAACTGAAATCAAACATAGACCTGCATCTGGATGCGGGATCCGTTTTGAAGGCTAATCCGGATGAAAGCATTTATAAACTGAGTGCTTTCAAGGAGAATCGTGGAGAAGGTATGATGTGGCTGCATTGCAAGGATATCGAGAATCTGAGTATCACCGGCACAGGAACCATTCACGGCAACGGTATCGCTTTTATGGGAGCGGAACTCTTTGACAGTTATGAACTGAAACCTTTGAAAGATCCTACTTTCGATCCACGACCACATGTGCTGACATTGATAGGTGTAAAACGCTTGGTAATTCGCGATGTGACTATCCGCGAAGGGGCTTACTGGACCGTTCATCTCATTGGTTGTCAGGATGCAGTAATTGACGGTATCTCACTTTTGAATAACGTGAAAATACGCAATGGAGATGGAATCGATGTGGACCACTCTAAGAATGTACGCATCAGCAACTGCCATATCACGTCGGGTGATGATTGCATCTGTCTGAAAAACCGTCGCGAATGGGAGGAATACGGTGCTTGTACAGATATCGTCGTTACGAACTGTGTGATGACTTCCCGTTCATGTGCCATCAAGATTGGTTCCGAGAATATGGACTCCATTGCCCGTGTAATGATTGACAACTGTGTGATTACGGCGAGCAACCGTGGTATAGGCATTCAGAATCGTGATGAAGGAACGGTCACCGATGTGGTTTTCTCCAATATCACACTTGATAGTCATCTCTTCTCGGATGTGTGGTGGGGTAAGGCAGAGCCTATCTATGTGACTAGTTATCCGCGTGCCAATGGTAATCATAAGGATGCAAACTGGCGCTTCCCCAAGGGACAGATAGAAGGCAAGTGCGGGGAGGTGAGCCGTATTACTTTCAATAATATCGTGGCAACTAGTGAGAATGGTTGTTTTGTAGGTGGTGACACCCGTAATAAGGTGAACCATATCTATTTCAATAATGTGCGTTTGCATCTAAAGAAAGTCACAGACTATCGTGGTGGTGTTTATGACAAGCGTCCTTGCAAGGGTGAGGGCTTTATCAAGAGTGATGTATTTGGTGTGTATGTGGAAGAGGCCAGTGGTGTGCAGATGCACCATCTGGAGGTAGTGTGCGACAAGCCCTCAGTTCCCAACTTCGGAGGAGATACGAACCTCTGAAACGGTAACCTTAACGATAGCGATAACCTTAACACTAACCTTAACGATAGCGATAACCCTAACGATAACCTTTTAAACTTTGCGTCTTTGTGTCTTTGTGTTCATTTAAAATAAATCCTGCCTTGAAGCCTTCCTTTATCAAGGGGCTCACCATGTTAGTTATGACTTTTGTACCCTTTACCGCGCAAGCACAATATGAGAAATACGGGGGTGTGTATTACGCCTATCAGGCTCCGAAAGTGAAATACACGCCTGTGCCAAAAGGATATAAGCCTTTCTACATTTCTCATTATGGCCGTCATGGTTCCCGTTGGATGCCCAAAGACAACCGTTATGAATGGATTGCGGAACAGTTTGCAGATGAGAGTAATCTCACGCCTTTCGGACTGGAAGTGAAGCGTCGTTTGCAGCCTGCATTGGAGAATGCCCGTGGGAATGGGGGGAAACTGACGCCCCTGGGTGCTGAGCAGCATCGGCAGATAGCCACCAGGATGTTTAAACGGTATAAAGAAATCTTCAAACAGAAAGACCTCAAGATATCAGCTCGTTCGAGTACCTCCCCCCGATGTGCTGCCAGCATGAATGCCTTCTGCGAGCAGTTGCGGAAGTTGAATCCTTCTTTGGATATCACAGAGGAGACCGACCAGAAATATATGTATTATATTGCCTACACATCACCCGAAGAAGAGGAAGTGGAACGTGATACGGTGGTGAAATGCAAGGTTACGGGTGAGCGATTGGCGAAGACTCTATATAGAGACCCTTCCAAGCAGAAAGAGCAGGATAAACTTCTCTCAGAACTCCATACCTTGGCTTCTTCCATGCAGGACATTCCGCTGAAATATTCTTTCTGGGATTTGTTTACGGAGGAGGAAATCCGGGCGGTATATGATATGAACAACACCCGTATGCGGTTGGTAAACGGCATAGATCCTTTCAATCACGATATTCCCGCCCGTTGTGCAGCCTCCCTTTGGCAAAACATCGTAGAAACTGCTGATAGTGTGATTGCTGAGAATAGTAATCAAGGCACCCTCCCTTCGGGAGGGCAGGGGGTGGGTTGCACCTTACGCTTCGGTCATGACACTTGTCTCTATCATTTACTTTCGTTGATTGGTTTCTTCGATGGCGTTCCCAATTTGATGGACGAGATTCTGCCGATGGGAGCTAATCTGCAAATCATTTTTTATCGTAATGCCAAGGGGCATGTCATCGTGAAATTCCTGCATAACGAAAAGGAAGTGAAGTACAATGAGATTCTCTGCTTTGAGAATAAACCTGCCTTCGAACCTCCTTATTATGACTGGGAGTACATCAAGCAGAGGTGTGCGCATTGGCTTGAAAAAGAGCGGATGAACAGCATCCTGCAGGGCATTAATACCTTCACGGGAACCTCTCCAAGCATTACCAAGACCGCCGGACTCTTTGGTAAGAAAACGGAAGAGTTTGGACAGACATTACCAGCTGTGTTGGTGCCTAATGGCATGAACTTCTGGACACCACAGACGCGTTGGACGGAGAAGAAATGTGTAGCACCTTATTACTATAAAGACACGGAGTTTCAAGGTTTCCGAAACAGTCATTGGATTGTAGGCGGTTGCACGCAGGATTATGGTTCATTTACGCTGATGGCATTTAGAGGAGAGAGGAGAGAGGAGAGAGAAGAGAGATTTGTTTTGAAGCACGAACGGGAGATTTCGCGTCCAGATTATTATGCCATTGTTTTACCAGATGCGGGTTTGAGTGCTGAGATGACAGCAACAAGTCGTGCTGCCATTTTCCGTTTCACACCTTTGACTCATCAGGAAAAGGCTGATCCTTTATTGGCTGATCGTGTACAGAGTGAGCAGAAAGGTTTCCGCAGAATAACGCTGAGGCTGGTGCCCAATAGTGATGAAAAGGAATCCACCATCACGCTGGATGCTGCCCATAACCGCCTGTTTGCCACAAATCCTGTTCATCGCATTTATCAGGGATGGGGAGAGAGTGCAGGCTTCACAGGCCATTATGTACTTACGTGGAAAGACCGTTTGGTAGATAGTCAAATAACAGACAGTATCGCTTATCTCACTTTCGAAGTTCCCGAAGGTCGTCCCTTGATTGTGAAGTCTGCTTCGTCCTTCACCGATGCAGAAGGAGCCTGGAAGAACCTTCAGGCGGAGATTCCCCATTGGGATTTCCTGAAGGTCCGTATGCAACTGAATGAGACCTGGCTCCAGCATCTGTCCAAGATGGTTGTGGGGAAAGAGGAAAGGCTACGGGAAGGCGAACGTAGTTCGGGAATGAGAGAGATGCTTTTGCATCAATTCTATGGTGCATTTTATCGTGCTTCCTTCCTGCCGCATGAAATCAACGATGTGGATGGACGTTATCCTGCTTTTGCTGGGAATGGCGAAATCAAATCTCTCAAAACTCCCCTCCCACTAAGGGAGGGGTTAGGGGGAGGGTCTTCCTATATGGACTTCTCCATGTGGGACACCTACCGTGCTGTTCACCCCTTGCTCAACATTATTTCTCCCACAAAATCGGGTGAGATGATGCAATCGTTAGTACGTATGTATGAGCAGGGAGGCTGGTTGCCTATCTTCCCTTGCTGGAATAATTATACTGCGGCGATGATAGGTGATCATTGCGTTTCGGTGCTCGCTGATGCCTGTGTGAAAGGTATCAGCAATTTCGATGTGGAGAAAGCTTATGAGGCCATGCGCAAGAATGCCTTTGAGACACCTGCTTCAGAGACTGAATACAAGAACGGCATGGGCCGTCGGGCCTTGAAGAGTTATCTGAAATATGGTTATATTCCACTGGAGGATGAGGTGAGGGATGCTTTCCATACCAATGAGCAGGTGAGCCGCACCTTGGAATATGCCTACGATGACTTCTGCGTGGCCCAGATGGCAAAGGCCTTGGGAAAGACGGAGGATTACCAGGCGCTGATGAAACGTTCTGAGAACTGGCGGAATGTACTGAATCCACAAACGGAATATGTGGATGGACGCTATGCTGACGGACGTTTCCAGAATGAGACAAGCCCGTTTGAAAAGCAGAAGTTCATCACGGAGGGTGCTCCCTGTCATTACACGTGGTATGTGCCGCAGAATCCCCAGGGTTTGATAGAGGCCATGGGCGGAAAGGAATCATTCGTTTCCAAACTGGACTCCATGTTCACTGAAGGCCGCTACTGGCATGGGAACGAACCTTGTCATCAGGTGGCTTATATGTTCGACTATGCGGGAGAGCCTTGGCGTACGCAAAAGTATGTGCGCCATATTCTCGATACCGAATATCTCGATGATGCCGGAGGACTTTCAGGTAATGATGATGCCGGACAGATGTCGGCATGGTTGCTATTCTCTTATATGGGCTTCTATCCCGTTTGTCCCGCCACACCTTATTATATGATAGGCTCTCCCGTATTCCCGAAACTGACTATTAATCTTGAGAATGGCAAAGCCTTTACGATCATTGCTGAAAACGCTTCATCGGAGAATATCTATATCCAGCGTGCCACCTTCAATGGCCAGCCTTATACACACAACTACCTGCTCCATGAGGATATCATGAAGGGCGGCGAGTTGCATTTTGTGATGGGGAAGGAGCCTAATCCTGCTTGGGGACGGGAGTAAGCGTCCAGTCAATGCCCAGGGGATTGCCTTTCATCCTGACTACGAAAAGCAAGGGGTATTCGGTGGAAATCCACATTTCTGTGCGGTCTATATCTGCCCTGACGTGGATGGTCTTGCCATCGGTATCCAGCTGTCGCCAGGTGATGCCGTCATAGGTAAACTCTTCTGTAAAAAAAAGTTCTTTGAAAGCATCCTTTGAGATAAAGGCAAAGGTTCCCGAAGGCTGATAGACGGCTCCGTCGGCAGGGATGTCCCAACAGAATCCTGTGGCATGATCCACAGTCTCCCGAGTCGTCTTGTACAGAGCTTCCTTACAGGTGAGCATCAGCGTGTCACCTTTCCATTCGTAGGAGATGGGCCAAGTACGGAATTGGCGGTTTAGCGTGTATGATATCTGGAAGCTTGGTGTTGGAAGTTGGGCGTTGTGTGTTGGTTGAGAGGTAATAGTTTCACTCTTATCCTTTCTCTTTTCTCTCTTATCACTACAAGAGAATGCCAGTTCGCCACCAGCCATCAGTTGCTGATGGGTGATACGGGCGTCTTTCAACTCTTTTCCGTTGAAAGTCACTTTCTCAAAATGGGTTCCTTTTCCTTTAACCGTAGCATGGAGGGTCTTGCCGTTGCATAACTGCATGGAATATTCTTTCAGCAAGGGAGCATGCAACAGATAGTAATCCTGTCCGGCATTGGGATAAAGCCCCAGCATGTGGAAAACCAACCATGAAGACATTGCTCCACTGTCGTCATTACCTGGAAGTCCCGTAGGTGAGTCATTGTAATTGTCTGTGATAATCTGGCGCACACGGTCACTTGTGAGGTCAGGACGTCCCAGCCAGTGGTAGAGACAGGGTGTCAGGAACGAGGGCTCATTGGCCACATTGTAACGTTTGCGTTCAAAGAAGAGATCAACCCTCCGCTGAAATGCTTCCTTTCCTCCGCAAGCCTCGATGAGCCCGGGTACATCGTGGGGAATGCTCAGCGAATATTCTGCGGAAAGTGCTTCATAGAAGAACGTACTCCACCAGGGCAGATACCAGGGTGCCACCTTCGTGATGGGGGTATAGGGAATGCGTGGATGGAAAACCTTGGAATGGCCCCAGGGCACGCTGTCGAGCCAGGCTCCATTCCTATCCTTCGGCATGATGTATCCTTTCACACCATCCCATTCATAATCCGAGCGCCAGAGGTTCCTCCAGTTGGCCGACTGTTTCATGAACCGTTCGTAAAGGTCTTCACGTCCTAGTCCTTTTGCTACGAGCGCTATGCAATAATCATCATAGGCATATTCCACCGTACGGTTACCTGCACGGTCGATTCCATAAGGGATATAGCCGAGCGAGTTGTATTCTAGAAGACCGCCACGTCCATGCTTCTCATGGTCAGTCCCAGGGTCGGCATCAGCATCTTTGAGCATGGCCTCCAGAGCCAGTTCGTAGTCGATGCCCTGTAATCCCTTCACATAGGCATCGGCAATCACCACTTCCGCATTCGATCCCCCTTGCGTGCGTCCGTTGCAGTTGCCGCTACGGGCATCGGGCATATAGCCCTCGCGCTTATAGATGTTGAGCAGGGAGTTCACAATATCCACTTCGCGCTGTTCGTCGAGCAGCGTGATGAGCGGGGTGGAGGTGCGGTAGGTGTCCCAAATGGCATAATAGTCGTCATAATAAGGCGTTTCCGTCCATAATGGGTTTTCGCCTGTGCGGTCCACAGGCATCAGACATGTGTGATAGATACCCGTATAGAACATCCGCTTCTGCACATCCGTTCCTTCGATATGGATGCGTGACAGGATATGTTCCCATGATTGGCGGAGTATGGGTAACTGTGAATCGAAACTGGTACTGGGGATGTTCTGTCTAGCTTTCAGGGAACTGATGAAAGAAATACCAATCTTGACATTCACCAATGTGTCCTCAAATTGGAGCATAGCCTTTTGGTTGTTGTCCTTGACAATACTTCGGAAAGGCTTGTCTGTCATTAGGCAGAAATAAACGGTGTAGGCACTACCGTTGTTCCAGCCCCCGCGAATGCGGGTGAAGCCCCTAACTTCATGATCATTGAAGACTTCCACTTCAGCCCCTACAAACTGTTGAGCCTCGCGCAAATCGGGAATGTCGCTCTTGCCGAGATAGTGAGTGGCATCGATAAACAACGAACCGTACTGGGGATAATGAAAACGATAGAAAGCACAGCGTTCGGCGGTGGTGATTTCGGTCTTGATTCCGTTCTCAAAGGTCGTAGAATAATAGCCTAAGGAAATATCTTCTGATACGCGCTTTTGCTCAAAACCTGAAACATCACCGTTCCCTAGGAACGGCTGCACGAGTACATTACCATATTTCTGTCCACCACCTGTTCCGCTGACATGTGTCTGCGAAAAACCAAGCACAGACTCGGGCATCGGCGCCCAGCCAGCATTCGGAAGCACGCCGCAGTCAGGGCCAGGCTTTACCATGCCAAACGGCATGCACGGTCCGGGGAACGTGCGCCCCACCCCAACGCTGCCGATGCGCGGATCGACATGCTGCCACACCTGAGCCGAGACGACCGACGACAGCAGGCAGAGGAATGCCAAGAAGAGTTTTCTCATTCTGAAACAGCCTAAGTAATAATAGTACCTGCAAAGATACAAAAAAATAGGGAACGGACAAAATCCGCTCCCTATTTTTCGTGTTTCGGCTTGAGTAACGGCAGAAACGCTTCCGGCCGGTCGAGGTTGACCAGGTCAGGTTTTTTCTTGATAACCAAACGGAATTGTGAGGTGTCGTCCTCCTGGCAGGCTGCCATCACACGAATGTCATGGCGACGGCAATAGCGGCGAAAGCGCTTCGTGATGAACTGCGGAGCAATCTCCACATACGAAGGCGTGCAGACGGTCTGCCAATACTTCAGGCGTTCGATGTCCTTGGCGTTCACCTTGACCTTCATCTCTGGCGCAAGGCTGACGAACTCGCGCAACATCTGCTCATCGGCAAACCAAAAGAAACTCTTGTCGGCAAAGCCTTTCTCGCGTACAAGCTTCACCAGCGAGGGGATAGGCGTGCCGCGCTTCACGTCGAAGAACACCTTGGCACGGCCCTGCAGCGAGTCGAGCATCTCGGCAATCGTCGGAACCCGCGCCCCTGCAAACTGCGGCGAAAACCAGCTGCCAGCATCGAGCCTATGCACGTCGGCAGCCAGCATGTCGACAAGGCGGCCCGTGCCATTGGTCGTACGGTCGAGCGTTTCGTCATGCAAGTTGAAGAGCACGCCGTCCCGCGACGGGCGCACATCAACTTCGACCCACGTGGCACCATACTTCAGTGCCGAATCGGCCGAGGCCACCGTGTTCTCAGGAGCCAGCGCGTTGGCACCACGATGCACTACCACCTCAATATTCTGGGCAGCCACGACTGTGACTGCCCAGAGACTTAAAGAGGTTATGAATAATCTAATGCTATTCACTTTTCATTTTTAACTTCTTAGTAGCCAGCGTTCTGTGACCAACCCTCGTTAACATCGAGGTCACCCTTCTTGATTGGGAAGATACGGCGAGTCTTCTCGAAGTTAGCATTTGGATTGTTCTTGTAGTGTGGGAACCACTCATCCTCATAGTGACCGAAACGAATCATATCGTTACGACGCCAGAGCTCATCGAAGAACTCACGACCACGCTCCATATAGATATCGTCAAGAGTTGGGTCAGTAGCGAGTGTAGGAGCACCTACATATGAACGAATCTGGTTGAAGAGATCCTTTGAACCGCTCTTACCAGAACGAGCCATAGCCTCAGCCTTTGTCAAGAGAATATCTGCATAACGGAATATAGGAACGTCGTTTGACTGGTTACGTCCATTAGAGTAGTCGTTGTTGCAAACGAACCACTTTGAAGAACGATAACCCTGACGCCAACCTTCGAGGTCATCACCTACATCAACAGATGCAAGTTCACCTGTGACATTGATGTCCTTTGTGAGCACGAGAGGATTGCCATTACGATCAAGACACTTAACATCTGTTGGGAGCAAAGTTTTAGTATCATATACATAAACCTGGCCATTTGCAGGGTTGTGATTCTTGTCCTCAAGACCGAAAATCATCCAGTTACGCTGGTCGCCCTTAAGGTTGAAACGATTTACGCACTCAGGGGTAACAGCCATGTAAGCACCACCAGAGTTGTTGAGGAACTCACCGAACATAGAGGGGTCAAGCTTCTTGATATCCTTGTAAGAGTGTGAACGTCCCCACTGCATACCCTGTGCCGTACTGGTGTCATACTCCATAGCATAGATAAAGTCCTTGATCGTACCAGCCTTTACACGCTCAGTGTTGTCCCAATTGAACTTGAAACGATACTCGTCTGGACCGAGAGCGAACTTGCCACTCTTGATGAGTTCATCACAAAGAGCGATACAATCGTCCAACTTCTCGTTTTTGTAAGAAGCTGCATCATAGTTTTCTACAGCATCAGCAGTATAAACTGGCCAGTTGATGTAGAGCTTGACGAGCAGAGCCTGAGCCATGTACTTTGTTGGCTTGCCATAATATTCACCGAACACATCGGTAGAGAGCTTGTCAGCAGCAATGATTTCAAGAAGTTCCTTCTCGATGTACTTTGCAACCTCAGCACGTGGGTGACGGTTGTTTGGATCGAGCTTGTGCTCAGTAACATAGTCACCATCAGCGATTGGCACATCGCCCCACATATCCATTTCAAGGAATGTATGGAAAGCACGCATAACGCGAGCCTCATAACGGTTCTGCTCAGGATAAGAAGAGTTGGCAATCTCGCTGGCGAGCACATTAGCCTTACCCAAATTTTCCATCCAGTCAAGAACAGCATCCTCGTAGTTATAGTTATGATATGCTGAGTGAGCGTACGTATAGCCATCAACCCAGTTACCAGAATATGACAATGAAGTATATTCGTCAGAAGAGAGACATGTAGCCTCCATGTAACGGCGACCAAGAGTACCTCTGAAACGCGTGAAAAGGTCGTTCATGTTTGCGTTGACAGCTGCTTCGGTACCAGGCATCTGAGTGTACTGAGAATCTATATCAACGTCCAAATCTGTACAGCTACTTAAAGTCAGACCCAGAAGGGCAACTGAAAGAATTATTGTATTTGTTTTCATATTCGCTTAGTAAATTAGAAGTTAATCTTAGCACCGATCATAGTAGTACGAGTATGTGGGTAAGTTTTCCAACGATAGTCAACACCTGGATCAATACCACCGAGGTTAACCTCTGGGTCAAGACCCTTATAACCAGTGATTGTGAATACGTTGTTCATTGTAGCATAGAGCTGGAGGTTCTTAATCCAACCATTGAAGTTGTTGAATGTGTAACCTACAGTAAGGCTCTGGAGACGGATATAGTCACCCTTTTCGATGAACTTGTCAGATGGGATGTTAGAACCTGTATCTGAAGCAGGACGCTCATTAACGAATTCCTTCATTACGTTCTTACCACCAGCGAAGAAGTCGGGTGCTGTATAGTGAGCACGGAGACCATTGTAAACATCATGTCCGAATACACCTGTGAAGAAGCAAGAGAAGCTCCAGTTCTTATAGTTGACGGTGTTGTTCCAACCGAGGTTCAACTTAGGCTGTGCACAACCTGTGATAGTACGATCCTTATACTCTGGGTCGGTTGTCGTGCCACCATCGCGGTTACCATTCTCGTCGCGTGTGTAGTATTCAGAGATACCATCTGCGTTATAGCCTGCCCATTCGTATGTGTAGAATGTACCGAGAGGCTGGCCTTCCATCACACGCTGTGTCCAACCGTTGGCAGAAACACCGGCAACCATCGGATCGCCCTGTGAGAATGTAGAAGTCTTGTATGTTTCGTTAGAAAGCTTATCTACAACATTCTTGTTGTGTGAGAGGTTGAGAGTTGTACTCCAAGTCAGGTTCTTGGTCTGAACAGGAGTAGCGTTGATTGTGAACTCAACACCCTTGTTCGTGATCTCACCTACGTTAGCAGCAATTGTGTTGAATGGGTAGATGTAGGAAGATACAGGATAATCCCAGATAAGATCCTTTGTTTTCTTGTTGTAGAACTCGATAGTTCCGTTGATACGACCCTTGAGGAATGCGTAGTCAAGACCGATGTTAAGCATACCCGTTGACTCCCACTTAAGATCGGGGTTTGCCAATTTTGTAGCGTTCAGCATGACATAACCATCCTTAACGTCACCTGTTGAACCGTATGTAGGAACAGCTGTATAAGCACCGAAGCCCATAGCGTTACCAGAGACACCATAACCGGCACGAAGCTTCAAGTTAGAGAAGAGGTTCTGGTTCTTCATGAATTCTTCCTCTGTGATGTTCCATGCCAAAGAGAGTGACGGGAATGTACCCCACTGATGGCCATCACCGAACACGGAAGAACCGTCACGACGCATAGTTGCCTGAGCCATATACTTACCATTGTAAGAATAAGCCACACGACCATAGAATGAAATGTAGCGGACAGTCTCGATAGTACCTGACTCAACCCACTTCATGCCATTCTTCATTTCACCTGCATAAGTGAGGTTGTTCCAACCGATTGAATCATCGAAGAAGTTGTTAACGCGAAGACCAAAACCGTCATTGTTTACCCTCTCTTCCCATGAGTAACCAACCATGACACCAAGCTTGTGAACATCATTGAAAGTCTTATCGTAGTTGCCGTATGTTTCGAATGTTGTTGCGTGACCGAAGTATGTGTTACGATGTGCTACACCATTAAAATCAGGGCTTGTAGTACCATCCTTATCAATGATCTGAGAGTTGTGTGAGTCGTAACCGCTATATGTACGCTGGTGCGTATCGTAAGAGAAATTTACATTCCATGTGAAGCCCTCGCAAATGTTTGCTGTAGCCTTAGCGATGAACTGCAAACGCTTCCACTCAGTCTGTGACTTGTTCTCGTTGATGAGTGAGAGGGGGTTGTAGTTGCTTGAACCGTCACCCTTTGTCCAGTTGCCATCAGCACCTGTTATAGAATGTGTTGGGTTGAAGTAGTTCATAGCGTCAAGAACTGAACGACCTTCGTCGAACATGGGAACACCGACATACTTACCTGTCATGCCGTTGATACCTACAGAAAGGTCAAGACGATCCTTGAGAACCTTTGTGGAAATGAGAGAACGGAGGTTAGCCCGCTGGTTCTCAGAACCAACAACAACACCCTGACGGTTTGCATAGTTGATAGAAGCCATGTA